>Ga0111539_10009153_pt1 | contig 12523 bp, 6 predicted proteins | sample RhiMethybrSRZTD1_FD_79667 | JGI IMG/M metagenome (GOLD analysis project Ga0111539, IMG submission 79667) | Populus rhizosphere microbial communities from Tennessee, USA - Rhizosphere MetaG P. TD hybrid SRZTD1 (version 2) (version 2) | ecosystem: Host-associated > Plants > Roots > Rhizosphere >...
GATACCGATTGAGCATGTACTTGCCTTCGCCAGCGGGACCAAGTCCTCCGCCGTTCAGCGTGCGCAGCGAGAGTTGCGGTGGGACGCGCGACGGATCCTGTTGGAGTTGGAGCAGCCCGGCGATCTGATCGTTGCCGGCTGACGCCTCCGTCGGGAAGAGCTGCGGGAACTGCCGCGCGAATGCCGCATTCAGCAGTTCAGGTGCATAGCGGCTGATGCAGCGCGTGAACAACTCGCCCTCAGCGCCGGGATCCACGATGGTTGCGCCCAGCGATCGCAGATCCGAGATCGCGCGATCGACGAGGGCGATGCTCTCCTGGTCGGCCATCGTGAGCAGCGATGGCCGCATGTATTCGCGAAGGACACCGATGCGCACGCCGTCCAGACGACGCGCGGTGGCAAAGTTCGCGTAGGGCTGCGTCGGCTTACGGCCGACGCTGAACACCGTCAGTTCGTCCTTCGGGTCGTAGCCAGCGTACGCATCGAGGATTTTCGCCGTGTCCGCCACCGTTCGGCAGATCGGCCCAACCCGCATGACGAGACCGGCCCCCATCATGCCGTCGCGGCTAACGAGCTCCTGCGTCGGCGCGAGACCCACGGTGCTGTTCACCGACGCCGGCCATCGCACCGAGACGACGGTTTCCTCGGCGATGCCGCAGGTCACGAGATTGGCGGCCACGGCCGTCGCCGAGCCCGCCGACGACATCCCCGGTTCACGTTCGGTGTCGTACGGATTGCAGAACGTGCCGCCGAAGGAACTGCGTGCGCCGTCGACCGCATACTCGGCGAGGTTCGCCTTGGCCAGGATGATTGCGCCCGCATCGCGCAATCGCTTCACGAACGTCGCATCGTCAGGAGGCCGGTCGTTGGCGTAGTCGGCATCGGCACCGGACGTCGTGCGCATGTCGAACGTGTCGTACTGGTCCTTGATGGCAAGGACAACGCCATGGAGCGGCCCGACCAGGCGGCCGGTTCGAGCGAACTGCTGATCCTGGGCCACCGCGCTCTCGAGCGCGTCCGGCATGTTCGCGGCGCTGTCTGCCTTGTCAGTAAGAGTGCGCGCTTTGCGAGCATCGAATTTCCACGTGGCCCGAGCCGCGGGACGCAGGTTCAGCGTCGAGAGGGCGTTGATCTGTCGCGCATGAGCGATCGTCGTGATCGGCCCGAGAATGCCCTGCGGCTCGTTGACACAGGTGCCGTTGTACGCCTGGATGCGCTTGAGATAGGCTTCGACCACGCCGCGTGTGGTGATCTGCTTCTTGAGGATTGCCTGCTGAATCTGCGCAATCGTTGCTTCCTGAATCTCGAAACCCGCCGCGCCTCGCTGCGACCGCCCCGGCACAGCACTCAGCGACATCACGAGGGCGAGAAAGGATGCTGTCACACGCATTCGTCGTCTGCTCATCGTGTGGACTTATACGCTCTTAATACGCGTCCGGTCAACGCTCGCAGCTAAAGAGGCGCTCGAAATCCGGAAGTACTGGGGCTTCGTTTTGCTTCGGCACCGTAATCGTCGACATGGCTCCTCGCCTTATAAACGACAGGGCCGGTAATTGTTACCGGAAACGTGGATTTAGGGCAGGATCTCCGTAGCAATCGGAATCGTATACCCCATCAGTAGCGAATACGCGTCATCGTTCCCGTCGCAGGCACGACGACGAACAGGTTGTCGTATTCATTGTCCGCAATCGACACATCAACGCCGGCGAGCGCTTTGAGAATCGCAGGCAGCGTGTTCGAGTGACCGACGACGAGCACGACGTCATTCGGATGCGACTTGATCTTCGCGATGAGCAGCGCAGTATCTGCTGCGGCAACCTGCTCGACCGCAACGCCAGTCTTCACGACCAGGGGCTTTGCCGTGTCCTGCGTGCGCTTGAGTTCGGTCGCGAAAATGTCTTTCACGCCGGCGTCAGCCAGCATCACCGCGAGTTTCTGCGCGCGCGCCTCACCCGCAACGGACAATGGCGGATTGGCCTGCATGCCCGCATCCGCACGCTCCGCATGACGAACGACGAAGACCAGTTTCTGCGCGAACGCAGCCGCCTGCAGGCACAGCACGACTACAGCGAACGCGATGAGCTTTTTACTTGCTGAGATCAAGGAAGAGCCTCGAGCCATCGGGCAATATGAAATTTCTACCGACTGCTTTGTTGGGCCCTTCCTTCGCCCCATAAGCCTCGACGGTCAATTCCGTTCCAACCTTCACGGTGTTTTTTGTGACGCCCAGGCGAATGAGTGCGTTCGGGCTGCCACCCTCGATCATCCATTCGGTCACTTTTCCGTCGGGACCGGTAACGTTGATATGGAACCAGGAGTGGGGATTTACCATCTCCCACTTCGCCAGCGTTCCCTTCAGCGTCAGCGGTTTGTTGATGTCGAATTCCGCGGAAAATGCATGATGTGCAAACACCGGCAATGCGGCCAGCAGCGAAGCAGTTCCAAGTAACGTAACAAGCAACTTCCGTCGCATTATCGGGATCCTTTCTCTGCGGCAGCCTCGGCCGCTTTTTTCTCCTCAGCCCGAGCCGCTGAGAGCATGTTCGTCATGCTGTAATTCCCTTCGTGGCAGGCGTGCTCAAATATGAGTCCGCCGTCGGCCCTGGTGGCCGGCAATTCTGCTTTCCACGGCTGGGCCCACGTGTGCGGGTCGTCCACCGTGAATTCATACTTCATCGTTTCGTCGCCGGTACGAGTGAAGCGTTCGGTCACCTTGAGATCCCGGCTTGCCCCCTGAAAGGCAACTTTATCGTTGAAGTTCGTGGTTTCGATAACGAGAGTGTTGCCTTCCCAGTGTCCGCGCGAATCGCCCAGCCATGACCGGACGGTTTGTGGTGCGTGGGGACGGCCGTCCATCGGTATGACGCGGACTTCATGAAGTAGCTCGATGAGAATCATCACGTATCCCGGGCTCTGGACGATCTGATACGTGTTGTTGTAGGCGGGAGGAAGTATGGGAACACCACCCGTATAGAGGCAGCGCGTCGTTGTTGAGAGATTCTGGGCCTGATCGTATTGGGCGCCCTGCTTGCGCTTTACCGCCGCCAGGTCGGCAGCGCGTTTTTGTCCCTCTGCCGTCAGCGGAGGAATCCTTCCGTCTGGCGGGTCGATGATCATCGATGTTCGCAAATTCGGTGTGAGTAGACCCTGGGTCCTGTCCAGCCCGAATTGCGAGTGATCGTAATGAACATCCTCAACGGTTCCCGGCTCGGCCTCCTCTCCGTCACGCTCAGCCTGCTTCTTCAGGGCCTCGAAGAATTCCTCCTGCGTATAGAACTCTTTCGTCACGCCGCTGGGTCTCTGCAGCGGGGTCATGGTGTTATTGGTCCAGTAGCCTTGCAGGTCGGGCTGGCCGTCCGGCGTTTTGGTCATCGCCCATGGTTTTGAGACCGCCGGGGCGACATTCAAAGCGTTCGTCCCCAACTTTACCTGGCCGAGCTCGGGCGAAGACATGAGGAGCACAGCAAGAGTCAGCGTCGATGCACCGCGGAGCGGTGCACGGAAGTTAGCCAGGGGTTGAGCGAGCGTAGCGAGCGATACCCCTGGTAAGGATACGAATGCCCTTTTCCTTGCACCCCGGCCGGGGTGCAAGGTTTGGTGGATTTTATGGACCAGGCGTGTCGCGCTTTGCGCTCCGCACCTGGCTACCCTCCTCGCACCGCTCCGCGGTGCAGCGACATCGGACGTTCGTTTGTTCATTTACATCTCCTATTGGAGTGGTGCCTTGCGCAGTTTTCCGTAGAGCACATCCTCGGAAAATTCCACGCACTTGTATTCGAGGAGCTGTGCATTCTTTTCGACGATGCGGTAGAGCGGCATGCTGATTTTCCAGGGCCGCGTGAACACTTTGGGATCTTCGATGGTGGCTTCGTAGTTCAGGTGATCCTTGTCCAACGCTGTAAAGCGTTCGACCACACGTAACGCCTCGCTATGAAAATTGCCGGCTCTGTCGAACCAGCTCAGGTCGTTGAAATCGGTCGTCTCGACAACGAGCGTTTCCCCCTCCCAGCGGCCATTGGACCATCCCATCCAACTGTCCGCGGGAGCGTCCTTATGATTCATGTAGACCGTTCGCAGGGCACCAGCGTACTCAAAGGCGATCATGATGTGCTGGGTGCTCATCATGATCTGAAAGGGGTAGGGCATATACATGGCGCGCGGCACGCCAGGCAGATAGCATTTGATTTCCGGATCCCGGCCCATCCGATCGGCAAAGTTTTCCTTCTTCTTCTGAAGCGCCTCGGGCTTGTAGGGAATAGGACCACCTTCAACCACGCCTAGCCCGGGCGGCACCGAGAATGCCGCACCGAGCTGCCAGAGTGGACCTGGCGCTGCGCCGTGTCCCTCAATGTCCCAATTTGCCGAGTTGACCGCCTGCCAGATTCCGTTCAAGTCCGGCTTGCCGTCTTTTGTCCGCGGTGCCTTGTAAGGTTGAGCCTGCGGCACCGGCGTCTGTCCGTTCAAGATCGCCGCAAACAAAAGGCTCGCGATTATGGCGGTGTAGCGATTTTTCATTGCGTGCTTCCTTTAAAAGGCAAAGCGCATTGACAGCTGCATCTGTCGCGCGGTTCCGAAATTCACCAGTTTGCCTACCGTGTTATTCAAACCGCCGAACGCCGCGCCAGCCAGGATCGGTGTGAACGACTGGCCTGGTTGAATACCCGACGCAGTGGGACTCGAGGGAAGACCGCCACCGAGGACAGAAGGCGGATTGGAAAAATTCGGATGGTTGAAGATGTTGTACACATCCCAGCGCAGGGTGAACCGTGTCCCTTCTGTGACCGCGAATTCTTTAGACAGAGACATGTCCAGTTGGGAGAAACCCTGCCCGCGCAGAGCATTTCGTGCCAGGTTGCCGAATGTGCCCGGTGCCGGCACGGCAAACGCGGCGGGATTCAGCAGGAACCCCGCCGCCGTGTCCAGGTAGGGATTGACTCCAGGCACAAGGTCCGGACGTTGTGTGCCGCGCGATTGCCCTCCGCCGGGGAGGTTGATCACGGGAACGGTAAGGACCTGGCCGCTGCTGACGACTGGATTCGTATAGTAGTTGCCGTTCTGCGGGTTGAAGTAGACAACGTTGTTGCGCGAAACCGTCACGTTGATCGGAAGCGCGCTGTGATAGTTCTGGAATCCTGCGATCTGCCAATCGCCCAGTACAGCATTGATGAAGCTATTGCCACCGAGCCGGAAGCGCCTGTTCGCGCCCACAGGTATTTGCCAGATGGCGTTCATGGAAAACACATGCCGCTCGTCGGAGGAATTGTCGCCGCGCTCCTGGGCGAAGCTGAAGTTATTCTGAGCCGTGGTGGCTTCGTTCGAACCGGCGGATGTGCCGATGTGGTGCCCCCATGTGTAGCTCGCTGAGGCGTGGAGGCCGCGAGAGATGGGCCGCTTCCAGTTCAGGTTCATCGCGTTGTAGCTGCTGCTGCCACCGCTCGTTTTCACATCCATCTCGGCGTAGCGGTCGCCGAACTCGCGCTGGATGATCGCGGCGCCGGTAGTCGGATTCATCGTGACCCCGGTGATGAGATTGGAGATCGTGCGCTGAAACAGGTTTCGGCCCTGGCTGCCTATATAAGCCGCGGTCAGCGTGGAGCCGTCGGGAAGCGCCTGCTGGATAGAGGCGGAGTAAGAGAGGACGTTCTCCGGAATGGTATAGCCGTTGGCGTAGACTCGCGGCTGCCAGAGCCCTTTCGGATCGTCCGGATTGAAGCCTGCGAGTAGCGCCGGCCTGTCGATCGGATAGGTAGCCCCGGTGGAGAAGGTTTGATTGACGACGTCGTTCAAGATCGGCTGGTTCTGATCTTCACCCTGACCGGGCCCGCGGTAGTATCCGGCACCGATACGAATCACGGTGCGGTTCCCGAATCTGCTCGGACTCCAGGTAAGCGCGAGTCGCGGACTGAAGCCGAGCTTTTCGGCGCGATACGGATCGGCATCTCCGGGCGTCCGGAGTCCCGTCGCGGTGTCCACGTTTACCAGCAGATTGTTCGCTTCCATCATTGGCGAGAAATAGTCGTAGCGAAGCCCGGCCGACAGCGTGAAGTTCGGCCGAACTCGCCACTCGTCCTGGAAGTAAGCTCCGATAAAGTATTGCGTTCCGACGCGATCGCCGATGACGCCGTTATGGAACGGACTGGGGCTCGCATTCAAATCACCGGTGTACTGAACCTGCGAGGGAACGTTCGCCAGAAAATTCTGGACGTTGGTGAAGGTGTAAACGATGCCGCCCGTCGAATCCATGCGCAGCCGCCGGGGGTTGTACTCGACACCGATCTTCACGTTGTGCGAACCCTTGAGCCACGACAGATTGTTGATGATCTCGAATTCATCGCTTGTAAGCGGATTGCTGTGAAAGAGCGGGGACGACCCGGCGCCGGTGGGTTTGACGAATCCGGTCGAGCCGGACTGGTTGGCTCCGCCGATGGTGATGGTGGCATTTGAGATGTCGGCGCCGGTGAGGTTGACGCCCTGGTTAATGAATCGGTTTTTCGCGGAATTGTAACCGAACTTGAAGTTGTTGATTACCGTTGGTCCCAGCTGGCTCGTCAGGTCCAACAACCCATTCTGCGGAACCGTATAGTTGAACGTGCCGCTTCCGCTGATATCGTTGGGCGAGATCGACTCGCCCTGATCTCTCGAGTAGCGCAAGTACAGGGAGTGACGGCTGTTGATGATGTAATCGAAGCGCGCGTTGCCGAAGTGTTCGTTGACATAAGAAGACCGCGTGCCGGTAACAATGTCCTGCAACGGATCCGCGGTGGGTATCTGCCCTACCGGGAAAGCCTCCAGAACCGGCCGAATGGCCGGCACAGCCTGAGAACGCGCTGAAGCACTGAGGGTGCTCTGCCGGAACGTGACGTAAACGCGTTGGAGAAGATTTTCCTGGCTGCCGAAAAAAAACAGTTTGTTCTTGATAATCGCGCCGCCGATCGAACCGCCGAACTGGTTGAGCCGCAAGGGCGCCTTTTTCTCGCCGCGATCGAAATAGTTGCGCGCGTCGAACACGTCGTTGCGAACATATTCGAATAGTTGGCCATGCCAGGCGTTCGAGCCGGATTTGGTGGTGATGGTGACCTGGCCCCCGGTACCGCGGCCGAATTCCGCCGCATAGGTGCTGGCTTCGACATGAAACTCCTGGATGTTCTCAAGACTCTGCGACAGGCGGAACTGTGAAGCGCCGGTGGCGCCGGTCATGTCTGCGGGGCTTGACCCGATGATGGTGCCCGCCTGGATGCCGTCGTAGCGGATGACGTTCTGCTCGTTCGAACGGCCGAAAAACCGCACATCGTTGAAGCTTCCGGAACTCGACATTTGCGCGCCCGGAGCAAGCAGATAGAGGTTCGAGATCATTCGTCCGTTAATGGGAAGATTGTTCACCGCCTCTTCACCTATCGTCGCGGCGATACTGGCGGTGTTCGTCTGCACCGCAGACTCCAACTCGGCCGATACCGTCACGACTTCCTTCAAGCTGGCCAGTTGAAGCCGCAGATCGAGCGAACGCTGTTCGCCCACGCCGAGCTTCACGTCCGATACGGTCAAGTCCGCAAAGCCTGGCGCGGACACCACGACGTTGTACGAAGCGGGCAATAGCCCGTCAACGAGATAGAACCCCTTTTCGTCTGTTAGCGTCTGACGCACAGCTTCGGTCAGCGGATTGAGGACACGCACGGTCACGCCGCCGACGATGCCACCAGAGGAATCGTAAGCCACGCCATTGATTCTGCCCCGATCAGACTGCGCCTGAAGAAGACATGGCGCCTGGAGAAGACATACCAGGACAAATAGAATCGGGAAAATTTTTTTCATGGACGACGCACCTCTCCTTTAAATCGAACACGCGGATCCCATCTGTTCGCTCGCGCAGATTTCCTGACTCGAATCTACGCATGCATGAGGAATGAGCGACCGTAGGCCAGAACTTAAGAGAGGGTTCTTACTCGACAGTGACGACTCGATAATAATTACGTGACCGCCACTCAGAAAAAACACACGTTTGTAATAGGCACAGGAACAGGGAAATTGTGAAAACGGGGGCTTGGATAATGGCGAATTGTTAATTGTTAGTTGTTATCGGAAGAAGACCGCGGCGCGCAGCGCCGCCTCCTTCGATAACATTTAACAATTAACAATTCGCCATTATCCAAGCCCCCGTTTTCACAATTCCCTACCCCAGATCTATTTTGGAACCTCCGCAAAGCGAGGATCGATAGCCGCGGCACGCTCACGGTGGGCGCGAGCCTCTGCATTGTTCCCAAGTTTGGCGAGCACGATTCCAAGATTGTTGTGGGCGAGCGCATACTGCGGATTGATTTGCACCGCAACCTCCAGATGTTCCTTCGCATTTTGAAGGTCACCCAGTTCGTCGAGTGCGATTCCCAGGTTGTTATGGACGCTTGCGTTGTCAGGGTCCATCGACAGGGCCTGCTCAAGATGCGGGCGGGCCCCGGCAAAATCCCCTTGATCGCTGAGCAGCATGCCCAGGTAGACATGTGCCGGAAGCATGTTCGGCGCAGACTCAAGGGCACGCTCATAGTGAACCCTGGCTTCGCGCAGCCGTCCCACGTCCTGCAGTTCCCGGCCCAGTTGATAATGAGCCGACACAGACTGAGGGAACGCGCTTGCCACGTTTTCGTAGATCACGAGTTGCGGGACGGGCTTGCCTTTCGATTCGATCACGAAGAAGAAAATGGCGGGAATCCCAAACAGAAGCCAGAGTGCCGCCTGGTGAACCCATGATGGGATGGGGAGAGTAGCAGGCGGGCGTTGGCCTTCGAGTTCCACGCCCAGGCTTTGACGCGTTTCCTTTTCGCGGATCTTCCAAATAAAACCGTCCAGGTAGTAGTGGAGCATTCCGGTCGCTGTAACAAGAGAAACGGCGATTCGTACGATCGCAGGGTTTTCGAAAAGGCTCCACGCATGGGTAAGCGATCCGAATGCCAGACACAGCGCGACATACGTGATGATGAGAATAGCCTTTGGACGAAAGAGAAACCGAATCACGGGGCCGGCATCCGAAGCATTTCGCGCACGGTTCACGTTGAACAGCCAGACGATGGCAAGGTATTGGACGTCGTGCCACGCTTCGAACATGACGAGTCCCATGAGAGGCCGTTCCATTACCGAAACGGTGTAGCTCAGATAGACAAACGTCGCTGCGATGAATAGAAACTTCAGCGGATTCGGCGCCCCTCCCTTGCGGATGACCTGAACCGTTTGGATCGCATAGACCAGCGTTACCACAGCCGTCAATACGAGCCATCCTCGCGAGAACCACTCGAGAGCGTTTGCCGGCAACAGGGGCCCGCCACTCTCATAGAACCTCGTGACGTACGACGGCAATTCGTTGTTCAACACGAAGACGCACATGCCAAACCATGTGAGGCAGATCCATTGGTCCAGCCGCGACGATGTCCTGGCCGCCGGGTCTGCCTTGGCGTCGTAGATGCGGGCAAATCCATAAACCTGCATCATCCAGTGCCACTGGCCCCACAACAGCGCGATGAGGACGACAATATGCAGATTGAGGTAGGCGAAACAGGCCGTGACCGAGAAGAGAAAAACTGGGGCGGCGATCAGTCGAAGGCGAAAGCGGCGGAAGAGCGCGTTGTCCCCATAGGCCCGCAGGATTCCCGGCAGATAGTGAGCCATCGCCAGGGCAAGCCCGAACGTGAGAAGCCCGTCCATCCAACCGCCACGCCGCGCGACCGCAAATGCCAGGAGAATCGGGAGCGGCGTCAACAGCACAAACGCCAGGTCCTTTAGAGGGCTGAAAATCCAATAACGCGCCGGCATGATCAATTGAAGCAAGAATTCGCGGATGGGGACAGACTTACGTCTGTCCCCACCCACAATCCGCGGCTGATTCGTTTTAGAAGTTGAAACGCAGGTTTGTAATAAAACTTCGAGTTCCCGTCGCAGTGGTGATCCGCCCGAAGTTCCCGCTGCTGTTGATGGCACCGGACGGATCTCCGAAGTTCGGGTGGTTCAACACATTCACCACATCCACCCTGACTTCGACCTCCTTGGTTTCCTCGATCCTGAAACGTTTGACCATGTTCAAGTCGAAGCGGAGTTCTCCGGGCCCTCGAAGCGTGGCATACCCGAGAGTTCCAAGCTGTCCCGGTTGCGGATTCACCAGGATGAGCTTTCCACTCGGATCCAGAATTGCCTTGTTGTTGTATCCCACATCCATTCCATTCGCCGTCGTGGGGGTAAAGCTCGGGTCTGGAATTTGCGTAAAGCCGTCGAAGTACGTGACGCCGTTGGGTAGTTTCACAACTTTGCCCATCCCCTTCGGAATCTCTCCCACCTGGTTCGGTTTTGCGCTGGTTGTACCGATAGTCGCGATATTCGCCGTAAGGCTGAGGGGCGTTCCCGTGTTGTAGTTCATGATGCCGCCCAATTGCCATTTGTTGACAATCTGCTGCACCCAGCCCGGCGCGTTACCCAGCAGGGAATGCCCGATACCAAACGGCAGTTCGAACGTGCCGTTGCTGGTGATCTGATGCTTGACGTCGGTGGTCTGCAACGACTTCTCAATGCCGCGGCGGTCGGGATCGATGTCCGCGCCCGCACCCATCGCCTTACTGAACGTCCAGGTCGTGGTATTCGAGAAACCGCCCCTGATCCGCTTGGTGAACTGAAGCTGCATCGCGTGATACGTCGAGTTCGTGAGGTTTCCTGAGATGTTTGCTGCAGAGTACTGTGGACTCGGGACGATATAGTTTTCCGCATACCCGGCCCGTCGCAGGGCAGTCCCGTTGTCCCCACCGAGCAGGTTGGTGTTGACCCGGTTGATCAGCGTCCCCACGTTCCCGTTCGCGAGGTCGGCGCGAGTCGTGGTGTTGGTACGAAGCGCCATGGATCCGGTGTACGTTGTGGCGTTGATCACTCCGCTGAGGTTTGCGCCCATCAGCATGGTGTTGAAGAGCGTGGATTCCCCGCCGCTCCGAACGATGTTGAATGCATCGAAGAGCTCCCTGTTTCGCCCCAGGCCAGCGATAGCATTAACGCTGTAGGTGCCCGTGCGTTTCGTGCCCTTAGAGCCGATGTAACGCACTTCAACCGTCATGTCCCTAGCCACCTGGTGCTGGATTTCGAAGTTCCAGTTCTGAGTGTACGGAGACACACTGTCGTACGTGGTGATTCCCAGCGACCGGTCCGTTGGCGGAAGCAGGAAAGGCGCTGTCGTGGGCGTTCCCGTTGCAAGGGGAATGGGCAGCGTTACAGCTGCAAGCGACAGATATGAGGATGGATTGTAGGTCCGCCCACTTCCGCCGGAGATAAGGTTGATGCCCGGAACTGTGCCGATGTCGCCGTCAACGGTGATGAAATTGCGCAACGCGCCTTCATAGTTCATCCCGTATCCTGCGCGGACGACCGTCGGATGGTTTTCACTGAACCACGGCACGTTCCAACTAAAACCCACGGAAGGTGCGAAATTGTTCAGGTCGTTCCCCTTCAGGTTTGTCGTGATGTTGGGATTAGGCGAGTTTTTGCCGACAAACTGCACCTGCACCAGATCCGTACAGGTACTGGTGAAGCCGATAGTGCCGGGACTGGATGTGCACTTGACGTTGCTGTACACGTCGGTCGAATCGCCGATGATGCGCGCGGCCAGACCGTCGTGTTCCCACGGGTTGCCGTACCACGCCCAGTGAACGCCAAGGTTCAACGTGAGGTTGGATCGGAATTTCCATTCGTCCTTCGCGTACCACTCCACTTCGCTCTGGAAATTCCAGTGGCGGTTATTGCGAATTACCGGAGTGCTTTGTAACCGCGTGTCCGTGGAACTCACGACACCGAATGCCTGGTTAATGTTGGCGACGGAGCCCGTGAGGTCGTACAGGATGTTGCGCGCAAGAGTGGCGGGAGTGGCGTTCAGGCCAGGGTACTGGGTGCTGGTGAGTCCGGTAAGGGCCAGGGCGCTGGGCGCCCCCAGTGTCGTCACGGGATCGTAGTTGGGATCGTTGAATCCATTCGACTCCTGCCTGCGCCATTCGAGACCCACTTTGAAGGCGTGTTTACCATGGCTCCAGCTCACGTCATCGCCGATGCTCTTCATCGGATTGATTCCTTCACGCCAGCGCCCAAATCCACCGATGTTGCTGAAGCTGGGTATGCCCGTTGCGAAAGTCACCTGGTACGGAATGCCGTTGGCCGAAGCGTGAAGGTTTCTCGCCTCGGCGCCGATCTCATCACCACGATCTGCCGAGCCCCATTGCCAGTTGTTCGATGCCCTCTTTGAAAGGCGGAGTTGATTCAAGATGTTGGACGATAGGGTGGATGACAATTGAATACTGTACACATAAGGGCGCTTGACCGCGAGGCCGTCGTATCCCAATGGCCAGCCTCTCAAACCCGCCTGAGTCGCGGTGGCCCAGGTTTTTTCCTTCGTCGCAATAAGACTGATCCGATTAGTGGAATTGAAGCTGTGATCGATGCGCGCATTGTACTGATCACGATTCACCTCGTCTCCATTCCCATTGGTCAGGTCGAGCCCTTCCTGCCGGCGCACAAA
>Ga0111539_10009154_pt1 | contig 12522 bp, 9 predicted proteins | sample RhiMethybrSRZTD1_FD_79667 | JGI IMG/M metagenome (GOLD analysis project Ga0111539, IMG submission 79667) | Populus rhizosphere microbial communities from Tennessee, USA - Rhizosphere MetaG P. TD hybrid SRZTD1 (version 2) (version 2) | ecosystem: Host-associated > Plants > Roots > Rhizosphere >...
CCAGGTCGACGGACCGGCTCGGTTGGGGCGCTGACCGGAGGATGTCGTGGCGCGACTGCGCAGCAAGGACCGGCAGCATGATAGGCTCGCGCTCACGCGCAGCAGAGTTCTCGTCCCCGCTGCCTTGATCCCGTGAACCATGGATCCCCCATGAATGCTCGCCGGATACCCTGCCTCTCCGCGGCTGCGCTGGCTCTGGTTGCTGCCCTGGAATTGATTTCAACCGCTGCACACGGCCAGGGAACCGGACGGTCGATGGACATCGATCCCTCCGTACGCTCTTCAGGCATGGGAGGAGCGTCGAACGCGGTGTTCTGGGACCACGTCACGAACCATTGGGGCAATCCGGCGCTGCTCGGCTATCAGCACGGTTTGAGCTACGAGTATGGGACCACGAAGCTCGTCCCGACACTGGCCGACGATGTCGAATTCAACACGAACGTGCTCAAGCTCGGCGGTGGCGGGCTGGGCTTTGCCTTTTCGGGCAAGCCGTTCGGCGCCGGAGGAGTCGATCTCGACTACGGCGAGAGCGAGGGCACCGATCCATCCGGGAATCCCACCGGAACCTTCTCCTCCTACGAGCGGGTCGACGCATGGTCGTTCGGGATCAGTGCCGCGCGCACGGCGGAGTCGATCGCGATGATGACCGGTCACGACCCTCAGTCGTGGAGCCGATACGGCGACGTGTCGTTCGGGATGACCGGCAAGCACCTCGAGATAAGCCTCGCTCCGGGCTTTGCGGGGGAGACGGACGCAAGCGATCTCGGTTTGCTGGTTCGCCTTTCGCCCACCGAGTTCCTCCCCGGCATGCGCGACGTGGTGGGTCTCGACCTGTCCTACGGCTGGTCCGACCTGAGCTTCAGCAGCGATCCCGTGGTGTTCCCCACGCCCCCCGAAGAAGAGGTCTCCGAGCATGAGCGGCGCGGATACGCAGGGCGGATTCGTTTCGACTGGCCCGACATGACGACCACGCTGGGCGGACCGACGTGGATCTGGGAAGGGCTCCGTCCACTCGTGAGCTTCGGCATGGCCGACGACCACGCGCGAATTGGCGTGGAATCCTCGCGATACGAAACCGATTCGAACGGCTGGGAGCTGACGATCGCCAACGTGTTCTCACTGCGCGGCGGGCACTACCAGGACCTGCTCGGCGACGTCGACGGCGACACCGATGGGTGGGGAGTCGGGATCCCGATCGGGCAGATCGCCGGCGTACGCTACGACTTCGCCCGCGTCCCGCAGGCCCGGGACAGCGACCTCGGGGAGCTCGAACGGCATTCCGCCTCGGCCTGGGTCGACGTGATGAGGATCTGGCGCTCGACGCGGTGACGACGCGGCCGGACCTGCCGCCCGCGATGCATCGGAGCAGCCCGGTCTGTTATAAGTCCAGCCCGCTTCGACACTCGGGTCCCCAGGAGCCGCCATGGACGTTCTCGAGTCCCATCTCGATACCGGCAGCGAGGAATTCAAGGCCAATGCCGCGCATCACCGCGCGCTGGCCGAGGAGCTGAAGCGCCACCTGGCCGGAATCAAGCAGGGTGGCGGCGCCGAGTCGGTGAAGCGCCACACCGCGCGCGGCAAGCTGTTCGTGCGCGAACGCGTCGAGCGGCTGCTCGATCCCGGCACCGCATTCCTCGAGCTGTCGCCGCTCGCTGCCAACGGTCTCTACGACAACGACGCGCCGGCCGCGGGGATCGTGACCGGGATCGGCACCGTGCACGGACGTCCCGTGATGGTGGTCGCGAACGATGCGACCGTGAAGGGCGGGACGTATTACCCGATGACGGTGAAGAAGCACATCCGCGCCCAGCAGATCGCGCTCGACAACCTGCTGCCGTGCGTCTACCTGGTCGACTCGGGCGGCGCGTTCCTGCCGCTCCAGTCGGACGTGTTCCCGGACCGCGACCACTTCGGACGGATCTTCTACAACCAGGCGCGCATGTCGGCGGTCGGGATCCCGCAGGTCGCGATCGTGATGGGCTCGTGCACGGCCGGCGGCGCATACGTGCCGGCGATGAGCGACGAGGCGGTGATCGTCAAAAATCAGGGGACGATCTTTCTCGCCGGGCCGCCGCTGGTGAAGGCCGCGACCGGCGAGGTGGTGACCGCCGAGGAGCTGGGCGGGGGTGACGTGCACACGCGGATCTCCGGCGTCGCCGACCACCTGGCCGACGACGACGCGCACGCGCTCGAGATCGCGCGCGACATCGTCGCGCATCTGGGGGGCGCGAACGCTTCGCGTCCGCGCCTCGAGCTTCAGAGTCCCGAGCCGCCCGCCTACGACCCGCAGGAGATCTATGGCGTGCTGCCGCGCGACCTGCGCACTCCGTACGACGTGCGCGAGCTGATCGCGCGCCTGGTCGACGGCTCGCGCTTTCACGAATTCAAGTCGCGCTACGGCACCACGCTGGTCACCGGCTTCGCGCACCTGCACGGCATCCCGGTCGGCATCCTCGCCAACCAGGGGGTGCTGTTCAGCGAGAGCGCGCTCAAGGCCACCCACTTCATCGAGCTCGCATCCCAGCGCGGCGTGCCGCTGCTGTTCCTGCAGAACATCAGCGGCTACATCGTCGGCAAGCAGTACGAGCACCAGGGGATCGCGAAGGACGGCGCCAAGATGGTGCACGCGGTCGCGAACGCGCAGGTGCCCAAGGTCACCGTGATCATCGGCGGCAGCTTCGGCGCCGGGAACTACGGCATGTGCGGCCGCGGCTACGATCCGCGCTTCCTGTTCATGTGGCCCAACAGCCGGATCAGCGTGATGGGGGGCGAGCAGGCGGCGTCGGTGCTGGCGCAGGTGAAGCAGGCGCAGCTCGAGGGACAGGGCAAGAAGATGTCGGACGCCGAGGAGAAGGCGTTCAAGCAGCCGGTGCTCGACACCTACGAGCGCGAGGGGAGCCCGTACTTCTCGACCGCCCGCCTGTGGGACGACGGCATCCTCGATCCGGCCGAGACCCGCAACGCACTCGCACTCGCGCTGGCCGCCAGCCTCGGCGCGCCGATCGGTCCGATGAAGTACGGCGTGTTCCGGATGTGAGCCACAGCCCGGCGCGCATCGGCCTGATCGGCGACTACGACCCGTCGGTCGTCGCCCATCGCGGCATCGATGCCTCGCTGCCGCTCGCCGCGCAGGCGCTCGACGTCGCGATCGAGCCGCGCTGGATCCCCACCGCCGACCTCGGGCGTACGCCGTCGCTCGCCGACGCGTGCGACGGCATCTGGTGCGTGCCGGCGACGCCGTACGCAGACGGCGCGGCGGTGATCGCCGCGATCCGCAACGCGCGGGAACGCGGGGTTCCGTTCCTCGGCACCTGCGGCGGCTATCAGCATGCCCTGCTCGAGTTCGCGCGGAATCGGCTCGACCTTCCCGAAGCCGCGCACGAAGAGGAGAGCCCCGAGGCGGCACTGCTCCTGATCGGGCGACTCGCGTGCGATCTGGTCGAGGTGACGGGACCGGTGCGTCTCGTCCCGGGCTCGCGACTGGCGCGGATCTGCGGCACGACCGAGCTGACCGAGGGCTATCACTGCCGGTTCGGCCTCGACCCGCAGCACCGCATTCTGTTCGAGGGCAGCGGGCTGCGGATCGTCGCCGAGGACGATCTCGGCGACCCGCGTGCGTTCGAGCTCGACGGCCATCCGTTCTTCTTCGGCACCGCGTTTCAGCCGGAGCGCGCGGGTCTCGAGGGTCGGGCTCATCCGCTCGTCACCGCGTTCGTCGCGGCCGCGTTCGCGCATCGCGCCGTCACCCGCGAGAACCCATGACGCTGGTCACGTTGGCGCTGATCCTCGCGTCGGCGATCCTCCATTCGATCTGGAACATCTGGGCCAAGCAGATCCAGGACGGCAGCCGCAGCTCCTCGCTGATGTGGCTGCTGGTCACCATCAGCGCGGTGTTCTACGCCCCGATCGCGCTGATCGCCGCGCATCTCACCGGCACCCAGGTCACGCTCCAGATGATCGGCTGGATGGCCGCGAGCAGCGTGATCCACGTCGGCTACTTCTTCGTCCTGCTGGCCGGCTACCGCACCAGCGACCTGTCGGTGGTGTATCCGGTCGCGCGCGGCACCGGACCGCTGCTGGCCGCGGTCGGTGCGATCGCCCTGCTGGGCGAGAAGCTCACGGTGCTGTCGGCGTGCGGGATCGGCCTCGTCACCGCCGGCATTCTCGTGCTCACGCTGCGGCCCGAGTTCACCCACGCGCCGCGGCTGCGGGCCGGCGTGATCTACGGGCTGCTCACGGGAGTCACGATCGCCATCTATACGCTGTGGGACGGCACGGGTGTCTCCCGACTTCGGATCCATCCGCTGGTCTACTACTGGGGTGGTGAAGTGTGCCGCAGCATCGTGCTGACGCCCGCGGCACTGTCCGACCGCTCCGGGGTGCGTACGCTGTGGCGCAACCACCGCAAGCGGATCGTCGGCATCGCGTTGATCAGTCCGTTCTCCTACATGCTGATCCTGTTCGCGCTGCGCGATGGCCAGGTGAGTCATGTGGCGCCGGCCCGCGAGCTGAGCATCCTGTTCGGAGCGTGGTTCGGCGCTCGCCTGCTCGGCGAGGGCGACCGCGTGCGCCGCGCGATCGCGGCCGCGGCATTCGCGGCCGGTGTGATCGCGCTCGCGCTGGGCTAGTATCCGCGGCTCGCGACGCGATGACGCCGCCGGAACCACCCACCTTCACACCGGGAAGCGCTCATGTCCCTGATCGAGATCGAACGCGAAGGCGCGATCGCGCGCCTGTGGATGAACCGGCCCGAGCAGCACAATGCGCTCTCGATCGAGTTGGGCGAGGAGCTTTCGCATGCACTCCACGACCTCGCGCACGACGCGTCGGTGCGGGTGGTGGTGCTGGGGGGGCGCGGGCCATCGTTCTGCGCCGGTGCCGATCTGGTCGCGATGAAGGCGTCGGCATCCGCCACCTTCGAGCAGAACCACGCCGACGCGGAGCGGCTCGGGAAGATGTTCGCGGGCTTCGCGGACTTTCCGAAGCCACTGGTCGGGCGCATCCACGGTGGTGTGCTGGGCGGCGGGGTCGGCATGACCTGCGCGTGCGACATCGCGGTCGCCACCGATGACGCGAAATTCGGCCTCACCGAGTCACGGCTCGGAATCATCCCGGGCATCATCAGTCCCTATGTGATTCGCCGGCTCGGCGACCGCCATGCGCGCGAGTTCATGCTGACCGGCGAGCGGTTCGGCGCCGACGTCGCCGTGCGGATCGGGCTCGTCGATTACGTGGTCCCGGTCCACGACCTCGACACCCGGGTGGCCGAACGCGTCGGTGAGCTGCTCAAGGCGGGGCCCGACGCCCAGCGGCGGATCAAGTCCCTCCTCACGCTCTACGCCGATTCCGGGTGGGAGGAGTACCGGGCCGCGCTCCCGCGCGCGCTGGCGGAGATTCGTTCCGGTGACGAAGCGCGCGAAGGCCTCGCGGCCTTTTTCGACAAGCGCAAGCCGCGCTGGGTGAGCTGACCGCCGGGCACCGATACCGCGCTGGTCGACGACGTAACCGCGCCCACGCATTTTCCTCTGCGCGCTCGTCGAACTGATCACAACCGGGACATTGTCAGGAGCGTCCAACCCGCACGATCGGCCGCGTTCTTCTCCCTTCCGGAGAAACTGCGGTGTCACTCCATTCCAGTCCTGCGCTGCCCGCGCGTGCCCTTCCGTTCGGATGGGCCGCCGTCCTCGCGCTCGCCCTTGCGGTGCGCCTGTGGCGCATCCAGACCGGCCTGCCCGAGTTCCTCGACGAGGCGTTGCCGTTCCGTCATGCGCTCGGCATGTGGAACGAGGTGACGGGCGCGATCGACTGGAATCCGCACTTCTTCGTCTATCCCTCGCTGTCGCTCTATCTGTTCCTGTTCGTTCAGAAGGCCCAGCTCGCGCTCGGGCTGATGCTCGGATGGTTCCAGAGCCCGGCCGACTACGTGATCGCCATGCAGGTCGACCCGACGGCGATGGTGCTGACGGCGCGGCTGCTGTGCGTGGCGATGGACCTGGTCACGGTGCTGCTGACGTGGCGGATCGGCGAGCGCCTGCGCCCCGGTGCCGGACTGGTCGCGGCCGCGATCGTGGCCTGCGCGCCGGTGCTGATCGGCATGACGCGGACCATCTACACCGACACGCTGATCGCGACGCTCGCGGTTGCGGCGATCGAGCGCACGCTCGCGTGGCAGCACCAGGGCGGCGCGTGGCGGCTGGCGTCGGCCGCGGTGCTGGTCGGGTTCGCCGCCGGCGCGAAGTACCCGGGCGCGGCGCTGTTGCTGCCGCTCGCGTGGGCGATCGTGACGCGTGAGCCGCGCCGCTCGTGGTGGCTGGTGCCGGCTTCGGGTGCGATCGCGGCGGCCGGATTCCTGATCACGACGCCGTACATCCTGGTCGAGCGTGCGGTGGCCGCCCGTGATCTGGCGGTCGTGCGCCATCTCGGCGCCGAAGGTCACTTCGGCAACTTCGACCGCGTCGGATTCCTGTTCCAGGCGCGCGAGCTGGTGGGACAGATCGGATGGCCGGCGGTGCTGCTGCTGGCGGTGTCGCTGGTGTGGGTGGTGACGCTGCTGATCGCGCCGCACGGCCCGGCGCGGCGTGCGGAGGAAACCCCGCGGCGCGATCCACGTCCGGTGCTGTGGCTGGCGTTCGCGGTGCTGGCGGTGCCGGTCGCGCTCGCGCGGGTCGAGACCGCACGCTACCTGGCGCCGTTGATTCCGTTCGCCACGCTGCTCGCCGCGGATGCCGGGCTCGGACTCGCCGAGCGGGTGCCGCGCGGTCGCCGCCTGGCGCTCGCGGCCGCAGCGGCGCTGCTGATTGCTCCGGCGTTGATCGCCGCGATCCCGGCCGCGACCTCCGAGTCCGACGTCACCCGCGCACAGGCGCGCGGCTGGATGGAAGCGCACCTCACCCAGGACGACGTGATCCTGCAGGAAATGTACGCGGCCCCGGTCCTGGACCGCGTGCGGCGCTTCGAGATCACGCGTTCGGAGAGCTACACAGCCGCGCGCTTCGCGCTTCGTGCCGCATTCGACCGGCGACCGTGGCGTGCTTCGGTCACTCTGCCGCTGATCGTGATGGGCCACGTGACCCAGCCGGTGCGGACTGCCGACGGCCACACCATCGAGCTGCCGGTCGTGCGGGAAGCCGCCGACCTCAATCAGGCGGTCTACGACCCGCGGCTGCTGGCCGGCGTCGACGTCGTCGCGACCAGCAGCATCGTCCGCTCGCGCTTCGAGGCGGATCCGGTGCGTTATCCGATGCCGGTCCGCTTCTATGCGCTGCTCGATTCGACCGCGACGGTGGCGGCGCGGTTCGTCGCGCACGGAGCCGACGGGGGTCCCACCATCACCATCTACCGGCTGACCCCGCGCACCACCGCCGCCGTGCAGGCACTCGGTCCGCTGCCGCCTTTGTGGTGGACGGCGAGCATCTCCTCCGACTACCCCGCGGCCTTTGCACGTGCGGTTGGCGGGGTGGCGCCCGCCGCCGGCAGCCCGGCGACCGGAATGGGTGACAACGGTGAGCCACTGCCGTGGGTGAGGAGTTTGCGGCCGGTGTTCGAGGATCGCTTCGCACGCTTTGCCCAGTCGCTCGCGATCGAGACCGGTCGCCACGGCGCGCACGAGGCGTCACAGCAGCTCGCCGCCGCGGTGATCACGATGTGCCCCGAGGACGTCGGCGCGTGCCTGACCTACGCGACCGCGGCGAAACGGCTCCAGAAATGGGCGCAGGCCCGCCAGGCAATGGAACGCACGCAGTCGGCGCTCACGACCCAGGCGCTCGAGACGCCGGCGGTTCTGCTGCTCGAATATGCCGACGTCCTCCGCCAGACCGGGCGCCGCGCCCGCGCGGTCGCGCTCTATGAATCACTGGCGGTCGCCACGACCGATCCACAGGTCGCAGCCTCGGCGCAGGAGCAATTGTTTGAGGAACAATAGAGAGCAGTGACCGGCTTCCCAGTGGCCGGTCGGTCGCTTAATCTCCGCGCTCCATGTTCTTCCAGAAGGTGCTGATCGCCAATCGCGGGGAGATCGCGTGCCGCATCGCGTCGACCCTGCACGAGCTGGGAATCCGCTCGGTCGCGGTCTATTCGGAAGCCGATCGTGGCGCCCTGCACACGCGCGTCGCCGACGAGGCGTGGCCGATCGGACCGCCCGAGCCGCGCGCGTCGTACCTGAACATCGAGGCGCTGCTCGAGGCGGCGAAGAAGAGCGGCGCACAGGCGGTGCACCCGGGCTACGGCTTCCTGGCGGAAAACGCGGGGTTCGCCGAAGCGGTCGAGCGGGCGGGACTCACCTTCATCGGTCCGACCGCCGAACAGATCCGCGCGATGGGCGACAAGCGCGCCGCGCGCTCGCTGGCCGAGCAGGCGAAGGTCCCGGTGGTGCCGGGCGCCGAGGGCGACGATGCGAAGACGCTCGCGAAGGCGGCCGCGACGATGGGCTTCCCGGTGATGGTGAAGGCGGCGATGGGCGGCGGCGGCAAAGGCATGCGCGCCGTGCACGATGCGAAGGATCTCGCCGAGGCACTCGACAGCGCGCGGCGGATCGCGACCTCGGCGTTCGGTGACGGCACCGTCTACCTCGAAAAGCAGATCGAGCATCCGCGCCACATCGAGGTGCAGGTGCTGGGCGACGGCAACGGGAACGCGATCCATCTGTTCGAGCGCGAGTGCTCGCTCCAGCGCCGCCATCAGAAGGTGATCGAGGAATGTCCATCGGCGGCGGTCGACGACGCCCTGCGCGCGCGACTCACCGGTGCGGCGGTCGCGCTCGCGCGTGCGGTCCGCTACCGCGGTGCCGGCACGATCGAGTTCCTGGTCGACGCAACCGGGGCGTTCTACTTCCTCGAGATGAACACGCGGCTCCAGGTCGAGCACCCGGTGACCGAGCTGGTGACCGGGCTCGACCTGGTGCGCGCGCAGATCATGGTCGCGGCGGAAGGGAAGCTGCCGTGGACCCAGGACCAGGTCCACGCACGCGGCCACGCGGTCGAGGCGCGGGTCTACGCCGAGGATCCCGCGCGCGGGTTCCTGCCGCAGTCGGGTTCGATCGTGCGCCTGCGGTGGCCGCACGGCGCATTTCTGCGCGTCGATCGCGGCGTCGAGGCGGGCGATCCGGTGACCGTCCACTACGATCCGATGATGGCGAAGATCGTCGCGCACGGTCCGGATCGCGCGACCGCGCTCGCGCGGCTGAGCGGCGCCCTCGACGAGACGCGCGTCCATGGCGTGATCACCAACCTGCCGTTCCTGCGCGCGCTGGTACGCGACCCGGCGGTGCGGAGCGGCGCGTTCGACACCGAGTGGATCGAACGCGCGTTCCTGCCCGGCTTCGAGTCGGTCGCGAGCGCGCCGGCCCCGGAGCTCGCGGTCGCGGCTGCGGCGCTCGCCGAGCTGCTGGGGCTGGCGACGCCGGCGCGCACCCCGCACGAAGCGAATGGCGTCGGCGCGCCCGCCGCGTCCGATCCGTTCGTGACGCTCGGCGCATGGCGTCTGCCGGGGCTCGGCTGATGCGCGCGCGCTATCGCGACGGCACGCGCTCGCGCTCGGTCGAAGTCACGCCCCAGGGCGGGACGTCCTATCGGGTCGTGGTCGACGACGGCGAGCTGATGGTGACGGCCGAGCCGCTCGACGACGGTCGTCTGCGTCTGAGCGGACCGAATGGCGTCATCATTGCCGAGGTCACGAGCGTCGGCGCCCAGCGGTTCGTGCGGCTGGGCGCGATGGACTTCGTGCTGGAGCGAGAGGTGGCGGGCCGCGCTCGCGATGGCGCGGGCGGATCGGGCGGCCTCGAGGCGCCGATGCCGGGGGTCGTGACGCGGGTGATGGTCCAGGCGGGGGACACGGTCGAGAAGGGTCAGCCGCTGCTGGCGATCGAGGCGATGAAGATGGAGCACGTGATCCGTGCCCCGCGCGCCGGCCGGGTCTCGAAAGTTGCCGCCGCGGCCGGGGAAATGGTCAAGGGCGGCGTCGCACTCGTGGAGATGGAGGCGGCAGCGGAGTAGACTTGAGCCCCTGCGTTTTGCGAGCAGGCACGTCGCTCTGGAGCCGCAATGATCCGCTTCCGGCAGTCCGCGATTTTCCCCATCCTGTGCGGGCTCGCCGTTGCCGGCCAGCCGGTTCGCGCGGCCACCCCGTTCGGCCCTCCGGTCCAGTTCAATCCGCTCGCGACCGGCGGCGGGACGTTCTGGATTCCCGAGTCCCAGGGAATGTGGATGCTGGACGTGGACTTTCCGGGAGTGCCGGCCTGGCAATGGGTTCCGGTCAACAACCAGCCGGCGTCGTTCGCACCACGCTCGCTGGTCGGGCGCGCCCCCGGGGCGTCGCCGGTCCACGTGAAACCGGATGGATCGGCGAGCATGTTCGTGGAGACTCCGCTCGGCTGTCCGGGTTGCTCGTCGGTCTATTCGTGGCAGGTCATGTTCGTCACCGGGACGCCGGCCGCGTCGGGACCGGTGGTCCCGGACCCCGAACGGAATCGTGCTGTGATGGTCGGGCCGCTCGGCGAAGTGAGTGTGCTCACGTTCGGACCGGTCACCAGTCAGGGCGCCTGGACCACGCTCCCGGTGGTCGCGCCGCTTCCGGTTCCGCAGTTCGATGCGGCGATCGCGGTCGACGGCGCGCGGGATCAGCTGATCCTCGCGGGCGGCATGAGCGCGTGCCCGTTCGGTCAGTTTCCCGCGACCAGCGCGTGGACGATGCCGCTCGGCGGCCCCTACCAATGGACCGCTCTGCCCAACGTGCCGTTCGGCGGCTCCGAGTCGGATCTCGTCGTGGACATGGACAACGATCGACTGTTGTGGGTGGGAGGGCACTCGATCTTCGACTGCGGCGGCGGCCCGACCGAGGCCTGGAACACGAGCGTCTACGGCCTGCCGCTCTCGCCTCCGAATCCTGCCTGGGCCAACGTCGGGAGCATGCCGGTCGAGCCCGCGGCGAGTGCGTACCTCCCGGGCGCCGGGCTGTTCATCTTCGGCGGCACCGAGGTCGGCCCCGGATTCCTTGCCAACGTGGAGTCCCGGGCGGTGTTCCAGGCATCGCCCGGGCCGTCGCTGACGTTCGAACTCTACGCGTGGGGGGCGCCGCACAGTCGCGATGGCGCGCAGATCGCCTACCACGAGGGGATCGATGTTCTGATCCACGAGGGCGGATCCGGACCGTTCTCGGAGTTCGGCGACGATGGGACCTTCCAGGACCTCTGGACCTGGGAGGGACCGGCTCCGGGATGGGCACTCACCGGCAACGGTCCATCGCTCGCCCATGCCGCCACGATCGCCGACAACACCGGCGACTTCATCCTGTTCGGCGGCTTCTCGGATTCGCCTGCGCCGCTGGAGAACCCGGTTCTGTCCGACGCGACCTGGCGGCTTTCGGCGACCTTGAACACGTATGAGGAGATTCCCGCCACGCCGGGACCGACCGCGCGCCAGAACTCGGCCGCCGCCTACGATCCGGGCACCGATCGCATGCTGATCTACGGCGGGCAGGATGCCGGTGGCCTCCGGACGGATCTGTGGTCGCTCGATCTGCCGACCTCCGTGTGGAGCGAAGAGCACCCGACCGGATTCACCCCGCCGGTCGCGCCGGCCGCGCTCGCGTGGGACGTCCCGCGCAACCGGCTGCTCCTGGCCGCGGAGTCGTCACCCGGAACGGTCGTGGTCTGGTCCGCCAACGCCGCGCTCACCACCTGGACGCAGCTGCCGACTCCGGGCCCGGGCCCGATGCACGCGCACAGTATTGCGGTCGATCCCAGCCAGCCGTGGCTGGCGGTCCTCGACGATTCGCTGAAGCTCTGGAAGCTTCCGTTCGATTCCCCGCATCAGTGGGAGTTGATCTCGCGGACGCCGCGTCCGCTGGGGAAGGGCCGCCTCTTCTTCCGCAATTCCCGCGGCCTGGTCGTCTACGACAGCCCGCCGCAGATGTTCGACGTCGACGCGCGCGGAACCGTCAGCGTTCCGAACCCGCTGCCGCCGACTCGTCTGTCGCTCCGGATCGCGGGAGCGAACCCGTCCCGCGTCCCCCGCGTCGAGCTGTCGCTTCCCGGCGGCAGCGCGCGGCTCGAACTGTTCGACCTGGCCGGTCGTCGCGTATGGTCCCGGGACGTGAGCGGACTCGGCATCGGTGTGCACACAGTCGCGGTCGGCGATCCGTCCCTCGCGGCCGGCGTCTATGGTGTCCGGCTGGTCCACGCGGGGCAGCAGCGAACCGCCAAGATGGTCGTCCTTCCTTGACGCGCCCCCGCGCAACGGGGTGCGCATGAGCGAGCGGAGCGAAGGGGTCGGCCAGGTCGCGGTGATTGCCGGCGGAATCGTGCTGGCCGGGATGCTGTGGCTGCTGCGCGACCTGCTGGTGCTGCTCGGGATTTCCCTGGTGCTCGCGTACGCGCTCGATCCGCCGGTCACCCTGCTCGAACGCGTTCCGCTCGGTCGCGGCCGCCGCCTGCCGCGCAATGCCGCGTCGGCCGCCATGGTGCTGCTGCTCGTCCTGTTCTCGGGCTGGCTGCTCGCACTGGTGGTGCCGCGCCTGTTCGCCGAGCTC
>Ga0111539_10009156_pt1 | contig 12521 bp, 16 predicted proteins | sample RhiMethybrSRZTD1_FD_79667 | JGI IMG/M metagenome (GOLD analysis project Ga0111539, IMG submission 79667) | Populus rhizosphere microbial communities from Tennessee, USA - Rhizosphere MetaG P. TD hybrid SRZTD1 (version 2) (version 2) | ecosystem: Host-associated > Plants > Roots > Rhizosphere >...
GTTCCGCTTATCCTCGCCGTCCTATGCAGCACCTGAGCGACTCGTCTTGCACCAGCGCGAAGAAGCGCAGCGCAGAAACGATTACACAAGTCCCTTGCGCCTCGATCAGATTTCACAAACGCAAAGCGAACTTAGCCAAGCTTCAAGACGGTTTAGCCAAGACGGTATTGACGCGGGCGATGATCGAGGCACCCGCTCAAACTGGTGCCGAATTGGCCTTGAAGGCCTCTGTGCTGTTGGATTGGCTCGCGCAGCAAGCGGGGACATTCCCGGAATGCTCAGCGCCTCCTTGTGTCGCGACATTCTGCGGCTGTTCCCCGCGCGCCAAACTCGCCCGACGGGATCTAACGCAGTTGCAGGGCGGCGTAGGCACAAATCAAGTTGGACGATGACGCGTTGCGGGTAGCCACCGGGGGAGAGCAATTGACAGCTAGGAGTGGAAGGGGCCCGCGGCCGATGTTGCAGACCCACTGAGCTGAAGAGCACGGCGTGTTTGCATGGGTGCTCGCAATCAACCATTATCCTGCTACTATCGGGCGACCGACGCTTGAACAGAAGCTCGACCACTCGGTACCTAACAAGGCGCATGATCATTCCCGGCATCGGCATAGTGACCACGGGGACCGTCGCGATCGGAAAGATCGACGTGCTGCGGATCCACGCAGCGGAACTATATGTTGCTCCCGCGATTGGCGAGTTCTTCGATTGCAAATGTTGGCGTGATGAGGCGGAGAGCTTCTTCTTTGGCCAATGGGCTGATGTTGAACGAGCCCACGCGATGTTGGCGACGATCCGATTTGCAATGGAGCGAGAGGTTGCAGACTTCTTCGAGACTGACACAGGTGGCGAAAACCCGAAAATGTTGGCGGCAAATTTTTCCAAGGGCATGGGACTTCGACTCAGCCAGCGTCTGCGGCGGCTCAAGGCCAGGCGGCCAACTACAATTCTGGCGAGAGCGAAGGACCTTGCTGCGCCATTCGCCAAGTTGCTTCAACGGCCACCATTGAAGAGAGATAGGCCATCAATTAGCTCGATTGCCTATGCTGCCGGTGTCAGGGCCGGCGATCGCGTTGCGCTTCTTAGTCCTGAATCAAAACGTCGCAAGGGCCGCTGATCTCGAGATGCAAGCCAACAAGCTCGACAATGATGAAACGCTTACATTAGGAGGTACTTCGCAATCCTTCCGTGGTCGAAAACCTGGTCGATTTAGGTGCAGCAATCGGGTTCCAACATCAAGGCTGTTTGGCGTTCTGCACTTGGCTCAGCTGCCTGCGTAGCTGCGCTGCGATTTTCAGCGCCGCATACTTTGCGCTCCGTTCGCGGCTGAGCTGCCCGCGCAAATCGTAGGCGGCACGCTCGGCGGCTTCCCTTGCGCTGTGTTGCTCATTGGCGCGCTGTCTAACCTGCTCGACATTGCGCTCGGCAAGCTCCTTTGCCTCTCGCACACGATCCAGCTGTCCACGCAACTCCCGCGCCGTGCGCTCGGCGGCTTCCTTGGCGTTCTGTTCCTCAGTGGCTCGCTGGCTAGCCAGCTCGGCATTGCGCTCTGCAAGTTGCTTTGCTTGGCGGGCCCGATCCAGCTGTTCATTCTCCCGCCGATCGTGTTCCTTGGCGCTGCGCATCCGATCTAGCTCTTGGCGAACCTCGCGAACAATATTCTCCGCGGTGTTTCTCGCTCTCCGCTCCTCTTCCACGCGCTTTCCTGCCTGCTCGGCCGCGCGCTCCGCAGTTTCCTTTGCAATGCGCTCGCGACCCAATTGCTCCAACGTCGCTCGCATCGCCTGCTCGGCACCCTCTCTGCCCATCGACACAGTGTTGAGACGCTCTTTCGCTGCGCGCTCAGCGCGCGTCTCTGCCTCTTTGGAGTCAGTGTCCAAGATGCCCTGTCCGGGCCTAAGAGTGATGTACACGCTTCTGGCGACCACCATGGACGCAACTATGGTCGCCAGCAACCCGACAACGATGGCCCACCGCCGGACGCCGCGCCTGTCAGTCACGGCCGATTGCGCGGGCAGATTATCAGGGTGTTTCCCCTGCCATGGATCGTAGGTGCCGAAGTTCCAGATATGACCTTCGGGGTCGCGGCATGCGTAGCTACGCCCGCCGAAGTCGTCGTCTTGAATGTCCAAAATGATCTCTGCGCCGGAACTCTTGGCTCTGGCGCAGTGTGCATCCGCATCACGGACTTGAAGATAGCAGCTCTGCGTCTCGGCGCCCCCGATCTCGTCCGGCTGCTTCATGTATCTGTTAAGCGCGGTGTCGCGAACCGGTGCAAGCATCAGCATCGCGCTGCCGAAGGTCAACTGAGCGTAGTGCACCACCGCAGTTTCGCTTGTGGCGACGAAGTGCCTCTGGAACCCAAAAGCGGCGCACAGCCAATCGCTAGCCGCAGCAACATCCCGATACCTCAGTGCAACACTCGACATCGACGATCTAGCCCCTTTGGCCCCACCCGCTTCGGTTGCCGAGTGCGGCGGCGCCAATCCGTTCAGCGACCGCTTTGACTAGGCGTACGCCGCATCTATGACAGCCGGTCCGGACAGCAACGCTCCCAATCTGCGTGATCTGCCTGCGCCGGTCGTCACAACCGATTTAAGGCGACGAATGCGTTGCTCGCTAAGCCCATGCAAGTGCGTGCGTTTTCGGGCGTGGCAACTGACTCCGCTGGTCGTAACCGAGACAACGCCCACCGCCCGCTCCAACGAGCTGAACAAGCAACGTCACGCGCCGACTGGTCCAATATAACGATAGTATTGGCGAAGCCGGCTCGCCTCTAAAACCGAATGCGTGCCCCAGTTACGAATGCGAACCATGGCTTTGTTGGCAAGACTTCCAGATTGTTGGGATTACCTCCGCATGCCTGTGGAGACGGGGCAGGGACAGTATCGCATGGAAAGCCGATAACCTGCGCCTGATAGTGGTGTGCTTGCGCGTACAGCAGTAGGCTCTTTGCATCGAAAGACTGTTCGGCTCCGAGCCCCCAGCGACGGACCTCGGTTTCCGCGAGCGTGCCCCAGATCACAAGCTCACCTGGGTTGACAAGATCCGCTCGAAGAAGGTTGCCAATATTGAAGTTCTTGTAGAGCCCGTAGTCAGCGTAGAAGGTCGTCTTACCATACGGCAGCCATTGCTTGCTGATGCCAAGCTGCGCATAATGGAAATGGGCCAGTCCATTTGCGCTGAGGATGGAAACATCGTCGTCTCGCACCCCGCCAGCGAGCGTAACGTACAGGCCGGTAGGTTCATTTATCAGCGAGACCGAGCCCTTTGCGTCTCGATAGCGGTGCGCGGGGTCATCCCTGTAGCCGATGCCCGCGACGAGGCGGAAGCCATGCCCTTCCGTTTGGTAGCGCGCCGCAACATCCCAAATATTGTCCTCTCCCCACGCCGCCGAAAGAACAACACCGCCCATTGGCGGCGTGTCGTAACGTGCAAAGAGGCCGCGCAGCGAATCGACATTGTGGGCAATCTGTCCCCACTGCAAATCAGTGATGAACCCACTGCCCGACTTGAGCCAGATGCCGAAATGGTTGTTGTAGTGGACTGCGGCGTCATTCATCTGGCTGCCGAGATTTAGCAGCGTGAGGTCGTCGGTCGCCGGCGATTGCTGGCCGAGGGTCAGGCGCCCGAGCTTGCTGTTCTCTAAGTATCCATACGCATGACGGAGCCGGATGGCACCATCGCCGAGGTCGCCCCAAGGATCGCCGTTCGATACCACGAATGATGACGTAACCCTCGAATCGATCTCAACCCGGTAGCCCAATCTCAGCTCGCGCTGAAATTGATGACTTCCCATGAGGCCAAGGCGCGACGATGAGGTCTCGTTGTCGACAGCGTAAGCACGAGATTTGGTGCCATCGTTCCAGAACATGATCGCGCGGTTCAATTGGCCATAGATCCGCAAGGCGCGTGTGGAATTCTCGTCCCGCGAAAGGGCGGCTGTCAGTCCGCTTAGAATGTCCTCTAGATCAGCGCAGCAGGTTGTCGCGGTGTCGTTGCCCCGCGCTGGAGCCGAAAGCAGGCTCAGCTGCGAGACGGCAAGAAAGACGCCGACCCACCAAGTACGCGTACTCAACACACTCCCCCGCAACCATCGCACAGGCAAAGCCGTACTGGCCGCATTGAAATGCTAGCAGTCTCGTCCCAAAGCGACAACCCTTCAGGTAAGTTCGATGACGGTCTATTGCTCTGTTGCCACAACAACGCCACCTGGGCAATGTACTGGCCAAACGCACGGCCAAACCACTGCTGAGATGCCGAGCCGACTGGGGGGAGGTATCATGGTCAAGCCAAGATCAACTTGGAATTCACCGCACTGGGCAGCTGGGCTTCCGCTGCGGATTAACTGATGGGTCTAACGGGGCGGGGTTCGCCAATGTACGATTTGTACGCCATATTGGGGCTTACCCGTAGCGCCAGTCGCGACGAGATCAGGGCGGCATATCGCGCGCTAGCGAAACGCCACCATCCCGATCTCAATTCCGGCGACAGGCAAAGCGAGTGGCTCATCAAGGGGATCAATCGCGCCTTCGAAATCTTGGGCAATCCCGAGTCGCGTGGCGCCTACGACCGCGAGGTCGAGCAGGAGCGCGCCGCCATTCGCCGCCGCTTCTGGGGCTCGGCAGCAATAGGGGCAGCAACCTTCATCATGACGGTGATTTCTGTCTGGCTGACGTCGATGTGGACGCAGACAGTCTCGATCCACCAATCGCAAAAGGGCGAACCCAAAGTTCTGGTCGGGAACGAGAACGCGGTCAAAAAATCACCGGCCGAAGTGGTTGCCAACAGCGGGCCAGTTGCATCAGGAGACGGCGACGAGCGCGATACCCCGAGCGAGCTGGTGATTGCATCCGTGCCAGGTGCCTTTGGAGAGCCCCTGATTTCGGCGATCGAGGAAAAGCAAGGTGCTCCGCCAAGCGATAGGGATGCACACTCAGCGCCCGTAGTCGGCCCAGCGGCAGGACAGAAAATTTCCAGCGCATCGTCGCCCAAGCCGGCCCAATCGCCGCAACACGTAATCATTACGTCCGCTCCTCCGAACAACGCGTCGTCACGCACTGGGGTTGCGATGACGACGCCGCTGGAGGCGGGTACGAAGCAACCGACTCCTGCGCGCGTGGTCACTCAGCCCAGTCACAAATCGAACCCACGTAATGTTATGGGCAAGACAGCTGTACTCGGACGAGTCCCCAAGAAGCCCAGCGCACTGCAAGGAGTGGAGAGGGAGCCCCGCATCGTAGCAAGAACCGCCACGGCACTGCGATGGCCGAGTGCTGACGAGCCATTTGTCAATTTGGGTGGCAGAAGCAGGTAGCCCCTCCCTGCATCAGAGACCTGATCCGAACATGGAGTGTGGCGGAGCGAGCATCTCGCAGCATACATCCCAAGCAGCCCTGGACAGCGGCAAACAAAGTAGCGTCGCAAGCGCATGTTACTCATCAACGCAGGCCGTCGAGGCGTCTTTGCGCTCCGGCCACGCCGAGGCCAGAGGCCATATGGTAGAGCTCACGTGCCTTGGCGGCATCAGCGAGCATCGCGCGGATGCCCCACGCCGCGAGCATGTTGGGATCGTACGTCTCGGCAAGTGCGAACGAGATGGCACCCTGAGTGCCGTCGTCAGCGCCGGCCAGCATTTCGCGCGCACCGATCACATTCCCGCTTTCGATGCGCTGGTTAGCTTCCGCCAGCAGCGCTTCGATGCGGGGTTTGTTGGGATCCAAGAGACGCGCCGCCGGACTCACAGGAATAGCGGACGGCGGCGTCGGGTTGGTCGCGAAGGGCTGGCCCCGCTGGGGCTCTAGGCTACCGATGACGTATTGCGCAGCACTCTCGGAGGGCTTCTCCGCACTGGGGTGGTGGTGCACGGGACGCGCTCGCGCGGTTTCTGCGACTTTGTCAGCCGAGGGACTGCTTTCGATGGCGAACGGTGACGTCCGTGCAGCGGTCGAGCCGGACCTCTGCTGGCCGAAGATACCGCTCAGCCAAAGAACCGCCGGGACGACGATCATCAGCCCAGCGATCAGGCCGAGAACCGCGGCTCCCATCTGATGGCGAAACCAGTGGTCGTCATCATAGGGGAGGGATTGGCGCCACGTGGAGGGGATCGGCATCTGCTCGTCGTCGTGGCCGAATTCGAGTGACGAAGAGGCCGCTGCGTGCTGCTGGCGAGGTACCGGCGGCGGCTGCCCGTAGGACAGTGAGGAAAGCCCATCCTTGAATGGGGGGCTAACGCGCTGCGCTGCAGCAGCCGACAAAAGATTAGCGAGATTGATCAGCTCCGCATTGGTTGGGATGCCGCTGCGGCCCGTGTTGGCCTGGTTCTGTGCTATCGAAGCCGCCAACAGCCGGGCCAGCTCCTGCGTCAGGTCGCTCACAGGCGACCGCGGAAGCTCGTGGTCAGAGTTCCGACCGAGCCCATCAGTAGTTGATAGTGGACGGTCGTTGTTATCCGAGAACGCATCTTTCACCATGAGACGCTCCCACACGCCACAACACACACTTAAGGCCAGGATCGCTGCGCCCCGGCTATCCTCGCAAACTTAAAGGCTGAGCCATCGTCGGCGGCCCGCGCCCGTCGATCTCGTGGGCCCTACGCATCCTCTAGGCCATTGTGGAATAAATCGACGAACCAGGCGCAAATTGTGGCGACCCGCACGTTGATCCACCATTTAAAAAAGCACTCCCAGACGGGTCCAACCTACGCTCTCAACGCCACGACTTTCGTGGAATGACTGGCCAACTAGCCATATGCGTTCGGGCAGCCCAACTCTCCTTTTGGCCTAGTTCGGAAATACGGATCACAGTGAGCTGAAGAGCACAGATCCGAAAATTCCGCCCTGATAGAGTGATCCGCTGTGCTGAGCGCCCTCGCTTGCCGCTTTGGGCACCACGTGCATCTCTGCCCTGTGGTTATCTCTTCGGGTGTGGACTTTCTGAATGCGAGGCCCTCGTGGGTGATGATCTCGCCGGGCGCCACGACACGGCCCGCCCAAGTGTCCATGAGCCGGTCAGAGTTTCGCCGAAAATCTGCGATCTGCGCCTTTGTCCAGGAACTCGGCATCGAGATCGGAACATGTTCAAGTCCCTGGGACGCACCCAAGCCAATACCGATAGCCAATCCGAGCAACAACAAGCGGGAGATGCCGCCAATTTCTTCACAGCAATGGTCTCCGCAATCAATGCGCAATCAGTGCTTCCGTGTGGGCGCCGTCACTCCCCGCACTTGCGCGACAGCTCCCAACGGAAGCCCACATTCCGTAAAACAACACCTCACGCAACATCAATGGTGCTATTTGGCCGGCATCGCAGCATCTTGGCCGCTCTTGGCTAATTAGCCCAATTTGGCTGTGTTCGAACGGGGAGGCACATAGGTTATGAAATGCGCGCCCGAATGGCCGCCGCGGGCTGCGTGGCACAAAGACCGATTGAAGCTCGCACTCCAGATCCTGCGCGAGCGGCATCGCAAGCATGAGAGCGCCGCGGCGATCTTGAAGGCCTACAGCCGCCCCCAAGAGGGTCTCAAGCTCTCAACGCTGAAGCTCTTCCTGAAAGCCGATCACAAAGGTCCGGTACGTGGTGGCCCGCGCCACGCGCTGGTCAATGCCGGGCGCCGTGCTTGGGGTAAGCACTGCGGGTTGGCGATCCTCCACGATCAGCTGGCAGCGATACTGCTTGGTCCGTCGGCTCGGAACTCCATCGTGCAGTTCTACGGGAAGTATCGCTCAGTAAGTCGCCGCCAGGGAGAGGAGGCTCAAGTCAGTAACGTTCCGGTTGTCATTGCACCCTGCCCGAAATGCAACCGCCCCCTTTTTCAAGTTAGAGGCCGAGGTGCTCTGCGTTGTGGCTTTGCCTTCAACGTCAATACCAGGCTCTATATTTTTGTCACTGAGCGAAATTACATGCGCATGGCAATTCTGCGCAGCCCGGATGTCCCAGGAATAGACCCCCTTGTGGGCATACTGTTGGCCGAGGAAAAAGATCCCGCCGCACAGGTTGTTGCAGCTAGGATTGCCCTCATCCCTGAACAGTCGCCGTGGTACGGACGCGCCGATCTCCAGCAACGGATGAGTGAGTTCCTCGTCGACGAGCTGGACCCCGGCCTTCCAGATGGCATGCTTACAGGTTGGAGGAGTCTTCCACCCCCTCACGACTAGCAGCTCTACCAGTCCGCCGGACTGTCAACCGACCCGACGCCTCATCCGTAAGCAAGCGGGCTGGCGAACGCTGCAGTGAGTGAGAGTCCGCTTTGGGTCTTGGCCGTGTGAAAACGCTGGCGCGCTACGACCGCGTAGAATTACGTTCTCACTGGCCAACGTGCGGCCGCCTCGCGCGAGGCTCGCGTCACGGTAGCCGCTGGTTGAGAGTCCCAGAAAACTCGCAAACACTGCGCTTCATGCACTTCAGGTGCTTGGCTCACCTGCCTCAATCTATCATACCATGTACCCACGGCCCTCGCGGCCATCTCCACCGACGTCGGATTGCCCCTTGAGAGCGGAAGGATTGGTGCAGCCGGCGAACGGTCGAAGAGTGGCAGAAGCGGCCGTCATGAACATGCCTTGGCGACACCCAAATCGGTATTTGCACGGATGGTGGAGCGCGGCAGCGGGTGCGATGGTAGAAGGTCGGAAGATGCCTGCTGTCCGGGGACGACAATTTTGGGGTCGGATCAATAGGAGCCATCACATGGTTAACCAAGCGACAACGCCGCGTCACACGCGTTTCGATATTGCTGAGAAGACGCGGAAGGTTGAGTTGCTAGAAACGATGATCAGCGACTTCAGGAGCACAGCCGCCGATCTTGCGCGAGCGATAGGAGCTGAAGAGGAGCGTACCAGGATCAAAGATCCCAACCACGCCGCATACTCCATGCTGGCCAAGGCGCTGGCGATGCGTCGTGGAAAGCTGCTCATGTCGGCCGCCGATGCGGAAATGAGGCTTCTCGGGGCTCGGCATGAGGTTGAGGAAGCGACCGCAATGGCATCCCGCGAATGCGAAAAGGCCGCCGCTGCGGGCTCAATGATGGAGCTTGGCCGCGTGGACGACCAGGCTTCTCACGCTGCATAGCTATGGACGTACCCCGCTGGCTTCTCCAGCGAAGGAACCATGCCACTGTAGATACTCGTCAAGTGACAGGTGATAACGCTCGCAGGCTTCTCTAATCGTGATCAGCCCGTGCCGCACCGCGGCGACCACCATCGATTTCTGGGGTGACGTCAAGTTCAGTAGATCGCGAGGAGGTAAGTCCGCCGACGTGACCCGCTTCCCCTCTGGTCCAATGAAGAAGGGCTCTATACTGTGGGGTTCGTCGGACAAGGTCTGACCTCCCCTTCGTTAACGAACCCGCAGACTAACACTCGCAGGCGCCGGAACCCTATGCAGCTCTTATCTGAAATATGGTTAACAGAGTCCAGAAAATGAGTACGTGTTTGCTCCCGACATTGGCATTCGCACCCGACGTTCCGGCGGCGACGTCGCCGGCTGCGCCACGCAACGTCGCTGAAGGCGATAGTGGGATGGCCGACCTGCTAGTTTCGTGAAGCGCGCCAGTCGAGTACCAGCGGATTGTCGCCCGGCTCGCCCCCGCCTCGCGCTTCCAAAGCGTTGCGCTTGCTTGGCACCCTGCGCTTGATGTCAGCCAAAGTTGCGGCGAACTGTGCTTCTGTCTGAACGTCAATGAAGCTTGTGGCGTGCTGACCGTACCCTTCCGCATTCAGGCGCTGCAGCACGACCTTCCGGGTCATCATTGGGCTGTCGGCAGTTTCGAACAGTTGCTCAAACGTTGAATTCGGCCACATCACCACAGTCGCGAAGCCATAGAGAGCCGCTGGCATCACGACCAGTGTGAGCGCCATTACACCGATGGCAGTCTTGCGCCGCATGGTTCCCTCTCGATTGCTTGCGGCAGCTCAAGTGGCAGGCTTGCTCCTTCCCGCTGGGCACCTTGCATTTTGGCCGTCGCTTGACCTCATACGCCCGAGCACATTGGCGATTGCCATGGATTCTGATTCCTGTGGCGAACCCAAGGCACGCACCCCGAGGGGACGAAGCGGAGGCCGGGCAAAAAAAGGCCAGCCCTTGGGCAAATGCAGTCCGTCAAAGGCGCATCTGCGTCCTTGCTAATCCGACGACCGACCCGAGCCGGATCGTGTGGCCTTGAGTAGCCGCTCGGCATCCCCTAGCTTGACCAGCTTATGTGCGATGTACTGAGGTGTGCGCAGGAGCACTAGCGTGAAGGTATCGAGCATCCTCGAAGCGAAGGGCCCTCGGGTCATCACTATCAAGCCGTCGGATACGATTGCGATTCTGGCGGAACGCCTGCGTGAGGAGCGCATCGGCGCGGCAGTCGTGAGCAGTGACGGACGAACGGTCGAAGGGGTGATCTCGGAGCGAGACCTCGCCTACGGCCTCGCTGAGCACAAGGGCAACTTGCACGCGATGCCCGTGTCGGCGCTCATGACGAAGACCGTGACAACCTGTTCGCCTAACGACAGCGTCGCGAACGTGGCCTCGACGATGCTCGCGCGCAATATCAGACACATTCCGGTTGAAGATCAAAAACAACTCATCGGCATGGTCAGCATACGTGATGTTCTGAACCTGCGGGTTGATGAGCTGCAGCAACGAACGAATCTTCTGCATGCGTTCGTACGAGAAACGGATCGCGACACACAGGATCGATGATACGTTCTTTCTTGATCATCGGCTGAAGTCACTGAATTCACGGAGCCCGTGCAGGGTAGAGAATGCGAACCGGTGTCGCCGCCAATGACGTCCAAGAAGTTGAACAACTCGAGCTGATCTCGCTGTCGTGCTGACAGGTTTGCCTTGAGAAGGCGCAGCCCCTCCTGGTGGACCACTTCTGGGCATCGATCGAGCGTCCGCCAGAAGAACAATTCGCTCAGTCTGTCGCCAAGTCGCGCCATCCCGGATCATCAAATGTGCTGGCGTCTCCGCACAAGGATGGTTTGACGTGATACGAGAGTTCATAGAACTCTGAGGCAGGGCCAAAGATGTTGCACAAGAATCTTAGCGATCAGGGCGGATACGATGGTCTTCATGGCTGTCCTCCAGGTGCTGCAGACGACACCACGTCGCCTGCTCGATGCGCGGAGGATTGCAGTGGTGAGACGCGCTGAGAAGGACGCTTAGCGGCTTCGGACCGCCCCACGTCATCGTCTCACAATTCCGTGGCGCCGCTTTCGCTTCGCGTTCAGAGTGAACGTCCGTGGGTTGAAAGCGATCGGAAGAAAACTCCTCTGCTGCCAGCTGCTCACGAGAAGCGGAACATCCCAACTCGTGGGCGGTTACTAGCGTCAGCAGCAAGAGGAGAACGACATGCGCCGCTCGATTACTATTGCCGCTTCGGTCGCCGCGCTTGCAAGCTTTGCCGCATATGGCACCGCTTTCGCTCAGGGCGTGGAGGTGTACGTGGGTCCTCCGGCGCCCTACTACTATTCGCCGGGGCCATATGTGCAATATGGCTATGCGCCGCCGGCGTACGGTTACTATGGATACGCGGAGCCGGGCGTCGTCGTGTATCCGCGAGGCAGGTTGCGTTGCGGCCGCTACGAACGCTGGAATGGCAACCACTGCGTTGATGTGCGCACGCTCGGCAGCAGCCAGCCGTAAATCGCAGACTTGGCACTCACGCAATCAACGGGCTCGACAGATCTGGGCTGCCGGCACCGCACAGGCGGTGGCCGGCAGTACCGCGTGCATCAACCGCACGGACGGCCCATGTGCTCGGCAACCGGCTCGAAGGCAATGAATGCGCTAAAGCGCGGCTCCGGGAGACCACGATTTCTCCTGTCGCGCTCGGTCTCCGCTGAATCACGCGAAGGGTGCACTGACACGACATCCCATTTGGCATCCGCGACGTTCACGACCATCCAGGTCTCAAGCGGCAACTGGTGCAGTCGCATTCCGCGCACTCCTCGTTCTCGCCTCTCCTGAAGGACGGGGCCGATAGGCACGCTTTGTGGCGACATCTCGAACTAAGGCTTAAGTGTTCGCGCATTAGCCCTTCGCGAATCCAGCAATTCCGCCCTGTGCTGCTCAGATCTCGCAATGCGCTGCAACAGCCTTTGATCGCGCGCCAAAGTTCCAGCGTCACCTTTGCATTACGTGATCACATGGGCGCGATCGATCAGGAACACCGCGCGGTTACAAGGGTTGTTCGTCCGATCAGCTATCAGAGGAGCGTCAGCCCGTTCGGGCTGGTCGCCAGGTAACGATCATGATGATCAAATCTATGAGCATCGTCCTGCTGCTGATGACGGTGCTGCTACTCGGTATTATTGCGTCCGTCCACGCGCAATCGCAACCGCGTCTGCAGCCCATGTCATTCGACAACTCGACAGGTCCCTACAATCCCAATCAGCCGCAGGATGGGCCAGTTGCAGGCCGACGAGTTTGAAGCAATCCGGCGTGCACGAGCTGAAAGGAGCAAGAGCATGACGTATGATCCATATGAGGATGCGGGTCTGCGGCGCGATCTTCCGAAGAGAGATCCGCAGATGGTA
>Ga0111539_10009159_pt1 | contig 12519 bp, 7 predicted proteins | sample RhiMethybrSRZTD1_FD_79667 | JGI IMG/M metagenome (GOLD analysis project Ga0111539, IMG submission 79667) | Populus rhizosphere microbial communities from Tennessee, USA - Rhizosphere MetaG P. TD hybrid SRZTD1 (version 2) (version 2) | ecosystem: Host-associated > Plants > Roots > Rhizosphere >...
ATTTCTTTCAGCAAGGCATTTGTCGCATAGTATCCAGCCACCGACCCGAGGATTCCTGCAATTGCCAAAATGATTACAAACTCTTTATTCAACAATCCGATGACATTGTTCACTGATGCGCCCAGCGCTTTCCGAATACCGATCTCTTTCGTGCGCTTGGCAATGTTCAGCGAAGCTAGCGCAAAAATACCTGACGCGGAAAGCACGCCTCCTAAGACGGTAATAAATAGGAATATCTTTTCAAGATTTGCATTTGCATTTCTACTGTCCTTCAAAACAAGGTCTTCCTGAAACTGACTTTCAAATGCTCTACCGGGAAAAACTTCCTTCCAGGTTTTTTCGAGGTATTTTTGAATTTCAGGAAGGTCCGCCTTCTCTGTCTTCACAAGCAATGTGATGTATTGATTTTTACCCGCTGGATAAAATATAAATGGTTCCGGATCTTTTGACCTATACAAATTGTCGACATGATTTTCGATTACGCCCAAGATTCTTCGCTTGTTGTCATGGAGGATCACAATTTTGTCTAATGGGTCCGTTAATCCTGTCTTCTGAACAAAGGCTTTATTTACTATTACGCCTTCAGTCTGGTCGGAAGCATTCTCCAGATTAAATGTTCTTCCTTCTGATAGACGAAGTCCCATGGTCTCAAAATAATTTTTTCCGACGCCCATGGCCTGAACGTTATATTTTCCAGTGTCGATGGTGACAGGGGTTTGATAATTATTGCTGCCGACGTTGCCGTCACTGACCGCTATTTCCAGAATTTTAGGGTTCGTCAAAATGGCCTTTTCCAGGATGTCAAAATCGCGCTCACCTTGCATCCTAACCGTTACAACCATGTCTTTGTCATATCCAAATTCAATGGAGTCCTGGAACTTAGTATTTTGAATAAACACGACACCACCGATTAAGACGATAACGGACAAAGCGAATTGCATTCCTACCAGCGTCCTGGTAAGCATATTTGTTCCTTTTATTCTTACAGTCCCTTTTAACAGCAGCGTAGGTTTGAACTTGCTACTCATGAATGCCGGGTAGATACCAGCGATCATAGCAGCCAGAAAAACCATGACAATCAAAGCAATAAATAAATTCAGTCCATTCATGTCTTCAAGCCCATACGGCAATTGCCACATGTTAGAAAAAGCAGGTACAATTATTTGGGCCAGTAACAAGCCGACGATCAATGACAACGAAATGGTGAGCAATGTTTCCAAGAGAAACTGAGAAATGATTTGCCCACGCGCAGCACCAATCGCTTTTCTAACGCCGACTTCTTTAAGTCGTTTTGCAGTCATCGCAATCGATGTGTTTGTGAGGTTAAAACAAGCAATTAACAAGATAATTAATGCCATGCCTGTAAAGATGACAAGGGGGGCGGCACTAATTCTGTAGTTGACCCAGCTTGAGCGGATATCGTCTTGGTCATAATTGGATTTGAAGGGTTCCAATAAATATGAATCAATTACAGCATCAGTACGAGCTTTATTACGCGCTGGTATGTACTTGGCCAATTGCTTACTAACCTGCTCAGCATTTTCTGGTGTCGTCAATTCCATAAAAGTGCTCGGGTTTCTCCAGTCACTCCAGTCATCAACTTTGATTTTATTGATGTCGATAAAATTCTCAATCCTGAGCATCGCCTGGAAACTAAACGTATTATTGATGGGTACTTTTTTCAACACTCCGCCAACGATCAGGTCAATTTGAGATTCATTGACCGAGTTCAGCACCATTAGCTTACCTGTAGGGTCTTCGTTACCAAAATATTTTTTAGCAAGCTCCTTACTTAAGAAGATGCTATTCTTGTCTTTAAACGAACGATGATTTCCGGATTCCAGGGGATAATCAAATAGCTCGAAAAACGCGCTATCGGCAAACGCCAGATTTTCATTAAAGGATTGATCTCCGTAGCGCAAAGAACCGTTGCCAAAGGCGTAACGTGTATACCGTTCAATCCCGGCAATGTCGTTGGCGGCCATGGGCGGCAGAATAATTGGTGCTTGAGAGTCCCTGTTGAGTTTTCCTTCTTTGTCCGTTGATAATGCATGGAATCTAAAGATGCGGGCAACTTTTTGATCATCATGAAAATTGTCAAACTCAATATTAAATGCAAGCAGGAGGTATGCTGCAATACAGCAGGCAAGGGAAATGCCGAGGCCGAGGGCGTTGATAACGATGTAGCTTTTGTTCTTTGAAAAAGTTCGAAAAGCTACGAGCAGATAGTTTTTGATCATGGTTTGAAAGGGTTTGGATCAATGACAGCATTCCTAAGCTAATGTGTTACCAAATTATCATTTGGCTGAAAATCAATCAATTAGGTGTAGGCTGCTGAGCTAAAGTGTTCAAAATAAATAAGGCCTATGCGCGAAATCGAACAACTAGTTCAAGACAATTTATCTTATAACGTTTAGCATCTAGGACGCTCACCGCTTCTCTAAAGTTGCAGCTACAATCGCCTATCTTAAAAAAAATTAAGTTCTCCGAACAAATAGCAGTATCGCCAACAACCCCGTCAGGGGAAGCAGAGGATCTAGAAGTGTTCCGGCCGAGCCCATTGTCAAATTCAAAAGCGCTATGCTAATTCCACCGATGGCCCAGGCAATTGTAGTGGAGACCGACCAAACGGCCATTTGCTGTTTTACATCCGTAATTCCCATCATCCGGTTTACGACCCAAAACAAACTATCGTTGAAGTAGCTAAAGAAAAAGGCTCCTGCTACAGCAGCTTGTGCTGCAAAGAGCATGTTCACACCCGGAATTTGCTCAAGTATTGGCGCACAGATGGAAGCCGATGTTATACAAGCTACCGTACCTGAACCTTGAATAAAACGAATCAACGTAGCAATTACGAACGGGATCATGATGGGCGATAGGGGGAGGCCAACGATTTGAGCCGCCAACTGGGTTCCTATACTACTATCCCGGACGACGGCTCCAAGCGCACCACCAGCGCCTGTTACCATTAAAATTATTCCTGCCGATTGAAGACCTTCTTCCAACCGCGTTGATGTTTCATGGCGGTCCAGATAAGGAACCAGGAAGTATACAGCGAGTAGGGTGCTGATAGAAAGCGCCACGATCGGAGTACCTATAAAATTAAGACACGATACCAGGAATGAAGCGACTGGTCCTTCGGTCAGCGTAAGTGAAGGAATTATTCCAATAATCGCTTTGATGAAAATCAGCAGGATGGGAGCAACAATGGGAAGGAGAGATACCATCAGGTTTGGCAATGGACGGTTTGCCCTTTCTTTCAGATATGTATTTTGAATCCCCCTAAGTTTTTCATCCGTTCCGTCATTACTTTCAATGTTAGAATATTTCTTCGCTATCCACTGCGCATAAAATACGATACCTATGACACATGGAATGGCGAGTACCATCCCCAAAAGCATCATAGCACCGACGTCGACGCCGAAAAGTCCTGCGGCACCCAGGGGTCCTGGGGTTGGCGGAACCATCGTGTGGGTAACGACCAGGCCACCCGCAAGAGAAATTCCCAGCGTCAAAATAGACCGATCACCTTTTTTGGCCAGCGCCTTGCTTACTGGATATAGAATTACGAACGCAGAATCCACAAAAATTGGAATACTGACGATGTAACCCGTTAATGCAAGGGCCCACTCTTCTCGCCGGTTGCCAAGCCACTTAATGAAAGAGAATGCAATCTGCTCGGCTGCTCCTGAAACTTCCAAAATTCGCCCCATCATTACGCCCAAACCGATCACGATCCCTATACTACCCAGCGTGGAGCCAAATCCTTTTGTAATGGCATCCACTGTCTCATTGCCTGACATGCCGCCGCTTAGTCCGGCAATACAAGCGGCGATTATCATCGCGATGAGTGGGTGTACTTTGGTGCGAAGGACCAAAAAAATAAGAATAGCGACAGCGATCACTAGACCAATGAGGGGAATTGGCAGATTGTACGTCACGCTATCTGTTTATTGTCGTCGATGTGTTGGCGTATAAAATTATCGAAACTATTGTCTGCTAAAAAACCCAGCTGCAAAGCTTTCGTGTTATCTAGCGCGCCCGGCCAACTCGTTACAATTCGATTAATACTCTCATCGGGCTTGAATTGCACCCGGTCGACTGTTGCTTCATTTGTTATCCGTTTTAACGCGTCAAGCATCTGCTCCACTGTCACCGTGATTCCAGGTAGATTGATCGTCCTCCATCCTAACAAGTCTGTCTTTAGTGTTGCAGCATGAATGAGATTCCGAATTGCAGTGTCGGGGCTGGAAACTAAAATAGCTAAATCACGCGATACTGGACAAACCGCTTCCTCACCGCGCAAGGGTTCACGGATAATGCTGCTGACGAAAGAAGAAGCAGCAAGATTTGGCCGACCTGGTCTCACACATATTGTTGGAAGCCTCAACACGACACCATCCACGAAACCCTTTCTTGAATAATCATTTACCAGTAACTCACCCATTGCTTTTTGTGCCCCATAGGAGGAGCGTGGTGTCACAGTGGTTGTCTCATTAACCACAGGGGGTAAGTCGCCACCATAGACCGCTAACGAGCTTGAAAACACAAATCGTATCGTTGGATTTGTATGGCGGACCGCTTCTAATAACGACCGGGTGATATCGAGATTTACTTTCCATCCGATATCAAAATCTCTTTCCGCATGGCTGCTGACAATGGCTGCAAGGTGAAAGATGATCTTTGTTTGAGGCGTTACTAAGTCTCGCATTGCTCCTTCCATTGTCAGATCCAATTGTTTACACTGCACGCGGGAATCATCACCCGGATTTGACGGCATGACAATATCGACTAATACTAATGTATCGAATGCCAGCGTACTTTTAAGGAGTGTTTTGGCGAGGCGCTGGCCCAGGAAGCCGCCGCCACCGGTAATGATGATTTGCATATCCGTTATCCGTTAATAGTTAATCGTTATCCGTATGTGAGCTATTCGTGAAGGTTATCCGGAAATTATCCGTTGGTCGATGGAACAGCCACTTGCTATTTATAAAATATATTAAAATATCATAGCATTTTTCGGATTATCGGCTATGGAATTTCAAACAACTTGCCTGAATCGCTTTTTAACACAGCACCGCTTATCAATAACTTTCAAATGAATATCGAATCAGGCCACCTCAGTTCTTTACAAAATAGTAGTTTCGCGACTGCAGCGATACGATTGACGGATAACAGATAACTAATAATGATTAACGGACTACGCATGTATCAAAAGGCTGATCAAATACTGTCCCAACTTCCACCCGAACATAAAGGCGATTTACTCCCTGCGATACGCAAAGAATTTCTTCAGGAAGAAAAAACGGTTGTCGTTTTTGATGATGATCCAACGGGAACCCAGACCTGTCATGATGTAGTGGTGTTAACGTCCTGGACTGTTGCATTATTAATTCGAGAGCTAAAAAAGAAACCATCAATTCTATTTATACTGACCAACTCAAGGAGTTTTTCAAAGGAAAAGGCTGTTGCGCTTAATGCTGAAATTGGAAGTAATCTCAACGAGGCAGTTGAGCAAACTGGTAGGAAAATAATCGTCATCAGCCGCAGTGACTCAACCTTGCGAGGGCATTTTCCACATGAGGTAGAAGTGATTGCCAATACTTTGCAACTTACACAAGCTGTTTGGATATTAATCCCGGCTTTCATTGAAGGTGGCCGCTTCACCATCAATGATGTACACTATATCGTAGAGCAAGGTGAGTTGGTACCTGTTTCTGATACACCTTTTGCAAAGGATAACGTTTTTGGGTACAGTCATTCTAATCTAAAAGATTGGGTAGAAGAAAAAAGTGGGGGTAAGTTCAAGGCATCAGAAACCATTGCCTGTTCCCTCGACGATATCAGGATCGGTGGGCCTGACGTCCTTGCCAGGAAATTAAAGTCATGCAAACCTGGCAGTGTTGTTATTGCTAATGCAACTTCCTACAAGGATCTTGAAGTACTGGCGATGGGAGTACTCAAGGCCGAGAAGTTCGGACAACAGTTTTTATACAGAAGTTCTGCAACCTTTGTTTCCATTCGCGCGGGCATAGCGCCAGGGAAAATTTTATCCTCGCTGAAGCAAGACGATTCAGGTCATGGATCATTGATCATCGTGGGATCGTACGTTCCCAAAACAACCAGTCAGCTTGCATACCTCTTAGATCAGAAAAAGCTCGAATCTATCGAAATCGACGTGCAGGAATTATTGAATAGCCGCGCAACGAATAAATCCGATAGCATCATCAAACAAACAGATGACTGGCTCGCCAGTGGAAAGGATGTTGTCATTTATACCAGTAGAGAACTCAAAACAGGATCTGATGCAGAAAGCAGTTTGTTCATTAACAGCTCGATATCTTCTTTTTTAGTGGATATTGTTAAGGGGATTACAGTTCGTCCATCATTTTTTATCGCAAAAGGTGGAATCACTTCCAGCGATTTAGCTTCGAAAGGACTATCATCTGAGACGGCTCTAATACTTGGACAGGCGATCGCGGGCGTGCCTGTTTGGCAGCTCGATTCCAAAAGTAAATTTCCAGAAATGATCTATATCGTTTTTCCCGGAAACGTTGGCGACAGTACGGCGCTCTATACCGTATGGAATAAATTCAAATCTCCTGCATAAAGTAAAAGATTAGGTTTAAACTTGCATAAATTTCGCAGAAGAACACCTAATGTTAAACTATTCAAAACACAACCATGTCACTCGTCCTTAATTACACCCAGGCAAAGAAGGTTTTTGAAAAAGCAAAAGCAGATCAGTTTGCAATGCCTGCCGTAAATGTTACTACTTCCAATACCATCAACGCTACACTGGAAGCAGCAAAAAACGTTAATTCGCCCGTCATCATTCAATTTTCAAATAGTGGTGCATCATTTTTTATTGGAAAATCAATTGCCAACAACACGCAGCAAGCCTCGATTGCCGGTGCTGTGGCCGGTGCAAAATATGTTCACGAGGCGAGTGACCTGTACGGAGTTCCGGTTATCTTAAATACCGATCACGCCGCTAAAAAATTATTGCCTTGGGTCGATGGAATGATAAAACATGGAGAGGAGTTTTTCAAACAACATGGCAAACCATTATTCACTTCCCACATGCTAGATCTCTCAGAAGAACCTTTGAAGGAAAATATTGAGATCAGCAAACGATATCTTGAGAAGCTAACGAAGCTGGACATGTTTATCGAAATTGAATTAGGCGTGACAGGAGGGGAGGAAGACGGTGTCGATAACACCGGTGTTGAGAGTTCAAAACTATACACGCAACCTGAAGAAGTTTCCTACGCTTACGAAGAATTGATGAAAGTAAGCGATCACTTTGTTATTGCTGCATCCTTTGGAAATGTTCATGGCGTTTATAAACCAGGCAACGTTAAGCTCGAGCCCGCTATTCTTAAAAACTCTCAGGATTATATTCAGAAAAAATTTAAGACGAAGCCCAATCCAGTGAATTTTGTTTTTCACGGTGGATCTGGTTCCGAACCCGAAGCGATCCGAGAGGCCATTGGCTATGGCGTTGTGAAAATGAACATTGACACGGATATTCAATGGGCATATTGGGATGGTATCCACAATTACTATAAAAAGAATCAGGCATTTCTACAATCTCAACTGGGAAATCCAACAGGAGACGATGCTCCCAATAAAAAATATTACGATGGACGCGTTTGGCTGCGCGAAGGCGAAACCTCGATTAAGAACCGCTTGGCGCAAGCATTCCAGGAGCTCAATGCCGTCAATCGGTTGTAAGGCGATCAACTGCTTATGTTTTTGACCATGACAAGCAAAACCAGAATTTTCCTGGTTGGAACCTTTCTTTTTTTGATTGCATACCAGGCCAGTGCTCAAAAGGTGACCGACGTTGATATTTGTGTGTATGGTGGAACCTCCGCCGGAATAATAACAGCGTATACTGCCAGGAAACTAGGGAAATCTGTTTTAATTGTTGAACCGGGCAAACACGTCGGAGGCTTAACAACTGGTGGACTAGGCTACACAGACATTGGTAATAAATATGCTGTCACTGGACTGGCGCGTGATTTTTATCGACGGATCGGAAATCATTATGGAAAATTTGAGCAGTGGATATTTGAACCTCATGTTGCAGAGGAAACCTTTCACCAATATATAAAGTCTGCTGCCTTGGACATCGTCTTTGATTACAGGCTTGTCGGGGTTGAAAAAAAGGATGGTCTCATTCAACAAATTGTTATTGAAAATTCTTCAATCCCATCGACATCGACGAATCAAGTCGTAAGGGCTAAGATGTTCATCGATTGCAGCTATGAAGGAGACCTTATGGCGAAAGCAGGCGTTTCTTACACTACAGGGCGCGAAGGAAATTCTCAGTACAAGGAAACCTATAATGGCGTACAGGTTCGTGACAAGCATCAGTTTTTAGATGGCATAGATCCTTACAAGGTCCCTGGAAAACCTGAAAGTGGGTTGCTCTGGGGAATAAGCAATGAAAAACTTCCACCCAATGGGACGGGAGATAAAAGAATCCAGGCTTACAATTTCAGAATCTGCTTGTCGCGTGATCCCGGCAATATGATTCCAATAACCCAACCGAAAGATTATGATTCCAGCCGTTACGAATTATTGATCCGTGTTTTGGAAAAGGAACCCAATCGTCCTTTCAATTTGATCTTGAAGCCAGACTTAATGCCCAATCAAAAAACAGACATTAATAACAATGGACCTTTTTCTACCGACATGATTGGAATGAATTACGATTATCCGGAGGCTCCATACGATGAAAGGAAAAGAATTACAAAACAACACGAGAATTATATCAAAGGACTTTTATACTTCATCGGCCATAGCAAACGCATGCCAAGGCATTTGAAGGACGAGATGTTAAAATGGGGTTACCCAAAAGACGAATATCGTGACAACGGAAACTGGTCTCCACAGATGTACGTCCGCGAAGCGCGGCGAATGGTTGGAGCGTATGTGATGACGCAGGCGAACTGTGAAGGAAAAGAAAAAGTAGAAGATGGCGTGGGCATGGCCGCTTACACGATGGATTCACACAACACGAGCCGGGTAGTAATCAATGGTATGGTGAAAAATGAAGGCGATGTTCAGGTTGGTGGATTTCCTCCTTATCCGATTTCATACCGCTCACTGATACCAAAAGGCAATGAGTGCAAAAATTTGTTTGTTCCGGTTTGTTTGTCTGCCACGCATATTGCTTATGGATCGATTCGTATGGAACCCGTATTTATGGTGTTGGGACAGTCAACTGCAACGGCGGCGGTACAGGCCATTGATCGCAAAGTCAGCGTTCAGGAGGTCAATGTCAAGTTGGTACAAAATAAATTGTTAGAAGATCCGCTGGTAAATGGCAGCACACCAGAGATTTTGGTGGATAACGACGATAAAGACTTTGTTACGATACATGGTGAATGGAAAAAAGAAATAAACGGTGGATACGCGTTTTCCTATTTGCAATCATCAAGCGTCAATGCAAATGCCTCACAATCGGTAAGATTTAACCCAATGATAAAAAAGCTGGGACAATACGAGGTGTTTGTGTACTTCCCGCGTATTGATGGTTCAGCCACACAAGTGACCACCCGGGTGCTGTCTGGAAAGGACGTCCATGAAGTAATGGTCAGACCGAATGAGGTAAAGGTTGAGGGACAGACTTCGGGTGAATGGATTTCAGTTGGGAAATATTCATTTAGTTCAGGGAAAGGTAATGCGCTGGAAATCTCCACAGACAGAGCAGATGGAATTGTAATCGCTGACGCTGTATTGTTTATTCCCGTTGAGAAATGATCGCGGGAGAATTTTTCACCGCGGAGGCGCAAAGACGCAAAGTTCGCCGAGAGTATTTTTGATGTCCTTACGGAGGCTATAAATAATTTTTGCTGCGGAAAAGCCATGGATCCTTAGCGAAATTCCGCGCCCCTCTGTGTTAAGTTGTATTTTGATGCGCAAATATTTTTTAATGTTCGATGGCCATTAGTTCCCTAGGTATTTCCATGCGAGTATAGCCAAGGCCGCAGCGATAACGGCACCAATAAGCGCGTTGAGTTGCATGCCGCTGACAAAGGCCTCGTTGGCGGTGTTGAGTAATTCGTAAGCTATGTTACCCGGCAGTTGCGCGGCAACCGTAACAGCTCCCCCCAGGGTTTCCGTTGCTTCGTTGCCCAATGTTTCAGGAACCTGATGCGGGATTCCAGCGTTCATTTTTGTCCGATAAATGGCAGTTCCTATGCTGCCCAGGATAGCAATACCCAGAGCGCCTCCAAACTCGGAGCTTGTTTCAGAAATGGCAGACGCTACGCCTGCGCGTTCCGGCGGGGCCGCTCCAACGATCAAGTCAGTCGTCAGCGTAATTACAGGTGCCAGTCCCAGGGAATAAACTGACATGCCGACAATCAGAAACCCAAGTCCCGAGTCCACCTTTACTTGCGTCATCAATCCAAAGCCGATCACCGCTAGAATAAGTCCCCAAGTTACGACACGCACTGGGCGGAACCGGTGGGCGATCATGGGCGCAAAAACAGATCCCACGATAAATCCACCGAAGGATGGTAGCGATAATAACCCAGCCTGCATGGGAGAAAGCTTTTGCACCAACTGTAAGTATTGAAAAATAAAAATAAACGCGCCGAACGCGATGAACGTAATCAGCGTGTAGATCGTCAGCGCCGCACTAAACGCAGGAGAGCCAAAGAGCTTCAGATCGATCATCGGATCAGCTAATCTCCGTTGACGCCGTAAAAACAAAGCCCCAATTCCTATCCCCATCAGGATTGACAATACCGGCATCCAACCAATGCCGTGTTCGGCGATCTTCTTGAGTCCAAAGATCATAGTGAGCACGGCTGCCAATGAAAGCAGCGCGCTCGTAAAATCAAGTCTTCCAGCATTTGGATCTTTGAACTCTGGAAGGAAAATTGGTCCGACTGTGAGCAATAGAATCATGACGGGAACAGCGATGAGAAATACTGAGCCCCACCAGAAATGCTCCAGCATCAGGCCACCAATTACAGGCCCGATTGCTCCACCTGCGGAATAACTGGCTACCCATACGCCGAATGCAACGGTACGCTGCTTTGGATCAAGAAACATATTTCGAATCAGTGAAAGGGTAGAGGGGGCAAGGGTTGCTCCAGCTATTCCCAGAATTGCTCGGGACAGAATTAACATTTCAGCGGTGTTCGAGAAGGCTGCAAGGATTGAAGCACATCCAAAAGCTGCTGCACCGATAAGCAGTAACCGGCGGCGACCAATTCGATCGCCGAGTGTTCCCATTGTGATCAAGAATCCTGCGATGAGGAAACCGTAGATGTCGACGATCCAGAGAAGTTCGGAACTGCTTGGCTTAAGATCCGCCGTGAGATGCGGGACGGCCAAATTCAACACGGTTAAATCCATAGAATAGAGCATACAAGGTAGCGCGATGACCGCCAAACCAATCCACTCTTTGTTGCCAGCGCGTGGCGTTGGCGATTCCGCTATTGCCGATTTGTCGTTAAGCATAATGCTTTCTGTTTCGGTACCTCCATCCATATGCTCATTATTTATTTCCTACGACTTTATATCGCACGGAGTCAAAATTTTTGGACAGACCCTATGTAAAAAATTTTCGTCAGGCTCCAAAGATATCGGGTCTTGTTAACACCAAGCGGGTGTGAATCCGTCAATCCGGCCGCAAATTCTGACAGATTTGATGGTCACTTGATATTTTTTTGAAAAGTCTGAAACAATAATTAACTTAACATCGTTAAGTAAATTATCTAACCTAAGAAAATGACTATTAGCACGAGGAAAGAGCGCCAAAAGGAAGAGTTGAGGGGTAAGATCCTGCAGGCGGCCAAAGAATTGTTTATGAAAAAGGGGTTCGAAGATACTTCGATCCGAAATATTGCTGAGAAAATCGAATACTCTCCCACGACCATCTACCTGTATTTCAAAGACAAGGATGATATTTTCTGCGAGCTCCATAAGGAAGGTTTTATATTGTTGAATCAATATTTCAGACCACTTGCGCACGTCGCGGATCCGTTCGAAAGATTGAAGGCTATTAATAAATCGTATATCACTTTTGCCTTGGAAAATGGGGAATTATATGACTTGATGTTCATAATTCGGGCGCCGATGGACTCCATCACAAAAGAGGATTCGGACTGGGAAGAAGGGAAGCGATCTTTTTCATTTTTGACGAATACAATTGCCGAATGTATTGCCAAAGGCTACTTTAAAGATATGCAGCCTGACATTGTAGCCTTCACGGTATGGTCAATGGTGCATGGCATTGTGTCGCTTGAGATCCGGAATAGATGTTCTGTGGTTGAAAGTTTGAATCAAAAGGATCTGGCTCGAAAGGCTAGCGAGATGGTGAATGAAATATTAGAAAGAATGCATAAAAACGTACAATAAATTTTTTTGCCATACGACTTAACAGTGTAAACTAAATGATCAATGCAAACTAACCCTCTAAAAATCAGCATGAAAGGCCTTCGCTGGACCTTAATTTTGGTAGCCTGCACCGGCATGTTAAGGGCACAGAGC
>Ga0111539_10009161_pt1 | contig 12519 bp, 10 predicted proteins | sample RhiMethybrSRZTD1_FD_79667 | JGI IMG/M metagenome (GOLD analysis project Ga0111539, IMG submission 79667) | Populus rhizosphere microbial communities from Tennessee, USA - Rhizosphere MetaG P. TD hybrid SRZTD1 (version 2) (version 2) | ecosystem: Host-associated > Plants > Roots > Rhizosphere >...
CGCTCGAAGATCAGGATGTGACGGAACCTGCGGTAGCGTGCCAGCATCGTCGCCAGCACCGCAATCGCTGCCAGCCGGACGAGCAGGGTCAGGAGGAACTGCTCGGGCGTGAGCGCGCGAGATTCCACACAGGCATTCTACAAACTCCCAACTCCCAACGCGCAATTCCCAACCACTCTCAACTTCCAGGTCCCAATTGGGGATCGTTGGGAGTTGGGAATTGGGTGTGGTTGGGCGTTGGGAGTTGGGCGTTGGGAGTTGATATGATCAGCGGATGATAGGTCCGCTGATTAAGGGGTTCGCCACGACCTTCCGGCACATGTTCAAGAAGCCGGTGACGGTCAACTATCCGTATCAGAAAGTCCCGGTTTTCCCGAAGTATCGCGGCAAGCAGGTGCTGATGCGCGACGAGAACGGCCTCGAAAAGTGCGTCGCCTGCGGCCTGTGCTCGGTGGCCTGTCCTGCGGACGCGATCTATCTGGAGGCGGCGGAGAACGACGGGTCGGTCATGGCCGGTCCGCGCTACGCGAGCATCTATCAGATTCACAAGACACGCTGCATCTTCTGTGGCATGTGCGAAGAAGCCTGTCCGGTCTCGGCGATCTTCATGGGCAAGGACTACGAGCTCGCCGTCTACAGCAAGGACGACTTCATCTGGGACAAGGCTGATCTGCTCGTTGCCCCACCCGCTGGAGCACAGCCGCCCGCGAATTGACACCATTTCTCGACGCCCTCGACTCCCGCGTGCTGGTCTGCGACGGCGCGATGGGCACGCTGCTCTACGCGCAGGGCGTCTTCATCAATCGCTGCTTCGACGCGCTCAACCTCACCGATCCCTCCCGCGTATCCGCCGTGCACGACGAATACGTGCGCGCGGGCGCGGATGTAATCGAGACCAATACGTTCGGCGCCAATCGCATCAAGTTGCGGTCGTTCGGTTTGGCCGACCAGATGCGCGAGATCAACCGAGCCGGCGCGCAGCTGGCGCGCAAGGCCGCCGGCAAGACCGTCTATGTCGCGGGCGCGATCGGTCCGCTCGGGCTGCGCATCGAGCCGTGGGGGAAGACCGCCGCTGACGAAGCCGAGGCCTACTTCAGAGAGCAGGCCGAGGCGCTGGTCGAGGGCGGCGTCGATCTGCTGATGCTCGAAACGTTCCGCGACCTGAACGAGATCGTGGCAGCGATTGCGGCGGTGAAGGGCAGCTGCGCGCTGCCGATCGTCGCGCAGATGACGATCGAGGACGAAGGCAACAGCCTCGATGGCACACCGCCCGAGCAGTTCGTGCCGGCCCTGCAGGCCGCCGGCGCCGATGTCATCGGCATCAATTGCAGCATTGGGCCGGCGCATATGCTCGAGGCGCTGGAGCGCATGGCCGGACTCACGCCGGCGCGGTTGTCCGCGCAGCCGAACGCCGGTCGTCCGCGCGATATCGAAGGCCGCACCCTCTATCTCACGTCGCCCGAATACATGGCGTCCTACGCGCGTCGATTTGCGTCCGCGCGCGTGCGGCTCGTTGGCGGCTGCTGCGGCACCACACCCGAACACATCACGCAGATCAAGGCCGCGCTCACCGGCGGATCGACGGCTCGATCACCGGTCGCTGCGACGACCCCGGCACAGGCCGCGCCGGTGGTGACGACGATTCCACGGGCGGAGAAGTCGTACCTGGCGAATGCGCTGGCGCGCCGCCGCTGGGTCACCGTCGTCGAACTCGTGCCGCCACGCGGCCACTCGAGCGAAGAGGCGATCGAGCAGGCGCGCGCGGCGCGCGTGAAGGGGGTCGATGCGGTGCTCATCCCCGACGGCCAGACGGGGCCGCGGCTGAGCGCGCTCTCACTGGCCGTGCTGATCCAGCAGCGGACGGGTATCGAAACCGTTCTGCAGTGCTCGGCTCGCGATCGGAGCCTGCTCGACTTGCAGTCCGATCTGCTCGGTGCGCACGCCATGGGCGTCCGCAATGTCGTCCTGGTCACCGGCGAGGTGCCGCTCGTCGGCGATTATTCGGATGCGACCGCCGTCGTCGACGTCGACTCGATCGGTCTGCTGAATGCCGTCTCACGGTTCAATCACGGCACCGATGTCGGAGGACAGTCGATCGGTCAACCCACCGCGTTCAACATCGGCGTGACCCTGAACCCGGGCGCCGAAGATCTCGACCGCGAGATGCGGCGGTTCGAGTACAAGCTCGAAGCAGGAGCAGACTTCGTCGTTACGCGGCCGGTCTTCGATCCGCGATCGTTCGATCGCGTCGCGAAGCAGCTCGAAGTCGCGAAGCTGCCCGTGCTCCTGGGGCTCCGGCCGCTCGACAGCGTGCTCGACGCAGAATGGATGGCGAACGAGATGCCGGGCTCGCAGGTTCCGGATGGCGTGCTGGACCGCATGCGGCGCGCACAAAGCCCCGAGGCCGCTGCCGCAGAAGGAATCGCCATTGCGCGAGACCTGTATGCGGGCCTGAAAGGGCGCGTGCAGGGTGTTTTGGTGACGGCGTTGCCTGGCCGGATCGACCGTGCCCTCGACATTCTCGAGTGAACCCCCTGTGAACGCTTGTGTAAACAGGGCTTGTCCCGACCCACTGGGGCTTGTATAGTGCCGAACGGCGCTGCGCGCGGGCGATCGAATCGCGTGTGTTGCCGAAAGCCGAGTCTGTCAACAGCTTAGGCGGTCTAGAGCCGCTATCGGCCATGGCCAGAGAGGGAGCCCGCGAATGGCGTTGTTCGAACGAGAAGACCCTAATTTCAGGCCCGACGTGGGATCGCGAGCCCTTTCGGTCACCGCTGTCGAGAATGATTTCGTCGAACGCGTCTACGACAAGATTGCCAAGGTCTACGACCTGACCTTCGGCCCCACGCTCCACCCAGGCCGCCTCATCGCGCTCGAGCGCATGGGCATCCAGCCCGGCGACAAAGTCCTCGAGGTCGGGGTCGGTACGGGCATCAACGTGTCCCTCTATCCGAAGCACTGCCAGGTCACCGGCATCGATTTCTCCGCCCTGATGCTCGAGAGGGCCCACGAGCGTGTGGTCAAGAAGGGCGTGAAGAACGTCCGTCTGCAGGAGATGGACGCGGCGAAACTCACCTTTGCCGACGATTCCTTCGACATTGTCTACGCGCCGTACGTGATCAGCGTGGTCTCCGATCCCGTCCGCGTCGTGAATGAGATGCGCCGTGTCTGCCGGCCCGGAGGAAAGATCGTCATCCTGAATCACTTCAGGAGCCGGACGCCAGTCGTCGCACGGGTCGAGCGGGCGATTTCGCCGTTCACCGTCCACATCGGCTTCAAAGCCGATCTCGACCTCCCCGGATTCCTCGCCCAGTCAGAGCTCAAACCCATCTCCATCGAAAAAGTCAGCTTCCCGCCGATCTGGTCGCTGGTCACCTGCATCAAGAACTGACCGCGTCGCCCGCATTCGCACCCGAGTAGTGTCCGGCTTCAGCCGGACCTCGCATCCACACCGCTAGGCCCCTGGACCTAAGGCTCAGCCTGAGGAGGGTCGATAAGGGGTGCTGTACGAATGTGTCTCGTTTCGTGACTGACGGGGCGAAGCTACGCCCTGCCCTGAGCGTGTCGAAGGGCCTCTTCACAGATTTACCGCCAGTTGCATAGGACGCGCGCCCGGAGAACCAATCGAATGCACCGTGGTCGAGGTCATTGGCGGGCCATATGGATGGCCGTCGCCCTGCTGTGTGCGCACGACGCAACGGCGCAGGAGAACTTCATTCTGCCGTCCACGCGCGTGTTCACGGCAGGCCCTGTCTCTTTCTACCCGCAGATCGCGCTACGCGATACCGGCACCGACTCGAACGTCTATCTCGACTCGACCAACCCGCGATCGGATCTGACCTACTCGGTGACGCCGCGGGTGTACGCCGTCGTCCCGATCGGCAATACGCGCTTCATCGGGACCGGGACGGGCGACCTCGTCTACTACCGGACCCATTCAGACCAGCGATCGATCACGGCGGTACTCGAAGGCCGGTACGAGCTGACCAGCCCGGGGTTCCGGCCGTTCGTTGAGGTGGGATTTGCGAGCCGCGGCGACCGGGTGGGATTTGAGATCGACCAGCGTGCGCGGCACACGCAGACGACCGCTATCGTCGGCGCTGACATCGATGTTTCGCCCATGACGGCGTTGACCGCCTGGGTCGGCCGGTCGGCGACCTCGTATGACGAGAGTCAGCAGTATTTGAGCTTCATGCTTGCCGATCAGCTCAATCATTCGCGCGACACGGCAGCGGCGGGCGCACGCTTCCGCGTCACGCCGCTGACCACCGTGCTGATGGCGGCGGAGTTCGAGCGCGACCGCTTTGAGCTCGCGCCGCTGAGAAACGCCGACAGCTTTCGCGTCGGGCCGGCGATTGCTTTGGACACCGGCGCCGCACTCACCGGTAACGCCAAGGGCGGCTTTCGCGCATTTACGCCGAGCTATCCGGAAGTACCGAGCTTTCGCGGATTCGTCGGGACCGCCCGTCTCCACTACGCGCTGCCAGACGTGGTGAAGCTCGATCTCGAAGCGAATCGCGATCTGTCGTACTCGTATGACCCCATCCAGCCGTACTACTTAGAGTCGGGCGCGCGGCTCACGGCGACGCAGCGCGTGTTCGGTCCGCTCGAGCTCCTCGGCATCGCTGAGCGGCGTGAGATTCGCAATCAGCGCATCGGCGGAATGGCCTTCGACGGCCGGCGTGAGGTGACGACGTCACTTGGCGGCGGCTTTGGCATTCAGGTTCAGAACCAGATGAGGTTTTCGTTCATTTTCGAGCACACGCAGCGGACCTCCACCGAACCGGTGGGTCGCGACCACGAACGCACACGCGTGGTCGGCTCGATCAGCTACGGACTCTAAATTGTGAAAACAGTCCTCCTCCTCGCTCTCGCGATCGCGGCCGCTCAGGAATCCTCGAAAGGGGAGCGTGCCAACTACATCGTCGGCCCCGGAGACGTCCTTGCGGTGCACGTGTTCTACGAGCCGCAGTTGTCGGGCAGCTTCCGTGTGGAGAACGATGGGCAATTCGCCTACCCGTTCCTCGGGCGGGTGGGTGCGGGGGGCCGGACCGTCGGCACGATCGCGACGTCGCTCAAGGACCGGCTGTCTGAGGGGTACCTGAAGAATCCGCAGGTGACGGTTGACGTCGAGCAGTTCCGCAGTCAGAGCGTGTTCGTGATGGGTGAGGTCCGCACACCCGGCAAATACATCCTCTCTGGATCGATTACGCTGCTCGACGCGCTGGCCCAGTCGGGATCGCCGACGCCCGCGGCCGGCGCCGAAATCCTGATTCTGCATCCAACGACCGGCTCGACCGATGCGCCCACCTTGCCCAATCAGCGCGACGCCGACGTCACGCGCGTAAACCTGCGCGAGATCGAGGACGGCCGGTTGTCAAAGAACGTGACGATCCGCGATGGCGATACGATTTTCGTGCCGAAGGCCGAGCGGTTCTTCGTCATCGGTCTGGTTCGCAATCCGGGATCGTACGTCCTCGAACGCAACATGACCGTACTGCAGGCGATTTCGACGGCCGGCGGGATCAGCGAGCGTGGATCGAACCGGCGCCTGAAGATCGTGCGCATCGTGGACAACAAGCGGAAGGAACTCGACGCCACGCCTACCGACATCGTGACCGCCGGAGACACGATCGTCGTGCGGCAGCGGCTCTTGTGAGCATCGTCTTTCTCTCGCCGACTGGCCAAACGGGCGGCGCCGAAGCGGCGCTCCACGACCTGCTCGCTGGCCTTCGCGAGTCCCGTCCCTCCTGGTCACTTCGTCTCATCGTTGCCTCAGATGGACCACTCGTTGAACGTGTGCAGGCCCTCGGTGTGCCGGTGGATGTGCTGCCGTTTCCCGCATCGGTCGCACGGCTGGGTGATTGGGGCGTTGGGCGCGGCTGGTGGGCGCGGGTCAGCTTTCTGATGCGTTGCGCGGCGACGGCGCTGCCCGCGGTTGGATATCTGCACCGGCTTCGCCGAATGCTGCGGTCAAACCAGCCGGACGTGATCCACACGAACGGATTGAAGATGCACCTGCTCGGTGCGTGGGCGAGGCCGCACGGCTCAGCGGTCTTGTGGCATCTGCATGATTACGCGGGCCGCCGGCCGTTCACGGCTCGACTGCTGCGGCGCTATGCAGATCGCTGCGCTGCGGTCGTCGCCAATTCGCAGAGCGTCGCCGACGATGTGCGCCAGGTGTGCGGCGGTGCGGTGCCGGTTCACCCGGTGTGGAACGCGATCGATCTGGACCGCTTCGCGCCTGATGGTCCACGGATCGATCTCGATGCGGTCTCTGGCCTTCCCACCGCAGGCGATGTGCTTCGCGTGGGGCTCGTCGCGACGTTTGCCCGCTGGAAGGGGCACGAGACATTTCTCAGAGCGTTGGCGATGCTGCCGGCGTCACTTCGTGTACGCGGCTACATCGTGGGCGGCCCTGTCTACGAGACCTCGGGCAGCCAGACGTCACTCTCCGAACTTCGCGAACTGGTCCATGCCCTCGGGCTGGAAGGGCGCGTCGGGTTCACCGGATTCGTGCCGGACGCCTCCACGGCGATGCGCGCGCTCGACATCGTCGTGCACGCCAGCACAGACCCGGAGCCTTTCGGACTCGTGATCGCCGAGGCGATGGCCTGCCGAAAGCCGGTTGTGGTCAGCCGCGCCGGTGGCGCCTCAGAGCTGATCGAGTCTGGCGTGAATGCGCTCGCGTTCACCCCAGGTGAGGCTGCTGAGCTCGCACAGCGCATCGAAGAGCTCGCGCGCGATGCGAACCTGCGCGAGCGGCTTGGGCGCGCAGGACGATCGATGGCGGAGCAGCGCTTCCACCGCCGCCGCATGGCGAGCGAACTGGCCCCGATCTACGAGTCGCTGGTGCATTGATGCGCGTGTTGCACATCACCAGCGGAAACATGTACGGCGGTGTTGAAACGTTCCTCGCCACGCTGGCGCGCGAGTCGGCGGCTGCTCCCGGGATGGAGTCTGAGTTCGCCGTGTGCTTCGAGGGACGGTGTAGTCAGGAACTGGCCTTGCTCGGTCATGTTCCGCATCTGCTCGGCCACGTGCGACTCAGTAGACCGCACACCCTGTTGCGAGCACGCCGCGCGCTCGCCGCGCTGTTGCGCCGCACTCGGTATGACGTCGTTGTCTGCCATCAGCCCTGGACCTATGTCGTCTTCGGTTCCGTCGCGCGACGCGCAGCGCGTCCGGTAGCGCTCTGGGTCCATATGGCCGGTGAAGGCCGGCACTGGCTCGAGCGGCTGGCTCGCCGAGTGCGTCCCGACGTCGCGATCTGCAATAGCCAATTCAGTGCGTCGCAGCTCTCGCGATGGCTGACTGATGCCCATGTCGAGCAGGTCTACTACCCAGTCTCGGCGCCAGCGACTTCAGTCGCCGAACGTCAGCGCCCCGCGACGAGACAAGCGGTCCACACACCGGAGTCGGACATCGTCATCGTGCAGGTCAGCCGCCTCGAGCCATGGAAGGGGCAGCACGTTCTCCTCCAGGCGCTGACAGAACTACGCGCGCTCAACGGATGGACCTGTTGGATTGTTGGTGGCGCGCAGCGTCCATCGGAGGTGAACTACCGGCAGCAGCTCGAAGCGATCGCGCGTGACGGAGGCATCGAAGATCGCGTGCGCTTCCTCGGCCAGAGAGCAGATGTGCCGGCGTTGCTGGCCGCCGCCGATCTCTTCTGCCAACCGAACACCGCGCCCGAGCCGTTCGGGCTCTCGCTGGTCGAAGGGCTTCAGGCCGGTCTGCCGGTCGTGACCAGCGGCGTCGGTGGCGCGTGCGAGATCGTCGATGCGTCGTGCGGCGTCCTCACGCCCCCAGGTGATTCAACTGCGCTGGCTGATGCGTTGAAGCGACTCGTGATCGATCGGGAACTGCGAGCTCGTCTCAGCGCCGCTGCCCGCCGTCGTCCCGCAGTGTTGTGCGACGCATCTCGTCAGATGCGTCGCATCCATCAGGTGCTCTCCTCAGTCGCCGCCGCCTAATCCATTGCCTCAACGACCACGTCTGCGCCTCGCGATGCTCAGCTACAGCCTGCCCCTCGAGGGGCAGAAACGCGGTGGCATTGAACGCGCCGCTCACACGCTCGCCGAAGGCCTCGGACGCCGCAATCACGACGTCGTCGTCTTCAGCCACGATCCGAAGCCGCTCGGGGCGACGTACGACGTGCGGGAGCTGCCGTGGAAGTCCTTCGTGAACACGTGGACCGGACGGCGCCTGACGATGGGGTATCTGGGGAACGTGCTGGCGATGGTTCCCGATTACGCCGAGTTCGATGCCGTCATCGCCCACGGCGACAGTCTTCTGCTGCCGTTGACCGGAAAGCCCATGCTTCGCGTGATGCATGGCAGCGCGCTCGGCGAAGCGCGGTCGGCGACGTCGATCGGGCGCCGTGTGCTGCAACTTGGCGTCTACGGACAAGAGCTTCTCACCGCGCTGACCAGTCGCGGTGTGATCGCCGTCAGCGACAACACGACTCGCGACAATCCGTTCATTGCCCAGGTCATTCCCCACGGTGTGGACGAGAACATCTTTACGCCGTGGCCAGCGGACAAGACCGCCGAGCCGTCGGTGTTGTTCGTGGGCGCCCTCGAGGGCCGCAAGCGCGGACAGTTTTTGATCGACGGATTCGTGCAGACGATCCGTCCGGCGCATCCAGATGCCACGCTGACCATCGTCGGCGGAACGGGGCCCACGCACCCTGGCGTGCGATACCTGACCGGCGTGAGCGACGCTGACCTCGCCGATCTCTATCGCCGGGCGTGGGTCTACGCATCGCCAAGCACGTACGAGGGCTTCGGTCTTCCCTATTTGGAAGCGATGGCCTCTGGGACTCCGGTTGTCGCGTCTGAAAATCCGGGAAGCATTGACGTGCTCGGCGAGGAGCGCTGCGGGTTGCTGCCGCCCGACGAGGAATTTGCTGCGACAGTCACGGCGCTGCTCGGCGACGAAACGAGACGTGCCGAATTGTCGGCTGCCGGACTGCGGCGAGCGTCGCAGTTCACGCTGACGCGGATGCTCGAGAGCTACGAGAAGGTGCTCTTCGACCTGACGGGGGTCTATGTCAAGTCCATGGCTTCCGTCTAGCACGCTGACGTACGACGTCGGGGGCGACGATGACCTCGTCCCGATGACGAACGAGCAGTGGCTTGGCTTTGCCGAGGCCTTCATCGCCATGCAGTTGCTATGGGGGGTGTTTCTGTTCATCCCCGGTGCCCAGGCGATCCGTACGGTGGTGCGGGCGATTCCGTATCTCGTGAGCGGCGGCGCGATCATCTACTACTTCCGTCACGCGACCGGGCAGAAGCTCCCGAGCAGCACGAACTGGCTGACGCTCTCTTTTCTGCTGCTGTTATTGAACCTGCTCCATGAGACCGCGCACCTCTTTGCGGGGCTCGCGCAGGTCGTGTTTCAGGCGTGCATCGCCGCACCGGTGTTCTGGATGCCACGATCGGTGCGGACCGAGGCGCACATCCGACGGCTGATCTGGATCGTGTTTGCGTCCAGCGCGGTGGGCTCGGTGCTTGGCATTCTGCAGGTGTACTTTCCCGAGCGCTTTCTTCCGCCGGAGTTCAGCGTGCTGGCTCGTTCGCTGAATCCCGAGATGGTCCATGCCATGACCTACATCGGCGCAGACGGCCGCGAGATTGTCAGACCTCCGGGTCTCAGCGACATGCCGGGTGGTGCAGCCGTTGCCGGCATGATGACGATGATTCTCGGACTGTCGCTGGGGCTTGGCCGCGGCGAACGCTGGATCGTCCGTGTCGCGTGTCTCGCCGCAGCAGTTGCCGGAATGACCGCGCTGTATCTCACGCACGTGCGATCGCTGACGCTGGTTGCCGCGGCCAGCGTCGGGGTCTTTGCGTTCATGCGGCTTCGACAGGGACGCACGGTCGAAGGTGGTGTCACGCTCGGCGTCGGTGTGGCGTTGCTCGTGGGCTCGTATGTGTGGGCCCTGGCGGTTGGTGGCGATGCGGTGTCCGATCGGTTTTCGGGACTCGCCAACGACGGCGTGCTTCGCGTGTTCCAGGATCAGCGCGGCGGCTTCATTCGCTACACGCTATCCGAATTGCTCTACGAGTTTCCTCTCGGAGCCGGGTTGGGCCGATGGGGCATGATGCACGTCTACTTCGGCGATCCCACGTTGTGGCAGTCACCGCCGATCCACGTTGAAGTGCAGCTGACCGGCTGGCTGCTCGACGGCGGCGTGCCGCTGTGGCTCCTCTACGGTGGCGCGCTGTTGCTCGCGCTGTACTACAGCTATCGCGCCGCAGTCCGTGCGCTCTCGCCCGTGATGCAGGACCTCGCCACGATCGTGCTGTGTTTGCAGCTGACGATCGCCTGCCTGTGTCTGACCGGGCCCGTCTTCAACACCCAGCTGGGGATCCTCTTCTGGGCGATGACCGGCGCCCTGTTCGGCGCACACAGCGGTCCAGTCGAACGCGAGATGGCCGACCTCGAGGCGACGTATGGCTGACAGCCGCTTGCGTCGTTTCGTCGGCGGTCTCGGTCTCGGCTACATCCACACGATTGTCACGGTCATCGTTGGTCTGTGGCTGACCCCGTACCTGCTGCGTCATCTCGGCTCCCACGACTACGGCCTGTGGCTGCTCGGCGCGCAGGTGCTGGTGTATCTGTCCCTGATGGATCTCGGCATCGTGCAGCTCGTGCCGCGCGACGTGGCGATCGCGGCTGGGCGCGCGAGTGGCGACCCGTCCGAGCTCAAGGCCATCGTCGGCCAGACGGCACGGCTCGTCCTGTGGCAGGTGCCGCCGGTCGCTCTGATTGGATCGCTCGTGGTGGTGTTTCTGCCGGCCGAGTGGGCTCTGCTGCGATGGCCGCTGGCGATTGTCATCGTCGCGTTCGTCGTCTCGTTTCCGCTGCGGATGTTCAATGCGGTGCTTCAGGGGCTGCAGGATCTGGCGTTTCTCGGCAGCCTGCAGCTCGCAGCATGGGCCGCAGGCGCGGCCATCACCATTGCCGGTGTGACCGGCGGTCTTGGCCTGTACTCGCTCTCAGCCGGATGGATCACCACGCAGTTCGTATCGGCGATCGTCGGATGGCGGCGTCTCGTCAACACGCACGGTCACATACTGCCCGCGCGTTTGCCGGCGTTGACCTGGTCGGCCGCGAAGCAGCAGCTCGGCACGGGCGCGTGGATCAGCGTCAACCAAATCGCGCAGGTGCTTCTCGGCGGCACTGATCTCGTCGTGATTGGCAAGCTCCTCGGTCCGGAAGCCGTCGTGCCGTACGCGTGCACGGGCAAGCTACTGACGATGCTCGCCAATCAGCCGCAGATGTTCATGCAGATGGCGCTGCCGGCGCTGAGTGAGCTGCGGACGGCGGCGTCGCGCCAGCACCTCTTCGACGTGGCGCGCAGCATGGCGCAAGTGATGCTGCTGCTCAGCGGCGCCATCGTCACCGTCGTCCTTGCCGTGAACGCACCGTTCGTCGTCTGGTGGGTTGGCGACTCTCGATTCGCCGGCATGGGTCTCACGGCGCTGCTGCTGCTGAGCATGCTCATGCGGCACATGAATTCGACGCTCGTCTACACGCTGTTTTGCTTCGGCCACGAGCGACGACTGGCCGTGACCTCGGTTGCTGACGGTGTGGTTGGGCTGATCGTGATGCTGATCCTCGTCCCGTTGCTCGGTCTGTACGGTGCGGTGCTCGGGTCGTTGACGTCGCTCGCGCTGGTCAGCCTGCCGGCAAACCTGCGAGCGCTCGCGCGAGAAGAGGGCGGCTCGCCGGTCACCTTCCTCGAACCCCTGCGCCCGTGGCTCGTGCGTTTCGTGCCGACGGTCATGGCGATCGCCGCGCTCACGTTTGTGTGGAAGCCCTCCGGCCTCTGGGCGTTTGCGCCACTGGCGCTTGCCGTCAGCGTGCTGTATGCCGTCGTGATGGTCCCGGTGATGACGACGCCGCCACTGGGGCCGATGTTGAGCGCGCGGCTGCGGCCCTGGGTGTCACGTGTGCCGCAGCTTGCCCGTCACCTCGCCAAGCCAGCAGGTGCTGTCGCCCGATGAACGTCGTTCATATCGTGCCGGCGCCATTCGGACCTCACGGTGTGGTGGGCGGCGCCGAGCGCTATGCCCTCGAGTTGGCGCGGCAGATGGCCGACCGCGTGCCAACGACGCTCGTCACGTTCGGCGAGGAACAACCCGAGCACTCTGTTGGCGCGTTGCGCGTGCGCACGATTGGCAATCCCTGGTTCGTTCGCGGACAGCGCACCAATCCATTCAGCTTTGATGTCTTCCGCGAAATGCGTGGCGCCGACGTCGTGCACTGTCATCAGCACCACGTCCTGGTGAGCAGTGCGGCCGCAGCGTGGTCACGCCTCACCGGCCGGCAGGTCTTCGTCAGCGATCTGGGCGGCGGGGGATGGGACGTGTCGGCCTACGTCTCCACAGACACGTGGTTCCACGGTCACCTGCACTTGAGCGAATACAGCCGTCGTATTCACGGCCACGCGACGCTCTCGCGGGCGCGGGTGATTGGTGGAGGTGTTGACACCCGAAAGTTCTCGCC
>Ga0111539_10009162_pt1 | contig 12518 bp, 10 predicted proteins | sample RhiMethybrSRZTD1_FD_79667 | JGI IMG/M metagenome (GOLD analysis project Ga0111539, IMG submission 79667) | Populus rhizosphere microbial communities from Tennessee, USA - Rhizosphere MetaG P. TD hybrid SRZTD1 (version 2) (version 2) | ecosystem: Host-associated > Plants > Roots > Rhizosphere >...
ACGTCCGTGTCTGGCCCTCGTGGCTCGACGACGTGCTGCTGGGTGCGGCCCTGCTGTACGGCGCATGGCGCGTCGCCAAAAACCTCGAGACGGGCCGTCCGTGGCTGGCCGCCGCGTGGGGGCTGACCTGCGGGATGGCTTACACCAGCTTCTTCGGCCAGCTGGCTCGCCTCGACCAGCCCGATCCTTCGTGCCTGCCGGCAGCGTGGGTCGTCGGGATCAAAGGCGCCGGCTTCCTGCTCGCGATTCTTGCCTTGGCCGGAAGCCTGCGGCAGGCTTTCTCCCCAAAGCGATAAGTCAGGGGGATGCAGTCATGTCCAAGACACCCGTCTCCAGCGTCGATGCGGATCCGGAAGGCCAGCGGCTGCCTATCAAGCTCGACTCGACCTCCAACGGCGAGTTCGCGCCGGTTGCGCTCGATGCATCGCTGCGTCATGCGAACGCGCTCGCGTCGGAATGGGCGCAGGGCTTCGCGCGCCGGCTGAACAAGAGCCGTCGCAGCTTTCTCGTTTCCGCTTGCGGCGCAGCGTCCACGCTGCTCGCATTCAACGCCGCGCACGCGCGTGTCGGCCGCAACGGCGGCTTCTTCGAAGTCTCGCAGGAGGCCGCGCTCGAACCGCAACTCGCAGCGGCGGAGCTCGGCAAGAAAGAGTTCATCTTCGACGTGCAGGGTCACTTCGTGAACCCGACCGGTGCCTGGACGCGCGCCTTGCCGGCCGATGCCAAGCCGCTTGCCCAAATGCCGAACGCGCAGTGCGCGCTGTCCAAGACGCCGGGCGACCGCAGCTATCTCAAATGCCTCAGCGGCGACGAGTTCGTCAAAGACGTATTCCTGGATTCGGACACCGACATCATGGTGCTGAGCTTCGTGCCCTCGACGCGCGAAGGCGAGCCGCTGACGATCGAGGAAGCGCTCGCGACGCGCGACATCGTGGACAAGATGGAAGGCACGAAGCGCCTGTTGCTGCACGGCCGCGTCAACCCGAATCAGAAAGGCGACGTCGAAGACATGGAGCGGCTCGCCAAGCTCGGCGTCGTTGCGTTCAAGACGTACACGCAGTGGGGACCGGACGGCAAAGGCTTCTTCATGACCGACGACGTCGGCATCGCCTTCGTCGAGCGCGCGCGCCAGCTCGGCGTGCGCAACATCGCCATCCACAAGGGTCTGGCGTTCGGTCCGAAGAGCTACGAGCACTCGACTTCGCGCGACATCGGCCCGATCGCCAAGCGCTTCCCGGACGTCAACTTCCTGATTTATCACTCGGGTTACGTGATCGACACGGACGAAGGTCCGTACGATCCGAAGCGCACCGACGGCATCGATGCGCTGATCACGTCCGTGTTGCAGGCCGGCGTGAAGCCCAACAGCAACGTGTACGCGGAGCTCGGCTCGACCTGGCGCTTCCTGTCGATGCGCAACCCGACCTCGGCCGCGCACGCGATGGGCAAGCTGTTCAAGTACATCGGCGAGGACAACGTGCTGTGGGGCACGGACTCGATCTGGTACGGCTCGCCGCAGGATCAGATCCAGGCATTCCGCACGTTCCAGATCGCACCGGAGCTGCGCGAGAAGCACGGCTACCCGACGATGACGAACGCACTGCGCGCGAAGGTGTTCGGTCTCAACGCCACGAAGCCGTATCACCTTTCGCCTGCAGAGATCCGTCGCGAGACCGATCGGGACTCCGTGGCGCGCAGCCGCGTGGCGTACGCAGAAACGCCAAATCCGTCGTTCGCGACGTACGGCCCCCGCACACGCCGCGAGTTCTTGAACCTGCGGAGCTGGCAGGGCGCAGGACCGTAAAAGAAATCTCTCGCAGAGATCGCCAAGACGCAAAGAAGAACCAGAGATTCAACTTCAAATGTCTTACCTTGGCGATCTTTGCGCCTTTGCGAGAGTTATTTCTTCTCCGCCTGCTTTTTGAGGTATTCCGCGTAGCCCTTGGCTTCGACGCCCTGGCTCGAGATCTGCAGCTTGATCTCGTCGCTCACCTGCGGCACGAATGCGCCGAGGCCGAAGTCGGAGCGCTTCAGCGTCGTGGTCGCCTCGAAGCCGACGGTCGGTAGCTGAGTGCGGGGATTCGCGCCGATCTTGAGCACGGCGACATCGAGCGTGACCGGCCTGGTGATGCCGTGCAGGTTGAGCTCGCCGGTCACCTTCAGTCGATCCTTGCCTGCGCCCTGCTCCACCTTCGTGCTACGGAAACTTGCGGTCGGAAATTTTGCGACCTCGAAGAAATCCTCCGAGCGCAGATGCTCGTCGAGCGCCGGCACGCCGGTGTTCAAGCTGGACAGCGCAATCGTGACGTTGACGGCCGCGCGCGTGGGATTGGCCGGGTCGAATTCGAGTGTGCCCTGCCCCTGGCTCAACTGCGCCGCCGGGTTCGAGAAGCCGAGGTGACTCCAGCGGAACACAGCCTGCGTGTAGTCGGGCTCGATGGTGTAGGTCGTGGCGTAGAGCGGCGCGGCGGCGAGCACGAGCGATGCGGCGAGAGCAAGGCGAAGGATCATGGGCGACTCCTGTGGATGAGACGGCCGCACTCTGTCGACCTCCCGCCTGGGAGTCCTGAAGCCCGGTTGAAACACTCTGAAGACATCTGAAAGCGGTCCGCGTCGGCCGCGCGGACGCTATAGTTGCGCGCGTATGGCGCATCCGCCTCCGAAAACCCTGCGCATCGGCGACTGGTTCGTGAATCCGCTGTCCGGCGAAATCGCCCGTGGCGAGGAACGCGTCCGGCTGGAAGCGCGCACGATGCGCCTGTTGCTGTGTCTCGCCGCAACGCCTGGAGAAGTTGTCTCTATCGATGCGCTGCTCGACCAAGTCTGGTCAGGCGTGGTCGTGACACCGGATTCTGTTTACCAGGCGGTCGCGGCGCTGCGCCGCCTGCTCGGCGACGACGCGAAGCAGCCTGCGTACATCGTCACCGTGCCGCGGCTCGGTTACCGGCTGGTCGCGCCGGTCGAGTCGCTGGCCGACGTGCCCGCTGCTCCACGGCCTGCTCGCGCGAGCTCGCGGACGTATGTCCTGCTGGCGCTCGGCATTCTGCTGGTCGTCGGCTCCCTGACCTACTACCTGGTCGCGGAACGCAATGCGGCCAGCCACGCAGCAGCCGCCGCGAGCCCGAAGGCCATCGCCGTGTTGCCGTTTCTCGATCTCACGGACAGCATGAACGAGGAGCCGTTCGCCGACGGAATGACCGAAGAGCTGATCCACAGGCTGAGCAAAGTGAAGGGATTGCGCGTGCCGGCGCCGACCGCGTCGTTCTATTTCAAAGGCAAGCAATTGCCGGTTGTGGAGATTGCCCGGTCGCTGCACGTGAGCTACGTGCTCGATGGCAGCGTGCGCAAGTCGGGCGAGACGCTGCGCGTCGCGGCGCGCCTCGTGCGAGCGGATGACGGTTACGTCGTCTGGTCCGAGAACTACGATCGACCGCTGACCGACAAGCTGATGGTCCAGGACGACATCGCCAGCGAGGTCACGAGCGCCCTGCTCGCATCGTCACAGCTGAGCCCGTAGACCGTCAGCGGGACCGACAGGTCGGGCGGGAAGCAGCGCTGCGGCCGCGAATATCATCACGCAAGCCGCCAGCAGCATGTGGCCGGCGTAGAAGGGCCCCAACAGGAAATACAGAAGCGCTGTCGTGCCGAGGGGCACGAGGGCGATCAGTGCGATCAAGAGCCGCGAAGCGGCAGCCGGGTTCGCCGCCAGATAACCGAACAGGATCGACGCGGCCAGCAACGTGCTCGAGTCGGCCAGCCACAGAACTTTGAGCTCTGTCACGAGAAAGCGCGGCAGTCCGGTGGCTTCGACGCGGGTTAGCGAGCTTTCATAAGCGCGGGCATGCATGACCGATCCGAAGGTGAAGATGGCTGCGGCCATCGCCAACAACGCCCGGGGGACGTAACGCATCATGAGGCGACCTCATCGAAGGGCTGCTCCGACGCGGTCCAGTTTCTCACCACCATGGCGCGGCGACGAGCGCGTTTCGGGGTTTTGCGACGAACGACGTCAACCCTGCGACCAGGCGACGCTATCGCTGCAATGGGCCTCAGGTCTCGCCGCCTTCGGCCCTGACACCCTCGGCCTGGATGGCGAGCTTCACGTCATCGCTCGCGAACAACATGTAGCGCGTCATGCCGAATGCCGAGCGCTTCAGGCTCGCTGTCGCGACGATCGTGCAGCGGCGATCGAGATGGCCGGTACAGTCGTAACTGGATACATCGAGTGCGACGGCGCGCGTGACGCCGAGCATCGTCAACTCACCGTCGATCCGCATGGGCCGGTCGGCCGAGAAAACGATGCGGTGCGCGCGATAGGCAATCTCGGGATGCACCGCCGTGTTCAACATCGAAGGGCCGCGAACGAAGTTCGCCGTGGCTACGCTGCCCGCTTTGAGCGAGCGCGCGTCGATCACGATGTCGAGCTCGCCGCGGGCCTGCGCTGAGTCGAGTATCACGGTTCCCGCAGCGCGGTCGAATTCGCCGCGCTGGGTGGTCCCGAGACTGCGCATCTCGAATGAAACCAGCGTGCGAGTCGGGTCGAGCGTGAATTCAGTCGCGCGGGAGCTGGCGTGCCAGCAGAGGGCGGAGAGGGCGAGAAGGCTGACGAGCCAGCTGTGACGGGTACGCATGGGAGGAGCATGCCCGCGCTCCTCCCGTCCGATCTGTCAACCGCGTGACACAAGCACCCGCCTGGGACCGTTGCCTTTGCGCTGCCAAGGTCTGGAGCCGCCGGAGTCGCCTGGCGCGCGGCCGATCCGCACATTACGTATCGTCGCTTGCTTGCGAGCGGATTGCGCCTGCTGTTTCGCCATCTCCACCTCGGCCCTGCGGATCGCACGCTCGTCGGCGGGCTGGAGCGTGGCCAGCTTGCGCTCCTCGCTGCGATGGAAGCGACGGTCTTCACGCCGGAACGCACGCGCCTTGGCGCGCGAGCCGAATTGCTCGGACCACTGGCCGTCCTTGAAGATGATCTGGTATCCGCCGGCCAGTATCTGGAACGGTCGTTTGACCTTGCCCATCTGGTCGAACTTCACGGAGTTGGGCTTGCGGAAATCCTCGAAGTACGCGGGATAGACGAAATCGCTCATCGGGATGCCCTGGACGTTGAAGGCAAACGCCTCCACCGGATCCGCGCTCTCGTACGCGTAGACTGCCGCCGGGTCGGGACCCGTGCTCATCAGATTGATCGCCGGATCGACCAGCATTTCGACCAGCTCGTGCGACGCGGAGACGCTCACCAGGTCGCCATTGTCGAGCGTCGTCCGCACGAACACCTTTGACTGCGGCAGACCGTCGGGCGTGAGGTCGTGGTACGCGAGCGCGCCCTCCTGGTCCGCGTCGTCGAGAAACACCATCGCCCAGTGGCCCGGCTTGAAGTCCTGCGTCTTCACGAGCTTCGCTGGCGTCGCCCACACGGGCACGATGCAGCGGTCAATGTACTCCTGCATCGCCGCGATGAGCGCATCGAAATCGACACCGAGCGGAATGCTCGACTTGTTGAACACCGCAATCCCGGGAACGTCACCCTGGTTGAAGGCGGCGTATTTTGGCTTTGGCATTGTTGCATCCTCTGCAGGCCTGCAAACAAGCTGTCGCCCGAGCGCGATTTATCTCACTCGCGGCGCACTCAATATCCGCGCTGCGCGCAACACGCGGCCACTGCCGCGTCATCCTGCGTCTCCCGCGCACACTCGATACCGACCCGATCGGCCTGCCAATCCTTCCACTCCGCGCTGTCTCCCCTGCTCAGCAGATCGCGCACTTCCTTCCCCGCCCCGGCCAGATACGCTTCCGTGACGCTGCAATAGCGCGCGATCAGCCCACCGGCGATGCAATGAGCACGCTTGTCCGGCAAGTCCGCCGGCAGTTTCTCTTCCAGTACGGCTTCCATGCAGCCGTAGCTGGAGCGCGCCAGCCGCGGCGGCCGGTCCGCAATGCTGGCGCAGGCGGTAAGATTCGCCATCACCAGCAGGACGGCGACCATGCGCGAAACGTTGACCATCTATCACAATCCCGCTTGCACCAAGAGCCGCGAGACACTGGCGCTGATCCGCTCGCGCGGCCACGAGCCGCGCGTCATCGAATACCTGAAGACACCGCCGAGCGAAACCGAGCTTACCGCGATCGTGCGCAAGCTGGGCATCAAGCCGCTCGAGCTCGTGCGCAGGAACGAACAGGTGTTCAAGGACAAGTACGCAGGCAAGACGCTCGCCGACAAGGAATGGATCAAGGCGCTGGTCGCCAATCCGATCCTGATCCAGCGGCCGATCGTCGTGCGCGGCGAGGAGGCCGCGATCGGGCGGCCGCCGGAAGACGTCGAGCGCCTGCTGCGTTAGAAGTACGTCACGCCTTCATCGGCGTGACATTCGCGTTCAAGCGGAACAGGTTGGTCGGGTCGTACTTCGTCTTCAACGCAACCAGCCGCGGATAGTTGCCGCGGTAGTTCTCGTTGATGTCTTTTGCGGTGACTTCGCGCGCCATGTCATTGACATAGAAACCGCGCGTGAACGGCTCGAGCGTCTTCCAGTACGTGCGCGCTGCTTCGATATGCGGCGACGGATCCTTGTCGCCGATTGGCCAGGCCACAACCGTCATCATGTTGCCGAGAGCGTAGCGATGCGCGAACGCCGTCGCATTCTCCGCAACGCGCGACTGTGCCCCGCCGCAATGCTGGAAGAACAGCACTGTCGTGCGGCGCGGATCGCCGTGGAATCCGTCCACCATAGCGGTGACGAGCTCGCCGGGGACCTTGCCGACGAATCCGCCTTTCAGGTACGACGCAATGGCGCGCGTATCGGTCGAATCCTGGGACCGCTGTACCTGGACGTACTCCATCGTCTTGATCGTGTCCTTGAGCGGCGTGCCCAGCTTGCGGATCGGTGCGAGCGCCTTCTCCGCGTCCGCCGGCGGTCCGCAGTAACAGACCTGCAGCATCGCCATGCCCGGAGCGTTGCCCGGCGGCTGCATCACGGTCGGATCGAAATACAGCTCGTCGGGAGCTGCCGGGGCGTATTCGCCCCACAGTGTGAGCACGTCCCGCATCCTGGCGATCGGGAACAACACTGAACCCGCAATGACCTCGCGCTTCATCGGATGAAGCTTGAACTCGAACTGCGTGACCACGCCGAAGTTGCCGCTGCCGCCGCGCGCACCCCAATAGAGCTCAGGATTCTCGCGAGCGCTGGCATGCACGACCTTGCCGTCGGCCGTGACGATGTCGACCGACTCCAGGTTGTCGACCGCCATGCCGAACTTGCGCGCAATGCGGCCAAAGCCACCGCCGAGCGTCAGGCCGCCCACCCCGGTGTGCGACACGGTGCCGAGCGGGGTCACCAGCTCGTGCGGCGCAGTTTCCTTGTCTATCTGTCCGAGCAGCGTGCCGCCGGTGGCCCAAACACGGCGCGCGGCTGGATCGACGCGCACCGAGCGGAACGTGGACAGGTCGATCTGCATACCCTTGTCGCACGTCGACTGACCGGAATGGCTGTGACCGCCGCATTTCACTGCGACCAGAAGGCTGTTCGCACGGGCGAAGTTGACCGCAGCCTGGATGTCGGGCACGTCCAGCGGTTGCACGATCAGCGCCGGATGCTTGTCGAACGATGGGTTGAGAATGTGCCGCGCGTCGTCGTAGCCGCGATCTCCAGCGAGCAACAGTTGCCCATGCAGCTTCGCAGCAAGGTCCCGGAGGTCGGCGCCGCGCAACGAGATCTCGCGACCGTCGCCGGTGACCGCAGCAACGTCTGCGACCTCGCCGGACCGCGCCGTTGCATACAGTGGCTTGAAGTTAGGAACGCTGAGAGCAGCAGCCGTCCACAGCGACGACTGCACGAAATCGCGACGCTTCATCGGAGTCTCCCCGCATCGTTAGGCTTTGCGCCAGTAGAAACCGTGCGAGGACCCGAAAGCAAGTACCACAACGGGAGTAGCGTCAGATCACCTGACTGAAATACGGCCGCTCCGGCACGAACAGCAGCCGGTCCGCGCCGCGACGCCATTCGGCCGGCGCCCGCGTGCCCAGCACCACGAGCGCGGCGCTGTAAGCCTGGCCACGCGCGTCGAGCGAGAGCCCATCGAGCAGCCGCTCGGCGTCGGCGGGGTTGGTCGAGCTGCGCGCTGCAGTGATGAACTCGAGCATCTTCTCCGAGTTCTCGTCCTTGAAGTCACGGATTGCAGCGATGTAGGGCGCCGGGTCACGCCGCTCGCGCAGCGCCAGGGCCAGTGCCGTCCACATGGTTTCAGCGTCGAAGCCCTGGTCGATGGGCAGCGCCAAAGCGCGTTCGATGATCTCGCGCGAAGCGCCATCCGAGGCTGCAGCGAGTCGCACGACGCGGGCGTGGTCCGCAGCCTCCATCTTCTCGTTCACGGCACCATCGATCTCCCCGCGTGCGAGGTGGTGATAGGCCGTGTCGGCGCCGGGCTGCAGTCCAGCGCCCGAGACCAGCGACAAGTAGTACCGCAACGTGTTCGATTGCTGCGCGAGGTCGGCGGTGTGCGCGTCGGCGTCACGAGTCGACATCCGCCGCAGACGCATGGCGTCGAGCGCAAACCTTTCGCTCATCGCCGGCACCTGCTGGCGAGCCATGTTGAGCGCCGTCATCGCGTCGCTCCAGCGACCGTGCTGTGCATGCGTGTAGCCCATCGCCGCCGCAATCCATCCATTGGTCGGCGCCTTGGCGTAGAGCTCGGCGAATTCCTCCTCACGCCGGACGTCATCGTCGATACAACGAGCCGCGATGTACTGAAGGTTGATGCTGCCGGGATGCGCGTCCGCCAGCTCACGATGGCGTTTGCACACCGCCGCACGCAAGTCACGGCGTGCATCCTGTTCGGCGCGCAACGTCAGCACGTCTTCGGGATCGAGCTTGAGCCGCGCGCGGACGATCTCGTCGAACCCTTCGCGTTGCGCGGCGAGTGCAAGCCAGTAAGCCGCGTAGTGACTCTCATTCGAATCCCAGCGCGCATGCGTCTGAATGACCTGCGCCTGCTGCTTCGGGTCTTGCAGCATCGCGAGCAGCGCCGACGGATTGTCGTGCCCGAACGCATCCATGACGTCGCGCCTGCCGCCGCCGCTGCCGCTGCTCGTGCTGATCGTCTCGGGCGGCTGCTCGAAAATGTAGTCGGCGCCGGTCGTCGTCCAACGCACTGGCCCGACCAAGCGCTCCGGCACTGCGGCCACCGAGCCGTACGTCGCGGTCCATTGCACGAGCATGCTCGCGCCGGCGACGTTGTAGATGTTATCGGCCGAGCCGACGGGAATCTCGGCGTCGAACTGCTCGATCACATCGCCGTACTCGGTCACCGTCTTGACCGGGTAGTTCTCGTCGTTGCCGACCGTGAGCTTCGCGTGCGCGAAGGCCGGCACTTTGGTCGAATGCTCGCCGATGGAAACCGTCACCGGCCGCCCGAGCCCGTTGTAGACATTGACGAGCGTCACGCCGACCGTCTCGCCGACGCTGAGCACAGCCGCGATGATGCCGCACGCTACCGTGAGCCGTGCGAGCGTCGCGACGACGCCGTCGGCAACGTGGAAGCGATCCCACAAGTCGAGCTTGGTCTTGCGCGGCCGCTCGCTGCCCGGCAGCAGCACCGGATACTTTTCCGGCACCTTGGTCGCTTCCGGCGCAGCGGCCGGTGTCATCTTGTCGCGAACGAAACGCGCCACTTGCGCTTCGGCGAGCAGCAGCTGCTCCAGCGTCGCTTGCCGCAGCGCCGACAAAGCCGAGCCTGCGCTCGCGACCCAGCTGTCGATGGCATTGAGCCAGTCGCCGACATTCTTGTCGTCGGCGAGCGGCAACGTGAACGTGCCGAGAGCCTGCTGCCAGCTCTCGACCTTGAGGCGCCGCAACAGCGTCCGGTCGAGGACAATCAGCTTGCCCTCGTCCTCATATGTATGTCTCAGCGCGTTATGAACTTCGGCGCAAGCATTCAGGAGCACGCGCCTTTCGCTCGAGGACACGCGACCGTCGGCCGTGACGACGGAAACGGTATTGCAGAGCGCACCGTGGGCGTCCCGCAGATTCGCCTCGCTGTGCTCGGCGTAGTGCAGGATTGCGACGAGGCCTTTGAGATAGCCATCCCACCCGGACCCCAGCTGCGCCGCTACCGCGAGATGCACGGCACGGCAGCGCTTGTCGTGCGCGAGAACTGCTTCGCGAGCCTTGTCGAGATCCGCTTGTACCTCGTCGAGCGCGTCCTGCAGATCGCCGCGCTTCAGATCCTTGCCGCGATAGCGGATCACGCCGCCGCTCGCCGTCAGAAATCCTTCCTTCAAGCCTTGCAGCGTCGCCTTTTCCTCTTCGAGGCCCCTGAGCTTCGTCAGATCCTCCGACAACGATTGCGGATAGATGGCAGCGAGCTCGGTCGCAATGTAGTCGCTGCGCAGCGGCGGACCGTGCAGCTCGGCAGCTTCCTTGGCGTAGCGCGCCAGCGGGCGACCCAAATACGCGCCGCGATACGCACGATCGTAGTACGCGCGCCCGAATTGCTCGTCGAGCTTGGCGATCGACTGCTCGAGCGGCACGTCCGCAGCTTCCTGCACGGCACGGAACACGTGCGCAGTCATGCTCTTCTTGAGATCCGCAACGTCGTCGAACAGCTCCCAGGCGCTGCGCCCGTCGATCTTCGCGGCAATGTAGCGGCGCTTGGCATTCTGCTCGCGCTCGGAGTTGGCCGGATGCGTGCTCCACATGCGCGGCGGCTGCGCGAGCGAGGTCTTGAAGACGCGGTGCTCCTGCGGCTTGTCCTTCGGCGGCGGCGCGACTTCGCCATAGCTCGGATCGTCGAGCACGTGGCGGAGCTTCTCGGTGATGTGAGTCTGCACGGCGAACAGATCGGCGACGCTGCGTTTCTCCCGCGCTTCCGAATCTGCGAACGCCAGCGAGCGCTCCCACGCTTCGTCGGCCACGTTCAACTTGTACAGCGCATGGATCAGCGCATCGCTGCCCGTGAGCGACACGGCAACCAGATCGGCCTGGTATTCCATCTCACGCGACAGTGCGCGCTGCGCCAGCACGACGAGGCGAAACACAGTTTCCATCAGCGAGCGGATCGACCAGACGATCAGCGACAGCAACCAGCCGACCCAGGCGATGCGCAGGTCGACGCGCGACAGGCCGCGCAGGAACGCATCGAGCGCATCGCGCTTGGCGATGATGTGACCCGCGATCTGCTGCGCGATGTACACCCAGCGGCCGACTGCCATGGAGCGCTGACCGAAGTGACCGAACTCGTGCGCGAGCACCGCCTTCAACTCGCCGAGCGAGACGGCATTGACGAGGCCGAGACCGATCTCCAGGTTCTTGCGCGAGGGGAACAGCAGGTTGAGCACGCTCAAGTCGTAGAACACCGCCGCGTTCACGCGCGGCGACAGGAACACGCGATGCGCTCGCGGTGCGCCTGCTTCGTCCGCCAATCGATTGATGAACGCGAACAACCGCGGCTGTTCGGTTGCAGTCACCTCGATGTCGTCGATCGCGTGCCGGTGCTTGACGAACACCAGCGCCTTCCACATGAACACCGCGAGGAACGCGGAGCAGGTGCCGGCTATGAACGTCCAGAACGGATCGGCGCCATGCGCGAGACTGGCGAACAAGCGGTACGCGGTCCAACTGAACCAGCTCGCCAGAGCGAGATACAGCAGCACGAACAAGGTGAGGCCGCCCATGGCGAGCCACGCGTTCGTGCGATAGGCCCCCGTGGGCCGCGTGAGATCCGCCGGCACCGAGCCCGGACCGGCCGGATAAACGTGTTCGGCAGTCATCTTATGTCCCCGCTGAGAATCGGCACGATCCTACGCCTGCCGGCCGCAGCCGGGCACGCGGCGCCGGCGCCCACACGTTCTTTCTGTGCGGCCCGTCTCAGTCGCGGCGGTCGGACTGCGAACCTGGAACCGGAATACCTCTCGCCAAGACGCCAAGATCGCAAAGGGACAAGGCCGACCTGCCTCCCACTACAACAACCATTCGATCGGCAACAACGCCATCACCGCCACCGCGAAGCGCTTCCACCACGTCACTCCCGGCTCGCTCGTGTGCACGATGACGCCGTTCTCGTGCGGTTCGAGCCATTCCATCGCGCCGGCTTCGTTCAAGCGCACGCGGTAACTACGGCCCGGAATCTCTTCGGCAAACGCCGCCGCGATGTTCTGGGCGAGCGCCGGGCTTTCGATGACCAGGCCCATTTCGGTATTGAGGCTCGCCGAGCGCGGATCGAGATTGAACGAGCCGACGAAGACGCGCGCGCAATCGACGGCAAACGTCTTCGCGTGCAGGCTCGAGCCGGAGCTGCCGGTGAGACGGCGGTCGCGCCGCGAGCGAACACGCGACTCGCGCATGAGCTCGAAGAGCACCACGCCCGCTTCGAGCATCTTGCGGCGACGCTTCGCATAGCCCGCGTGCACGATCGGCACGTCGGTCGCCTCCAGAGCATTCGTGAGGATCGACACTTTCACGCCGCCCTCGCGTGCGAGCTCCGCGACGGCTCGCTCGCCCGAACGCGTCGGCACGAAGTACGGC
>Ga0111539_10009165_pt1 | contig 12518 bp, 13 predicted proteins | sample RhiMethybrSRZTD1_FD_79667 | JGI IMG/M metagenome (GOLD analysis project Ga0111539, IMG submission 79667) | Populus rhizosphere microbial communities from Tennessee, USA - Rhizosphere MetaG P. TD hybrid SRZTD1 (version 2) (version 2) | ecosystem: Host-associated > Plants > Roots > Rhizosphere >...
CAGGAGGGGCGCGTCGGGGCGCATGGCTTCGACAACGTCGATGACGTGCGGCAACACCGCGTAATCAACCTTGATGAGCCGCAAGGCCTCCTTGGCAAGGGCCGCGGTGGTGGCCGCCACCGCAGCGACGGGATGGCCTTCATAGAGGACCTTTTCTCGGGCCATCACGTTACGCACCACGTCGCGATAGTTAATCATCATCTCGCCGGCCGGGATGAACTCGGAGGACTGCTCGACGAAGTCATCGCGGCAGACGACGGCCTTTACCCCCGGCAGCTTCAACGCCGCGGAGGCATCGATCGACTTGATGCGTGCGTGCGGATAAGGACTGCGCAGCACCTTGCCGACGAGCTGACCCGGAAGGCTGAAGTCCGCGCCGAACTTGGCGCGACCCGTGACCTTGTCGGCGCCGTCCGGACGTAGGGGGCGCGTGCCGACCACCTGAAACTCGGAACTCTGGCCGTCCTTGACTTTCTCTTGCATCGCTCAGGCTCCTCTCAGCTCGGCGGCGGCGTCGAGTACGGCGCGCACGATCTTGTCATAGCCGGTACAGCGGCACAGATTGCCGGCTAGCCAGTAGCGCACCTCGGTTTCCGACGGATCGGGCTTTTTGTCGAGCAGGGCCTTGGCCGCCACCAGAAAACCCGGGGTGCAAATGCCGCATTGCAGGGCCGCATGCTCGAGGAATTTTTGCTGCAGCGGGTGCAACTCATCCCCCTGTGCCATGCCCTCGATGGTGTGGATCGACTTGCCGTCGGCCTCCACACCCAGCATCAGACAGGAGCAGACGAGACGATCGTCGACGGTGACGCTACAGGCGCCGCAATCGCCCGTGGAGCAGCCCTCTTTCGTGCCGGTGAGATTCAACTGATCACGCAACGCGTCGAGCAGCGTTTCCTGTGGCTCGCACAGGAATTCGACGGGGTCTCCATTTACGGTTGCGGTAATGTGATGTTTCGCCATCAGGCCTTCCTCGCGCGTTCATAGGCGATTGCTGCAGCTCGGCGGGCGAGGACGCCCGCGACTTTGATGCGGTATTCCTTGGTACCGCGCTTGTCGTCGATCGGTTTGCAGGCGGCCCCTGCCGTCGCATCAAGCTTACTTAGCGCGGCGTCCTCCAACTTGCTGCCAAGGAGGGCTTTACCGGCCTCCTCCACCAAGAGCGGGCGGGCCGCGACGGCCCCAAGCGCGACCCGGGCCCGCGAAATCGTGCCATCGCCAGCGAGGCTGAGGCAGACCCCGCAACCGACCACGGCGATATCCATCTCGGTGCGCGGAATGAAACGCAAGTAGGCATCGGCGCTGCCCTTGGACTTCGCCGGCAGCAGGAAGGAGGCAATGATCTCGCCCTTCGTCAGCGACAGCTTGCGGGGGGCAAGCATTACATCCTCAACGGCGATGTCGCGCCGCCCGTTTGGGCCGACCACCGAGGCCTTGGCCCCGGCCGCAATCAGCGCTGGCACGCTGTCGGCAGCCGGCGAGCCGTTGCACAGGTTGCCCCCCATGGTGGCTCGACCCTGGATCTGCGTTGAGCCGATCAGATTGGCGGCCTCAACGATGCCGGGCCAAACGCTGTTAAGATGCGGATGCTCCTTGAGCTCGGCACCCGTCACGGCGGCGCCGATGCGAAAACCGCCGCCCTCTTCCTTGATCTCGCGCAGCTCGGGGATGCGCTTGATGTCGATCACCAGCTCAGGGTTCAAAATATCGGTTCGCATTTGGACCAGCAGATCGGTGCCGCCAGCCAGGACTCGTGCATCGCCCGTGGCCGCCGCCAGCAGGCCGACAGCCTGCTCTAGCGATGAGGGCGCCTCGTATCGCATCGCATTCCTCTCGGGGTTCGATTATCGCCGGGCAAGCATGGCATACTGCATTGGCTCGCGCCACCCATTCGCGTCGGCGGCGGCACTCCTGCCGCGTGCCCGCCTGGCGCGCCACGGCCTGGGGCAACGGGTCCGGTCCCGGCAAAGACGCATAGGGGTCGGCCAGCATCTGCTTGCCCACGGGCCGCCTCGTTTGCTGAACTGGGCCTGACAAATCGTCGCGATGGAGGTGAAAATGGCGAAGAAGGGCTATTGGATCGGTCACATCAACATTACCAACCCCGAGCGCTACCAAGACTATATCGCGGCCAATGCCATTGCTTTTGCCAAATATAGGGCGCGCTTTCTGGTGCGTGCCGGCGCATGCACCGTGGCCAAGGGCGGTCTCGACGGCCACCGCCACGTCGTCATCGAGTTCGCGGACTACGCCACGGCCAAGGCTTGCCACGCGTCCCCTGAGTATCAGGCGGCCGCCAAGATCCGGGACGAAGCAAGCGACGGGCACCTCATCATCATCGAGGGCTACGAGAGTTGACCGGACGCTGACAGCAAGCGGTTGTGTGCCAAGGCCTCCGGCGGCCGCACGCCGACCTCTCCTGCCGGCTGCGGCGGCGCGCTTGCTGCGGCCAAACCCGCACTGCTGACAGCGTGGTTAGCCGAGAGTGCTCTCGGCTGCCTTGAGCGTATTTTGCAACAGACAGGCGACCGTCATCGGCCCCACGCCGCCGGGCACGGGTGTGATGGCCGCCGCTACCGCCGCCGCAACCTCGAACTCGACGTCGCCGACCAGCCGCGTCTTGCCGTTGCCGTCGGCGACGCGCTGGATGCCGACGTCGATTACGATGGCACCGGGCTTGATCCAATCCCCCTTGATGAGCTCGGGGCGTCCCGCCGCGGCCACCACCAGGTCGGCACGGCCGACGACGGCGGCCAAGTCCCGCGTGTGCGAGTGGGCGATGGTGGGGGTGCAGTTTTCCTGCAAAAGCAGGGAGGCCATCGGCTTGCCGACAATATTGGAGCGGCCGACAATCACCGCTTCCAAGCCGCCGAGTTCGGAGCGCACCGACTTGGCCAGCAGCACGCAGCCCGTCGGCGTGCACGGCGCAAAGCCCTTGGCGCCCGTGACCAGCCGCCCGACGTTGATGGGATGGAAGCCATCGACGTCCTTGGCTGGATCGATCGCCTCGATGACGCGCAACGGCGCGATGTGTTTGGGCAGCGGCAGTTGCAGCAAAATGCCATGTACGTCCTGGCGCTGGTTGAGTTCGGCGATGAGCCCTAGCAGCCTGTCCTCGGGTGTATCTGCGGCAAGCCGATGCTCGAATGACAGCATCCCTGCCGCGCGCGTCTGCTTGGCTTTGGTGGCGACGTAGACCTGGCTGGCCGGGTCATCGCCCAGCAATATGACGGCTAGCCCCGGGGTCAGCCGATGGGCTTCGCGCAGCCGTGCGACCTCGCGGGCCACCTTGAGACGCAGCGCCTCCGCGATCGCCCGTCCATCGATGATGTGCGCGGCCATTCAACCTCCCGTGCGCGCTGAGGTCGCTGCCAAACGAGCCGCCGCGCGCGTGGCGAGCTCGGGGCCGTCACCGGTCACCATCAGGGTCTTGGTTCTGGCCTTGGGGCCGCCGATCAGCGCCACCGCACTCGGCGGCACGCCCAGCCACGCCGCGACCAGCCGGGTGAGAGCGGCGTTGGCAGCCCCCTCCTGCGCGAGCGCCCGCACCCGTACCCTGAGCAGCGGGCCGTCCGCGCCAGGCATCAGCCCCTCAACGCGGTCCTGGCCGGACTTGGGCGTCACTCGCACCCTGAGTTTGAGCCCACCGGCGACCGTCGCCCAAGCTTTTGGGTGGCGCTCGGCCGCCGAGGTCAACTGAACAGCGGCATCAGCCAGCCGCGGATAATGACCACGCGTATGAAGACCAGGATTAAAATAAGCACCACGGGCGAGATGTCGATGCCGCCCATGTCGGGCAGCATGCGCCGGATCGGCCGCAGGAAGGGCTCCGTGATCCGATTGAAAAGATCCCAAAGCGAGCGCACGAACTGATTGTAGGGATTGACGACATTGAAGGCGATGAGCCAGCTCAGAATGGCGCTGCCGATGATGATCCAGATGAATAGATCGATCAGGTACTGGTCGATGAAGTATAGGATCGGCAGCATCCCGTGACCTCTCTCGTCGCGATTCGCCCGCAGATGTAGACGAGAGCGCCGTGCGGCGGCAAGGGAGCGCTGGCCCCCGTCCCTCCCGCGCGCGGCCATCCTTGACATCAGGCAGGCCCGCCACGTAAATGGCCCGGCCTTGCGGGGCCGTAGCTCAGATGGGAGAGCGCTGCAATCGCACTGCAGAGGTCAGGGGTTCGATTCCCCTCGGCTCCACCACCAAAGGCCACAGAAATATTCTTTAAAATCAGAAGCTTAATTCTGAACGCGGCAAGCCGCGGCGCCTGCGCTGGCCAACCGGAGGCCCGCACTCCAGCTCGCCGGCGAAGGGGTTGCCAGGGCGCCAGCCCTCGACCAGCGAATAGGCGCAAGGGCCTTCCTCAAGCAAATAACCGCCAGCTCGCCCGGGTAAGCTGCGGCGCCGCGCTGCGGCTGGCTCAGCTGGCCGCGAGCTCGTGCACGCTGAACATCTGCGCCGCGTCCATCCAAACGCGTCGCGGCCGCCATCCGGCCGAGCGCGCCAGCTCGCGGAACTGGTCGATCGTGTACTTGTAGGAGTTCTCCGTGTGAATCGTCTCGCCCGGCCCGAAGGCAAAGCGGTGGCCTCGGATCGTGACACTTTGCTGGCTTAAGCTGACGAGGTGCATTTCGATGCGTCCGTGGCGCGGATTGTAAGTCGCCTCGTGCCGGAAGCGCGCAAGATCGAAATCGGCGCCAAGTTCACGGTTTATGCGCGCTAGCAGGTTGAGATTGAAGGCTGCCGTGACCCCGGCTGCGTCGTTGTAGGCGAGGACCAACCGGCGCGCGTCCTTTTTCAGGTCGGCCCCAATAATGAGGTGCCCCGCCGGCGCCAGCGCGGTGCGGAAGCTGCGCAGCACGCTGGTGGCTTCGCTGGGCGTCAGGTTGCCGATGGTTGAACCAGGGAAGAAGCCCATCTTCGGGCGTGCCCGCAAATCCTCGGGCAGCGGGACGGGGCGAGAAAAGTCGCCGACGATTGCGCGCACATCGAGTGCTGGGCGCTGCCTGGCCAATCGCTCCTGCGCGCCGAGGAGCGCCGTCTCGGATACATCGATCATGACGTAGGCGGCCAGCCCAGGCAGCCGGTCCAGCAGGATTTCCGTCTTGAGACTAGAGCCCGAACCGAATTCGATCAGCACACCACCAGGCGGCAAGCGCTCAACCATTGCTTGCGCCCCCGCCCTGAGGATGCCCGTCTCGGTGCGCGTTGGATAGTACTCCGGCAGGCGCGTGATCTCCTCGAACAGCTCACTGCCGCGCGCGTCATAAAAAAAGCGGCACGGCAGGGTTTTCTGCGGCCGCGAGAGTCCGCCGAGTACGGCGCTCGCAAGTTCATCCTCGAGCGCAAACCGCTCTGCCAACAGCTCACGCATATTCGGATTTAGCAGCATCAGACGATCTCCGCGGCAAGACGCAGGCCCATGAATTGCCAGCGCTGGTGGGGGTAGAAAAAGTTGCGATAGGTGGCGCGCGTGTGGCCGTCCGGCGTTGCGCACGACCCTCCCCGCAAAACCTGTTGGCTCACCATGAATTTGCCATTGTACTCGCCGAGCGCTCCCGCCGGCGGGCGGTAACCGGGATAGGGTAGATAGGCGCTCTGGGTCCATTCCCACACGTCACCGAACATTTGGCGCGGCTTGCCATCCGTTGGCATGCCTTCCGCGGGGAGCGGCCGCAAGGCCCCTCGGGCCAAGGTGTTGCCGGCGACCGGCACGCCCTCGGCGGCGAACTCCCATTCGAACTCGGTGGGCAGACGCTTGCCGGCCCAGCGCGCAAAGGCATCGGCCTCGTAGTAGCTGACGTGCGTAACGGGCGAGGCGACGTCGACGGGCTTGAGACCGTGCAGCGTCATGGCGAACCACTCGCCATCCTGCTCCTCCCAGTAGAGCGGCGCTCGCCATCCTTCCCGGTTGCCGAGGCCCCAGCCGTCGGAGAGCCAAAGCGAGGCCGTTCGGTAGCCGCCGTCGGCCATGAATTGCAGCCACTCCGCATTGCTGACGAGGCGGTCTGCCAATTGGAAGGGGTGGATCAAGGCGTCGTGGCGCGGCAGTTCGTTGTCCCAGGCAAAGCCCTTGCCATCATGCCCGATCTGGCTGCGGCCACCGGCAAATTCGATAAAGCGCATTGCCTCGGGGGCGCCGGGGCTTGCCGGCGATGACGGCGGCGCATAGGCGGGGCGCAAAGGGTTGGCCGCGAACAGCGCCAAGATGTCCGTCAGCAACAACTCCTGATGCTGCTGCTCGTGATTGATGCCCACCTCGAGCAACCGCGCGATCGGCGAGGTCGCCGCAACGCCCTTGGCGAGGAGCCTCGCCAAGCCCTCATCGACATGGGCACGATAGGCGAGCACGCGCTCGCTGGACGGCCGCGTGAGGAGCCCGCGTTTCGGGCGCGGCTGGCGCGCTCCTTGGCTCTCGTAATAGGAGTTGAAGCAATAGTTGAAGTTCTCGTCGAATGTCCGATAGCCCGGCAGGTGCTTGGAGAGAATGAAGGTTTCGAAAAACCAGGTGACGTGTGCCAGGTGCCACTTGGTCGGACTGGCATCGTCCATCGGCTGCACGGTCATATCCTCGGCGCTGAGCGGCTCGGCCAGTTCGAGGGAGAGACGCCGTGTCCGGAACAAACGGCTTTCAATCGAAGCGGCCGACGCCTGGTCGCCGGCGAGGCTTTGGGACGTCATGAAGACCCTCGTTTTTGTCGCCCGCCGCCGGGCGCATTCGGCCAGGTCGGGCAGCCGTCAACAGCATAGGCGAAGGCAAGACCATCCCGATCCCGCCGTTTTGTTGTCACAGGCATGCCTGCCATGCCTGGATTGCCCGACCGGGCAGCGAGCGTGAATGCGCGGGGCGCGGTCTTTGTTCCGAAACTTCTCACAGTTTGCCTCGGCCCGCGGTCTGGGAACGGTTCTGGCAAGGGGGGGATGGGTTGCCCTTGTGGTGGTCTGTGCGCTGGCGTACGGCGGCCGCCGCGCGAACGCGGCGGCCGCCGATCACGGCAAGCTTAGCCGGGAGACGAGGTAACGTTCGCTCACAAGCCAGCGAGCACGCGAGGATGCTGACGGCTGCTGACGCCGCTAGCCGCGCCCGGCCAGGCGACCCATCTCCCAGCCGATCAAGGCGCGCTTGCGGGTGAGACCCCAATGATAGCCCCCGAGGCTGCCGTCACCGCGCAGCACGCGATGACAAGGCACCACGAACGAAATCGGATTGCGTCCAACCGCCGAGCCGACGGCGCGAGAGGCGCGGGGCTGGCCCAAATGGCGAGCAATGTCCGTGTAGGTGACCGCGCGCCCCAGCGGAATTTTCAATAGCGTCTGCCAGACCCGGACCTCGAAATCCGTTCCAATCATGACCAGCCGGACCGGCCGGTCGGCGGACCAGCGCGAGGTTTGAAAGATGTGAGCGGCGTGTGGCGCCGTCTTCTCCGGGGCGGCAATGAACCTCGCCTTCGGCCAGCGCTGCATCATGTCGACGAGGGCGTCCGCCTGTGACTGGCCCGCGTCTTCGTTGACAAAGGCAAGACCAGCAACGCCGCGCTCGGTGAGGAGCAGCAAGGCTTCGCCGAAGGGCGAGGGATGGAAGCCGTAGGCCATTTCCAGGCCCTCGCCGCGGCGCTTGTAATCGCCTGGTGTCATGGCCTCATGCGACACGAAAAGGTCATGCAGACGGCCCGACCCCGAAAGGCCAACCTCGTAGGCGGTCTCCAACAGGCTCGCGGAGCCGGCCAGCAGATTGCGGGCCCGATCGATGGTGATGGCCTGCACGAACTCTTTCGGGCTGAGCCCGCACCAGCGCTTGAAGAGTTTTTGGCAGTGCGCCGGGCTAAGTCCCAGGTGTTGCGCCAAACGCTCCAAGGACGGCTGTTCTGCCCAGGTCTCGGCCAGAAAGGCGATGGCGCGACGGATCAGTTGGTAGTCCGGTGCCGGAGCAGCATCGGCGCGCAGCGGCTGGGTGGCGGGAGCGTGGAGCATGTTGACCTCGCGGTTCTTAGCGGCGATGCCGGACAATTTAGGCGCCAAGCCCGCGGCAATCGACCCGATTCCTGTGGTCAATCTCAAATCCTGACCCCGCCGCGCGCCTCCAATAGTACGCCCTTGAGAACCCGCGCAAAATCGCGCCGTTCGTCCTCGGTCAGGAAGCGGCCGAGGGCTTCTTCCCGGCCCTGGGAGAAGAGCTTGAGGTCCGTGCGGCCGTCGGCTCCCTCGTGCAAGTTCACCCGCGCCCAATAGGGATTGCAATGAAACTGCTCGCGCCGACCCGACGGATGGACGCGGGTCAGGCTCAATTTCGCCGGCGTCAGCTCGACGATTTCGCATAGGCGGCCGGAGCGATAGCTCAACTTAAAGGCGACGTAGACCAAGAGCACATCGAGACCAAAAAACCCGGTAACCGGCCAGGCGCCCATGGTGAGAAAGACCACACCGGTGATGAAGCTGATGGCGCTGAGCGCGGACATCAAAATCACGAAGCCGGTCGGCGTGAGGGAGCGGTGCGGTGTCAGGATGGCACGGAAGCGCAGCTCGCCCGGGGCTTGATTGCAGTTTTCATCCATGCCTGCGATCCTATCAGCACTACAGAAACCCACGAAATGCCCATGCCTCCTCCCAAGCCCGCAGTACTGCCAAAACGACGCGCACCGACCCGCGCTGCGCGCCCGGTGCGACGCCCAGACGCGGCCCGGGTCAGCGAGATCTTCCGCCGATTTCAGCGCGCCAATCCCACGCCCAAGGGCGAACTGGAGCACATTAACCCCTATACGCTGCTGGTCGCGGTCGTGCTTTCGGCGCAGGCGACCGACGCCGGGGTAAACAAAGCCACGCGCGCATTGTTCAAGCGGGCTAAGACACCACAGGAGATGCTGGCGCTGGGGCTTGCCGAGCTCGAGCAGTCCATCAAGACAATTGGTCTTTATCGCAACAAAGCCAAGAACGTCATCGAGCTCTCGCGCCAACTCATCGCCGAGCACGGGGGCGCCGTTCCCCGCCAGCGCGAGGCGCTCGAGGCGCTCCCCGGCGTCGGCCGCAAGACGGCCAACGTCGTGCTCAACATCGCCTTCGGCGAAAGCACCCTCGCCGTCGATACGCACGTGTTTCGGGTCGCACACCGGCTCAAGTTGGCCAAGGGTAAGACCCCCCTGGAGGTCGAGCTCGGCCTTCTGAAAGTGGTTCCACCGGAGTACCTGCGGCATGCGCATCACTGGCTCATTTTGCACGGCCGCTATATTTGTCAGGCGCGCAAGCCGAGGTGCGATGTGTGCATCGTCTGCGACCTGTGCACCTCGCAAGATAAGTGGTTCGACTGTGCCGAGCCGGCACCCAAGCCCAGACAAGGGAAAACCCAGACATGAGCGTCAGCAAAGGCCGAGAGTTTCTCAGTATTCCTGGGCCGACCAACGTTCCCGACGAGGTGCTGGCCGCCATGCACCGTCCAGCGATCGACATCTACTCCGGCGAGATGATCGGCATCACCGACAGTTGCCTGGCCGATCTTGCCGGCATTTTCCGCACCAAGGGTCGCACCTACATCTACGCCGCCAATGGTCACGGCGGCTGGGAGGCGGCGCTTACGAACGTGTTGAGCCGAGGCGACCTCGTGTTGGCGCTGGAGAGCGGTCGCTTCGCCACCGGCTGGGGTGAGATGGCCTCCATGCTCGGGGTGGAGGTGGAAGTCCTCAATGGTGACTGGCGCCGCGCCGTCGATCCAGCCGTCGTCGAGGAGCGGCTGCGCCGGGACCAGGCGCATCGGATCAAGGCGATCCTTGTCGTCCAGATCGACACGGCCTCGGGCGTGGTCAACGATATAGCGGCCATTCGCAAGGCGCTCGACGCGGCGCAACATCCTGCCCTGCTCATGGTCGATGCGGTCGCCTCGCTCGGCTGTATGCCCTTTGACATGGACGCGTGGGGGGTGGACGTGACCATGGCGGGTTCTCAGAAGGGCCTCATGACGCCGCCAGGCCTTGCCTTCGTCGCCGCCAATGACAGAGCCCGCGCGGCACACAAAACGGCGAACCTGCGTACCCTCTATTGGGACTGGACGTTTCGGGAAGGGGAGATTCACTACCAAAAGTATTGTGGGACGCCGCCGGAGCATTTGCTGTTCGCATTGCGCAAGGCCCTCGACATGCTGCTGGCCGAAGGGCTCGAACGAGCCTTTCGCCGGCACGCGCTGCTGGCTCAAGCCACGCGCGTTGCCGTCGAGCGCTGGGCCGAGGGCCAGGTTCTGGCTTTCAATATCAGCAATCCGGCCGAACGCTCGAACTCGATCACCAACGTTTTGATGCAGGCCCGCGACCCACGGCCATTGCTCGCCTATTGCCGCGACAAATGCGGCGTCATCCTTGGCGTTGGGCTCGGCCAGCTGGAGGGCAAGGCGTTTCGCATCGCCCACATGGGCCATTGCAACGCGCCGATGCTGCTCGGCACCTTGGGGGCCGTGGAAATGGGTCTCAAGGCGCTGCGAATTCCGCACGGCCGCGGCGGCGTGGAGGGCGCCATCCAATATCTGGGCGAGACCGTGCCCGCGTAAGGCCGGCCGCCGCGCCGGCGCGGCGGCCGCAAACGCTGCGTTGGGCTCCTGGCGCGGGAGCCCGCGCTCATCCGAGGTGGCTCACAAACTTGGACTGCAGGTAAACCTGCAGACCCTCGGTGCCACCCTCGTGACCGAAACCGGAATCCTTGACCCCGCCGAACGGTGTCTCGGGAAGCGCAATACCGAAATGGTTGATCGTCACCATCCCGCTCTCGAGCGCGTCGGCGACCTTGGTTGCCACCTTTGCGTCCTTGGTGAAGGCGTAGCTGGCGAGCCCGAAGGGCAGCTTGTTGGCCCGGTCCAGGACGTCGTCCGTCTCCTTAAAGCGCAGCATCACGGCAACGGGGCCGAACGGTTCCTCGCGCATGATGCGGGCGCTCTCGGGCACGTCTGTCAGGACCGTCGGCTCGAAGAAGTTGCCCTGGTTGCCGATGCGCTTGCCGCCGGCCTCGACCTTGGCGCCCTTCTCCTGCGCGTCGGCCACGAAGGCCTCGATGGCATTGATACGGCGCGGGTTGGCAAGCGGACCCATGCGGGTATCGGCAGCCATGCCGTCGCCGACCTTTGTCTTTTTGGCGATGTCGATGAACTTGCCGACAAAATTGTCATAGACCTTGTCGTGCACGAAAAAGCGCGTCGGCGAAACGCAGACCTGGCCGGCATTGCGGTATTTAAAGGCGCCCATCAGCTTGGCCGCGCCCTCCACATCGGCGTCGTCGAAGACCAGGACCGGCGCATGCCCGCCCAGCTCCATGGTGGCGCGCTTCATGTGGGAGGCTGCCAAGGCGTTGAGATGTTTGCCGACCGGCACCGAGCCCGTAAAGGAAACCTTGCGGATGTTGGGATGCGGGATCAGGTATTCGGAAATCTCCGCGGGCACGCCATAGACGAGGTTCAGCACGCCCGGGGGTACGCCGGCGTCGTGCAGGGCCTTCACGAGCCCGATCGGCGACCCGGGGGTCTCCTCGGGACACTTGATGATGATTGAGCACCCGGCGGCCAGGGCAGCCGCGATCTTGCGCACCGCCTGCGTGACGGGAAAATTCCAGGGCGTAAATGCGGCCACCGGGCCTACCGGCTCCATGATCACCATATTGCGCACGCCGTCGGCGCGGGCGGGTATGATACGGCCGTAGGCGCGCTGCCCCTCGGCGGCATACCAGTCGAGGATGTCGCCGGCGCTCTGCACCTCGAGCTTGGCTTCCATGAAGACCTTGCCCTGCTCCTGGGTCAGCACTTTAGCGATCTCGTCCGCCCGAGCCCGCAGCAGATCGGCGGCCTTGCGCAATATCTTGCCGCGCTCGTAGGAGGACACTTTGCGCCAGGTCTTGAAGCCCTTGTCGGCGGCAGCCAGGGCCTTATCAAGGTCACCCCGCGAGGCGTGGCTGAGCTCGCCGATCGCTTTGCTGGTCGCGGGATTGATCACCTCCTGGCTTTTGGCCCCGGAGGCCTTGACCCAGTTGCCGTCAATATAGTGCTCAAGGGACGTGTACATGTGCGTTACCTCTAGGCTTCGGGACTGCAGATGTTGGGGCGAATAACGACAGATAGGGCGACTTGCGCAAGCGGATTCGCCGCTCTCCCGGTCAAGCGAGCGCCTTGCCGCCCCGGGCGCGGCGACCGCGGCCGCTCGGGTCTGCGAAATATCAAGCTGGATATAGCGAGGCGACCGCCTCTTGCCAATTGCGATCGGGTCCCGCAGTGCCGGTGCACCGGGCCCGATGGTGCCGCTGGGCCGCGGGCGGGTCCGCGCGTCCGCAAGCCTTTTCGGGACGTGAGCGCCACAGGCGTAAAGGCGGTCTTCCCGCCTGCCTGTGGACAGGGCGCCCGACCGCGGCTAAAAGCACCCGCCAATCATGCGAATCCTCGCTTTTATCTGGACAGGCAAGCCATGGGCTACAACGTCGCCGTCGTCGGTGCCACAGGCAATGTGGGCCGTGAAATGCTGTCGATCCTGAACGAGCGCCAGTTCCCCGTGAAC
>Ga0111539_10009167_pt1 | contig 12517 bp, 9 predicted proteins | sample RhiMethybrSRZTD1_FD_79667 | JGI IMG/M metagenome (GOLD analysis project Ga0111539, IMG submission 79667) | Populus rhizosphere microbial communities from Tennessee, USA - Rhizosphere MetaG P. TD hybrid SRZTD1 (version 2) (version 2) | ecosystem: Host-associated > Plants > Roots > Rhizosphere >...
GCGTACTCGAATGGCCGCTGACTCTCGTCCTTCTTCGTCAGATTCATGGCAAACGTCCATGGTTTCGTCCACGTCGCCGCATCGTCGAAGGTGACGGACCATTCGATGGTGGCCGGACCGACGGGCTTGAAGCGTTCGACAAGGCGCAGGCCGCTGGTGGCGCCGCGGTAGGCGGCCTGCTCCTTGAAGTTCGACGTCTCGACGACGAGTGTGTCGCCCTCCCAATGGCCACGCGGATCTCCCATGTAGCTCTGGATGCCCTTACCCACGTGCGCACGCCCGTCCATCGGGATCACGCGTGTCTCGTGGATCATCTCGTAGAAAATCGCGACCGATGTCGGTCCCTGGACGATCTCGTACGAGCTTCCGTAAATTGCCGGCAACATCGACCCGGGAATCCCGCGCGAGATGCATCGATCGTACAAGCTGCGATCCTCGGGACTATCCGCAGGCCCGCGTCCGCTGCGACGGCGGGCCTCGGCGCGAGCCGCCGCCCTCTCCCGCGCCTGCGCCGTGAGCGGAGGAATCTTGCCGTCTGGCGGATCGACCACGAGCCAGGCCCGGCTGCTCGACGCGTTCAGGTTTTCCCACCAGAACAACTGAGGATGCCCGTGCGGGTCCTCGACCGCGCTCGCGGCGCGATCGATCGTAGCGTTTCGACGGGCCTGCCGCAGTTCGTTCAGCTCGGCGGGCGTGATGTCCTCGAGGCGCCTTCCCTCGAACTGTGCCGGGCGTTCGAAAGGAATGCCGCTCTCGTCGCTGTTCGAATACACGCCGGCCAAATCCGGATCTCCCCACGGGGTTCGTGACGGCTTCCAATTCTTCACGTCCGCCGGCAGCGCGAGTGCGGCGTCCCTCTTCTTGAGGCCTTCGGCGACCTCGAGAATGAGCTTCCGTTCCGCTTCCTTGGCCGCCTGAATGTCACTGGGCGTCGGCTGCGACTGCCCGACGAGCGACGTCGTCGCCACCGAGACGATTGCGCTGGCGAGAACCGTCCCGCAAAAACCCGGCCGAAAGCGGATGCTCATAAACACTCCTGCGCGTCCAGTAATGAATTTCTACGGCGAAGGAAGGGCAAACGCCGTGACGTTCGTTCCCGAGCCAATGACGACGTACTGCCGGCCGTCGAGCATGAAGCTCATCGCGGCCGCGCCCCAGATTGGAGCGCCGGTCGGGTAGAACCAGAGATTCTTCCCCGTGGCGGCGTCGAAGGCCATGAAGTTCCCTTCATTGTCGCCCGCGAACACCACGCCTGACGCCGTCGACATCGTTCCCGCCATCGTAGGCGTCGGGTACTTGAACTCCCAGCGCCGTTCAACGCTCGTCGGATCGATCGCTCGCAGCACGCCATAGCTGCGATCGGCATCGCGGCGCACCGTACCGCTGTTCGAAATTCGTCCCGGAACGATCTCCTCTTTCACGGGGAGGTAGGCGGCACAGGTTTCCCGCACCGTGACGAAGAACAGCCGGCGAGCCGGATCGTACGACGGCGGCATGTGGTTCGTGCTGCCCCATTGATCCGGGAGGCATCCCTTGCTTCCGTCGTTGAGCACGATCGGGTGGCCGTTCGCGTCGAGCTCGCGTGCCCACGTCGTATCACTGAACGGTCTGCCGACCAGAAGCGTGCCGGTCGCGCGATCGAACACGTAGAAGAACCCGTTCCTGTTCGCGACCATCACGACCTTCCGTGTCTGTCCGCCGATCGGCAGCTCGGCGAGGACAGGGACATGGTTCGAATCCCAGTCGTGCGTGTCGTGGGGCGTGAACTGGTGATACCACTTGAGAGTTCCCGTGTCGGCGTCGATGGCGATAATCGAAGCCGTGTACAGGTTGGTGCCCTTGCGATCTTCGCCGTAATACAGGGGATTCGGGTTTCCGGTGCCCCAATAGAGGAGATTCAACTCGGGGTCGTAGACGCCCGTCACCCAGGTCGCGCCACCGCCGCGGGCCATGACATCCGCGCCGGGCCATGTCTCGCTGCCCGGCTCGCCCGGACCCGGGACAGTGTAGAAGCGCCAGATCCGTTTCCCCGTTTGCGGGTCGTAGGCGTCCAGAAATCCCCGCGTCGGAAAGTCGCCGCCCGAGACGCCGACAATGACCTTGTCTTTGACCACCAGCGGCGCCGCGGTTGCGGCATAGCCGATCTTGTAGTCCGCGAGCACCGTGTCCCACACGGCGTTCCCGCTTGTCGCATCGAGGGCAACCAGGTGCGCGTCGGCGGTGGGAAGGAACAGCCGATCGCCGAGCAGGCCCATTCCGCGGTTCACCGGCGAGACGGCGCCATAGGTGAGGTCGTTCGGGAGTTCGCGGCGGTAGCGCCAGAACGTCCTTCCAGTGCGTGCGTCCAGGGCCCACGCGGTATTGAATGGACCGGTGAGGTACATCACACCGTCCACCACCAGCGGCGTCCCTTCATAGCCACGCCGCGGAATGATTCCGGTTTGAAAAGTCCACTGCGCGCTCAGGCGGTGGACGTTAGCCGGCGTGATTTGCGTCAACGGACTGTGCCGCTGGCCGCTGTAGTCACCCGAGTAGGTCGGCCAGCGAGTGGGCTCCTTGTATCCGCGCGCGACGTCCTGTGACGTCAATCCGGCGGGGGCTTTCTCCTGCGCCACGACGAGGCTCGAGCCGACAATGAGCGCAAGCACCCCTGCCCGTGCTCCTGCACCGAAGCGCGAACCAGTGCGCGCTGGAGGCCCGGCTGTCCCTCTGCCCGGTGCGATCATGCCCCGCCTCGACGCCCACCTGCCGGCGCGCGAAATGTGCTGAGATAGCGAATCAGATCGTCGAGATCGCTCTCGCTCACCCGGCCCGGACCGTATTCCGGCATGAGCGATCCTGAATCGCGGACAACGCTTTGCAAACTCGACTTCATATACGCACGGAGCCGCTGATTCGTGTCCATGATCTGAACGGAGAAGGCATCCTCTCCCTTGAGCGTCCCCTGCACGCGCTCGCCGTCTCGCGTCACGAGAGTCACGGACTGGTAGCCGTCGGCGATCGAACTCGTCGGGGACCGAATAGCTTCCGTGAGCTGGGCGCGCGACTGCACGATTCGCGAAAGGTCAGGTCCGAGTCGGCCGCCACGGCCGTTGATGGCATGGCACGAGGAACACTGCGCTCCAAAGAGCCGCTCGCCGTTTTCAGCGTTGCCGCGGAGCGGTTCTGCCACTACGGGTCCGTTGAGGCTGCGCAGATACGCCATCACCGCCCGCAGTTCACCGTCGGGCGCCGTGCTCGACGGCATGAGGGTGTTCGGCACGCCGTTACGGATCGTCTGAAACACGCGCTCGTCAGTGGCGCCCGAGGTCCACAGCCGCGTCAAATCATGTCCGGCGACCCCTTTTCCATCGGCGCCGTGACACTCGGCACAGCGGGCGCGATACAGCGTCGAGCCGGACGCGATCGCGCCGGCGTTCTGCTGACCGGGCGGCGGGCCGTCCTGCGCGTCTGCGCTGAACGCCAGCCGCCCGAAAAACAGCACTGCGCAGAGGAGGACTTTGGAATCCATCTGACGAAGGTAGGGTAGCCCAGAAAGCCCCCGGCGGATCGTCCCGATTGTGATGTCCAAATTCCAAGCTCCAACTTCCAAGTCTCGGGACATTGGAAGTTGGGAGTTGGTTAGAGCCTAGCTCCCCGCTCTATGCCGGCCAGGCGCGATCACCAGACCGCAATAGATGCGGTGGCCGTGGCGCGTCGCACCCCCCAGGAACGACCTGTCATCGCTCTCGGTGCGCATCGTGAAGAACCGGTAATCGCTGCGAACACCAATCGGCCCCCACATCACTTTGGCGCCGGCGCCGGCGTCGTGCGCCAGGAAGTTCTCGCCGGACATCATCCCCAGCTCTTCACGCGCCGACGCATGCACGCCGCCAACGCCGACCGTAACGTAAGGGACGACGATCCGATCGCCCTGGATCAAATTGACGATCACGTTACCGCTGTAGCCGAACAGCGCTGGGGTCGTGAACGTCCCGAGGTCACGCCCTTCGAAATGGAGGTCCTGCGTCTTCCCGACAGTCCACGCCAGCTCGCCTTCGACGCCGACCCAGTCCGTCAACTTGATCCCGACCGCACCGCCCGGGCCATAAGAGTTGAACGCCGCCTGCCGCATGGTCTGTCCCTTCAGCACGAACAGCCTGCGCATCGGGATCGCCGTGATGGTGATTCGCTCGGTGACCCACTCACGGCGCCCCCGCTCCGCCGGTGGAGCCTGTGACGGGGCCACTCCTCCCTGGGGTGGCGTTTGAGGCGGCGGATTCGGTGTCTGCGCTGCTGCCACAGCGCAACTGCTGATGACGATTGCCGTCGTGAAAGCGCTTGTCCAAAGCTTCATACAGACCTCCCACGCACACGAATGTTGATGTGGGGGGCCGGGGCGCTTCAGGTGACTCTTCGCCAAGAGTCACGCGAGGTGGTTAGGCAAAAGGGTTGCCAGACCTGCGGCAACGGATAGCCAAGCGAAGCTGGTTTTTGACAGCGGCAATGCCGCGAATATCCGCGGCGGGCACGGGTTAAACCACGCTACGGAACTGTGTCCGGAAGGCCAGCGCGCACGAAGATCACGGGGCAGCGCACACGAAGTTTGCCGCTTCGTCCGTACTGCCCATGCCCTTGTATTTCGCGACTTGCGGGAACGGGCACAGAGGCCGCGTCATCGGCGTCAACCCGCTGCGGCCAGCGTTGCGCGACGCGGTGATCTGCGTCGGCGCAGTGCCCTGTTCGCGCCAGCGTTCCATCGCGCCGAGGAAGTCGGCCTGGTCGGGTCCCACTCCGCCGCCACAATGAGCGACTCCGGGAAGCAGGAACAGGCGCATCCAGTCGTCGGGCGATCCGCCTCCCGATGCCTGCGCTGCCTGCGAGTAGTAGTTGATCGTGTTTTCAGGCGCCGGACCCGGATCTGCCCACCCATGCCACAGCAGCAGCTTTCCTCCCCGCGCCTTGAACTTCGACAGATTCGGATCGCTCGCCTCGACGAAGCTCGCGTTCTCGAGCGCGAGCGCAAGGTCCTTGTCGAGATCGAACGTCATCGCGTCCCAGTTCGGATCGCGATGCCCGACGTACCTCGGCATGTCTCCCCACAGCGCGCCCACCGGTTTTCCGGCGACGGGAATGCGCGCCGCCCAACCGGATTCGACACCGGGAGAGCGCCCCGGATACACGGCCTTGCCGGACTTCGTCCTGACAGGTGAATAGAGCTGCTTTGCCGACTCGACCTGCGCGGCGGTCAGGCAGTCGCCGGCATCCCCCGCTTTGCACGCGAGCGTGCCCGGGTCGAACTTGCAGGTGCGCGGATCGTTGATGATGCCGTCCTTGACCCCGTCGTTGCCGTCGCACGCCGCCACGGCAGCCTTTGCGAGCAGCGTCACCTTGCTTTCAGGAACGATCCGCTCGGGGTTTCTCAACATCTGCACCTGCAGTGCCGTCTGCGTGACATTCATGTGCACCATGTTGTACACGGGTGCGCCGGCGACGATGGCGTCGAAGTCGTCCGGATAGCGTTGCGCCTCCATCATGCCCTGGCGGCCGCCGGTCGAGCAGCCCTGGTAATACGAGAGGCGGGGCGGACGGCTGTAGAACGTGCCGACAATCGTCTTCGACTGGACGGTCATTTCGTGCATCGCGCGATAGCCGAAGTCCACGAGCTTGTCGTGGTTCAGCGCAAACGCGGCGCCGCCCTCGGAATGACCCGTGTCGTTGGACGCAGCGGCATATCCCCGGCGCAGGCCCGCGGCCATGGCGTCGAAGGAGATCGTGCCTGCCCAGCCGCCGTTGCCAACAGCCAGGAACTTGCCATTCCAATTCTCAACGGGCAACCAGATCTCCATCTGGATCTGCGAATCGGCCGAAGGCGTCAGCGTGGCCGCCACACGGCAGAACGCGGGCAGTTGAGCGAATGCGGCGTTGCCCCTGCCCCCGCCAGGCGCCGTGAACGCGCCGGCGGCGACCAGTTGCGCCGTCGCGACTTTTGCGTGCGGAAGCGCGAGTGAGGCAAGCGGCTCGCATCCACGCGTGCTCGCGGCCGGGGACGCAGCCGGCGCTCGATGCTCACCCGGTGCCTGTGCGCTCACCGCCGGCGCGCCGGCGAGCAGCGTCGAGAGCGCAACTGCGAGAAGGACGTGAGTCTTCGTCATGGCTCGATTCCTTTGTGAAACCGGTCCGCCGCGCGTTCAGCGCAGCGAATTCTAGCAGAGGCGGCTGGAGGATGCTGCTGAGCGCCTTTCGCGCGCGCTCGCCCTTGAATCTGCTTTGGCGCGAGCGCGGCAGAAGTGGCGACACACGACCCATGCAGACGTGCCGCTGCCTGCCGCGGCGTACGCGTTCGGTCTCGTCAGGGACCATCCCGATCGCGACGCCAACAAGCGAATCGGCTTCCTGTCAATGGTGACGTTCCTGGGTATGAATGGCTGCGACTTCGACGCCACAGACGCGGAAGTCGTCACGGAGATCCTGGTGCTCGCCGGCGGGACTTCGACGGAAGAAGCGCTCGCAGAATGGGGTCGGCAGCACTGCACGAAGAGGTGACAGTGTCCTGAGCCACTCAGTCCCTGCTCAGCCCCAGCGCGCGAATGCGCTTATGCAGGCTCGTCCGCTCGACTCCGAGGATCCGCGCGGCGCCGGTCACGTTCCAGTGCGTGCGCTCGAGCGCCTCGACGATGCGCTCGCGTTCGGCGGCGTCGCGCACGCCATGAAGTCCGCTCGGGACCGATGCCGGCCGAAGCCGGATTTCCATGGGAATGGAGTCGGGCGTAATCCAGGTGCCCGGCGTGAGAATGGCCATGCGTTCGACCGTATTGCGCAGCTCACGCACGTTCCCGGGCCAGTCGTAGCGCTCGAGGATCGGCAGGACGTCCTCGTCCATCGACTTCGGCTTGACATTGTTCCGGACGCAGAACTCCGCCAGGAAATACGCGGCCAGCTCACCCACGTCGTCGCGTCGATCGCGGAGCGGCGGCACGCGAACGGGCACGACACTCAACCGGTAGAAGAGATCCTGCCGGAACTTCCCGTCCGCGATCAGCTCGTCGAGAGGACGGTTCGTGGCCGAAATCACTCGAACGGCCACGCGGATCGAATGCTCGCTCCCGAGCCGCTGGAATTCCCCGTCCTGCAGTACGCGAAGAAGCTTGGCCTGCGACGCTTCGTGCAGATCGCCGACCTCGTCCAGGAAGATGCTGCCGCCGTCGGCCAGCTCGAACTTGCCGCGCCGCATCGCGGCCGCGCCGGTGAAGGCGCCTTTCTCGTGGCCGAACAGCTCGCTTTCGAGCAGATCGGTGGGAATGGCGGCGCAATTGACCTTGACGAACGGGCGCGAGGCGAACGGACTCTCTCGATGGATGTATTCGGCCAGCAGCTCCTTGCCCGTTCCCGACTCGCCCGTCAGCAGCACTCCGGCATCGGAGCGTGCCACTTGTGCAGCCGCATCAACGGCGGCGCGGAACACGGCGCTGCGCCCGATCATGCGCGGGCCGTCGCCCACCATCTCGCGAAATCGCTGGTTCTCGAGCTGCAGCTCGGATCGTTCGAGCGCGTTCTTCACGACGAGGAGCACGCGGTCGCGTGCGAGCGGCTTCTCGAGGAAGTCGAACGCCCCGATCCGGGTGGCTTCGACGGCGTCGCGAATCGTGGCGTGCCCGGAAATCATCACCGCCGGCGTTTGATCGTCGCGCTGCCGCAACGACTGGAGCAGATCGATCCCGTTCCCGTCTGGAAGGCGGACGTCCAGCAGGTAGAGATCGACCGCGCCCATCGCGCGCTGCGCGTGGAACTTCGCAGCCGAATCGCAGATCGACACGCGGTACCCCTCGCCTTCGAGAATCAGGCGAAGCGACAGCCCGATGTTCGATTCGTCGTCAACGACCACGATGTGGCGCTTGCGCGTCATACGGCCGTCACACGGCTACCGCAGCCGCTGACTCGGGCGCCGCGGGCAGCGCCACTCTGAAACCTGCGCCGCCGAGCGCACCCTTCACGAGCGTGATGTCGCCGCCCAGGAGAAGCGCGTTCTTTCTCGCGATGGACAGGCCGAGTCCCATGCCTCGCTTCTTGAACGTGATCGTCGGCTCGAACAGCGTACGCCGGGCCTCGTCGCTCAGGCCCGGCCCCGAATCGTGCACTTCGATCACCACCTGCCCGCCCTGCGAGTGTGAAACCGTCATCACGGAGCCGCCGGCCCCCGCCGCCTCGGCGGCGTTCTCCAGGAGATTCGTCAGTATGCCTTTCACCAGGTCCGTCCCCGCGTGGACACGCGGACCACGAACATCGAGCTTGAAGGTGTACGCCGTTTCGGGATGCGCCGGCCGCAGCAGGGCGACGCGCTCGGCGATCAGCACGTTGAGATCGAATACCTCCGGGTTCACGGGCGGCTCGCTCGCGAACTCCGAGAAGGCGCGAACCCGGCGTTCCAGGGTTTCTATTTCGCTGACGACGATTTGCACGGCCTGGTCCATGAACGCTCGATCGGAGGCCGGCTGCCGCGCGAGCATCTCCTCTACCGTCAGGCGAATGGGCGTCAGCGAGTTCTTCAACTCGTGCGCCGTCTTGCGGGCCAGCGACTGCCAACTCGACATCTGTGTCAGATACACGAGCCGCTCACGGCTTCGCCGCAGTTGCTCGGCCATGTCGTTGAACGCGTCCACCGCGCGGCCCACCTCGTCGTCGCGTCCTTTTTCGAGACGGCGATCCCATTGCCCGGCGGCAAAATCGGTCAAACCGGCCGTGAGCTGGCGAATCGGGCTGCTGATGCGATGCGCGATGAACAGCAGCGGCGCCAGCGACACGATCCAGACGACCGCCACCAGCAGGAGCAGTGTCAGCGTGAACCCGCGCCGCAGGTCCCGTGATTCGAGCGCGCCCACGAGCTCGCGGCTGCGGCGGAATTCCTCCGATAGCTCCTGCATGCGGATTCCGCCAAGGTCGCGGCGAGAGACGGCGACGCCACCGCTCGTTCTCCGCATGAAATCTACGTGATCGCCGCCGGGACCTGACAGGGTGGATCGTTCCGGCTCCCCGCTCTCCCAGAACGTCCGCACCTCCTCCGGCCACCCGGTGATGTCCGCGGCGCTATATGTGACGGCAGTGACCCGGCCGTCGAGAGCGTCCCGCCGGAGTGAGTCACGTTCCCGCTGGTAAAACTGCCGTGCGGTGCCCTCGAACGTTCGCGACAGCCGATCGAGATCCTGGGTGGTGGCGTAGCCGAGACTGCGCTCGAGCAGCGATGTCGTGATCCAGATCGTCGCGCCCAGCGGCATGAGCGTCGCAATGATGAACGCCGCGATCAGCTTCGCGCGCAGGCTGTTCACAAGAATCGTCCTTTTCCTCGCGACCGCGTATCAGCCAAGACACCGCGTCTGGTTCGTCGACGTCTCCGCGCCCGCGTCTCCGGGCTTCGTGATCCGCTAGGGCAGCCGGAACGGACCGGCGTCCACCGATTTTGCCAAATCGTTCTCTTCCCGGCGACGGCTCAGCCTGTCGATCAATCCGCGCAGCGTAAACCGCTCAGCCGGGCTTTCGTCCGCCGGGGGAGCGACATCCTGAATCCGATACACGAGGCGCACCCAGAACGGCATGTCACGGCCGAGCCCGAGCGACGAAACGGGGATGGTGAGGTTCTGAAGGCACCAGCTCTCGGCATCTCTCGCGCGCAGATGGGAAATCGATTTCGGCGGCGACCCGGCTCGCGAAACGGCGAAGCGCTCCTCCCACAGGTCGTAACTCAGTGTGTATGCCTGCACGGCCTGTTTCACGATGGGACCGCCAGGCTTCGCCAGCACCGTCAACTCGAAATCGACGCGAACCGACCGCCCCTCTCGCAATCGAGTCACCACGGGGCCCTCGATGAACCCGAATCCGCGTGCCGCGACGCGCAGCGTGTCTGCAGCGGTATCGACCGTCAGTGTCTGCGCCGCGAGACGCAGTGCTGGTGAGACGGCGAACACGACCGTCAGCATACCGGCCTGCCGGAGCCACGCTCGACGAGTCGCTGCGCTCAAAACCGTACTCCGGCCATGAACGTAGCGCCCGCATCGTCACTGTTCAGCGGAAACCCCACCGTGAGAAACGAGTTGTCGGTGTGAATGCCGAACCCGGTGGAATAGCGGACCTTGTAGTCGGTGTCACGGTCCCACACCGACCCGGTGTCGAAGAACACCGCGACGTGCCAGTAGCGATACTCGACGGAGGAATGGAACATTCGGTCCCCGCCGAGAGGCGCGATGTCGTACTTGTCCCAGCCGCGCAGCGTCAACGAGTTGCCCAGCGAAAAACGCTCGAAGAGCGGCGCCGTGCCACTGATATGGCCCAGCGAGAGCGATGCGATGGCCGTGCTTCGTCCCTGGTCGAACTGATAGCGCGCCTCTCCAAGGTGCCGGGTGTATTCCAGGTCGCTGTCGAGTCCCTCCACGGCGGCGCGCAGTTGATAGCTCGCCTCCGCCTTGTGATGACTGTCGTTGCTCGACTCCCACTGATGATCGGCGCTCACCCCGGCAATCCACGCGTTTGCCATCTGTGAGCTCGGCGAGTTCGTGAGCGACTCCAACTCGGAGATACTCACGCCGCCGGTGATTCGCACGCGTGGATTGAACGCGAACGTCGCTGTCGGCTCGAACGTCAGCCGGTTGCGATACAGCTCGGGAAGGCCTGGCGTCGACGCGAACGCCGACAGCGTCGCGTCCTCCCACGTCTGGTTGTAGCGAGAGAACTCCAGCCGCGCCCCGAGCCTCTCGGTGCCGATCATCCGGCTCTCGAACGCGAGATGGAAACCGGAGTACTCCTCGATCAGGTCGTCGATGTCGTTGAACGCGACGCCGGCGGTGAACCGATGCCGGCTGCGCGCGCCGCTCATCGGGATGTCGAGCACACCGCTCCAGCCCTGCTGGGCGTGATACACCAGCTTCGATCGAGGAGGCACGAAGCGAATCCATGGCTCCTCGAAGACTTCGAAGACGACGCGGATCATGCCGGCCTGCGAGCCTTTTGAAATCCGCCGGGCAACGTCGCGTCCGGGCAGTTCCTTTTCCAGGCGGTCCTTGAGCCGGTTGGCTTCTTCCGTGTCGAGCCGTCTGCCTACGAGTTTCTGAAGATCGTCACGGAGCTGCTGACTGACGTCACTGGACGGCCCCTCCAGCTCCACGCTCTCGACGATGTAGCGGGCGTTGATGTTTTCAGTGAGATTGGTGTCGTCGCTGATGCGGCCGACGAGGAAGACCACGCGTGCCTTGCCCTCCGGCCGCGACACGCTGCGGATCGCGGCGACAACGTCGGGCTGCTCGCCCTCGATGCGGTTGGCCAGCTCGTTCAGCCGCTCGCGGCTGAGCGACGTGCCGATGAGGCTGTTGATGTCTTTCTGAAGTCCGGGACTGAGGCTATAGAAGGAGAAGCCCAAGACCTCGACGGTGTCGATGATCGCGCCCTCGGGCGCGTCCGCGTCCTGGGCGCTGGCGAGGAACGGCTGGCAGGCAACCACTACGAACAGGAGCGCAAGGATTCTCATGCCGCAGCGCCAAGGCAAGCCGCGCGCCATTGTACAAGTAGTTGATCGTGAAGGAGATGATGTGCGGCAGCGCGTGCCTGGCTGTCACAGGGGTGTGAACGCGGGGCACACATCCCCATTTTCAGAAATCACGTACTAGCACTGCAGCCGGTGGATCGATCCGGGACGCCCGCGGGACGTTTCCGAGGTGAGGACCAGCGTATTCGCGTCGAGGTAGTCGATCCCTTCTCCTTGCGGCTCGGCGTCGCCGAGGGCACACGGCTGCCGCAGGTCGCGCCAGCGGATCTCACCGCGCTCGTTGACGAGCGCGAAGAAGTACACCTCGTAGTAGGTCCGCACGGCCAGCGTCATGCCATCCGGTGCAATAGCGGCGCCCGTGACCAGGCGTCCGCTCCGCAGGTTCGGTTGTATCCCGGTGTTGCCGTTGAATCGAGCCGCAACGATCTCGCCAGACGTGAGGGCGCGAGCGGCCGTGGCCGCCGGGATGCGGTAGAAATCGATCGATCCCCTGCGGCCCTTCGACACGACGGTGATGTCACCGTTGGGAAGCACCGCGAGTGCCTCGGCATCGTTGGGGCGATCGGGGTAGCGATAGTTGAACGATCGCGCGGCAACCGTGGTGGCCGCGGAGGGCCCGGTGATGTTCGGCTCGACCAGGATGTATATCGTCACCTCCCGGCGGACCTGGTCGTTGTCCCCGGTGTCCGCCAGGTACAGGCATGCCGACGGGCCGCGCACGTCAGGGGCAACGGCAGATGGGCACGGTCCTGTCGCGATGTCCTCCCAGTCGCGGGCCATCGCGTTCAGCACCTGCACCTGTGCGAGCAAACGCCCGGAAATGTCGATGGCGTACAGGGTGGGACCGTCGCCCGAATCGTTGTGCGACCACAGCACGCCGGGCTGCGTGCGGCTGACGACCACTCCGGAGCTCTCCTTGAGCGCGTCGGGAAGAACGCCCACTTCTTCCAGCACGCGTGCCGCGTACTCCTTGCCGCTCTCCAGATGCGCGGCGAGCGCACGCTGCGA
>Ga0111539_10009169_pt1 | contig 12514 bp, 12 predicted proteins | sample RhiMethybrSRZTD1_FD_79667 | JGI IMG/M metagenome (GOLD analysis project Ga0111539, IMG submission 79667) | Populus rhizosphere microbial communities from Tennessee, USA - Rhizosphere MetaG P. TD hybrid SRZTD1 (version 2) (version 2) | ecosystem: Host-associated > Plants > Roots > Rhizosphere >...
AATCGTCGTCGGGTATCGCGGCACGATTCTCCAAACCAACGACGGCGGCGAAACTTGGTCAATCAAAGACTCGCTCGTTACGACCGATCTTTATTCCGTCTTCTTTACTGACGAGCTGCATGGTTGGGCGGCGGGCGACAGCGGCGTAATTCTGACTACCGGCGACGGCGGCAATATCTGGCTACCGGTGAACGTCCGGACCAGGCCACGCTTGTCCACCGTCTTCTTCTCCGATGAATCACTTGGTTGGGCCGCCGGTGCTGACGGACTCGTCGTGCGCACCGACGACGGCGGACTGTCGTGGCGGCGTTTGACCGAAGGCGGCCGCGACGATATCGCAAACATTTTCTTTATCGACAACTCGCACGGTTGGGCCGTCGGCGAGCGCGGTCGAATTCTATTCACCAACTCCGGCGGGAAGACTTGGACCATCCGTCCATCCAACTCGACCGCCACGCTCAATGCGATCACTTTCGTAACTGAAAAGTCCGGCTGGGTCGTCGGCAACAAAGGCACGATCCTGCACTCGATAAACAACGGCGTCACCTGGGACGCTGTTCCTAACCCCGCACAGGAAGATCTATTTGGCGTTTCGTTTATTTCGCCAACGGAAGGCTGGGTGGTCGGCGCACGCGGGGCGGTCTGGCATACGAAAGACGAAGGCGTGAGCTGGCAGTTTCAGCAGACCAACACGATGAGCTGGCTCGAGGACGTGAAGTTTATCGATCCCTTGAACGGCATCGCGGTCGGTTCGAGCGGCACGATCCTGAAGACGGAAGACGGTGGCGCAAACTGGAAACGCGTCGATAAGAACATCAAGGAGTGGCTCTACGCGCTGACTTTCACGGACGCGCAGCGCGCGTACATCGTGGGCGCGAAAGGAATCGTCCTGCGCAGTGACGACGGCGGCGCGACGTGGAAAGATCTCGAAAGCGGAGTCACCAGCAACCTCTTCGGCATCGCAGCCGCGGGTCGCAACGACGTCCTCATCGTCGGCGACCAGGGAAATATCATCCACAGCAAAAACGGCGGGCTGACGTTTGAAATACAACCGTCAATCACCAGCACGTCGTTGTTCTCGATTGCTTATCGGGGTGGGAGCAATGTTTGGGTGGCGGGACGCGGCGGTGCGATTCTGCGGCGCATCGAACCAATCGCGACCGTGAGTATTCCGGTGTCGAAGCTGGCGCCTGCTCTAAGGGGTGCACCACCTAAGCTCGAAGACGTGGTCGATGATACTGACATTCCTAAGGCCACGCCTCCAAACAAACGACCCGACAAACCGTAATTCTTATCTGTAGGGATGCTCCTTGGCGTAGGAGTAAGCGCAGTAAGCGGAGACGAGGTGACAGACCCAGCCGAGTGTTCCGCCCGTACCTATCCAGAATCCCGGGGTGAAGATCAGCCACAGAATCCCTGCCAGTATCCGGCCGTTGTATAACTGACCGACGCCGGGAACAATCAAACTCAGAATACCTGCCAAAACTGGATCGCGCATCTTTGAGCTACCTCCGCAGTCGAAGCAAATACGAAGGACTCTATTGATTTGTTCGATCCGTGCTCGGGTTAGCGCGCCACACGTCTTTTATCTCGCCACGAAAAGTCTTGAGTGCCTGCTGAACTGCTGGACTGCTTTCAGCCTCTTCGCGCAAGCGCTGCTTTTGCAGGCGTTCTTCGTCTTCTTTGCCAAGCGGTTCGTCGCCGGCGCGAGGATCTTTGATATGGATGCGAATGCGGGTTTCCTGTCCGGTGGCTTCACGGCAGGCGTCAGTCAAAAACTTCGTATTTTCGGGTTTGGAAAGTGTGTCGCGCAGGTGACGCGACTCCGGCGCGAACTCGACGTACAGTTCACCGTTTTCCAGCACCGTTGCTTGCGCCGCATCAAGCGTCGTGACGAGCAGCATCTTCTTCTGACGCTCTAACGCGGATTTGATCAGATCGATGGACGAAGCAGATTCGAGTTTTTCGGGCGCAGGCGCAACAGCAGCAGCGGCCACAAACGATGAACTCACCGAACGCGAAGGAGTCTTCGCGGGTGTAGCAGGTGTGTTCGAAGACGAAGGCGATCCGCTGCCCCCTTCGAGCGCATTCAGGCGTTGCAGTATCTCGCCGATCGTCTCGACGCCGCGCAGCTCCATCAGTTTTACGATGCCGACTTCCAACTGATATCGAGGTTGCGTTGCTGCTCGGAGTTTCGTCTCCGTTTCCGAAAGCGAATGAAAGAACCGCACCAGATCCGATTCGGAAAACAGCGCCGTCTGACGTTTCAGTTCGGCGATATCGCAGACCGCTGACTCGAGCAGCTCCTCGTTTCCCGAAACCTTCGTCACGAGCAGGTCGCGGAAGTGGGCCAACAGATCGCGGCAGAAGTTGCGCAGGTCGTGACCACGCATGACGATGTCGTCGACGACCGTGATAGCCGCGGCGGGATTGTTCGTGGCGATGCTGTCGATGACGCGCGTGAGGATGTCGGCGCCGGCGACGCCCAGCGCCATCTCGACGTCCTCTTTCTTGATCTTCGTTCCGGCGAAGCTGATTACCTGGTCCAACGCCGACTGCGCGTCGCGCATTGAGCCGTCGCCGGTCCGCGCGATCTCGCGCAGTGCGTCCTCCGGAATGGAGATCTTTTCTTCCTTCGCGATCAGTTTCAGGCGCTCGAGGATTTTGGCGGTGGCGATCGTGCGAAACTCAAACTGCTGACAGCGCGAGAGGATCGTCTCGGGAACTTTGTGCTTCTCCGTCGTCGCCATGATGAAGACGACGCGCGGTGGTGGTTCTTCGAGTGTTTTCAGCAGCGCGTTGAACGCAGCGCCGGAAAGCATGTGCACTTCGTCGATGATGAAGATCTTGTAACGATCGCGCGCGGGAGCAATGCCGACGCTCGCGATGATCGCTTCGCGCACGTTGTCGACGCCGGTGTTTGACGCGGCGTCGATCTCCTGTACGTCGATCGATCGACTCTCGGTGATTTCACGACACGAGGGACACGCGGTTGGATCGTCAGAGCGGCATGGTGTGGGTGTCGGCTCGGCAGACTTGTGACAGTTCAGCGCCTTTGCGAGCAGACGCGCGCTGGTAGTTTTACCTACCCCGCGCGCGCCGGAAAAGAGGTACGCATGATGCAGCCTGCGATGCTCGATGGCGTTGCGCAGCGTGCGTGTGATTGGTTCCTGACCCGTTACTTCGTCAAACGTCTGCGGGCGCCACTTGCGAGCAATTACTTGATAGGCCATGTATCTCTAATTCTTAGCTCGTTCAAAGTCCGGAGTTGGAAATTTCTTCAGTACCTTGAAAACCAGAATAAAGCTTCCATCTATGTCTTCTCGTACAACGCGAAACGCTATTGCAATATCAGATCTGTCAAATGAGATTGATCGCAGCAGATATGTATTGGAGACTCTGGCTGACGAGCGACTCCTGAAGTTGAACCCGCCAAGCTCGATCCCCGTGTAGACCTGTCGTTGATGAACACGAACGTCGGCTTCCTTCGTAGGCGGAACGTAGTCCATCAGGGCGCGCGCCGCACGATGGGCACTGACCTCGTCGAGCGAAACGTCACCAACGTTCAAAAGCAATCCGTAGTCAGCCCCCGCAAACCCTACCGACAGCATCCCGGATTCCAACGAAATGTCTGAACCGGAGCCGTAATCATGAGTGGCTCGAGTGAAGGAATAATATGCGCCGCCGCCTCGTAAGCTCAACTTGTTATCTCTGTTCGCATTTTCGTCGTATTTCTCGCGAGGCAATAGTCGGATTATGCCAGTGTCGGCTCCTCCATTGAACGCCGCATACGTTTCGCGATCAGAATCCGCAGGAGCCAGGAACGCTTTTTCCAGCGCCGCGAGCTCGGCGCGCTTTACTTGAATCTCTTTCAGGATGTCGTCGCGAGATTGGGTTTGTGCAGTTTGGGCGGCAACGCTCAGGCAGGCGAGTATCAGCGTCAGACTGAACGTGGTGACGGCTACGATCTCTTTCATAAGCACCTCCTCCAGGGTGTGACTACGGGGAGAGTGATGGTGAGTGAAAAACATGGCCAGACCCCGGACTTTCCCGCAACACACGCTGCCGTTGCTACCGTTGCTCCGTTCCCGGCCTGGCGGGGTTCACAAAGCTAGCGTTGTGCGGAGCCCGGGATCTGATAAAACCCTTGCTCGACTTTTTCAAAAAGCTAAATTTCGGTTTTGCGATGCGCGAGCATTCGCAGCAGGCCGTTAATCAATAAGTGCGCCAATGCGTACGCGATTATCGCTACAACGATCGGAAGTAGCAACGTATGCCCGGCGTCCGTACTCGGACTCGCAACGATGCCGCGAAACGGCGCGTAAAACGGATTGCTGACAGCGACGATGAATTGCACGAAACCGGCCGTGCTGCGTGCCGCCATCAACGCCAGCAGAAAACGCATTCCCAGCAGCGCGTAGATCACCCAGAAGATGTAATCGATGATCTGCGAAACTCGCGCCAGTCCGCGAGAGCGCTGCACTTCGCGCTCGGTGTCAATGACCTCGTCAACCGCCTTCGAACGAAACTCGCCGGCAACGTGATCGATCTTTCGCGATTCGTCGCGTGTTGCCTTGGTGGCGGCGCGATCGCTGATCTCGGCGTTGACCTCGCCTTCGACCTGCGACTTTACCGATTCGTGTTGCGCCGCGCGCCGCGCTTCTTCAATTGCTAACTTGTCGTCGCCCATTTATGTCCCCCTGAAAAACACCCGCAAGTGGTTTGGGGGCTCGTCGGGGGACGGCGAAAACTTCTTCTGGCGGAGAGGGTGGGATTCGAACCCACGGAACGGTTTCCCGTTCACAGCATTTCCAGTGCTGCCAGTTCAACCACTCCTGCACCTCTCCAAACATTGCCAAATGCCAATTGGCGATTGCCGATTGATTCAAGCACCTTCGGATGCGCGCCAATTGGCAATTGGCAATCAACAATTGGCAATACGAGTGGCGGAGAGGGTGGGATTCGAACCCACGGTGGCCGTTAAGCCACTCCGGTTTTCGAGACCGGTGCACTAATCCACTATGCGACCTCTCCGCGTCTTAAAAAACTCCTGCATCAGCGCCCGGCATTCCTGCTCCATGACGCCCGCTCGGACTTCAATCCGATGATTCAAAAAATCAGTATCGCAAATGCGAAACCGGCTGACGACCGCGCCCGCTCGTTCATCAGCCGCGCCGTAAACCAGTCGTCGTACTCGAGCCTGGATGAGCGCGCCGGCGCACATCGCGCAGGGCTCGATCGTCGAGTAAACGTCCACTCCGGTGAGCCGGTAGTTGCCGAGCTTCGCGGCGGCTTCGCGGAGGGCGACGATTTCTGCATGGGCTGTGGGATCGCAGTCGGTGCGGGTGCGATTGCCGGCGACAGCGATGAGTTTGTCCTCGCTGGCTTCGCTTACTATGCACGTGCCGATTGGCACTTCGCCGCGTGCCTGGGCTTCGCGAGCTGCGGCCAGCGCCTGCTGCATCCAGCGCTCATCAACCTCTATTTCCGCGGCGGAATCCACTGGCTTCGTTCCTTCAAACAGCCTTCAAACAGCCGAACGGCCACTATAGGGTGCCCGCCGAAACACGTCAAGCCGATGAATCCGTGTCTAAAACTGGAACTGAAACATGCCTGTTTGAGTGTTAAGAGCCATGCCAATCGAACGGGATATTGCATATGGCCTCGGTATATGTTTTCCCGCCTTCTTTTTTCTTCTTATCGTGCTCTACGTCTTCTTCAGAGGCCGATTCAAACGCGGCCTCTAGCTCCGGCCCTACATTACTAAGCACCGAATCGTGGCGCGTGTTATTATCAGTTTCCCGGAGTTCCGCGCCCCAATCTGGTCCGCGCGCTCCAGTCGAATTCACATCCGATGACCACCGAAGCAAGTCAAAGAGGCAGCGGTCAACTAACGACAGACAGAGTCACTGGCCGGATCCGACAGCCGGCGCCGGCTGACCCGTCAGCGGAGGCCGTCACCCAGTCACCGGCCGCACTGATGCGCCGCATGACGCCCGGGGAATTCAACACCGCGATGATCCACTTCTACCGCGGTGAAGTGCAGCGTTCAAACACCTGGCGAAACCGCCTCGACACCACGACAAACTGGGCCGTGATCACCGCCGGCGCAACACTTTCGTTCGTCTTCAGCTCCCCGCACAACCCGCACTTCGTGATCCCGATCAACTCGATACTCGTCGTCATCTTTCTACTGATGGAAGCGCGCCGCTATCGTTATTACGAGATCTGGTCGAGCCGCGTGCGCATCCTGGAAACGGGTTACTTCGCGTCCCTGCTGATGCCGGAAAACCGGCCGCCGGACGAGTCGTGGGCCGAACATCTGGCGGGCGATTTGACGACGCCGCACTTTACGATCACTGAGTGGGAAGCGGTCGGACGTCGCTTGCGCCGCAATTACCTATGGATTTTCGCGTTGCTCGCCGCGAGTTGGAACCTGAAAGTTTATTTGTCGCCGCTGCCGGCGCGCGACTTCGACGCGTTCATCGAGCGCGCAGCAGTTGGGTTCATTCCCGGCTGGGTGGTGTTTGTCGCCGGCGTCGTATTCAACGCGGCGATCCTGATCTTCGCGATCGGCACGGTACGGCTGCGCGAAGCCACCGGCGAAGTGTTGCCGAAACACGAGTTCTCATTACAGCCGCTCAAGCGCATGACGAACTGGACGACGGCAACGACCCGGCGCACGACAGTGCGCGCCAAACGCGCGAGACAGCGTGTGCGCAGCAGCGTCAGCACGGGCACGACAGCAGAGTTCAAGAAGATCGACATTTCCGAAACGCCTGACAGGGAGCAACCAGTCGAATTGCAAAGCAGGTAATCGAACCCGATTGCCCATTTTGTTTCTGCTTCCGTTCCCTTTAGGATTGGTCTGTTTTTATGCTTCAAATCGACGGTCAATCGCTGACGATTCAACAGATCGCCGACGTCGCTGCACGCCGGGAACACGTGTCGCTCTCGGCAACCGCGCGCGAACGAGTGGAACGTGCGCGGCGGGTGGTCGAACAGATCGTCGCCGAAGGACGCACTGTTTACGGCGTCAATACCGGGTTCGGCAAGTTGTCTGACGTGAGTATCGAACGGTCTGACTTGCGACAGTTGCAACTGAACCTGGTGCGAAGTCATTCGTGCGGTTTGGGCGAACCACTGTCGGACGAGGAAGCGCGCGCGATGCTGTTGCTGCGCGCGAACGTGCTCGCATCAGGTTTCAGCGGCGCGCGTCCGCTCGTAATCGACACGCTGATCGCGATGCTCGAAAAAGGCGTCACGCCGGTGATACCCGAGAAAGGAAGCGTGGGCGCAAGCGGCGATCTGGCGCCGTTGGCCCATCTCGCGCTGGCCGCGATCGGCGAAGGCGAAACGTTTTACGACGGCGAGCGTCTGGCGAGTGCGGTTGCGCTTGAACGCGCCGGAATTGCGTCGCTTCAATTGGAAGTTAAAGAAGGCCTCGCGCTTTTGAACGGGACGCAGGCGATGGGCGCGGTCGGCGGACTCGCGCTGCATCGCGCGCAACGACTCGTTCGCCTCGCGGACGTCGCCGGTGCGATGACGTTGGAAGCCTTGCGCGGCACTCCCGTCGCATTCGATGAACGCATTCACGAAGCACGGCCTCATCCGGGTCAGATTGCAGTCGCCGCGCATCTTCGCCAGTTGTTGACCGACAGTGAGATTCGCAGGTCGCACCTCGACAACGATCCGCGCGTGCAGGACGCGTACAGTCTACGCTGCATGCCGCAGGTGCATGGGGCGATTCGCGCGGCGTTGGCCCACGCGCGTGAGGTCGTCGAGATCGAAAGCGGCAGCGCGACCGACAATCCACTGGTGTTTTCGGAAACGGGCGAAGTGCTTTCCGGCGGGAATTTTCACGGCGCGCCACTCGCACTCGTTTTTGACTACGCCGCGATTGCTTTGACAGACTTGATCAGTATCACTGAGCGTCGCATCGATCGATTGATCAATCCTGATTCGAACGAAGGGCTGCCGCCGTTTCTGACCGCGCAGCCGGGAATCTCATCGGGATTTATGATGCTTCAGGTGTCGGCAGTTGCGCTGTTGAATGAAGCGAAAGTGTTGGCCCATCCCGCGAGCATCGACAACGTGCCCACTGACGGCGGCAAGGAAGACCACGTTTCAATGGGCATGACGTCGGCGACGAAGCTGCGTTCGATCGTAAAGCTGGCGGAGATGACGACGGCGATCGAGTTGATGACGGCAGCAGAAGCGCTTGAGTATCGCGCGCCCCTTGTGCCCGGACGCGGTGTAAAGCAGGCTTACGACCTCGTGCGTGGTTTGGTACCGCCGCTGACAGTCGATCGCGCAATGTCGAACGATATCCAGGCGATTACGAACGCAATTCGAAAGGGCGTTTTTGACGAGTTATAAAGACGGAAACTTTTTGGAGGACTTTTAAAATGGCGAATGGCATGGACGATCGGCGAAAGAGTTTGGAGGAAGAATACTTTCATCGCAAGAACCAGGAGGCGATTGAAAAGCTGCGCGCGAAGATGAAAGTGGCCGAGGAGGCGAAAGCCGCCGGCACGTCCTCGATGCAGTGCCCGCGCTGCGACGGCCGTTTGCACGAAGCGAAGATTGCGGAAGTTACCATCGATACATGCGACAAATGTGGCGGCGTGTGGCTCGACTCCGGCGAGCTCGCGCAATTGACGACGAAGAAAGACCCGGGTGGCTGGTTCCGGCGCTTCTTCGGCGACGCCTACGAAGATCTCGACCAGGACAAGAAGTGATCGATGTTCTTTTACATATGTCTTACGCTAGCGGGCCGGCAGTATTAAAACACTGAAACATGGACCATCGAGTGATTCACGCGCCGCGTGGCGCTGAGTTGACCTGCAAAGGCTGGCATCAAGAGGCTGCTCTTCGTTGCCTGATGAACAATCTCGATCCCGACGTCGCCGAACGGCCTGACGAGCTGATCGTCTACGGCGGCGCGGGAAAGGCGGCGCGCAACTGGCCCAGCTTCGACGCGCTCGTCCGCGAACTCAAAGCTCTCGAGAACGATGAAACGCTGCTGGTCCAATCCGGCAAGCCCGTCGCCGTCTTTCGCACTCACGAATACGCCCCGCGCGTTTTGATCGCCAACTCCAACCTCGTCGGCGCCTGGGCCAATTGGGAACACTTTCACGAACTCGAACGCCGCGGTCTGATGATGTACGGACAGATGACCGCCGGTAGTTGGATCTACATCGGCACGCAGGGCATCGTTCAGGGCACCTTCGAAACGTTTGCTGCCATGGCCGACAAGCAGTTCGGCGGGGATCTATCAGGCAAACTCGTGGTCTCCGGCGGCATGGGGGGCATGGGCGGCGCGCAACCACTTGCGGCTACGTTGAACGGCGCCGTCTTTCTCGGCATCGACGTCGATCCCGAACGGATCGAACGGCGCGTCCGCACCGGATACTGCGATCGCATCGCAATGACGTTGGACGAAGCGCTCGACATCGTCGAAGACGCTCGCGAACAGAAACGCGCGGTCTCCGTTGGCCTCGTCGGTAATTGCGCCGAAGTATTGCCGGAGCTTGTCCGGCGCGGCGTGAAGGTTGACGCAGTCACCGATCAAACCAGCGCTCACGATCCGTTGAATGGCTACGTTCCTGCCGGAATGTCGCTGAACGAAGCCGCCGAGCTGCGCACATCAGATCCAACTGCTTACGTCGCGCGTTCGACGGCATCCATGGCCCAACACGTCGACGCGATGCTCGACCTGAAACGCGCTGGCGCAATCGCTTTCGATTACGGCAACAACATTCGCAAGCAGGCGTTCGACGCGGGTTGCAAAGACGCGTTCGAGATTCCCGGTTTCGTGCCCGAATACATCCGCCCGCTCTTCTGCGAAGGCAAGGGTCCGTTTCGCTGGGTAGCACTTTCCGGAGATGCGGAAGACATTCGCAAGACGGATGATCTCGCGCTCGAGATGTTTCCCGAAGATCGCACGCTCAATCGCTGGCTGCGACTCGCTCGCGATCGCGTGCACTTTCAGGGACTGCCGGCGCGCATCTGCTGGCTCGGCTACGGCGAACGCGCCGAGATGGGCGAAGCGATCAACGACCTCGTGAAGCGTGGTGATCTGAAAGCGCCGATCGCGATCGGTCGCGATCATCTCGACACCGGTTCTGTCGCATCGCCGTTCCGCGAAACTGAAAACATGAAAGACGGATCGGATGCCGTCGCCGACTGGCCCATACTCAACGCGTTGCTGAACACTGCGAGCGGCGCGAGCTGGGTGTCGTTTCATCACGGCGGTGGCGTCGGCATCGGTTATTCGTTGCACGCCGGTCAGGTGTCGGTTGCGGACGGAACCGACGAAGCAGCCAAACGTCTCAATCGCGTGCTGACAAACGATCCGGGGCTCGGTGTTGCACGTCACGTCGACGCCGGTTACGAAGAAGCAGAACGAACGGCGCGAGAAAAGGAGATCAACATTCCCCTGCTATGCAAATGATCACTCGTTTAGTTAACGCCACCCTCCTCACGCTGATTCTTTTTACCTGTGTTAGCGCGAACGGCCGAGTCGAAACAGTTCGCTTTCAGAGCAAACTAGTCGGCGCCGCGCTGCCGTACAACGTGATCCTTCCGCCGGACTACGACACATCGACGACGACGCGTTATCCCGTGCTGTATCTGTTGCACGGTTTGTCGGGTCACTATTCCGACTGGGCTTCCAGATCGAATGTCGCCGATCACGCCGCGCAGTACCGCATGATCGTCGTGACGCCGGAGGGCAACAATGGCTGGTACACTAACAATGCTTCCATCGCGAGCGACAAATACGAAAGCTACATTCTCGACGAGCTGATTCCCGACGTGCAGCAACGCTATCGCACGATCGAAGCGCGTTACGGCCGCGCGATCGCCGGACTCTCGATGGGTGGTTACGGCGCGATCAAGTTTGGCTTGAAGGCGCCGCAAACCTTTGCCTTCGCCGCGTCGATGAGCGGCGCGTTTGCAATCACACGGATTCCGGAGAAAGACCTGGATCGTCTTGGGCCAATCCTGATGAAGCTGTTTGGACCAATGGGCAGCGAGACCCGCAAGGCAAACGACATCTTCGACATCGTCGAAAGCCTCCCGGCGAATCGCCTCGCTGCGTTGCCGTATTTCTATTTCGATTGCGGCACCGAAGATCCGCTCCCGACGGTCTTCACTTCCAATCGCGAGCTGGCGAAGCTGATGTTCGACAAAAAGATCCCGCACGAGTTTCGCGAGTTGCCCGGCGATCATTCGTGGGCCTACTGGGACCAGCAGATTCCTCACGTCCTCGAAGTCGCCGCGCAGAAAATGCGCATGCCGGCAGCAGTCAAAATGGGAGCGAGGGCCGCCGGTGCTTAACTTCGCAATGCAGATGGCCCAGGACGCCGGCAACGTTCTGATGCAGCGCCTCGGCAGCGCGAAAGTCACCAACAAGGGTGACATCAATCTCGTTACCGAGGCCGACCTCGCATCCGAACAACTGATCATCGAGCGCATTCGCTCTTACCACCCGCAACACGGAATACTGGCTGAAGAATCGGGCGAGGCGGTGATGGTGGGCGGCAAGCGCAGCGAGTGGAAGTGGATCATCGATCCGCTCGACGGCACGACGAATTACGCGCATGGTTATCCCTGCTTCGCCGTTTCGATCGCGTTGGAACATGAAGGGGTGCTCGAGATCGGAGTCGTTTACGATCCTGTGCGTAACGAGATGTTTGCCGCGGAACGAGGGAAGGGCGCGACGCTCAACTCGCGAACCATCCGCGTTTCGGACGTGGACGAACTGAACAACGCGATGGTCTGCACCGGTTTTCCCTACAACGTCCGCGAGCGTCCCGACTTCGCGCGCGATTTCGCAAACTTCACGATGGCGGCGCAGGCAGTCAGGCGCGACGGTTCGGCCGCGATCGATCTCGCGTACGTCGCGTGCGGACGTTTCGATGGTTTCTTTGAAGACGGTTTGCACCCGTGGGACACGGCGGCGGGCCTGGTGTTGATTCAGGAAGCGCGCGGGCGAGTTACGAATTTTGACGACGAACCACTCGACATCTACACGTTGAAAGTCCTCGCCAGCAACGGACTCATCCACGACGCGATGCGCAACGTGTTACGCCGTGGCGCTTGAATCCGTGGTTCCTATGGCGGCCTGTAACACCGTTTCGGGCGTCCATTCATCGATCGGTCTGACTTCCGAAAGACGTCCGCGACTCATCACGCCGAGGCGATCGCACATTCCAAACAACTCGGGCAGATAAGAACTGACCATCAACACGGCTTTGTTTTGCGCGGCGCAGGCAGCGATCGTTTCGTAAACCTGTGCTTTGCTGCCGATGTCGATGCCGCGAGTCGGTTCGTCGAGTAACAAAATATCAGCGTCCTGATGCAGTAGACGCGCCACGATGACTTTTTGCTGATTGCCACCGGAAAGCGATCCGGCGGGTTGAGCGACGCCGCGGGTTTTGATCTTCAACGCGTCGACGAGTTGCTCAGTTTGTTTACGTTGCGCGCCGAGATCGAGCCAGCCAAGACG
>Ga0111539_10009170_pt1 | contig 12513 bp, 6 predicted proteins | sample RhiMethybrSRZTD1_FD_79667 | JGI IMG/M metagenome (GOLD analysis project Ga0111539, IMG submission 79667) | Populus rhizosphere microbial communities from Tennessee, USA - Rhizosphere MetaG P. TD hybrid SRZTD1 (version 2) (version 2) | ecosystem: Host-associated > Plants > Roots > Rhizosphere >...
CCGGTCACGCGCATCCGCGGCAGGCTGCCGGCGCGATCGAGCTGCACCAGCACGATCTCGTCGACGCCGCTGTGCCAGTGCTGTTTCGCCCAGCGTCCGAGATACCGCCCGCCAATCAGCCCGGCCTCGTAGTTGTTGGCGCCGAAGTAGGTGGCGCCCGGATGCGGCACCTCGATCGCAATCAGCGGGATGTTCGCCTCGCGGTACTTGGCGGCGACGATCGGCGCGACGTGATCGTCGGTCTGGAACTCGATCACGAGATCGACCTTCTCGCGCACCAGGATGTCGGCGTTGCGCTGCGCGATCTTCGGGTTGTAGCGGTTGTCGAGCGAGATCAGCTCGATCCCCTCGGCCGCGGCGGCGCGCTCGAGGCTGGTCGAGACTTCCTTCGAGAACTGATAGTCGGTCCCTTGCGCCGCATAGCCGAGGCGATAGAGCTTCTGGCGGAACGGCCGCAGCGACGAGCGGTACAGGTTCTCGCCGACCTTGTCGACCATGCCGCAGCGTTCGAGGGTGTAGAGGATGCGGAACGCCATGCTCTTCGGCAGCCCGGAACGGCTGGCGACCTCGCGCAGCGGCAACGCTTCGCCCGAGGAGCGGAACGCCGACAGGAGTCGCGAGGCGTGGACGACCGACTTCACCAGGTATGGATCGCGAGCTCCCGCGTTCTGCGCCATCGGTCCTGCCACCTCCCGTGCATGCGCGGTCCGCATTATCATCCGGCGCGTTACATGACGACAACCGCATCCCGCCGGCTCTCGATCTTCTTGAAGTCGAGCCCCGGCACCTGCTTCAAGTCGTCCAGGGTCTTGAACCGGCCGTTCTGCTCGCGGTAGCGGATCACGGCCGCTGCTTCGCGGCGCAGCAGGCCACCGGCAGCCTCGAGATCGATCTGCGACGCGGTGTTCAGGTTGAGCGGTTGCAGCGCCTCGCCGAGGAAGTGCGTCGCGAGGTAGTCGAGGATGACCGGGAACTCTTCCGCCGAAATCCGGGCGCCGCGCTTCTGCATGCTGTCGATCACGGCCGCCCAGCCGTCGCGCGTCAGCCTGACCGACGCCGCACGGCGCGCTTCATGACACGGAGCGCATGCCTGAACGGTGACGTCCTTGCCCGGTCCATCGGGGAGCCCTTCGCCCGAGAGCTCGCGCTGTTGTGACGATTGTCCCGCGGCCGATCCGGCGGCAGCCAGGATCGCGATCAGCAGACCAGAAAGCGCGCCGAGCCGAGATGATGACATCGAAGAGCCCTCCGGCTGCGAGTGGACAGGCATCCGCTGATGCCACCGCCGCATCATACGACTCCCGTGCGAAATCTCGTCCACTCGTTTCTCACTGCGAAACGCGACCCGAATCGGGCCGGCGCGATCGAGGGCGGCTTCGACCGAGATGAAAAGCCATTCCTGCGTCCGAAAAGACCCCCGCAGCAGCGTCACGCCGCGATTTCGCACTGCGAGACCGTGTCTTCCTGCCGCCGCGGCTTGTCCTCGTGGTGCGCGCTACATATGATGCGCCTCGTCATGCCCATTCGACTCGCTTCCACCTTCGCGCTGCGCGCTACGGCGGACAGGTCGCTCGCTCAGGGCAGGCACCTGACGCGCCGCGCCGGCGCCGCAATCGCGAGTCTCGCACTCGTCGTCATCGCAGCCGGTCGAGCCGGCCTCGCGTCCGACTTCGTAACCGAGGGCGTCGACAGCGCACGCACCGGCTGGGTGCGGGACGAGAGCGTTTTCACGACCGCCAATGTCGGGAACACGAGGCTGCTCTGGAGGCTGGCGCTCGAGAGCACGCCGCGCGCCATGCACAACCTGTTCGCGCCGCTCGTCGCGCAGCGGGTCGAGACGGCGCAAGGCACACGCGAGCTCGCCGTCGTCGCCGGCGTCTCCGACGATCTGTTCGGGATCGACGTGGCGACCGGCCGTCAGATCTGGCATCGCCATTTCGACAGCACGCTGGAGAATCCGGGTGGCACGACCGATACGCTCTGCCCCGGTGGCCAGACGGCCGTCCCGACGATGGCGCAGGTTGCTCCCGGCAAGTACACGATCTACGCGGTGTCCTGGGATGGCCGCCTTCGGCAGGTGAACCTTGCCGACGGACAGGACGTCGCGCCGCCTGAGAAGTTCGTCCCGGGCGGCGGAAAACCGTACGCGCTCAACCTTCATGACGGCGTCGTCTACACGGCAACGGCCCAGGGCTGCGGCGGCCTGACCAACGCGTTTTACTCGTTCGATCTCGCCTCGCGCCGAGCCAGCGCGTTCATCCCTGCCGGCGGCGGATTGTGGGGACGCCGCGGCGCCGCCATCGATCCCGAAGGCCGCGTGTTCCTGGGAACGGGCGACGCGCCGTTCGATCCGCTGAACCGGCGGCTCGGCAACGGCATCGTCGCGGTGAAGCTCGACGCCAACAAGCAGCTGCAGCTCGTCGACTTCTTCGGCGCGCCGAATGCCAACTGGCTCTGGCGGCGCGACCTCGACGTCAACACGACGCCGGTCGCCTTCGACGCGCAAGGCAGCAGGTTCCTCGTCGGCACGAGCAAGGAGTGCCGGCTGTGGCTGCTCGATCGCGACGCGCTTGGCGGCGAGGATCACCGGACCACGCTGCACACGACACCGCTCATCTGCAACGACGCGCAGGCGTTCGACGCCAAGGGCATCTGGGGCGCGCTTGGCGCATGGCAGGACGGGAATGGCACGCAGTGGGTGCTGGCGCCGTTCTGGGGGCCGGTCAGCAAGACCTTCAAGGCGCCGATCGAGCACGCACGGCCGACCGGCGGCGGCGTGGCCGCGTTCACGCTGCAGCGGCGCCAGGAAGGATGGCAGCTGGCGCCGGCCTGGCTGTCGCGTGACATGGATCTCGCCGACGAGGCGGTGATCGCCAACGGCGTCGTCTTCGCGTATGCCGCCGGTGAGGATGCGTCACAGACGATGCCGGACCGGGCGTGGAACGAACCTGGTGGTCCGGTTTACGGGGGCGGGTTGAGCTCGGGCCCCGGGCGCCGCGTTCCCGCTTCGCGCCGCGCCGCGCTGTATGCGCTCGACGGGAAGACCGGGAAAGAGCTGTGGTCGAGCGGCCGCGCGATCGAGTCGTGGAACCATTTCAGCGGGCTCACCGTCGCGAACGGCCGCATCTATCTCGCGACGTTCGATGGCGTCCTGTATTGCTTCGGCATTCCCCGGTAGGCGGAGGAACGTGATGCGCGCGGAACGCCTGATGATCGTCGGCGTGATTTCCGTCGTCGCCGGAAGCCTGGCGTTCGCACAGGTCGGCCGCGGCGGCTCGCAGTGGCTGACGGCGCTGGCGGATGCGCAGCGCACGTCGTGGGTGCGCAGCGACGACAAGATTTCGGTGCCGGCGTTGTCGAAGGGCGGCTTCGAGCTGCAGTGGACGTCGAAGCTCGAGAACCAGCCGCGCGGCGCGTTCGGCCTCGGAGCGGGCGTGACCGCGAGCGGCGTGACGTTGTTCATACCGGTGTCGCTCGTCACCGGCAGCTCGAACAACGTCTTCGCCATCGACAACGATCTCGGCTACGTCGTCTGGGAGCGGAAGTTCAACCTGACGCTCCCCGCACCGACATCAGGCTGCCCCGGCGGGATCAGCGCCGGCGCCACGCGCATCGTGCGGCTGGACGGAACGGTCTCGAGCCTTCCGGGGTTCGGCGGCGGACGCGGGTCGATCGGCTATCGCAGCGTCGTCGGCGAGCCCGGGCAAGGCGTGCCGATCGAGGGACGGGCCGGAAGCGCCGGTGTCAGCGCCGGCCGCGGTCGCGGTCCGGCGCCGCCTGCACCACCTGCCCCGCCGCAAGGTGCCGGGGCGCGCGGCGGCCAGCCGGACGATCGGATCCCGGGATCGCCCCGCCCGGCAGACGGCGCGGCTCCGATGCGTCCCACCCAGCGACCCTCCGGCGTCGGCTACGTGATCACGAGCGACGGCACGCTGCACGTGCTCGGGCTTCCGTCCGGGAAAGATATCCAGCGGCCAGCGCCATTCCTGCCGGCAAACGCGCGATGGTCCTCGCCGATCGCCGTGGACACCACGCTATACGCTGCGACATCCGGAGGCTGCGGCGGTGCGCCGAACGCCGTGTGGGCGATCGATCTGGACAGCGAGTCGAAGCCGGTGGTTTCGTGGAAGACCAATGGCGGGCCGGTTGTGGGAGCTGTCGCGTTCGCGCCCGACGGCACACTGTTCGCCGCCATCGGCGGCGGCCAGGCGGCCGCCAATGGCAAGGCGAACGCGATCGTTGCGCTCGATCCGAAGACGCTGCGGCTGAAGGACTGGTTCACACAGCCTGCGGCCGAGTTCGTGACCGGGCCAACCATCCTTCGCCACGGCGACAAGGACATCGTCGCGGCGGCGACCAAAGATGGCCGCATCATCCTGCTCGACGCGAAATCGCCCGGCGGCGCGGACCATGCGACACCGCTCTACGCATCGAAGACTTGGCTGGGACCGGGAGCGACGGTCAGTGCAGATGCGGTCGCCACATGGCGCCAGCAGCCGGCGTCAGGCGGCGGCACGACCTGGATTCTGTTGCCGGTCGCCGGTTCGCTGGCGACCGGCGCGCCATCCCCCAACGGTGCGATCCAGGAAGGCGCCGTGATTGCCCTGAAGCTGGCCGACACCGGGGGCGCGTTTTCGATGGAGCCGGGATGGGTCTCGCACAACCTCTCGGCAGCGGCCACGCCGATCACGGTCAACGGTGTTGTGTTCGCATTGGCCACCGGACTGCCGGCAGCATCGTCGGGCCGAGGCACGCCGGCTGTGCTCCACGCCTACGACGGCGCGACAGGCCGGCGGCTCTGGTCCAGCGACAACGCGATGACCACCTCTGCATCACCGGGCAGCCTCTGGAGCGGCACGGGACAGGTCTATGTCGGCGCGCGCGACGGCACGCTCTACACCTTCGGCTTCGACGACGAGCGACGCGCCACCACGCCCCAGTGAGACCCCGGTCGTCAGAACGCAGAACCCAGAACCCAGAACCCAGAACCCGGACGCGCGGAGCGCGTCCTTGCGCGTTGCGCACGTCGCAATGCCGCTCAATCGCGAGCGGGCCATCCAACCCGTTGGATGGCCCGGTAACCGCGGTCTTTCGGCCCTCCATCACGTCGACGGCGTTTCGCATTGCCAAACTGCCGGTGCCCGCGGGAATTTGCTTGGGCGTCTTCACCGGCGGCCGTAAAACGTCCGCGGTAAGGGAGGCACTATGAACGTGAGGCTGGCAAGCCTGACCCTGCTCGGCCTGGTTCTACTCGGCGCAGGACTTGGAGCGCAGGAATCGGCTTCCTCCGGGATCAGCGGCCAGGTCGTGGATGCCACCAAGGGCGCGATGCCCGGCGCAACCGTGACCGTCACCAACACCGGCACCAACGCGCAGCGCGTCGTGGTGACCGATACCGAAGGACGATTCACGGTCCCGAATCTTCCGCCCGCCACGTATTCGATCCGCGTCGAGCTGTCTGGCTTCCAGACCGCGGAGATTCGCGAGTTGACGCTTCGAAACGGCGAGATCGCCAGGCCGACGGTGGCGCTCGGCCTCGCCAACATCTCCGAGAACGTCACCGTCGTCGGCATGTCGCCGCTGCTGCAGACGACCAATGCGTCGGTCGGGCAGACGATCTCGCAGAAGCAGATTGAGGATCTGCCGGTTGCAGGACGGAGCCTGCTCGCGTTCGCGGCGTTGTCGGCCGGCGTCACGCCGCAGTCGTTCACCCGCGGCACGCAGTTCGGCGCCGCCGGCAGCAGCCGCAGCCAGTTCGTCACCGTGGAAGGCGGGCGCGACAGCTCGACCAACTACGCGATCGACGGCGTCTACGTGCGCTCGCTGCGCTTCAACAACATCTCGCTCAACCCGCCGCTGGATGCCGTCCAGGAAGTCAACGTTCTCCGAAACGCGTTTACGACCGAGTACGGCCAGGGGCAGGCGGTCGTGTCGATCGTGACCAAGTCCGGCACCAACAGGCTGACCGGTTCGGCCTACGACTACATCCGGCAGGAGGCCTACGAGAACGCCAACTTCTTCGGCCAGAAGCCCGGCGAACGCACACAAGCGGGGGTGACCGGCGGCGGGCCGATCGTCAAGAACCGCGTGTTCGTGTTCGGCGGCTATGAGGGGCTCAGGACCGATCAGGACAAGACGTTCCTGGCGAGCGTGCCGAACCCGGCCTTCGTCGCCGGCAACTTCTCGAGCGTGGCGACGCCGATCATCGATCCGGTCACCGGGCTGCAGTTCCCCGGGAACGTCATCCCGGCGAACCGGTTCTCGAACTTCGCCAGGACGCTGGCGCCGACGATTCCGGCGCCGAATAACCCCGGCGTGAACAATTACCGCACGATCCGGCTGTTCACCGACGATGCGGACACGGCGACGATGCGGAGCGATCAGGTGTTCCCGAAGCACAACACCTTCCAGCGTTTTCTGTACTACAAAGGCACCCAGCTCAACCCCGGCGCGTTCACCTACACCAATCTTCCGCAGAACGGGCGCAACTTCGCGGCCGGCGACACCTGGGTGTTGTCGCAGAGCGTCGTCAACGAAGTGCGCGTCGGCTACAACTACGCCTATCACCTGAACTCGCCGGTCAGCCTGGACGGCCGCAACTGGGTCGCCGACATCGGCCTGCGCAACCTGGCGGGCGGCATCGACCCGATCGACTACGGCCGGCCCGGGTTCAACATCGCCGGCGTCAGCGGCAACGGCGAGGGCGGGATCACCCAGGGCGCGACCGAAAACATCATCAGCGTGTCGAACGCGACCAGCTGGGTGAAAGGGGGCCACAACATCCGCTTCGGCCTCCAGGCGCAGTTCCGGAAGTACGATCAGCTGACCGAAGTGCCGCCGCGCGGCACCTTCACGTTCAACGGCCAGTTCACCGGCAACGCGGTGGCGGACTTTCTGCTCGGCTACTGCTCGACCTGCACCGGCGCGTTCGGCAGCTCGCGGTCGAACTACAAATCGCCGACCTTCGCGCCGTTCTTCGACGACAACTGGCAGATCTCGCCGAAGATGACGCTGCAGATGGGACTGCGGTGGGAGTACCTCGGGCCGTGGCACGAGCAGAACGATCAGGAAGGCTCATTCGATCCGGTCAGCGGCAAGATCGCCTTCCACAAGGTGCCGGCGAACCTGCCGCCGCAGCTCGTCCCGCTGATCATCAACCAGGACGGCTTCTATCCCGAGGGCATCCTCCAGCGAGATCTCAACAACTGGGGCCCTCGCGTCGGCCTGGCCTACAACCTGAACGACAAGACCGTCGCGCGCAGCGGCTTCGGCGTCTACTACGACAACCTCAATCTGAACGAGCTGCAGTTCTCGCGCCTCGTGCCGCCGTTCTACGGACAGTACTCACTCCAGCCGGTGCGCACCGACCTGAGCCTCAACGCCGACAGGCTGTTCCCCGACCTGAACAACATTCCGCAGTTCCCGGCGCCGTTCTCGATGGACTCGAACAACCGCAACGCGTACACGTTCCAGTGGAACGGCAACGTGCAGCATTCCTTCGGCGCCAACTACCTGGTCGAAGTGGCCTACACGGGCAGCCGCAGCTACAACGAGCACAAGCGCTACAACATCAACCAGGCGCAGCCGGGGACGACGCCGATCGTGACGCGCGTGCCGTATCCGGCATTCCAGTCGGCAATCCTGTACTCGTCCGACGGCGGCTGGGCGCGCTTCAACGGCCTGTCGCTCCGCCTCGACAAGCGCTACTCGGGCGGCATGTTCTTCCTGGTCAACTACCAGCTGTCGAAGAACACCGACAACGGCTCGGGCGAGGTCGAGGCGAACGACACGGCGTTTGCCTGGAACCTCGACGCCGACGAGGGCTACTCGCGCTACGATCAGCGGCACCGCTCCGCGTTCAGCTTCGGCTACGAGCTGCCGTTCGGTCCCGGCAAGCGCTACCTCTCGAGCGGCGGCGCCGCCGCCTACATCCTCGGCGGCTGGCAGGTGCAGGGCATCGCCCGGCTCGGCAGCGGGTTCCCGTTCTCGGTGACGTCGACCAATGTCTGCCAGTGCGGCTCGTTCATCCCGCAGCGCGTCAACCTCTTCAACCCCGGCAACCTCGGCGAGATCGACAACCCGTCACCCACCCGCTGGTTCGACGCGACCGCCTACGGCATCCCGGCCAACGGCACGCAAGGGACGGCCGGGCGCAACACGGTGCGCGGTCCGGGGACGCAGCAGGTGAACTTCTCGGTCAGCAAGCGGTTCCCGATCGGCCGGACCCGGCTCGAGTTCCGCGCCGAGGTGTTCAACCTGTTCAACCACGATAACTTCGGCAACCCCGACGCCAACATCTCGAACGCCACCGTCGGCACCATCACCACAGCCGACGACGGGCGGAACGCGCAGTTCGGGTTCCGGTTCGCGTGGTAGGGTAATCGCTGCATTCGTAGTGTCCGGCTGAAGCCGGACACTACGTCTATGGCCGAACCTCTCCTCGAAGCACGCGCCATCAGCAAGTCGTTTTCTGGCGTCCACGCGCTGCGCGACGCGTCGTTCGACGTGCGCGCCGGCGAGGTGCATGCGCTGGTCGGCGAGAACGGCGCCGGCAAGTCGACGCTGATCAAGATCCTCACCGGCGCGGAAACTCCCGATTCCGGCTCGCTGGTGGTGTCGGGACAGGTCGTCGATCATCTCGACCCGACCTCCGCGCACCGGCGGCGGGTGGCGGCCATCTACCAGCAGCCGTCGCTCTTCCCGCACCTGACGGTCGCGGAAAACATCGCCCTCGCGCTCGAGCGCAGCGCGCTGTGGCGGCGCGTCGACTGGAAGGCGCGGCGGCAGCGCGCGGCGCAGCTGATGAGCGAGGCTGGCGCGGCGATCGATCCCGAGCGCCTTGCCGCGACGCTCAGCATGCCGGAACAGCAGATCGTCGAGATTGCCAAGGCGATTGGCGCTGATGCCAGGGTCGTCGTCATGGACGAACCGACAGCCTGCCTCGCCGAGCACGAGGTCGAGCGGCTGTTCAGCATCATCGTCCGGCTCCGATCACAAGGCGCAGGCATCGTCTACGTGTCGCACCGGCTGCAGGAGGTGTTCGCGATCGCCGACCGCATCACCGTGCTGCGCGACGGCCGGGTGGTGGCGACCTCCGAGGTCTCCGAGGTCGATACCGACGCCGTTGTCCGGCTGATGGTCGGCCGCGCGCTCGACGCGATCTATCCGGCGCGCGCTGCCGCAGCGGGGGAGGTCGTCCTCGACGTTCGCCATCTGTCCAACGCCGCGCTCGGCCTGCGCGACGTGTCGCTCCGGGTCCGCGCGGGCGAAATCGTCGGCCTCGCAGGGCTGGTCGGCTCGGGGCGCACCGAGCTGGCCGAGACGCTCTTCGGCGTGGCGCCCGCGAGCGGCGGCGAGATCTACCTTCGCGGCGAGGCGGTTCGCATTGCGGCGCCGGGGGACGCCGTCCGCTCAGGCCTGGCGTACCTGCCTGAGGATCGCCTTCATCATGGCGTCGTGCCCGAGATGGCGATCGACGCGAACGTCACCCTCGCCAGCCTTCGCGCATGTTCGGCGTGGGGCCTCGTCGACCGCCCCGCCGAGCGGGCGTCGGCCGCCCGGCACGTCGATCGGCTCGGCATCAAGACGCCCTCCGTGTCGACGCCGGTCGAATCGCTGTCCGGCGGCAACCAGCAGAAGGTCGCGCTCGCGCGCTGGCTCGAAACCAGGCCGGACGTGCTCATCCTCGACGAGCCGACGCAGGGCGTGGACGTGGGCGCCAAGGCGGAGATTCACGCCATCATCCACGAGCTGGCCGCGCAGGGGCTCGCCGTCATCATGATCTCGTCGGAGCTGCCCGAGATTCTCGGGATGAGCGATCGCATTGCCGTCATGCGCGGCGGGACGATCGTCGCGGAGTTGCCGCGCTGCGACGCCACGCAGGAGACGATTCTGGATTGCGCGCTCGGCCACGCGCCGGCGCCGCCGGCGAGCCACTGACGCCATGCGGCATCATTACCGGCGCGAGATCTCGATCGCGCTCGCCGGCCTCCTCCTCGGATTGGCGCTCGCGATCGTCTCGCCCGGATATTTCTCGGCCGAGAACATCACCGATCTCCTGCTCGCCAACCTGCCGGTGCTGATCGTCGCGCTCGGGATGACCCTGGTCATCCTCACCGGCGAAATCGACATTTCGGTCGGCGCCACGTTTGCGATTTGCGCGGTCGTCGCCGGCCTGCTCGCGAAGGCGGGGTGGCCGGTCGCGCTGGCGGCGGTGGGCGCATGCGCGGCCGGCGCGGCGATTGGATCGATCAACGGCGCGCTCGTCGCCTACGCGCGCATCCCGTCGATCGTCGTCACGCTGGCGACGATGACGGCGCTGCGCGACGGGCTGCGGTGGGGGACCGAGGGCGCGTGGGTGCAGGAGCTGCCGCCCTCGTTTCAGTGGCTCGGCCTGACGCAGTCGACCTACCCGGTCGCGGCCACGGCGCTCACCGCCGCGCTCGTCGCCGCCTGCGCGTGGGGTCTCGGGCACATCGCGGCCGGCCGCGCGATCTACGCGATTGGTTCGAACGTCGAAGCGGCGCGGCTCGCCGGCTTCGACACGCGGCGGATCAAGTGGGCGGTCTTCGCGCTGCTCGGTGCGCTGACCGGCTGGGCCGCCGTCGTCAACGCCGTCCGCTTCAACCAGATTCCGAGCAATGCGGGCATCGGCCTCGAGATGAAAGTCGTCGCCGCGGTCGTCGTCGGCGGCGCGTCGATCAGCGGCGGGCGGGGCAGCGCGATCGGCACGCTCGTCGGCGTCGCGCTGCTCGGGGCGATCGGGCCGGCGCTGACCTTTCTCGGCGTCAACGCCTACTGGGAGCGCGCCATTCAGGGCGCCATCATCCTCGCCGCGGTTGCGGCGGACGCGCTCGAGCGGCATGCGCATCGACGCGTCGCGAGCGCGACGCCGGCGTAACCGCGATGGGCGCCACCGGCCGGCAATCGACCGATCGGCAATGGGCGCTGGTTGCTGCGCTGGCCCTCGAAGTGGCGACCTTCGCGGCTCTCGCGCCGCAGTTCTTCACCGTCGCCAACCTCTTCGAGGTGACGCGGTTCAGCGCCGAGCTCGGCCTGCTCGCGGTTGCGCTCACCCCGGTGCTCGTCACCGGGGGCATCGATCTGTCGGTCGGATCGATGCTGGGGTTGTCGGCGGTGCTCTTCGGCGCCGCGTACCGCGACTGGCACCTCGCGGTGCCGATCGCCGCCGCGGTCGCGCTGCTCACCGGGCTCGCAGGCGGCGCGCTCAACGCGCTGCTGATCGCGGGCCTCGGCCTGCCGCCGCTGATCGTCACGCTCGCGTCGTTCTCGCTGTTTCGCGGCGTCGCCGAAGGGCTGACCGGCGGCGCGATCAACTACACGGCGTTCCCCGAGGGCTTCCTGTTCCTCGGGCAGGGGTACCTTGCCGGCCTCGTTCCGGTGCAGCTGCCGATCTTCCTCGCCATCGTGGCCGTCTTCGGTGTGCTGCTGCATCGATCCGTCATCGGCCGCGCGTGGTATGCCATCGGATTCTCTGCAGCGGGCTCGCAGTACGCCGGCATCCCGGTGGCGCGGCGCGTCGGTCTGGTGTATGTGCTGTCGGGTCTGACCGCGAGCATCGCCGCGATCATCTATGTGGCGCACGTCGGCCAGGTGCGATCCGACGCCGGCACGGGCTACGAAATCGACGCGATCGCGGCGGTCGTGCTCGGGGGCACGTCGGTCTTCGGCGGCCGTGGCACAATCCCGGGCGCGGTCCTCGGACTGTTCGCGATCGCGGTGCTGCAGAATGGCCTGCACCTGGCCGCGCTGCCGTCGGAGCTGGCGGGCGTGCTCACGGGCGCGTTGTTGCTGGCGACGATCGCATTCGATCGCCAACTCGGGCAGCGTCGCGGCCGAAGCAGCCCGCTTGCCGACGGCGGTCCGCGGGAACTTCGCGAGCGATGGCCGGCGGAGGTCGAGGAGACGATCGTGAAGAACAGTCAGGTCGCAGTGCTCTGCGGTGCGATTCTCGCCGGCGCGCTGATCGTCGCCGCGACCAACGTGTGGCTCGTCCGATCGGTGACCTCCGGCGCCACGCCGCCGGACGTCCGCCCGGCCACCGCTGGCCGCCGGCTGGTCATCGGCATGATGCCGAAGGCCAAGGGCGATCCGTATTTCGTCAGCTGTCGCCGCGGCGCCGATGAAGCGGCAGCGCAATCCAACGTCCAATTGATCTGGGACGGCCCGACGGAGCTCGATCCCGCCAAGCAGAACGAAGTCGTCGAAGCGTGGATCACGCGCGGCGTCAACGTCGTCGCCGTCAGCGTCGAGAACCAGGCGGCGATTTCGACGGTGCTGCGCAAGGCGCGAAGCCGCGGCAGCAAGGTGCTCACGTGGGACGCGGACTCCGAGCCCGACGCGCGCGACTTCTTGGTGAATCAGGCGACGCCGCAAGGCATCGGCGAGACGCTGGCGGACGAAGCGGCCCGCCTCCTCGGCGGATCGGGTGAGTTCGCCATCGTCACCGCCTCATTGAGTGCGGCCAACCAGAATCAGTGGATCGGGTTCATC
>Ga0111539_10009172_pt1 | contig 12513 bp, 11 predicted proteins | sample RhiMethybrSRZTD1_FD_79667 | JGI IMG/M metagenome (GOLD analysis project Ga0111539, IMG submission 79667) | Populus rhizosphere microbial communities from Tennessee, USA - Rhizosphere MetaG P. TD hybrid SRZTD1 (version 2) (version 2) | ecosystem: Host-associated > Plants > Roots > Rhizosphere >...
AGCTCGCCCCTGACGTCATCGTGCTCGACATCAACATGCCAGGGCTCGATGGCTTTCAAACGATGCAATCGCTGCAACAGGCCGGCTCGCAGACCCCGGTCGTGTTCCTCAGCCTGGACCACGCCGACGAGCGCGTCGGCGAGGCGTTCGGGATCGGCGGGCGAGGCTACGTCCTGAAGTCACGGGCGGCGCGGGATCTTGCGACCGCGATCGATCAGGTTCTCCTCGGCCGGCTGTTCGTGCCGTCGCTGACGTCGCTGTTCCGACTGACCGACGGCGGCGGGCACGCGATGCAGGTGCACCGTGACCTGGAGCCGTTTCTCGACGGCCCTGGCCGCGTTCTTCGACCTCGCGTTACGGCGTGGCGACGCCACGTGCGTCATTGCCACCGAGGACGTGCGCGAAGGGCTGGGTCGGCGCCTCCGGGCTCGCGGCTGGGAGGTCGGCGCGCCACATACGTATGAGCGTTACCTGGTTATCGACGCCGCCGAAGCGTTGAACCGCTTCATCCGGGAGGGCCTTTCCGACGCGGATCTACTCGGGAAGATCGCCGCGGAACTGGATCAGTATCGTCTGGCCGTTGCCGAAGGGCCGGCGTCGCGGCTGACGATTTTCGGGAATATGGTCGTCCCGCTGAGCACGGCGGGCAACGCCGAAGCGGTGATTGCGCTCGAGCGTCTGTGGAACACCCTGACGCACGGCCTCCCGTTCCTCACGCTGTGCGGCTACAGCACCTCGTGCTTTCACGACCGCCTGTCCGGACTGTGGTCGGAGACGTGCGATGAGCATTGGGCCGCGAGCCATGCGACCGACGTCTGATCAGCGCGCGTTGTATCGAAGGCTCCGCCGCCGTTCGCGCCAGGGTCCCAACCATCGCCGGCGTCTGCACGATTGGCAGCGGTACGGCTTCATCAGGGAGACGACACGAAGCGGTCGTTCCCACCATCTTGTTCGAGACCGGTACACGGTTCCCATCTGTTGACAATAGGGACAACGAATCTGTGTCGAGTCACCGCGACGATCGGCCTGCATGCAGGGACGCTACGACAGGTACCGGGAGCGTTCAAGTTCAGCTGTGTGGTCCAACTCGGCGGTTTTTTCACATGGCGCGGCTCAGGAACGCGCTCACACCGCGAGCGACTAGCGTGAGGATCGCGATCGGCTGTACGATTGAATTCGTAGAACCCACATCAGGTGACGCATGCACGAGATTCGTTTCCGTGGCCGGCCAATCGAGCAGCTGAGCGAAGCGGAGCTCCGGGCGGCCTTCAAGGAACTCCTCGAAACCCTTGGGGCGCTGGAGCGTGCGCTCATTGAACGCGGCGTGATTTCGGACGGAGAAGTCGCCCGACGGATGCAAGAACCACACAACGCCAAGGCCGTTGCCTCGCGCTAGTCAGCGGAACGGCACCATCGCTTTACTCACGAGGGGAACAGCAGGGCAGGAGAGCGAACGGCGGCGGCGATGGCCCGCTGGGGTTGCTGGCGGCGCGATCACCTCGCGCGGCCGTCGAGCGGCAACGAGCACAACGTTGTGCTCGTTGCCGCTCACCGTCTAAGGCTGCGGTGGAGGCTGGCGTTCACCACGTCAACTTTTTCACCACGCCGATGCCGCGACGGTGGACGACGATCGAGGGTGACTGACTCGCGTGGCGCGTCCCAAAGTACATCAACAGCCCACCTGCGAACGCCATGCTGATGCCGGCGGCGCCAAGCGGCTTGTTCACGGCATTGGCCTCGCCTTTCTCGCCGAACTCCGTGAACTCCCCGTTCTGGTTGTTCATGAAGGCGAACAGCCCGATCGCCATGCCTCCGGCAAACAGCGCTCCGCCACCCCATGTCATGGCCTTGGAGCGGCCCGACGTCGACGTCTGAGGGATCTGTTGCTCAGCGGCAGCCGCGGCTACACTCTGCCGCAAATCGCCGGCAAACGACGACGACGCAAGGCCCGCGATCAGGACGGCGACCAATCCCGTGCGTACGATTCTCATGGTCATCACTCCTCCTCGAGCACCGTTACCAGCGGTACTTGGCGCCAAACATCGCCCGACGCGGGGGAACGAACCGCACGCCCTGTCCGAAAGTGGACGCCGTGCCGAGCAGCGAGGCCACGCTCTCGGTCTGCGCGTTGTTGGTCATGTTCAGCAGGTCCAGGAACACGCCGATGGTCTGCGTTCCTGCCAGACGGAAGTCCTTCTGCGCACGGACGTCGATCATGTTCACGTCCTTGACGCGCCGGTCTCCGGTATTCGCTTCCATGTTGATCGTCGGCGCCGCCGGGAACCCCAGGCCGCTCACGCGCACCTGGCGAGGATAGAGACGCCCGGTCTGATGCTGGATGTTGGTGGCCACGAGGATGTCGAACGGGAACCGATAGCTCAACTGCGCCTTCGCGACGACCGGACGGTCACCGATCAATCGACCGTCGGTGTTGACGAAGTCGTTGGGCCCGGCCACCTCGCGGCCGAAAGTGAGCGCCTGGCTGCTCTGGCTCGTCACCGGAGTGAAGCGCGCGCTCGACCCGAGCCGACCTTCGGCCTTCGAGAGAACGAGCGAGACCACGCCCTGCCAGTTCTGAGACATGCGTTTGGTCAAGCTCATGGTCACACCCTTGTAGCGCATGTACATCTCGTTGCCGGGAAAGCGTGAGGTATCGGTGGTCTGCAAGAAGATGCGATCGGCGGCATTGCTCGTCAGCCGGTAGACCATCACGGTGTTGCCCGTCGCGTCGGTGCCTAGACTGTCCACGTACGGCACTTGCGCGTAGGCGCCGGCAATGTCCTGCCACAGCGTGTAGTCGTGGCCGCTCTTGTAGACGTAGTTCACCTGGAAGCCGAGGTCGGAGATGATCTGCTGTTCGAACTGCACGATGTACTGGTCGCTGTAGGCCGACTTCAGGTTCGGGTCGATCCGGAGGTTGGCGTTGCTCGACACCTGCACCATGTTGACGCGATTCCCCGCTGCGTCGAGGGCAAACGCGTACCCCGGGCTGACCGAAGGCACCGCGCCTCGGTACTCGGTTGACTCCATGGCTTTGTAATAGCGTCCGTAGTGGGCTTTGATGATCGTGTTGTTGGACCCGAGGGGCACGTTCACACCGACGCGCGGCGAGAACACATTCCAGTGATACACGTCGTCGTTGGCCTGGGACATCTCGCCCGTCGGACGCCCCTGGGCGTCGAGGAACGGGAGGGCCGGAAACATCGCACGGCTGTAGTCGTACCGCACGCCGACATTCACGACCGCCTGGCCGATCCGGTAGGTATCATCGAGATATACACCGCGCGTCACTGCTTCGGACCCCTGGTGGTAAGGCAGCTGTGTGGTTCCGGTCGTTTGGCGGCCCGTCAGGCTGTAGGTCGTCAACACGTCGTTCGGACCGTTCAGATTGTCGGTTCCATGATTGGTGACCTGGTACCCGGTCTTCAAATCGTGGCTGCCGCCGAGGAACCTGTCCACGACATGTGAGAGCTTGAACGCGTAGCCTACCCGCCAGCTCCGGTTCTGTTGCCAGTTGGTGATGCCGCCGGTGATTTGTCCGGTGTCCTGATCCTCGTACCGCGTCATCACGTGCGGCTGTCCCTCTATCTGCGGATCATTGGAGCTATGCAGGAAAAACCCGGAGTAGCGGGCTTCGATGAACGTCTTGTCCGACAGCACGCCTGTGTAGACCACATTCGGCGTCGGGTTGTCGCCGTGATTCAACGCCACCGTGCTCGGCGCCGCGACGCTCGTGGCGATTTCCGGGATGAAATAGTAGTCGTTGTGGTAGCCGTGCATCAGCCGGTGTTTGGGGGTGATGTTGTAGTTGAACTTGTAGAACATCCGCCGCGAGTCGTTCTTCGTCACGAAGATCGGATCGACGCCGGGCTGGCTGTCCCAGTCGCGCTGATACTGCAGCGACCCGAAGAACCAGAACTTGTCGTGCACGAATGGTCCGGACGCCTGCACCGTGCCGTCCGCATATTTGTCGCGATGATACGGGAACCCGCCGTCCTGGACCGCCGTCGTATTGCGGGCGGTCAGCGCGTCGCTCTGCAGGTAAACGTTCCCATCGCCGTGGAACGTGTTGCCGCCCATCCGCGTGACGATGTTGAAGACGGCACCCTGGACGTTGCCGTACTCGGCCGAGGCGCCGAGCTGCATCACCTGCACTTCGTCGATCGCATCGGTGTTGGGCCACGGGGTGGAGCTGATGTCGGTGCCGTCGATCTGGTAGGAATTGTCATTCGTGCTGTTGCCGAGCGACTGTGCGGCAGTGGTCTGCCCGACGTTGGTGGTCGCACTCACCCCCGGCGCGGAGTTGATCAGATCGAAATAGGAGAACCGGCGCACCGGTGCGGTCTGCACCCACTCCCGGTTGTAGTTGGTGCTCACTTCCGACGTCGTCACGTTGACGACCGGGGCGGCGCCCGTCACGGTCAGCGACTCCTCGAGGCTGCTGATCTTCATTGTGGCGCCCAATTCGAGCGTCTGGCCGACCGACACGCGCACGTCCTCGTAGTTCGTCGTCCCGAAGCCCGCAAGAGCGAACTGGAGGCTATACGTGCCTGCCGGGAGCACGGGGAACCGATATGTGCCCGCCTCGCCGGTCACGACCGACGGCGTCCCAGCCACGCCAGCGCCCTTCAGCGTCACCGTCACACCGGGCAGCACGCCGCCCGATTCATCGACCACCTTGCCGACAATCTCGCCGGTCGTCCGCTGCGCCTCGGCGGGAACGACCGACGCGAACAACAACAGCAACGCCGCCAGAAGTGAGAGGTGCTTCATAGTAGTTGTCCTCTTGAGCAGCTGCTAGGAACAACCTTCGCGTCGTAACGTGATCCTCGTAGTGACCCTCGAGTGGTGGAACCAAGAAACGATCCACACGCAAGTGTTCGTGGCGATGGGTTCTTTGTTGAGCGTTTCGGCAGCGTTGGTGCAGACATCGTGCATCCGGGGCGAGAAGGCGACAATTCTGTTCATCGCGCGCTCGGCGACAGGGACAAGTTTGTCGGTTGAGGCGCGGTGTTGAGCGGAAGCGGCTCGGTGTGGCGCGACTTCCTGATGGTGGGGAGGGCGTGATTCCGCCGGACCGCAGATCACGGGCCACGGCTTTGACAAAATCAGAGCAGAATGGCCCCGAGCCAAGAGTCTGGCCACGGCTGCTCCAGCCGGGCTGCCACTGGACGCTGTCGCATCGCGCGTACCGACTGAGCCGGCGGCGGGAAGGACCATAGGGCTGAACAGCCAGCCAGACTGAAAATTGCGGCAACACTAAGCCCAAAGAGTACGTGACGTCAACGGAACATTTTGCGGGAGCGATTAGAATGGAGAAAGCACAGGGTGGCGACAACGGCACGAACTCAGCACGTCCGAGCCCAGGGAGTGTTTGTCGTCGGTGCTGCTGCCGCGCTGATTGCGTGTGCCGCCACAGCCGCAGCCCAAAGCTCTCCGCGTGACTATCCACAGTGGCGCGGGCTGAACCGCGACGGCGCCGCGAGCGCCTTCTCCGAGCCAACAGCATGGCCCGACACGCTGACACGCAAGTGGAAAGTCGACGTTGGCCAAGGCTACGGGACGCCCCTAGTCGTGGCCGATGCCGTCTATGTCTTCACTCGGCGCAACGCGACCGAGGTGATGACGGCCCTCAACGCTGAAACGGGCAAAGAGCTGTGGCACACGAGCTACCCGGCGCCCTATGCGCCGGCGACGGCGGCCGCTGCGCACGGCGTTGGCCCGAAGGCGACTCCGCTCTTCCACGACGGCAGGCTGTTCACGCTCGGGATTACAGGCATTGTGTCAGCCTTCGACGCCGCAACCGGGTCGCTCGCGTGGCAGACGGCCGCGCCAGCCGAGCATCCATCCTATGGCACCGCCGTGTCTCCCGTCGGGGCTGGCGATCTGATCCTCGTCCACCCTGGCAATCACGGCCCATTGACTGCGTTCGACGCGAACACCGGCGCGGTCAGGTGGACCGGGAGCGATCGCGGCGCTTACGCATCGCCCATCATCGTAGAGCTCGGGGGAGTCCGACAGGTGGTGACGATGACTCAGGATAGCGTTCTTGGCGTCGCGCTGTCCGACGGCGCACGGCTGTGGGAATATCCGTGGCGGTCCCGCACGACGCCGAGCGCCATCACACCGATTCTGTACAAGGACACGCTCATCGTCAGCAGCCAGGACATGGGGGTGACCGCTCTGAAGCCGACCATGCGCCGCGGTCAGTGGGTCATCGACGTCGCGTGGGCGACCAAGGACGTCTCGCTGTTTCTGAGCAATCCGGTGGTCATCGGCGACACTCTGTTCGGGCTGTCAGAGCGGGCGAGAGGGCAGTTCTTTGCGCTCGACTCGAACACGGGCGTGGTCCTGTGGCGCGGTCAGCCCCGCCAGGCCTCGAACACGGCCGTCGTCAAGGCCGGCAATCTTCTCCTCTTGCTGGACGACGACGGCGAGCTGATTGTGGCGAGGAGCAGCAGGAGTGGATTCGAACCGTTGAAACGGTACATTGTCGCGGACAGTGCGACCTGGGCGCAGCCGACGGTCTCTGGCAATCGAGTCTTTGTCAAAGACGTCGCGTCGCTTTCCCTGTGGACGTTGAATTGATGCAAGCCAGGCACTGGCGCGGGTTCGTGCCCGCGGTTCTCGCCGCAGTCTCCCTTGCCGCCTCGGGGCAGGCGCCGGACCGCGCCCAGCGGAGAGGTCCCGGGTCCTCATCGACGTTGACGCCACTCATCGTCAAGCGTCAGCTGAGTAACGGCCTCCCCGTGTGGCTCGTCGAGCAGCATGAGCTACCTGTCGTCCAGATCAGCCTGCAAGTGTTGACCGGAAGCGACGCCGATCCGCCGGGGAAATACGGGATCGCGAGTCTCACCGCGGCGATGCTTGCCGAGGGCGCTGGCTCACGTTCTGCGGTCGATATCGCCGACGTACTCGACACCCTTCTCGCCAATCTCTCCGCGTCGAGCGGTGGTGATGCCTCTTCCGTGCAGCTGCACGTGCCGGTCGAGAAACTTGCCGAAGCGTTGCCGCTGATGGCCGATGTCTCGCAGCGTCCGACGTTTCCGACGTCTCAGCTCGAGCGCGTGCGGCAACGGCGGCTGGTCACGCTCCTCAACGGGCGCGACGATCCCGACACGGTCGCGGCGCAGGCGTTCGCTCGAGGCATCTACGGTCCGTCGCATCGGAGCGCAGCGGCGCAGATAGGCAGCGTCGACGGCCTCGAGCGGTTGACACCGCAGGACCTCAAAGCCTTTCACGCGTCCGCTTACCGACCGGACAACAGCACGTTGATTGTCGTAGGGGACGTATCCTCGGATGAGGTCCTGCCGTTGCTCGAAACCCACTTCGGCAGATGGCAGCCCGCAAGCGTGAATGGCGTCGCGCCGGAGCCAGCGCCCGCCCTTCAGCAGCCGCCTCGCCAGCTCCTACTCATCGACGCGCCAAGCGCGCCGCAGTCGCGGATTCTCGTCGGCGGCCTTGGCCCATCGAACGCGATGTCGGACTTCTTTCCGATCCAGGTGCTGAACAGCGTGCTCACGAGTCGACTCAACTCGGGCCGGAGCCAGACGCTCCGCGACTACACGGCCGGTGTGCGGTCGGGCTTCGAAGTGGGCAAGTCCGCCAAGCCGTTCATTGTCGCGACCGCTGCGCAGGCCAATCAGACAGCCCAATCGCTCCGCGAACTGCTCAACGAGCTGACTGGCGTGGGCACGGAAGTGTCAGCGGACGAAATCGCGCGTGCGAAAGACGGGATAGCGTTCCAGTTCTCGACGACGTTCGAAGCGGCCGGACGTATCTCGAATCGGCTGCGAGCGCTGGAATCGCTCGTTGTGAACCGCTTGCCGGATGACTACTACTCCACGTACGTGCCAGCGGTACAGGCGGTCAGCGCGGCCGACGTGCGACGTGTCGCGCAGCAGTACATTCAGCCCGACCATCTCGTGATTGTGATCGTCGGCGACCGTAAGGTGATCGAGGCACCGATTCGCGCGCTAAGTGTTGGACCCGTGCAGGTGGTCAACATCGAAGACGTGGTGCGCTGAGACGAAGGCCTAGTACGGGTAGCCTTTGAGCCTTGGCGTCCTGGGCTTCCAGTCCGGCAGGGAAGCGTAGTTATCGCCAATCGGCATCTTGACCTTCGGCAGACTCTGAGCGTCGAGGACCTGGTCCTCCGGGATGACGCCGTTCAGGAACAGCAGATACGCCGTCAGCGCGTAAACCTGGTCGGGCGTCAGCGTGCCCTCTCGGTTGAGCGGCATGCCGCGATTGATGTAATCCCACACGGTCGTCGCGAATGGCGCACGGAGGGGCAGGATTCGCCCACGCGCCCAGAGCTCGACCTCGGGGCCAGACTTGCTTTTCAACATGGGCGCCGTGCCGCCGACTCCGGCGGCTCCATGGCATCCGGCGCACCCTTGCGCGCGATAGAGCTGCGCGCCTTCCTTGGCGCTTCCTTTTCCGGGCGGAAGTTCCTCTCCGGTCGGACCGATGGAGATATCCAACGCGCGGATTTCCTCCGGCGTCGGCGCGCGTCCCACACCGTAGGTGGGCCCCTGCGCCAACGCGGAGGCGCCCGTCAGCAACACGAACGCGAACGGGAGAACCCTAGGCGAACCCATTGGTCACGCTCCCGTCGCTGCCGATTTTCCACGGCTGGATGCTGTTATCCAATCCGGGCACGGAGAAGGTCTGATCGAACGGCTTGTTCCAATACTTGGCGATCTGGGCGCGCGTCGGTTGGACCTGCCCCAGTTCGTCGGTGCAGCGGGACAGAATCTCGGTTTCCTGTCCATCCCAATTCCATGGGTAGCCGAAGCGGGTATGCGCCATCCGCTGTGGCGTTCCCTTGAATTCGGCCTTGTTCCATTTCTTGCCGCCGTCGGTGGAGATCTCTACCAGCTTGATGACGCCGCCGCCGGACCAGGCCAACCCGCTGATCTCGTAGAAGCCCTTGCCGGGCAGTTGCTGTCCGGCGGACGGGAACGTGATCACCGACTTGGGCCCGATCTGATAGTCCAACGCGGCGATTTTCGCATCCTGATCCATATGCCCATAGTCGTTGTAGTTCATGTAGTACCGATCGACGATCTTGATTCGCCGCAAGTATTTCGTGTGGAAAATCCCTTCGAAGCCTGGAACCATCAGCCGCAGCGGAAAGCCATTCTGGGGCCGCACGGCCTCGCCGTTCATGCCGTAGGCAACGATGCAGTCATCCATCGCCTTGGCGATCGGCATGCTCGACGCGCCCTTCACCTCCTCGGCACCTTCGGCGACGAACCACTTTGCGCTGTCTTTCACGCCGCACTCTTTGAGCAGCGTCGACAAGAGCACTCCCGTCCATTCGGCGCAGCTCGTCATCCCGTGCGTCTCCTGCACGTTCTTCGCCCTTCGCGACGATCGGTTACCCGCGCATTCGATGAAATGAAGACGGGTGACGGAAGGAAGTCGTTTCAGGTCGTCCATGGTGAAGGTCAACGGGCGGTCGACCACGCCGTGGATCATCAGACGATGCTCTTTCGGATCGATGTCCGGCAGAAAAGCGCCACGAGTGGTCGCGACGTAGTGAAGCGAGGATGGCGTGATCACGCCCACTGAGTCCTGCAGCGGGGTCGCGATGTGAAAGGTGAGCCCGAACTCATCGGGCGAAGGCCTGGAGCCCACGGGGTGGGAGATGCGCACCGACGTGACGTACTTCGAACGGTCGCCGTAGGCGACCATGTCCTTGTCGCCCTTGATCATCGGGGGAGACGAGTGGGTGGCGTGTGTAGCTGGTTCCTGGCCGAGCGCCGGTGCGGCGGCTCCCAGGGTGAAACCGCCCGCCAGCGTGGCGCCGCTCTTGAGGAGTTCCCGTCGACCAAGTCGTTTCGAACCCATGCGTCTCTCCTTCGCAGATGAAACCAACGAGGGAATCGCCCCGCGGTCGAAAGTATACGCCAACACGGAATCGGCAAAGCCGGTTGCATGGATGGGAGGGGCCCAGGGCGCTGGCCGGGCCGTACGCTCGGGATTTACACGGCAGTTGCGTCCCCCGGCGCCGTCCGTGCGTCTGATGCTCGTATGAGTTCCGAAATCAACAGCATCGTGGCCGAGTCAGAAGCTATGCACGGGGTAGTGGCGCTTATCGATCGGGCGGCGCGGCGAGACACCGCTGTGCTCCTCGTCGGCGAGAGCGGAACGGGCAAGGAGCTGCTGGCTCGTGCGCTGCATCGAAACAGCCCCCGCGCGAGCGGTCCATTCGTCGCCGTCAACTGTTCGGCCATACCAGACGCGCTGCTCGAGAGCGAATTGTTTGGTCATCGTCGGGGTGCCTTTACCGACGCCTGTGAGAATCAGCGTGGGCTGTTGCAAACCGCGAATCACGGCACGTTGTTCCTGGATGAGATCGGCGACATGCCGCCGGCGCTTCAGGCGAAGCTGTTGCGCGTGCTTCAGGAGAAAGAGGTACAGCCGCTCGGTGCGTCGGCCCCGGTACCCGTCGACGTCCGGGTCGTCACGGCGACGCACCGCGACCTCGACGCGCTCGTGGAACAGGAGCGGTTTCGCCAGGACCTGCTCTACCGCATCAACGTCGTGGAAGTGTGGGTACCGCCGCTGCGCGATCGCCTCGAGGACTTGGCGCCGCTGACCGCGCACTTTCTGGAGAAGCTCGGCGCGCGTCTCGAGCTGCCGGGCTGCACGATCTCGTCCGAGGCGATGGCCGCGTTCGGCCAGTATGCGTGGCCTGGAAACGTGCGCGAGCTGGAGAACGTCATCGAACGCGCGCTCGTGCTTGGCTCAGGCATCGTGATCAAACTCGAGGATCTCCCGGATCGGCTGACGAAGCACGCTCCGTTAACCGCCTGCGCAGACGGCGCCTGCCGATTGATTGATGTGGAACGCGATCACATCCGTCGCACGCTCCAGACAGTTGGTGGCAACAAGGCGGCGGCGGCGCGCGCCCTCGACGTGAATCGAAAGACGCTCTATCGCAAGCTGCGTCAGCATCGCCTGACGATGTCGTGATGCGGCGCGGATCGTCACACCCGTCGCGAATCGACACACTCTCGCTCGAAGGCGCGCTGTTCGAAATGCTTGCAGGCCTTCGGGCACGAGACGGCATGCGGTAAGGGGACAGGTCGCCGCAGGTCCGGCGTGCGACAACGGTGAATTTGCTCCGGTTTTTTCCTCAATCGGTGGGCACGCAGGTTGCCTCACGCCAAGCACACGCCGGTTCCATCCTCCGGCGCGCCGTCCACACGAAAAGGAGATCACATGTTTGGAACGACACTTGGAAGCGGAACGCCTGGAGTCGGAACGCCACTGAGTTATCCCACGCAGCAGCTCAACCCCTACAGCGCGCCGGGAATACCGGCGGCACAGAATCCGAACGCGATGCAGAGCCTGCAGCAGGCAGTTCAACTGTTGCAGTTCATTCCTCAGCAGCTGCAGCAATTGCAGCTGCTGCAATATGTCCAGCATCAGCAAATTCAGCAGCTGGTTCACGTCATCCCGGCGCAGCTGGCGCAGCTTCAGCAGTTAATCCAGTTCCTCCCGCACCAGGTTCAGCAGCTGCAGCAAAGTGCGCCGTTTCAGCAGTCCTTCGGCCAGGGCGCCGGCGCCACCGGATACGGCATTCCGACGCCGTGGGGCATCGCGCCGCAGGTCCTCGGCGGTCAATCGAGTCATGTGATGTGAGCATCGCGCGAGCATCTGCAGCATCGAGTCAATCGAACGAGATGGAGAGTCACATGAACGAGCTTCTGTTTGGATCCTCACCTGCGCCGTGGCCGGCCGGGCCTTTTCTGCCAACCGGCGGATGGCCGACGTCCATGTCGATGCCTGGACGGCCGCTTGCCGGCGGAGCCTCCTCGCTTCCGGTGTCTCCGCTGAGCCAGACCGCCGGTTTGTCGTCGGTGTTGCCACCAGCAACCGGCAGCCTGGCGCCCGCAATTGGTGCCATGCCCGTTGGCGCAACGATCCCCTCGTTCGCCGGGTCGGAGGTGGCCGTCGGCGTACCGGTGGCGGCATTGCTCGCTTCGGTCGCCGTGAGGCGAGGGCAGCCGCTTGGTCCGTCGAACGATCAGGAGATCGAGGACTTCATCTACGACGCGCTCGAGCTCCTCCCAGGCTCGGGCGAGGTCGAGGTGCGCTGCGAGAACGGAGGACGGGTGACCTGCAGCGGCACCGTTCACTACAAGCGTCTGAAGCGTGATGTGGGCGAAATTGCCTGGGCGATTCCCGGTGTCAACGACGTTCAGAACACCATCACGATCGCGGCGCGGCGGCGCGCACGCGGCGTCACACAAAACGAGCCACAAGCCGTCGGCCGAAAGTCGTCGTAATCACTTAGGAGGGGAGGAAGAACGAAAGGCCTCGGCTTGCGCGCTGAGGCCTTTCGCTCTGGCGGTGCGGACGGCGTTGTCGTCGATTGTCTTCGACCCACTCGATTTTAAGGTCGGTTCACGCCACGGCAAACCGGTCGCGGTATGTACGCGGCGGGACGCCGACATGTCTGGCAAACGCCCCTCGCATGTGCTTCTCGCTGGCGAA
>Ga0111539_10009176_pt1 | contig 12510 bp, 12 predicted proteins | sample RhiMethybrSRZTD1_FD_79667 | JGI IMG/M metagenome (GOLD analysis project Ga0111539, IMG submission 79667) | Populus rhizosphere microbial communities from Tennessee, USA - Rhizosphere MetaG P. TD hybrid SRZTD1 (version 2) (version 2) | ecosystem: Host-associated > Plants > Roots > Rhizosphere >...
CTATCAGTTTGCACTGGGCGTTGCCGGTCTGAAGGTATTGCGTGATCTGTAAGGCCGGAGTCCCACGATGATCGAATCCGCTCCTGGCGATCGGCAGCCTCACACCTCTGCTCCGGATCCCTCCGCACCTCAGGCTGCCACCTCGAGAGAAGAGGTAGACCTCCTCGATCTGCTGATCATTCTGGCCAGGCACAAGAAACTCGTTATCGGGTTGCCGCTCGTGGTCGGCATCCTGGCGGTGGTCATTACTCTGAACATGGCAGACGTGTTTACCGGGGCTGCGAAGATCCTGCCGCCGCAGCAGAATCAGTCCGCCGCGTCGCTCATGCTGTCGCAGCTGACCTCGGCGGCAGGGGGCATCGGAGGCGCCGTTGGCGCGGCATTGCCGATAAAGAACCCGAGCGACCTGTACGTGGGCATGCTCAAGAGTCGTACTATCGCCGACATTCTGATCACCCGCTTTGATCTCCGGAACCGGTACGAGACGAAATTGCAGAGCGGTGCACGCGGAAGGCTCGAATCGAAGACCACGATCACTGCAGGCAAGGAAGGCATCATCCTGGTCGAGGTCGACGACTACGACCCGAAGTTCGCGGCCGCCCTTGCCAACGCCTATGTCGAAGAGCTCATGAACCTGACGCAGGTGCTGGCAGTGACCGAAGCTTCGCAGCGCCGTCTGTTCTTCGAGCAGCAGCTTATGCGTACCAAGGAGAATCTCATCCAGGCGGAGGACACCGCGAGACGTTCTCTGCAGGGCGGTCTGGTCAAGATAGACGACCAGGGCCGCGCGATGATCGAGACTACGGCGCGCCTGCGAGCGCAGATGTCGGGCAAGGAAATACAGATCGGTGCGATGCGCACGTTTGCCGCTGAAGACAATCCGGAACTGCAGCGGGCAGAGAAGGAGCTCGACGCCATGAGGCGCGAGCTTGCGAAGCTCGAAGGTTCGGGTTCGACAGCCGCCGCGCGTGACGGTGCATCGGGCGGGAAAGGGCTCGATAATTTACGTTTGCTTCGCGATCTGAGGTACAACGAGCTTCTGTACGAGGTGCTCGCGAGGCAGTATGAGATGGCGCGCATCGACGAAGCGAAGAATTCCGCGCTGATCCAGGTCCTCGATAAAGCCGTCGAGCCCGACCGCAAATCGAAACCGAGGCGCGCCATATTGGTCCTGCTCTGGACGTTTGCGGCACTCGTGCTCGCCCTCGTGTGGGCGGCCATTGCGGAGAGCGCTGCGAGGGCGCGAGCAGATCCTGAACGCGCGACGCGTCTGACCGTGCTGAGGCACGCCATCGGTTTGCGCCGTTGAGGTGCATTCGGCGCGCACGGCAGCCCCGTCGTGCGGCTGGATGGCAGATCTCCGGATGATCGAGAACACCGCCGACTACGTGTCCCTGATGACCGCGCGCGCGCGCGGTCATTTGCCGGACATGGGTTGTGCGCTGCGGGTAGCCGAGCTGATTTCGGAAGCATCGCGGCAAACGCAGACCGGCGACGACCGCATCAGCATTCTGGATGTGGGCTGTGCGGCTGGTCACTTTCTGCGGACGTTTATCCGCCGCAACCTCCCGCTCCGCAAGTACGTGGGACTGGAGATCGATCCGGCCATGAGCCGGGCCGCCAATGAAGTGTGGCGCGCGGAGGTCGGCTCCGGTGCGGCCGAGTTCATCAACGAGGACCTAGAGCGCTCCACCGTCGGTGAGACGTATGATGTCGTGATCTGCGTCAACGCTTTCATGTACTTCGCTTCAGCCAGGACCGCGCTCACGCGCCTGATGCGCGCTGCACGGGGCCGGGTGCTCATCCGCAGCTATTTCACGGATTCGAATTACAGAATCGTCCGCGCGCAGACCACCCGCAATCACGACAAGTCCCAGGTGGACGAATTGGCCGCGTTCGACGATGCCGGCAATATTCTGTGCTACGACTTGTGGAACATCTACAGCTATAGCTATATGGAAGCGCTCGTGCGCACGATCGAGGCGAAAGCGCGGGTGGAGTGGATCGAAGACAGGAATGTGCTGAGCAGCCTGGAAGAAGAGGGCAAGCTCAACCTGCAGAAGCGCGGGGCCACCGAATTGCTGGGTGAATATGAGGTGTCCTATCCCTTTATACTGCCATGGAAATATCTGTCCATCGACATGAGCGACGCCTGAGTGCCTCGTGCCGTCCCAGCCCGTTATCAAATGTCACTTCCCCTGCTAACCAGTCGCCTGAAGATCCAATCGTTCGGTCAGAGCCATCTCGACGATCCGAAGTACCTCCAGTGGCTGTCGGATAAAGAAAACCTCGTTTCGCTCAATCTGGTCGACTATCAGATCAATCCGGTTACGCAGGAAAGGCTGGCCGCGTACTACCAGGGCTTCGCCGACAACCCGCGGAATCGGCTGTTCGCCGTGTCCCTGCGTGAACCCGAAACATTTATCGGAACTGCGACGCTCCGCGAAATCGGCTATGGCGGGCTGCTCGATCTCGGTATCCTGATCGGCGACAAGAGTGTGCGCGGGCGGGGATTCGCGCGGGAAGTGATTGGTTGCCTGGTGAGGTACGCTTTCGACGAGGTCGGCGCGCGGAAGATCTGCTCGTCGTTCGGAGACGACAACTTCGCCGTGCTGCTCGCATTTCTGAAGAACGGCTTCAAGATAGAAGGCCTGCAACGACAGCAAATGCTCACGCTGGAAGGTCGGCTCTGCAACCGGTACATCGTAGGGCTTCTGCCCGGCGATTTGACATGAGCCCGGTGCAGGCCCGACCCTGTCCTCGTTGTCCGTTACCGCGCGTTGGTCGAAGCAAATGGATGCTCCTCACGTAATTTTCTGCAAGCAGTGCCTTACGCCGAATAGCCGGCCGCGCGTCAGTTTCGACGATGCGGGTGTGTGCAACGCCTGCCGCAATGCCGAGGACAAGGCGACGATAGACTGGGCCGTGCGCAAGGATGCGTTTCTGCAGCTCATCGCTCCGCTTCGCGAGCGCCGCAGGGACAGCGGCTACGACTGTGTCGTTCCGTGGAGCGGGGGCAAGGACAGCAGCACGATCGCATATAAGCTCAAATTCGAGTTCGGCCTGAATCCGCTTCTGGTGACGTACTCTCCGATGATTCCGAACGAGATCGGCCACCATAATCGTGAGGAAATGGTCAGCCTCGGTTTCGATCATCTGTTCTTCCGCGCGAACCAGAAAGTACTGCGTCACCTCGCAAAGCGTTTCTTCGTCGAGCGCGGCAATCCGAAGGTGGCCTGGGATGCCGGTATCAACGCCGTGCCCTTGCAGGTCGCCGTGAATTACAGGATTCCCGTCGTCTTCTATGCCGAACACGGAGAAAGCGAGTACGGCGGGCGCGTGCTGAGCGAGGAACACCGGCGCACCAGGGACTTCACGGAGGTGCTGGAAAACTACGTGGGGGACGATCCGAGAAACTGGGTGGACGACGTCGTGGCCTACGACGACCTCGCCCCCTACGTTTATCCGCCGCTCGAGCAGGTCGAAATCGTGGGCGTGAAAGCCTTCTACTTCGGCTATTTCTTCCGCTGGTCCATGTACGAGAACTATCTTTATATCAGGGACAAGATCGACTTCCGCACGAATGCCAAGGGCAGGACCGACGGCACGTTCACGAACTACGACAGTCTCGACGACAAGATCGACAATCTGTACTACTACATGCAGTTCATCAAGTTCGGTTTCGGACGTGCGGTGCGCGATGCTTCGAGGCTGATCCAGAACGGCCACATGACGCGTGAAGAAGGGCTCGAGCTCGCACGCAAGTACGACGACGAGTTCTGCTACGAACATTTCGATGAAGTGCTCGCGTATCTGGACCTCACCCGGGACGAGTTCGACCGCATCGTCGACCAGCACCGCAATCCCGAGATCTGGAAGAAGATCGGCAATCGCTGGGTGCTGCGGAACCCGCCGCAGTAACGGTTTCCATGCTGGCTATCGTCGATTACGGACTCGGCAATCTCAGATCGATCTGCGCCGCCCTCGATCGGCTCGAGATTTCATACGACTGCACGTCGGACAAGGAGACGATCAGCAACGCGAGCGGTCTGATACTGCCAGGCGTCGGCGCTTTCGGAGACGGCATGAGCAATCTTCGACAGCTCGGGCTGATAGAGCTGCTCGGCGATCTCGTGCTGGAACGCAAGCGCCCGGTCCTGGGTATCTGTCTGGGCTTTCAGCTCATGGCACGCGAAGGCCACGAGTTCGGGCGCGCCGCCGGGCTGGGCTGGATCGAGGGGGCCGTGGTGCCGATGCAGAAGGTCGATGAGAGCGTTCGCATCCCGCACGTCGGCTGGAATGACTGCACTCGGAGCCGCCAGAGTCCGCTCTTCGACGAAATTCCCGATAACGCGCTCTTTTATTTCACGCATAGCTATCATATGCAATGCTCGGACGAGGCTGACGTCGTTGCCGTATCGGACCACGGTACCCGCTTTGTCGCCGCGGTCGAGAAAGGAAACATATTCGGCACCCAGTTCCATCCCGAAAAGAGTCAGTGGCACGGCCTTTCACTGTTGCGTAATTTTGCGGCCAAAGTTGTCGGATGCTGAGAAAAAGAGTCGTAACCGTCCTGACGTTCAACGACGGCGTCCTGTTTCGAAGCAAGCTGTTTACGCCGGACTACAGGTATACGGCGAACTTCGTGGATGCATGGTCCATCGATGAGATCGTGCTTCTCGATATCAGCCGCCCGGAACGCCGGAATCCGGACCTGTTTTTCGGGGTCGTGAAGGATTTCAGCCGAAAGTGCTTCGTGCCGCTGTGCGTTGGCGGTGGCGTGCGGAAGCTGGAAGACTTCAAGTTGTACCTGGACCTGGGCGCGGACAAGATCGCGATCAACACGGCCGCCATCGAGGATGCGAGCCTGATCACGCGGGCCGCGACCCGATTCGGCAGCCAGTGCGTCGTGGTTTCGATCGACGCGCGGAAGGAAAGCGACGCGTATCGTGTTTACAAGAACTGCGGGCGCGAGGCGACCGAGTGGCAGCCGGAAGACCTTGCGAGCAGGGCCGAGGAACTCGGTGCCGGCGAGATACTGCTGACATCGATCGAGCGGGACGGGTCGCTCGAAGGTTACGACAACGCGCTCAACCGGAGGGTGGCGGACAACGTGACGATCCCGGTGATCGTATGCGGCGGTGCGGGAAAATGGCAGGATTTCGTGGACGGCTTCAGAGTCGGCGGGGCCGACGCCGTCGGGACGACGAACATATACCACTTCACCGAGACCAGCATAAGGAGCGCAAAGCAGTATCTGCTGAAGCATGAAATCAACGTTCGCGCCTGATGCCGTCCAAGCCTTCCATGCAAAATCAATCAACAAATTACCGGGATTATCCGTGTGACCTTTGCGGGGCGGACGTACCTGTCGAAATACCCTATTGCCGGCTCTACACCGATGGCCAACCGATCCATATCTGCGGCTCGTGCGGCTTCGTCTATGTGCGCGCGCGCCGCTCGTCCGAAGAGATCGCGAGAGTCTGGACGGAAGAGATCTACGGCGGCGTGTATACGGCCATAAAAAACCCCGCGATGATGTCGCGGCAGACCTTCGTCGCGGAGTTCCTGGCCTCGCGCGTGGACCTTGCCGGCAGGAAGGTCTGTGACATCGGGGCCGGCGAAGGATTCTTTCTCAAGTATCTCAAGGACCATTACGACGTAGCGGCGCTGGGCATCGAGCCTTCCCCCGGTAACTGTGCGCGCCTCGACGCGCTGGGTATTCAGTCCTATGCGGGGACCATCGAGCAGTTCTGCTCGGACCCTGGTCGCGGAGACTACCGCGCCGACGTCGTCTCGATCATGTGGACGCTCGAGAACTGTCTCTCATGCCTCGACATGCTCGAGGGTGCTGCGGCCCTGCTGCCTCCGGGCGGGCACATCGTCGTGGCGACCGGCAGCCGTATCCTCGTGCCGTTCAAGAAGCCGCTGTTCATGTATTTCTCGCACACGCCCGCGGATACGCATTGTTTCCGTTTCAGCGCGAACTCACTTCAGACCGCGCTTGCGAAGTCTGGCTTCAGGACGGTTGCTACGAACCGTTACATCGACAACGATATCCTCTGCGTGCTTGCCGAGAAGGCCAGCCCTTCGGAGCAACTATTGACGAAGAAAGACCATCCGCTGGAGGTTCTTTCCTTTTTCGAGCGCTGGCATCAGGATTCGTTGTATTACCTCAGGGATTACGCCGAGTGACCGTGACTGCGAACGGCGAGAACACCGGTCCTCGACCGAAGGTGTCCGTGTACGTTGTCTCCCACAATTACGGGAGATTTCTGGGCGAAGCGATCGAGAGCGTTCTGCGCCAGCGTTACGAAAACTGGGAGCTGCTCGTCATCGATGACGGTTCCACGGACCATACGCCTGACGTCATCCAGCTCTATGTCGGAGATCCGCGGGTGCGGGTCTACCGGACGCAGGGAATCGGACTGCCGTCAGTGTGCAATCTCGCGCTGCGTGAATCGCGTGGCGAGTACATCATGCGCCTGGACGGGGACGATGTGCTCGACGAGAACGCGGTGTTCGTCCTGCTGAGCTACCTGGAGCGACACCCGGAGCTTGCGCTGGTGTTTCCCGACTACTACCTCATCGACGAGGGCGGCGAAATCTTCGCGCACGAGCGCAGGCAGAAGATCGCGGAATCGAGCCATACACTCGACATGCCTCCCAACGGGGCCTGCATGCTGATACGCAAGTCCATCCTGCAATCGGTCGGGGGCTACCGTGAGGATCTGAGCGCGCAGGATGGCTTCGATCTGTGGTCGAAGATTCGAAACCGCCACAAAACGATGAACGTAAACCTGCCGCTGTTCTATTACCGGCGGCACGGAAACAACCTGACCAATGGTTCCTACCGCATCCTCGCGGCGCGCCGGCAGATCAAGAGGGACGCCATAGCGTCCGACATCGACCGGTTCCGGCCGCTCCTCGCCGTCATTCCGTGCCGCAGGAACTACGATTTCCGTTCCGACTTGTGGTCCGTCGAGCTCAACGGCAAGAGCCTCCTTTCGCGGAAACTGGAGATGTGTGTCAGCTCGACACTGTTCGACAAGATCATCGTCGCATCGGACACGGACGCCGTTCTTCCCACGCTGGCCCGCTTCAGGGACGCCCGCGTCGAGTTCTTCATGCGCGACACGTCCGAAACGCTGCGCTCCCGCAGCATGGTCGGAACACTGGACGGTGTCGTTCGACAGTTCGATCCCGAGTACAAGGGCGTAACCGCTCTTTGTTACGTCGCGTCGCCGTTCGTGACCCTGGGCTCGCTGGAAGAAGCAGTATGTACCCTGGTCTTCAACGACGCCGACAGCAGCGTCGGGGTCGAAGAGATCAAGGAGCCTGTGTTCTGCAGGACGCCGTTCGGTCTGAAAGCCGTCAATTCGGTCAACGGCTTCCGCACCGACTTCGACTTTGCGTATCGCGAGGCGAACATCGCCATTGCGGCCAAGAACAGGAATTTCCGCTCCGGCTCCCTCGCGGGGCCATCCCCGATCAACTTCGTCGTCGCGCAGGAAGAGAGCTTTTTCATCGATTCCGAGAAGAAACTTCGCATCGCGCACATCCTCGACGCGCAATGAGCGGCATAGGAACGGTGGTCTCCGCCAGGACTGCGTCGACGCGGCTATTCGGAAAAGCACTTTTGCCCCTCGACGGTGTCCCGATGGTTGAATTCCTGCTGGAGCGTCTCAAGGACACACGTCATGGCGGTCAGGTCATCTTTGCGACCACGCGGCGACGCGATGACGACGCGCTCGCTGCCCATGTCGCGGGCCTGGGCATCCCCGTATTTCGCGGCGCCGATGCGGACGTCGCGGCGCGCCACGTCGAGGTCGCCCGTGAATTCGACCTCGAATGGATCGTGCGCGTGACGGGCGACTGTCCGTTTGTGGACGCGGCGAGCCTCGATCTTTGCCTGGCGCAGTGGAATGCGGCTGAAGCAACCGACCTCATCTCGACCAAAGGCGTATTTCCGGTCGGCATCGACTACGAAGTATTCTCCACGGCGACCCTTGTTCGTGAGTGGCCCAGGATGACTGAGGAGGAGAAGGAACATCTCACCTTGCGCCTGTACCGTGCCGACCTCGACTTCACGGTCAGGCGTTTCGCCAAACCACCATCCTGGCCCTCGACAGCCGGGAAGTACGTGGTCGATACGCCCGGCGACTATGAACGAGCGGTGCGTCTGGTCGCAGAACTTGGCGGCAGGCACTTCTCGATCGAAGATCTGCTGCGGGTTACGGATTCCTAGCGCATGTGCGGCATAGCGGGGCTCTTTTCGCCGGCAGGCGTCGGTCCGCAAACGGTCGAGCGCATGGTGCAGCGACTCGTGCACCGGGGGCCGGATGCAGAGGGCTACTGGGCGCGCGGCCCGTACGCCGCCGGCATGCGCCGCCTGAGCATCCTCGACGTCGAAGGGGGCGATCAGCCCCTCTATGACGAAAGCGGCCGCATCGTGCTGTTCTACAACGGCGAGATCTACAACTCACCGACCCTGCGCGGGGAACTCGAGCGCGAGGGGATTCGCTTCCGCACGCACAGCGATGGCGAAGTCATCTGCCACCTGTACCGCAAGCACGGCCGCAGCGTGTTCGAGATGCTCGATGGCATGTTCGCTGTTGCGCTGTGGGATGACGAGAAGAAGACTCTGTTCCTCGCGCGCGATTTTCCCGGCGAGAAGCCGCTCTATTTCAGCTGCCTGAACGGCGGGGGCATTGCATTTGCGTCGGAGATTCCAAGCCTGCTCGCGTGCGGAGAGGTATCGCGGGAGCTGGATCGGCAGTCGTTGTGGGATTACCCGACGTTTCTATGGGTCCCGGAACCCGCGACGATCTATCGCGACATACGCGCGGTTCTGCCCGGCGAGGGTCTGGAAGTTTCGGGCAATGGGCTGAAGCCCTTCTCTTTCAGGGAACGCATCCCTACACCGACGTTACCGTTCGAGCGCGACGATGAGGCGGTCGCCTCGGTGCGGCAGGTGGTGTGGGAGGCGGTTCGAAGCCGGCTCCTGTCAGACGTCCCCGTCGGTGCTTTCCTGAGCGGCGGGCTCGACAGTTCCATCGTCTGCACGATCGCGCGCCGCGAACTGGCGGAATTGCACACCTTCAGTGTCGGCTTCGAAAGCGTGGCCGATCCTTATCACGGCTACTCCGACGAGTCCGAACTCGCCGCGGCGTATGCCAGCAAGCTCGGGACACAACACACGACGGTACGCGTTACGGGCGACGATTTTCGCGCCCTGCTCACGCGATTCGTCACAGCGGCCGGCCAGCCCTACGCGGTGTCCTCGGGTCTGGGCATACTCGCGATCGCGCGGGCGGCGCACGAGAAAGGCATCAAGGTGCTCTTGTCCGGCGACGGAGCAGACGAGGCGTTCGGCGGGTATTCGTGGTATCCGGCGATACCGCAGAGTTTCACGGCAAGGCCTGCCCCCGGAGACACACTGCGCTTCCTCGACCGGGACGGGTCAATCGAGCAGCGAATCGCCCGCGTTGCCGCCTACTCCACCCAGCTCCGAGCGTGGGCGTGGCATTACTACGCGAGTGAAGAGGAGAAGGCCTCCCTCTTCCATCCCGATATGAAGGCCGAGAGCTCGTTGCGGTGGTTTTCGCATATGCCGTTCGAAGAGCCGCTAGACTATCTGCGGCATGACCGCGCGTTCTATTTCCCCTATGAGATGCTGTCGAAAGTCGATCGGATGACCATGGCCTTTTCCGTGGAGGGCCGTGCGCCGTTCGCGGCGCCCGCCGTACAGAAGTTTGCGGGAAGACTTCCGTGGCAACAGCTCATCCGGGACGATCAGCTCAAGTGGGTCCTTCGGCAGGCGTTCGCGGCCGACCTGCCACAGGAGATCGTTGCGAGGCCGAAGCACGGTTTCAACGTTCCGATAGACCATTGGCTGCAAGGCGAGTGGAATGATCTGCTGCAGGATACATTCTCGGAAACGGCTCCGTTGAGACGGGCGGGGATCCTGAGCTCCCGATCGCGCGACTACGCAATGACGCTCCTGAACGACCCGCGCAAGGTGCCAGGCCATGTTCTATTCACGTTTGTGATGCTTCACTTGTGGATGTGCAGCGTTGAAAACTGAAATCATTGCCGAGATCGGCCAGAACCATAACGGCGACATGGCGCTGGCGGAGCGACTCATTCGCGCCGCGAAGGAAGCGGGAGCGGACGTCGCGAAATTCCAGCTCTACGATGCGAAGGCGCTCTTTCCGCCGCGTGAGCAGAATCCCTGGTTCGACTACAACTGTTCGACGGAGCTCACCAAGGCGGATGTCGGTCGGCTCGCCGAATGCTGCGCAAAGATCGGCATCGAGTTCATGTCTTCGGTGTTCGATGTCGAGCGCATCAGCTGGCTCGAGGACGTCGACGTCAGGCGCTACAAGATCGCCTCGCGTTCGATTCACGACCGCGAACTGATCGAGGCGGTTGCCGCCACGGGCAAGCCGATGATCGTCTCGCTGGGCGCATGGAAGGGTCCCGGGCTGCCGCAAATTCGGGCGCCCGGCGGCGTCGATTACCTGCACTGTGTTTCCGAGTATCCGGCCCCGCTCGATCACCTCAAACTGTCGGAGGTGGATTTCGGTACGCACGCCGGTTTCAGCGATCACTCGGAAGGCACTGTCGCTGCGTGCGCGGCGTTCGTGCTCGGAGCGCGGATCCTCGAAAAGCACCTGACGTTCGACAAGTCGGCTTATGGTCCCGACCACATGTGCAGCATGACGCCGGACGAACTCAGGCATATCCACGTGTTTCGGACCGACTGGGTCCAGTGTCGATGATGGGCGAGCTCGCAGTGAAGGGGCAGCGCGGTTCCGGGCTTCCAGCGGGCGTCCTCCGGCGGGCGCGCCGGTTGCCGGTAAAGGTGTCAGTCGCCCATGCCTGACGATCGCCCAAGCCTCCAGGCCGCGGCGCCACAGCCGTTGCAAGCCGACTGCCCCGGGAAGGCGGACGTGTCTCAACGCGCCATTCAGGCAACCAGCGCCGGCACCTTGCGCGGCAGCGTGAAGCAGTCGGTTGCACCCCGCCGCAAGATCATCGCCTTCGACAGCTGGACGGGCGGTTACTTCAACTTCGAGCGCCTGCTGCCCGCTTTTGCTGCACGCGGGATCGATTTCGTCCTGATCCACATCGGGTCGTGGGGCAGCGACCCGGGCCGTCCCCACCGGGAGACGATCGGATCGTTCGAAGCCCGCGATATCAAGTACTACGACGACTCTTGGTTCGACGAAGTACTCGACGTGGAAAAACCGGACGCCGTTCTGCTTCTGTCCACGCGCACCTTCGCGCACCGGGCGTTCGTGCGTTACTGCGAGCAGCGGTCGATTCCGTCGCTGCACCTGTATCACGGACTGGCGAACGTGCAGGTCACGAACGACAGCAAAGGCAGTCACGAGATCGATCGTGTCGCATATGCCTTCTACGTGCTCTCCAGGGTGGGGAAACTCATCAGGCATACTTTTCCATGCTACGTGCGGGCGCTCTGGAAGACGCGGGCCGGTGTGAGGGAATGGGGCAGGTTCATCGGCGATGTCGGCCGTTTTGCACGAGGCGCGCCGTTCCTGCAGGCTGCGGACGATTCCCGCACCACGCGGTGCGCGGTCTATGCGAACGCCGATGTCGAGCACGCGGTGCGGGTATACGGTTTCAAGCCTGGCGAAGTCGCTGCCGTCGGCAATCCGGACCTGGTACGCTTCGGTTTACAGGCACCCTTGCTCGGCATGATGAACAAGCGTTCGATCACCGAGCTCGAACTGGTGATGTACGTGGATACGGCATTGGCCATCGTCGGCTTGCTGTTCAAGAGCCGGAGCGCCTTCATCGATCACCTCAGGAGCACGGCAGCCACGCTCGCGGCGCAAGGCAAGAGGCTCGCCTTCAAGCCCCATCCGGCGCACGACGTGGATGCGCTCAGGCGCGACCTCGAAGGCAGCGGCGTCGAACTGGTTACGAACGACGACTTCGTGTCCCGGCTGCAGCAATGCTGCGCTTGCATCGCCGAGACGACTTCGGTTGCGCTGGTCCCCGCATTGCTCGGGCTGCCCCTGCTCTGCGCATGCTATGGGGAGCTGAAAACCCAGCGCTTCGGTACGGTGCTGAAAAGCTATCCGAGAGGGTATCTGCTGGAAGATATTGAGCAGGTTTCCGCTATCCTGTCGAGAGATGCGGCGACGTTCAAGCCGAAGGAAGTGGAAGACTGGATCGCATTCAATTGCGGCCCGCTGCCGGCGGAGGATATGCCCGTGCGCGTGGCCGCGCTGGTGGACGAGATGATCTTCGTCCGCAAAGGGGCTTCTGCGGCGTGAAGCAAACGTCCCTGATCGCGCTGTTCACTGCGTTCCTCTACCCGGTTTCAGCCGATGGGGTGGGCGTCAACTACAGCTTCGTCCTCCTGCCTCTCTTCTTCCTGTTGACGGGACGTCCGCTCCGTAAACCGCCGACGCCGCTTCTGCTTCTGGTTGGTTTGTACGCGATGATTTTCGTGATCGCAGCGCTGTATCAATATGA
>Ga0111539_10009177_pt1 | contig 12508 bp, 14 predicted proteins | sample RhiMethybrSRZTD1_FD_79667 | JGI IMG/M metagenome (GOLD analysis project Ga0111539, IMG submission 79667) | Populus rhizosphere microbial communities from Tennessee, USA - Rhizosphere MetaG P. TD hybrid SRZTD1 (version 2) (version 2) | ecosystem: Host-associated > Plants > Roots > Rhizosphere >...
ATCTCGTCGCGCAGCGGTGCCCGCGTGGCATCGGCGCCGTCGAGCCACCGGTAGACGGCCCACCGCCACGGGTACCCGCACGCCGGCTCGCCGACCGCCAGCTGCTCGGGCACGGCGAGCGGCAGGTGGCGGGCGAGCCGGGGCAGCCAGGTGCGGTCCCTGGCGATCTCGCCGGGGTCGTGGTCGACGAGCGGGAGGCGCACCACGCGGTCGCGACCGAGGCGGTAGAGCGCGTTGACCGTGCCCGACGACTCGACCGCGGCGAGTGGGAGGTCGGCCTCGCCGGGAAGCTGCTCGGCGAGGAGCCTCCGGACCAGCGCCTCGTCGATGGGCACCTGGTTCTCGTGCATCGGGGGCAGCGGCATCGCCTCGTCGCCGGCTCGGGGTCGGGGTCGCCGCGGACGCGGCGAGGGCCGGTGCCTGGCACCGGCCCTCGTCGCAACGTACTCCCAGCCCGGCTCAGCCGGGGAAGGGATTCCTCACCCCCACCGGCCGGGCGTGTGTCAGGTGGTCAGCCTGTGTACCCGGGGTCGCCGGGCACCGGCGTGGCGGCCGGGGCGACGGCCACCTGGGGCTCGGCGTTGGTCTCGACCACCACCTCGGGCTCGGGCGCCGGCGCGGGCTCCTCGGGGTTCTGCGAGGCGCAGAAGTCGATGACGTCGTCGGCGCCGTTGTAGGGGTCGATCGAGTCGAACGTCGTCGAGCCGTCGTCGGAGTCGATGCCGATGTAGAGGCCGGACGCCCCCTGCTGGACGACGGACGTCAGCGTGTAGCGCCCGACGACCTGCGACTCGGCCGCCGCGGCCGCCACCGGCACGTCACCGATCTGCGAGCCGTCGTCCCAGACCGTCACGTGGTACGTGCCGGCGTCGCCGACCGTGAACGTCACGACGATGTCGCACCCGTCGAGGGAGATGTCGTCGATGACGGCCGCCGGCTCGGCCCCGGCGGGCGACGCGAACGCCAGTGCCGCCGCAGCCGCCAACAGCCCCGCGCCCGCGGCGCGAAGAGTCTTCTTCATGTCAGTTCCCGCTCCCTGTCCCTGTCCCGAACTGCCCACGAAGCCCGTGGGCGAGGCCCCTAGCGGCGGGGACCTTAACGGTTCGTCGAACGCCCGACGAACCGGCCCCACCAGGACCGGAGCGCCCCACCGCGCGGTGCGCCAGGGTCGACGCCGAGCGCGGCCAGCTCCGCCCGCGAGCACGCCAGGACCACCTCGTCGGGGTGGCGCACCACCACGTACCGCCCCGTCGGGCGCCAGGGCCCGATCCACCGCACCTCGAGCTCGGACAGCACCAACGGCCCCGCGAAACCGACGAGGTCGCACTCCTCGGGGGACAGCCGGCGGACCGGGAGGAAGCGCTCGGACGGGTGCAGCGAGAACGACGGCGACGAACCGGGGCTGGTGGACATGGGCTCGGCCGCATCGTCGCACACCGGTCGGGAATCGGCGCCCGGCGGACCGGGCGCCGGCTCACCGTGCTGCCGGCGACCGGAGGGCGCGGAGCCAGCCGAGCGCGTCGGCTGCGGTGGCCACGACCGGGCCCGGAGGCGGGGGCGGGCGACGCACCACGACCACGGGCAGCCCCAGCGACCGGGCGGCGGCGAGCTTGGCCGCGGTGGCCTCGCCACCGCTGTTCTTGGTGACGAGCACGTCGACGGCGTGCGCCCGCAGCAGACGGGACTCGCCCTCGACGGTGTAGGGGCCGCGGTCGCGCACCGCGATCGCGTCGGGCGAGGGCAGGTGGTCGGGCGCGTCGATCGACCGGACGACGAACCGGACGTCGCGCACGCCCGCGAACGGGGCGAGGTCGAGGCGACCGGTCGTCAGGAGGACGCAGTGGGCCCCGAGGCGCTCGATGGTGGCGGCCGCCTCGGCCAGCGTCTCCACCTCGTGCCAGCGGTCGCCGGCGGTCGGCGCCCACGGGGGTCGCAGCAGCCGCACGCGCCCGGCGCCGGCGTCGGCGGCGGCGGCCGCGGCGTTGTGGGGCATGACCGCCGCGAACGGGTGGGTGGCGTCGACGACGGCGTCGATCCGGTGCGCCCGCAGCCAGGCCGAGAGCCCGGCCACGCCGCCGAAGCCGCCGGTGCGGACCGGGCAGGGAAGCTCGGCGGGGCGCCGGGTGCGCCCGGCGAGCGACGCCTCGACCTCGACGCCCGGCTCGGCGACCAGCATCCGCGCCAGGGCCGAGGCCTCGGCCGTGCCCGCCAGCAGGAGCACCCGGGTCGGTCGCACCGCGCCGGCGGAGGGACGGGGCCGTGACATCGGGGAGCCCGCGTTCAGCCTCGGCGCAGGAGGTAGGTGTCGAACATCCAGCCCTTGCGCTCGCGGGCCTCGCCCCGGACCCGCACGATCTCGTCGGCCACGTCGGCGAGCGGCCCCGACACCAGGATCTCGTCGGGCGTCCCGAGGTACGCCCCCCAGTAGATCGTGACCCCCGACGGGTCGACCTCGGTGAAGGCGCACCCCCCGTCCAGCATCACGACGACGTCGTCGACCCCCGCCGGCCAGCCCTGCCGCAGCCGGCGGCCGGTGGTCACGTGCACCGGCGCGCCGACGCCGTGCAGCGCGATCGCGAAGCGGGCCGCCAGCACCTGCGGGGCGCTGATGCCCGGCACCACCGTGAGCTCGAACGCGACCCGGCCGGCGGCCCGCAGCCGATCGAGGATCCGCAGCGTGCTGTCGTAGAGGGCCGGGTCGCCCCAGACGAGGAACGCACCCGTCTCGCCGTCGGCCAGCTCGCCGCCCACGAAGCCCTCGTAGATCGCCAGCCGCTGCTCGTGCCACGCCGCCACGTCGTCGCGGTACGACGGGCCCCGCAGGTCGCGTTCGGGGTCGGCCGCGGTGGCCACGCGCACGCGTGCGGCGCCGTGCCGGTCGAGGATCACCTGGCGCACGGCGGCGAGGTCGGCGCGATCGTCGCCCTTGTCGAGGGCGAACACCACGTCCGCGGCGGCGATCGCGCGGGCCGCCTCGGCGGTGACGTGGTCGGGGTCGCCGGCCCCGATCCCGACGACGAACACGTGGCGCATGGGTGCGAGTCTGGCGCGACGGCGCCCGGAGAGCCCGGTCCGCACGAATTCGGTCGATGATGTCGAGGAGCGGGCACCGGCGCCGACCACCCGTCGAGGCGGCGCCGCGACCGGCGTCCCGGAGCCCGAGGAGGCAGCGATGAAGTACCTGCTGATGATCTACGGCAACGACGAGCTGTGGAGCTCGTTCCCGCCCGAGGTGTTCGAGGAGGTGGTGCGCGACACCAACGCCCTCCAGGCCGAGCTGCGCGAGTCCGGCGAGTTCATCGGCGCCTGGGGCGTCGGCGGGCAGGAGCTGGCCAAGTGCGTCCACCTCGACAACGGTGTGCCCGCCGTGACCGACGGCCCGTACATCGAGGCCAAGGAGTACCTGGGCAGCCTCGACATCATCGACGTCGAGAGCGAGGAGCGGGCGCTCGAGATCGCCGCCCGGGTGCCGTTCGCCCGGGTCGGGAAGGTCGAGGTGCGGCCGCTGCTCCACGAGGCCGCGGAAGAGATCTGACGACGCTCGCATGAGCGACGCCACCCCCACGCTCGAGGGCCTGCTGCGTGAGCTCGCGCCGCAGGCCCTCGGGGCCGTCGTCCGCCGGTTCCGCCAGTTCGACGCCAGCGAGGACGCGGTGCAGGAGGCCCTGGCCGCGGCCGCGGCGCAGTGGCCCGTGGAGGGGATCCCCGCCAATCCGCGGGGCTGGCTCGTCACGGTCGCGTCCCGGCGGATGACCGACCACGTGCGCCGCGAGTCGGCGCGCCGCCGGCGCGAGGTCGACGACGCCGCCCACCGCGCCGCCGACGCCCGGCTGGCGGCGCCGGCCGACGAGACCGACCCCGGAGCGGCGGGCGACGACACGCTGACCCTGTTGTTCCTGTGCTGCCACCCGTCGCTGTCGGCGCCGTCGCAGCTCGCTCTCACGCTGCGCGCCGTGGGCGGCCTGACCACCGCCGAGATCGCCCGCGCCTTCCTGGTCCCCGAAGCGACGATGGCGCAACGCATCAGCCGGGCCAAGGCCACCATCAAGAAGGCGGGGGCCACCTTCGAGCTGCCGCCCCCCACCGAGCGCGGCGAGCGCCTCCGGGTGGTGCTCCACGTGCTCTACCTGGTGTTCAACGAGGGCTACACGTCGACGTCGGGGCCCGACCTGCAGCGTGCCGACCTCGCCGACGAGGCCATCCGGCTGACGCGCGCGGTGCGTCGGCTGCTGCCCGACGACGGCGAGGTCGCCGGGCTGCTGGCGCTCATGCTGCTGACCGACGCCCGCCGCGCCGCCCGCACCGGTCCGTTCGGCGAGCTCGTCGCGCTGGCCGACCAGGACCGCACGCGGTGGGACCGCTCCGCCATCGCCGAGGGCGTCGACCTCGTCACCGAGACCCTGCAGACGAGGCGCCTCGGCCCGTACCAGCTCCAGGCCGCCATCGCGGCCGTGCACGACGAGGCCGAGACCGCCGAGGACACCGACTGGCTGGAGGTCCTCGCCCTGTACGACCTGCTCGCGCAGGTCGGCCCGAACCCGATGGTGACGCTCAACCGCGCGGTCGCCCGGGCGATGGTGCTCGGCCCCGACGCGGGACTCGAGCTGCTGGCCACGCTCGACGACGACGAGCGGATGGCCGACCACCACCGCCTGCACGCCGTGCGCGCCCACCTCCTCGAGATGGCGGGCGACACCGAGGCGGCCCGCGCCGGGTACCTCACCGCGGCCCGGCGCACCCTCAGCGCCCCCGAGCAGCGCTACCTCGAGGCCAGGGCCGCCGCCCTCCGGGACTGACCGCGAGGCCGGCGGGCGCCGGTGGCCGTGCGGGCGCGGGCATGAGGACGCGGGCGGCGCGGGCATGCGGGAAATTCGTTCGCCCGGGCCCCGCTCGTGCGGCAGTGTGTCCCCGTCACGCCGACACCGGTCGCCGAGAGGCTCCCGGTCGACCACGAGGAGGTGCCCCCGACGATGATCAGCTCCCGAGAGCTCGAGACCGCGATCCGTCGCACGGCCCTCCCCTCGTGCGGCGTGACCGCCCGGCGCACCCGGTGCGCCCCGGTCCTCACCGCGGCCTGACGCGAGCCCCGGCGCCTCCCGGCGACCGGTGCCCCCGCCGCCCCGGGCTCTCGCCCCGGCGCTCCTGCAGCGCCGACCCAGCGCCTTGCGGCGCTCACCCACGCACCACGGCGCGCCGTCCCGGCCCGCCCGGAACCGAAGGACCTGCCATGTTCCACCACCACATCGCCGCCCAGGCCCTGGTCGACGACCGCCACCGCGAGCTGCGGAAGGCCGTGACCCCCCGGTCACGCCCGCCATCCCCGCCGCGGAGATGGGTCCGCCCCGGCCGGCGCTGATCTCCCGCTACCAGGGAACGTCATACGAGGGGTGGTCGGGTGTCACACCGGCCACCCCTCCGGCGCGTCCCTGGGCAGGTCAGGGCCGTTCCCGCACCCCGACACCGGTCGGGCGCGCCGTGCGGGGCCGAGGTCGGCGGCCCCGTCCCGCTACCCTCGCTCCGATGGACGCGTCGCCCGCCGAGGCCTGGCACATCCGCCCGAACGGTCCCCTGGTCGGCGAAGTCCAGGTCAGCGGGTCGAAGAACGCGGTGACCAAGCACATGGTCGCCGCCATGCTCGGCACCGAGCCGAGCACGATCACCAACGCGCCCGACGTGGGCGACGTGGGCATCACGGCCGACATCCTCACCTCGCTGGGCGTGGGGGTCGAGATCTCGGGCGACAGCATCGCCATCGACCCCGTCGAGGCGCCGGGCGCCGACGTGCCGCTCGAGTTCACCGGGCTCAACCGCATCCCGATCCTGCTGCTCGGGCCGCTGCTCACCCGCAACCACGAGGCGTTCGTGCCGTTGGTGGGCGGCGACCGCATCGGGCGCCGCCCCGTCGACTTCCACATCGACGCCCTCGAGCGCATGGGCGCCGACATCACGGTGTCCGACGACGGCATCACCGCCCGGGCCGACCGCATCCACGGTGCACAGATCACCCTCCCCTACCCCAGCGTCGGCGCCACCGAGAGCGTGCTGCTCACGGCCGTGCTGGCCGAGGGACGCACGGTGCTCCGCAACGCCGCGGTCGAGCCCGAGGTCACCGAGCTCGCCCTGTTCCTGCAGCGCATGGGCGCCCGCATCGGGTTCAAGCCCGACCGCCGCATCGTCATCGAAGGCGTCGAGAGGCTGCGGGGGGCCGAGGCCCGGTTGCAGGGCGACCGGCTCGAGGCGTTCTCGTACCTGGTGGCCGGCCTCATGACCGGCGGGCAGGTGCGGGTCGGCGGCTGCCCGCAGGACCGCATGGTCACCGCCATCGACACGCTGCAGAAGATGGGCGCCCGGTTCGAGATCACCGACGAGTACATCCAGGCCAGCGCCGACACCGGCCTGCGCCCGGCCGCGGTGCAGACCGACACCCACCCCGGGTTCATGACCGACTGGCAGCCGCCCCTGATCGTGCTGATGACGCAGGCCGACGGCATGTCCGTCATCCACGAGACCGTCTACGAGGACCGCCTCGGCTACGTCGAGGCGCTCACCCAGATGGGCGGCGAGATCGAGCTGTTCGACACGTGCCTGGGCGGTCCGGCCTGCCGCTTCCACGACACCACCGCCAAGCACTCGGCGGTCGTGCGGGGCGTCTCCAAGCTGCGCGGGGCCGAGGTCACCATCCCCGACGTGCGGGCGGGCTTCTCGTCGGTCATCGCGGCCGCCGTGGCCGACGGGCCCTCGACGCTGCACGGCATCCACCACCTCGAGCGCGGCTACAACCAGCCGTTCCGAACGCTCGAGTCGCTTGGCCTCAAGCTCGAGCGCGTGATCGCCGACGAGGCCTGACGAGCGGCGCCGGCCCCGCGTCGCGTCCACCCCGGGCGGACAGGGCCCGTCAGTCGCCGGGCGTGACGGGGGTGTCGGGTCCCGGCTCGATCCAGCCCCGGCCCAGCGCATCGGCCAACCGGCGTTGCACTTCGTCCCACAGAGCCGGCGCCCCGGCGTCGATGGCTCGGTTGACCTCGCGGACGCGGTCGGCGGTGATGCCGTGCGCGCGCCACGACCGCCCGCGGCTCGCGTGGTTGAGCAGGAAGCCGGCGAAGCGGTCGATCGACCGGGCGAAGCGGGCCTCGGCGCTGGTCCCCTGCTCGAACTCGTCCCACACCGCCCGCAGCTCGGCGCCCTGCTCGGGCGGCAGCAGGGCGTAGAGGCGGTCGGCGGCGGCCTGCTCGCGGGCGTCCTTGTCGGCCCGGCCTGCCGTGTCGTACACGTAGGTGTCCCCGGCGTCGACCTCGACGATGTCGTGGACCACCACCATCCGCACCACGGTGGCCACGTCCACCGGCTCGGCCGCGTGCTCCGCGAGCAGCATGGCCATGAGCGCCAGGGTCCACGAGTGCTCCGCCGTGTTCTCGTGCCGTGACCCGTCCGCCAGGTAGCCGCGACGCTCGACGCCCTTGAGCCGGTCGACCTCGAGGAGGAACGCCAGCTGGTCGGCGAGCCGGGTAGCCACGTCGGGCCCGGCACGACCGCCGGCCGCGGGAGCGCCGGTGGTGGCGGCGGCGCCGTCGTCGGGCGGCGGCATCGCGCTCACCCGGACAGGAGGCTGGCCAGCGCCCACAGCGCCGCGATCGTGCCGACCGCGATCATGACGACGCTGCGCGACAGCGGGGCGCGCGCCAGCTCGCCCTCCTTCGGCGACTCGGGCGGGCGGACGAGGGCCACCACGCTGCCGACCGCCATCGCCGCGCCGAGGGCCAGGACCAGGTATGCCAACAGGTCTTCACCGAGGAACATCGCCGGTCAGCCTACGGTCCGGCTCCGGAGGCGCCCCAGCCCGGTCGCGGTGGGCCCACACCCGTGCCGCGCCGACGAGGGCGGGTGTGTGCTGTCCGTCACCGCCGACGACCACCGACCACCATGCGCCTCAGCGGCGGACGTGGCGGAACAGGCCGTCGAGCAGGTGGGCCCCGTCGGTGTGGCCGAACGGCACCAGGTTGGCCACCAGCGCCAGGGCGTTGACGCCGATGGCCAGCTCGACGAGCTCGGTCGTCGTGGCGCCGTCGCCCATCGTCGCCCGCAGGCCCAGCAGGACGAGCACGAGCAGCGCGCTCGCGGCCGGACCGGCGAGGGCCACCGCGGCGCGGTCGAGCGGCCGGTCGTCGTGCCCGTAGTAGGCGGTGGTCCCGGTGAGCCCGCCCAGCACCACCCACTCGACCCGGTAGCCGAGGTTGTGCGCCGCCCAGGCGTGCGCGCCCTCGTGGACGAGGGTCGACGCCGCGACGCCGACGACCACGACCAGCGGCAGCCACGCCACCTCTCCGGCGGGGGCCCACAGGCCAACCCCCACGGTCAGGGCGACGAGCGCGGCCATCCCGGCGCTGACCCGCACGCGGGCTCCCACGACTGGGAACGTCCACCGGGGCGGCCGGGCACCCGAGGCGACCCGGTGGGGTCGGGCCCGAGGCAGGACCGGCGCGGCCATCCCCCCAGGATGCCAGGCGAGGCCGGGGCCACGACGGGCACACGGCCCCACGCGACCGGACCGTCGCCCCCTGGGGGTCGTCCCGGGCGGGCTTGGGGGACCGACCGGATCGCCGCGGCGGGCCGGCCGGCGGACGGTGGGGGCCATGTCCGCGACACCCGTCTCGCCCGCGCCCGTCCCAGCCGCGACGGCCGATCCGCCGGCCCCGCCACGGCACGGCCGGTCGACCCCCTCCCCTGCGTCGATCGACGCCCTCGTCGACGCCACCCCGGTCGGCCGCGACCGGGTGGTCGACCTGCTCCGAGCGGCCAGCATCGCCGTGGTCGTGCTCTGGCACTGGAGCCTGTCGGTCACCCACTGGCACGACGGTCGCCTGGTGATGCCGAACCCCGTCGGCGAGGTGCCCGGCCTGTGGGCCGCCACGTGGGTGCTGCAGGTCATGCCCGTGTTCTTCTTCGTCGGGGGGTACGCCAACCTCGCCGGCTGGCAGGCGGTCACCCGGGACGGCGGCGGTGGCGCCCGCTTCCTGCGCAGCCGCATGCGCCGCCTGGTCGGCCCGCTCGTGCCCTGGCTCGGGTGCTGGGTGGTCGCCGACCTCGCCTGGCGGGCCGCCGGCGGGCGCAGCGTGCTCGAGTGGGGCCGGGTCGTCCTCGTCCCCCTGTGGTTCCTGGCGGTCTACGCCGGCGTGGTGCTGGCGGTCCCCGTCACCGCCCGGCTGCACGCCCGGTGGCGCTGGCGGGTGCCCGTGGCGCTGCTGGGCGCGTCCCTGGGCGCCGACGCGCTGCGCCTCGGGGCCGAGGTCGGTGGCCCGGTACCAGGCCTGGCCGGCTCGGCGTGCGTGTGGCTGCTGTGCCACCAGCTCGGCTACTGGTGGCGGGACGGCACGCTGGTCGCCGCCGGCCGCGCTCGGGCGCGCCTGTTGGTCGCCGGCGGGCTGACCGGCCTCGTCGCCCTCACGATCGTCGGCCCCTACCCCACGTCGATGGTCGCCATGCCGGGCGACGACATCAGCAACATGTTCCCCACCACCGCCTGCATCGCTGCACTCGCCACCCTCCAGCTCGGGCTCGTGCTGCTCGCCCGGCCCCGCCTCGACGCCTGGTGCCAGCGGCGCGGCCCCTGGCGGGCGGTCGTGGGCGCCAACGGGGTGGCGATGCCGGTGTTCTGCTGGCACATGACGGCCCTGGTCGTCTTCCTGGGGCTCTACGAGTGGGCGGGGTTCTCCCTGGCGGAGGCCCCCACCGCCGACTGGTGGCTCACCCGACCGGTGTGGGTCGCCGGCCCCGGCGTGCTGCTCGCAGGGTTGATCGGCGTCGCCGCCCGGCCCGGGCGGCGGGTGCCGCCTCCCGGCCGGCGTGCCCGCCGCGAGCGCGGCCGGGCGGAGGGATAGCGTGCGACCGATGTCGAGCCGGTACCGCCTGGTGGCGCTCGTCGGCCTCATCCTGCTGGGGGCGGCGATCTACGGGATCTTCGCCCTCATGCGCGACGACACGCCCGCCCCCGAGGCGGCCGTCGAGGCCTACCTCGACGAGTGGTCCGACGGCGACTTCGCCGCCATGGAGGAGCGGGTCGTCGACCCGCCCGACAGCTTCGTCGACGACTACCAGGCGGTGGTCGACGACCTCGGCGTCGCCGAGGCCGACTACGAGCTGACCTCGACCGACGTCGGTGGCGACACCGGCGTGGCCCGCTACTCGGCGACCGTCCAGCTCGACGAGCTGGGCGAGTGGACCTGGGACGGCAGCCTGCGCATCAGCCGGGGCGACGGCGACGACTGGCTCGTCGAGTGGGCGCCGTCGAACATCCACCCCGCCCTCGCCGACGGGCAGCACCTCGGGCGCACCCGCGAGGTGCCCGAGCGGGCGCCGATCCTCGACAGCGCCGGCAACCCGCTGGCGGTCGGGCGCCCCGCCCGCATCGTCGGCCTCGAACCGCGGGCCATCACCGACCTCGACCAGATCAAGGCGGCGTTCCAGCAGCAGCTCGGCATCGACCCCGCCCGCATCGACGAGGCCCTCAACGCCCCCGGCGTCCGGCCCGACCACTTCGTCACGATCACCACCATCGACACCGCCCGCTACGACCAGGTGGCGCCGGTCATCTACCCGCTCCCCGGCACCCGGTTCCGCGACACCTTCCTGCGGGGCGGCCCCACGCCCGAGTTCGCCGCCCACGTGCTCGGCAGCTTCGGGGAGATCACGGCCGAGCGCCTCGAGGAGCTGGGACCGCCCTACCGGGCCGGCGACCTGGTCGGCCTCACCGGCCTCGAGGCCCGCTACGAGGAGCAGCTGGCCGGCACGCCCTCGAGCACCATCCAGGTGCTCGACGAGGACGGCACCGCGGTCAGCGACGTCCAACGGTTCGACGGACGGGCGCCGCAGCCCGTGCGCACGACGCTCGACCCCGCCGTCCAGTCAGCGGTCGAGGCCGCGCTCGGCACCACTACCACGCCCATGGCCGTCGTCGTGGTCGACTCGAAGAGCAACATCCGGGCGGTCGCCTCCCGCCCGCTCGGCGAGTACAACCGGGCGCTCGCCGGCGAATACGCTCCCGGCTCGACGTTCAAGATCGTGACCACGTCGGCGCTGCTGGCCCGGGGGGTCACGCCCGACACCCCGGTCGAGTGCGCACCGACGGTCAACGCGGGCGGGCGCACCTTCCAGAACTTCGAGGCGTCGAGCCTCGGCACCGTGCCGTTCGGACTGGCGTTCGCCCAGTCGTGCAACACCGCCTTCATCTCGACCGCGGCGGACCTGCCCGACCCCGACTTCGTGGCCGCCGCGCAGTCCTTCGGCTTCAACACCGACTACTCGGTGGGGCTCGACACGACCGGCGGCAGCTTCCCGCAGCCCGCCGACGCCACCGAGCACGCCGCCGCCGCCATCGGCCAGGGACGGGTGACCGCCAGCCCCCTGCACATGGCGACCGTCGGGGGCACGATCATCGACGGCACCTGGGAGCCGCCGGTGCTGCTGCCCGACGAGCCGCCGTCGACCGTGCCGCCCACCACCCTGGCCGGCGGCAGCAACCAGACGATCCTGGGGCTGATGCGACGGGTGGTGGCCGAGGGCAGCGGCACGCGGGCCGCGGTCCCGGGCGTCGACATCGCCGGCAAGACCGGCACCGCCGAGTACGGCTCGGGCGACCCGCCGCCGACGCGGGCGTGGTTCGTGGGCATCCGCGGCGACCTGTCGGTGGCCGTGCTGGTCGAGGACGGGGTGTCCGGCGGCGAGGTCGCCGCACCGATCGCCGGCCAGGTGCTGGCCCGCCTCCCCTGACGACGGTCCCGGCCGCGTCCCGCGGCCGGGTTGCCGCGCCGCGCCCACCGACCATCTCCGTGACCTCGTGGTGCCTGGGCAACCACAACGACACAGAGAACCCCGTGCGCGCCCCGAGACCGACCCCTCGTGCGTAGCGTGGCCGACATGACCGTGCTCACACCCGAGGCCCGTGCCGTCATCGAGTCGGGCCGCCTCGCCCACCTGGTCACCGTGGCGGCCGACGGGAGCCCTCACGTGACCATCGTGTGGGTCGGCCTCGACGGCGACGAGATCGTCAGCGGGCACATGGGACTCCGGCAGAAGCTGCGCAACGTCGAGCACGACCCGCGGGTGGTGCTGTCGCTCGAGTCGGGCCACCGCAACGCCATGGGGCTCGACGAGTACCTGGTCGTCGAGGGCACCGCCCGGGTCACCGAGGGCGGCGCCGCGGCTCTGCTGCAGCGCCTGGCCGACGTCTACCTCGGCCCGGGCACGACCTTCCCGCCCGGCCAGGACCACCCACCCGGGTTCGTGCTCCACATCACGCCCGAGCGCCTCGGCGGCGTCGGGCCGTGGAACCCCCGCTGACGGCGAGGACGTCGACCGCACAGGCACGAACCGGCCAGGGAGCCCGCCGACCGCCGTCGCGGCACGGGCGACGCGGCTCACCGCCGCCGCTCGGGTCCATCACCTGCTCGCGACGTCGCGCGCCGGCGTCGACCATCCTCGGGCCCGCGAAGACCCGGGTGCGACGTGGAGCGAC
>Ga0111539_10009180_pt1 | contig 12502 bp, 15 predicted proteins | sample RhiMethybrSRZTD1_FD_79667 | JGI IMG/M metagenome (GOLD analysis project Ga0111539, IMG submission 79667) | Populus rhizosphere microbial communities from Tennessee, USA - Rhizosphere MetaG P. TD hybrid SRZTD1 (version 2) (version 2) | ecosystem: Host-associated > Plants > Roots > Rhizosphere >...
CCTGCAGATCGGCGAGCGCACCGGCAACGGCTCGGGCTGGAGCGTGGCGCGCGTGCTCGATCTCTTCCCGCGGCTGCGGGAGCGGCTGACGAACCGCGGCAACAAGCTCTCGGGCGGCGAGCAGCAGATGCTCGCCTGCGGACGAGCCCTGGTCGGCAATCCCGACATCCTCCTGATGGACGAGCCCTCGGAGGGCCTGGCGCCGCTCCTCGTGCGCGAGCTCGGACGGATGCTCGCCAGCCTCAAGGCAGACGGCGTCTCCATCTTGTTGATCGAGCAGAACCTGGCGTTCGCGCTGCGGATCGCCGACCGCGTCTATCTGATGAGCAAGGGCCGGATCGTCCACGAGTGCCGCCCCGACGAGCTCCGGCGCGACGACGCGGTCAAGGCGCGCTACCTGGGCGTCTGATCGCCGCCGAAGCCGGCGATGCGGCCGTGGCCGTTCCATCGGGAATCCCTATTTGCATATTGACAACTTACCTATAGGCTTCGCGGTGTCGCGGGCGAGGATTTCGGGCCTCCCAGCGTCAATCGAGACTCGAGGAGAGATCGCGATCATGAGATCCGGACGGATATTGCTCGGGCTTTCGCTGCTCGCGCTGGCCGCGGCGAGCGCGCCTTCGATCCCCGCCGATGCCCAGGGCGCCAAGCTGCGCTTCGGCGTCGGCCCCCTGCAGCCCACGCCGACGGAGACGAAGAAAGCCTACGAGCCCTTCTTCGCCTACCTGGCCAAGGAGCTCGGGCGCGATTTCGATCTCACCGCCACGACCGACTGGGCCGGCATCTCGGTGGCGCTCGCCAACAAGCAGGTCGATCTGGCGTGGATGGGTCCGTGGGGCTACGTGCTCGCCAACGACGACTCGGGCGTCCGCGCGATCGCCACGGCCAAGTACGACGGTAAGCCCATCTACCACGCGATCGTCGTGTGCAAGCCGGGCCTGGTGACCAACTGGCCCGACGGCGCCAAGGGTAAGCGCGTCTCGTTCGCCGACGTCGGTTCGACCTCGGGCTGGCTCATCCCGACCTCGTGGTTCAAGCGGCGCGGCATCGATCCCAAGCAGCTGTTCAACTACTCGGACGGGGCCACCCACGCGGCGAACGAGATCGGCGTCGCCAGCGGCCAGGTCGACTGCGCGACCGACTTCGATCGGAACCGCAACGCGATGATCGAGGGCGGCAAGCTCGAGAAGAACGCGACCGAAGTCGTGTGGACCTCCGAGCCCCTGCCCAACGACGCGATCGCGGTGCCGCGCGATTTCGACCCGGCGCTCGCCGACCGGATCCAGAAGCTCCTCGTCGGCATCACCGAGGCGCAGGCCAAGACGATCCTGCCGAATCACTACACCGGCTTCGTCGCGGCGACCCACGAGAACTATCGGATGATCGAGGACGCCGGAGTCCTGGTCGGCCGTCTCAAGAAGAAGTAGCAGTCGATGGCGACGGTGGTGAGACGGGCCGGTGAGTATCCCGAGCCCGTCGTGGCGTGGTGGTCGGGACGCCGGCTGCGCTTCGCGCTCGTCCTGATCCTGCTCGCCGCGTTCTACTCGGCCAGCTGGCACCTGGCGAAGGTCGATCCCGGCCGGCTCCTCACGGGCTTGCCGAAGATGGCGGGATGGGCGGCGAAGGCGTGGCCGCCGGCCACCGACGAGCTGCCGGTCCTGCTGCTGAGAACGGCCGAGACGATCGCGATGGCGGCGATCGGTACGACAGCGGCGGCGCTCCTGGCCCTTCCCATGTGCATCGTGGCCGCGCGCAACGTGACGCCGAGCATGGCGCTCTACTATCCGGCCCGCTGGCTGCTGAACGCGCTGCGCGGCGTCGATTCGTTCGTGTTCGCGCTGCTCTTCGTCGCCGCGGTCGGGCTCGGGCCGTTCGCGGGCGTGCTCGGGATCGCGCTCCACACCTGGGGCAGCACCGCGAAGCTCTGGGCCGAGGCGATCGAGAACATTCCGCCGGGCCCGCTCGAGGCCGCGGCGGCGACCGGCGCCTCGCGCGTGAAGGTCATCGCCTACGCGCTGCTCCCGGACGTCGCGCCCGCGATGGTCTCCGTCGGGCTCTTCTGGTGGGAGTTCAACGTGCGCGCCTCCACCGTGCTCGGCGTCGTCGGCGCCGGCGGGATCGGCCAGGAGCTCAAGAACTCGATGGACCTCCTGCTGTTCCCGCGCCTGCTGACGATCATTCTCCTGATTCTGGTGACGGTCACCGTCATCGACCACACGAGCGAATGGCTGCGGCGCAAGCTCGAATAACCGCCGAGCTCAACGGCAACGGCCTCGTCGCCTACACCGAGGGGCTGACCAAGAGTTATCCGCCGGCGGTCACGGCGCTCGACGGCGTGTCGTTCGCGGTGCGCCCCGGCGAGTTCGTCGCGGTGCTCGGCCCGAGCGGCGCCGGAAAGACCACGCTCTTCCGCTGCCTCACCGGGCTCACGCGACCGGATCGCGGCACGGTCACCGTCGCCGGCCGGGATATCTGGCAGAGCCCGCGCGAGCTGCGCTTGGCGCGGCGTGAGCTCGCGTTGATCTTCCAGCAGTTCAACCTGATCCGCCGGCTCTCGGCGCTCGAGAACGTGCTGGTCGGCCGCCTGGCGCACGTGCCGGCGTGGCGCGTGATCTCGAGATGCTTCACGCGCGCCGACCGGCAGCTGGCGCTCGGCTGCCTCGACACGGTCGGGCTGCTCGACCGCGCCGGCACACGGGCCGACGAGCTCTCGGGCGGCCAGCAGCAGCGCGTGGCGATCGCCCGCGCGCTCGCCCAGCACGCGAAGGTCATCCTGGCCGACGAGCCGGTCGCGAGCCTCGATCCGGAGTCGTCGGCGACCGTGCTCCAATCGCTCCGCTCCGCGGTTTCCGCGGGCGTGGCCGTCGTCGCGAGTCTCCACCAGGTGCACCTCGCGCGGGAGTACGCTGATCGCATCGTGGCGCTGCGCGACGGCCGCATCGTGGAGGACACACCCGCGGCGCGGCTGGACACGCGAGCGATCGAACAGATCTACGAACGGAAGGGAGAGCGAGAGGCCTCATGAGCCCCGGATCGCCGGCGCCAGGCGCGATCGATGCCCGGTGGGATGCGGGCGAGCTCGGCTGCGGCGACCTGGTGCTCGAGCTCCGCGCACGCATGGAGTCGATGCGGCCGGGCCAGCTCCTCGAGCTCACCGCGCGCGATCCGGGCGCGCGAGCGGACATCCCGGCCTGGTGTCGCATGACGGGACATACCTTGGTCACCGAGCAGCATCCCCTGTACCAGATCCGTCGAAAGGAGAACTGAGTCATGGCCAACCGATTCTGTGTCAGCCTCACCCACGCGAAGGACAACCAGGACAAAGCGACCGTCGGCTTCGTCGTCGCCAACGCGGCGACCGGTTCGGGCAAGGAGACGCTCGTGTTCCTGAGCGTCGAAGGCGTCCGCCTCGCCCAGAAGGGGTACGCCGACGATATCCGCGAAGAAGGCTTCGCGCCGCTGCGCGAGCTGATGGACAACTTCGCAAAGGCCGGCGGGACCATCTACGTCTGCTCGCCGTGCTTCAAGAAGCGGAAGCTCGACGAGAACAACCTGGTGGCCGGCGCGGCGATCGTCGGCGGCGCCAAGCTCGTCGAGTTCCTGTCCGAGGGCAGCCCCTGCGTCAGCTACTGAGCGCGCGGCGCCACGGCGCCGCGAGGAAGACCACGAGCGATGGAGCCCGTTGACCGACACCAGCTCGACGCCGACCTTAGCTTCGACGGCGGAGATCTGGACTGCGGCAACGGGCTCCTCCTTCTGATCCGTCAGCACATGGATCCGCTGGAGCGCGGCCAGCTCCTCGAGTTCCGCTCCACCGAGATCTCGGTCGAGGAAGATTTGCCGGCGTGGTGCCGGATGACCGGCAACGAGCTTGTCTCGTTCGTGCGACGCGGCAAGGAGTGAAGCTTCCTCGTCTGCAAGGGCACGCTCGCCGAGCGCAAGCCGCCGCGGCGCGTGAGCGCGGCGGCGCTCGCTCCCGTCACCCGTCAGCCCGTCGCCGTCTCGATCCCGGCGGTTCTGCCGCCGCCGGCGGCGGCTCCCGCGATCCGCCCGCTGTCGGTGATGGGTATCGGCAGCTGGCCGCGACCGCGCTGGATGCTGCAGGCGATCCACGAACACCTGGAAGGGCGACTGGGCGAGGCCGAGTTCGCGGCGACCGGCGACGACGCCGTGCGCCTGGCCGTCGACGCTCAGCTCCGGGCCGGCGTCGACGCCGTCAGCGACGGCGAGCAGCGGCGCGACAACTACGCGAGCTTCGTCGGCGGGCGGCTCGACAACTGCCAGCTCATTCCCCTCACCGATCTGCTCCCGCTGGTCGACGATCCCGAGAAGTTCGAGCGGGAGATGCGCTCGCTCGACGTCCCCGCATCGGAGGTGCGCCATCCCGCACTCTTCGGACCGATCGGGCGGAGCCGGCCGCTGGTGGGCCACGAGCACGCGTTCCTGCGCGCGCTGACGGACAAGCCGCGTGAAGATCGCGCTGCCCGGCCCGTACCTTCTCACGCGCCTGATGTGGCTCGAGTGCGTCTCGGATCGTTTCTATCGGTCACGCGAGCATCTGGCCGAGGACGTGGTGCGCGTACTCCGTGAGGAGCTCCACTTCCTGCTCGCGGCGAGCGTCTCGCTCGTGCAGCTCGACGAGCCCGTGCTGGCCGAGGTGGTCTACACCGGCGCCAAGAACACGCGGAGCTCATGTGCGGGGCGCTCAGCGAGAAGGGCGACGCCGGCCGTGAGCTCCACTTCGCGCGTGATCTGGTCAGCCGGGTCGTGGCCGGACTGCCCCGCGAGCGCCTGGCCCTGCACGTGTGCCGCGGCAACTGGACGCGCAACGAGGACGCGGCGCTCACCGGCGACTATCGGCCGCTGCTCCCGATCCTCTCCTCGCTCGAGGTCGGCACCTTGTTCCTCGAGCTCTGCACGCCGCGCGCCGGAGAGCTGGAGGTCCTCGCCGATCTGCCGCGAAACGTCCGGATCGGCGTGGGCGTCGTGAACCAGAAGCACGAGCGCGTCGAGCCCGTCGAGGAGATCGCCGAGCGCGCCCGGCGTGCCGTGAAGCTCTTCGGCGCGGACCGCGTGCTGCTCACGCCCGACTGCGGCTTCGCGACCTTCGCCGACAACCCGGTCGCGTCGGCGCAGGTCGCCGAGGCCAAGCTGAAGGCGATCGTTCAGGCGGCCGAGCTCGTGCAGCGGGGGTGAATCAGAGACCACCGATTGTCTCGGCGGCCGAGAGCCTCTAGGATCACGGCAGTCCGAAAGGAGCCACCATGGACATCGGCTGCCAGCTTCCGATGCAGGGCCCGGTCGCCACGCGTGACGCGCTGATGACGTTTGCACGCCAGGCCGAGGCGCACGGCATGGCCTCGCTCTGGGTCAGCGATCATGTCGTCTTCCCCTACACATCCTCCGGCTATCCGGGCGGGCGGTTTCCGCATCCTCCGGAGAAGCCCTATCTCGAGCCCGTGACCCTGCTCGCCGCCGCGGCGATGTGCACGACGAAGGCGCGGCTAGGCGCCTCGGTGTTCGTGCTCGGTCACCGCCATCCCGTGCTGATGGCCAAGATGCTCACCACGATCGACACGCTCTCCAACGGGCGGTTGATCTGCGGGGTCGGCGTAGGCTGGTGGAAGCAAGAGATCGAGATCCTCGGCTCGCCGTTCGATCGGCGCGGCAAGCAGGGGGACGAGATGCTCCGCGTCTTCAAGGAGCTGTGGACGTCGGACAACCCGACGTTCAACGGCGAGTTCTATCGCTTCAGCGACGTCGGCTTCGCGCCCAAGCCCGTGCAGAAGCCGCATCCGCCGATCTGGGTGGGCGGCGACAGCGCCGGCGCGTTTCGCCGGGTCATCGAGCTCGGCGATGGCTGGCATGCGTCGGGCAAGACGCCGGCCGAGATGCGAGATCGCATCGCGCGCCTGCGCGCCGCGGCCGACGCCGCCGGGCGGCCGTGGCAGTCGTTGACGATGTCGCTGCGGCTCGCGCTCAGCGACGATCTGGTCCGGCAGGGCGCGCAGGCGGTCACGGATCTGTTCGGCGAGTACCAGCGGATCGGCCTGGCCCACCTGATGGTCGACTTCCGCCGGGACGATCTCGGGCGCATGCTCGAGCTGCTCGATCTGGTCGCGACCAAGGTGCGCCCGGCGCTATGACGCGGCCGTTCACGGGCAAGGAGTTTCTCGAGAGCCTGCGCGACGGCCGTGAGATCTGGATCTACGGCGCGCGGGTCGACGACGTGACGACGCATCCCGCCTTCCGCAACCCGGCCCGGATGCTGGCGCGGCTCTACGACGCGCTCCACGACCCGGCCAGCCACGCCACCTTGACGTGCCCGACCGACACCGGCTCCGGCGGCTACACGCATCGCTACTTTCGCGCGCCGGCGAGCGTCGACGATCTGGTCGCCGCACGCGACGCGATCGCCGCGTGGTCGCGGCTGAGCTACGGATGGATGGGGCGCTCGCCGGACTACAAGGCCGCGTTCCTGGCCACGCTCGGCGCCAACGCCGACTTCTACGCGCCGTACCAGGACAACGCGCGCCGCTGGTATCGCGCGGCGCAGGAGCGCGTGCTGTTCTTGAACCACGCACTGGTTCAGCCGCCGGTCGATCGCCACCGGCCGCCCGACGAGGTCGCCGACGTGTACGTGCACGTCGAGAAGGAGACCGACGCCGGGCTGATCGTCAGCGGCGCCAAGGTCGTGGCCACCGGCTCGGCGCTGACTCACGCGAACTTCATCGCGCATCCCTCGACCACCCCGATCAAGACGAAGGAGTTCGCCGCGGTGTTCATCGCGTCGATGAACACCCCGGGCGTCAAGCTGATCTGCCGGCCGTCCTACACGATGACGGCCGAGGTGATGGGGAGCCCGTTCGACTATCCGCTGTCGAGCCGGATGGACGAGAACGACGCGATCCTGGTGCTCGATCACGCGCTGGTTCCGTGGGAGAACGTCTTCGTCTACGAGAACGTGCAGAAGTCCAACACGTTCTTCCAGGGCTCGGGCTTCTTCTCCCGCGCCATGTTCCACGGCTGCACGCGTCTGGCCGTGAAGCTCGACTTCATCGCCGGGCTGATGCTCAAGGCGGTCGACCTGGTCGGCTCGACCGAGACGAAGAACGTGCAGGCATCGGTCGGCGAGGTGATCGCCTGGCGCAATCTCTTCTGGGGGCTGACCGACGCGATGGCGCGCAACCCGGTTCCGTGGGCCGGCGCGACCGTGCTGCCGAATCCCGAGACGGCTCAAGCCTACCGAGTGTTCGCGCCGGTCGCCTACCCGCGGATCAAGGAGCTGGTGGAGGGCATCCTGGCCAGCGGCCTCATCTATCTCAACTCGCACGCCGTCGATTTCAAGACCCCGGAGCTGCGCCCGTATCTCGACAAGTATCTGCGCGGCTCGGACGGCACGGACGCCGTCGAGCGGATCAAGGTGATGAAGCTCCTGTGGGATTCGATCGGCACCGAGTTCGGCGGTCGCCACGAGCTCTACGAGCGCAACTACGCGGGCGCGCCCGAGACCGTGCGCTTGATCGCCTGGCAGATGGCGCAGGACAGCGGCCGCGCGGCGCAGTTCAGGGGCTTCGCCGAGCAGTGCCTGGCCGAGTACGATCTGGACGGCTGGGTCGCGCCCGACCTGATCACACCCGACGACATCAATCTCTTCCTCAAGAAGCATCGCTGAAGGAGCCGCCCGATGAGCACCTCGCCCTCGAACGAAGCGCTGCTGGCCGAGCTCGATCGCGTCGTCAAGGAGACGCTCGGCTATTTCGACGGCGCCGGCCGGTCGACCACCGCGAAGGTCGACCGCTGGCAGGCGCGTGACGTCCTGATGCACTTCATCTATTTCCACGACGCGACCGCGTGGGGCATCCAGGCCGCGGCGCTCGGCGGGCCTCCCTGGCAGCTGCCAGCCGACGCCGACACGATCAACGAAGTGTGCCGGCGGCTTCACGCCAACGAGAGCTTCGACGAGCTGCTGACCCAGGTGAAGCAGGCGCACGCGCGGCTCGTTCAGGCGGCGCGCGGCTCCTCCGCGCTCGACAAGCCGTGCTTCCGCCGCACGAACGGCGAGACGATCACGGGGCGGCAGCGGCTCGAGGTGCTGGCGCGGCACTGGGCCGAGCACGTGCGGGAGCTCCAGGCCGCGGCGAAGACCGGCGGATAGACTCGAGAGGATGCTGGGCGCTTTCGTCTCGCTGCTCGTGACGCTCTTGGCGGCTTCTCAGGCCGCCGCCGATCACGGCGGTCCACTGCGCGACGCGCCCATGAGCCCGCTGACCGCCGCGGCGCTGTTCGCAGGGCTGGCGCTGCTCGTGGGCGCGGTGGTCCTCGTGGTGGTCCGCGTGCTGACGCGCGACCGCTAGCCGCTCGTCAGAGCTCGGCGACCTCGACGGCCTGGCCGCCGGCGGCGCTCTTCCACACAGCCTCGGTGAACTCCATGTAGCGCACGCCGTCCTCGAAGGTCGTGCGCGAGACCTTCTCCGTGCCGCGGATCGCGTTGACGAACTCTTCCTCGACGCGCCAGCCGATCCGGCGCTCTGCCGGGATCGGGATCTCGCTCAAGGTCTTGTCGCCGCGCCGCCCGCCCGAGAGCCGCCGCGCGTCGGATTCGACCCGCAAGGTCCCCTCGGTCCCGAAGATCCAGACCTCGCTCGGCGGCGCCAGCGCGGTCACGGTGCTGAAGCGCATGTGCGCGACCGCGCCGCCGCCGAGCGTCGCGAGGATCTCGACGTGGTCGGGCACGCGGACCTCCTGCCAGACGCCGGCCGCGTCCTTGCGCCGCGGCACCGTGATCTTGGTCAGCGCGCTGACCCGGCGCGCCGGGCCGAGCCAGCGCATCAGCGCCTCGTACCAGATGCCCATCGTCATCGCGTTGAGGCCGCTCAGCCCGGCGTCCTGCCGCCAGTGCAGCGGCTCCTCGGCGTCGACGAAGCGCCCCTGGCTGGCCTGGATCGCGACCGAGATCACGTCGCCCACGTAGCCATCCGTCAGGAGCTTCTGGAGCGTCGCATCGACCTCGAGCGTGTTCGGGGCGGGCACGAGCTGCTTGACGAGCCCGGGCGCGCGCCGCGCGGCCTCGAGCATGCTGCGTGCCTCCGCGACGTTCAGCGCCATGCGCGCCTCGCAGAGCACGTGCTTGCCCTCGGCGAGCACCGCGCGCGTGATCTCGCAGTGGGTGTTGGGCCAGGTGCCGATGCACACCGCGTCGATGTCGGGCGCGCGCACGAGCTCGCGCCAGTCGCCGTAGACACGGGCGATCCCGAACTCCTTCGCGATCTGCTCGCCCGATGCCTTCGAACGGTTGGCGACGGCGATCAGCTCGACTCCCGGCTGGGCGGCGAGCTTCGGGATGTGATGCTTCCGAGAATTGGCGCCGGCGCCGACGAACCCTACGCGGATCGCTGTGTCTGTCATGGAGCGGGATGGTAGCACTCCGGCCGCGCGTTCGCCCCTCGGGCGCCAATCGGCCCGTGGCGTGCTAGGATCGAGGCACTATGGCCCATAAGGGAATGCGATTCGGAATCTTCCTGGCGCCGTTTCATCGAGTCGGTGAGAACCCCACCCTGGCCCTCGGTCGCGACATGGAGCTGATCGAGTGGCTGGATTATCTCGGCTACGACGAGGTCTGGATCGGCGAGCACCATTCGGCCGGCTGGGAGCTCATCGCGTCCCCCGAGCTCTTCATCGCCGCGGCCGCCGAGCGCACGCGCCACATCATGCTCGGCTCGGGCGTGACGAGCCTGCCCTATCACCACCCGCTGCTCGTGGCGCAGCGCTTCGTCCAGCTCGACCACATGACGCGCGGCCGCTCGATGCTCGGCTGCGGTCCCGGCGCGCTCGTGTCCGATGCCTACATGCTCGGCATCGAGCCCGTGACCCAGCGCCCGCGCATGGACGAGGCGCTCGACGCGATCATGCAGCTCCTGCGCTGCGAAGAGCCGGTGACGATGAAGACCGACTGGTTCGAGCTGCGCCAGGCGCGGCTGCACCTGGCGCCGTACACCGAGCCGCATTTCCCGATCGCGGTCGCGAGCGTGATGACGCCGGCCGGCGTGATCGCGGCGGGCCGACACGGTCTCGGCGTGCTCTCGCTCGGCGCCGGCCTGCCCGGCGGGCCCGAAGCGCTCGCGAACCAGTGGAAGCTCGCCGAGGAGACCGCCGAGAAGCACGGCAAGCGCATGGACCGGAAGGAATGGCGGCTCGTCGTCAACGTGCACGTGGCCGACGACGACGAGGAAGCGCTCAGACAGGTCAAGCGAGCCGAGCGCCACGAGACCGTCACCTACTTCGAGGAAACGCTCGGCCGCCCGCCGGGCCGCTCGGACGATCCGCTGACCGAGGGCGTGAAGATGGGCACGACACTGGTTGGCTCGGTCGAGACGGTCGTGCAGGGCATCGAGCACCTGCAGCGGCAGAGCGGAGGCGGCTTCGGCGGCTTGCTCTTCCGCGCTCACGAGTGGGCGACGCGCGAGCAGACCCTGCGCTCCTACGAGCTCTTCGCGCGCTACGTCATGCCCCGCTTCCAGGGCTCGCTCGAGACCACCCGCGGCTCGAACGAGTGGGCGCGCGACAACCGCAAGACGATCTTCACGCCGAACGTCGAAGCGATCCGCCGCGCGTTCGTCGACGCCGGACGCGACGTCCCGTCCGAGTTCAAGCAGCGGACCTCGGGCGCGCGCGACGAGTAACCAGTACGCCTCGCGCGCGGCCTTCGGGCGCCGCCTCGCGGCTGGACCGTTCTCGCCAGCCTGACTAGCGAACCCGGTTCTCGATCGGCGGCACCGTTTTCAGATAGTGGGCGATTGCCGTCGCGTCCGCTTCGGTCAGGTCCTTGAAGCCGGCTGACGTGCCGGCGATGACCGTCTTCATCAGCGAGGACGCTTCCTGCCCCGAGGGCTTCACGCCGGTTCGTAGAAACCGCGCGATCTGAGCCTCCGTCCAGCGGCCGATGCCGGTCTCGACGTGCGGCGTGATGTTGGCCGCCACGCTCCCCTGCGGCCCGGGGCCGCCGGCCAAGAACTTCGCGTCGTCGGGCGAGAAGTCGAATCGCCGCGGCGTGTGGCATTCGGTGCAGTGTCCGGCTCCGCCCGCAAGATACGCGCCCCGCGCGGGGCCGTCGCGCGGGGCGACCCGCCCGGGACTGGCAATCGTCAACGTCGGCACCGGGATCCGCAGTGATCGCGGCGGCACCGACGACTTGATCGGCTTGACGCTCCTCAGATAGGCCACCAGCGCCGCCACCTCGTCGTCGGCGATGCTCCCGAGATACTTGTACGGGTGGATCGGAAACAGCTTCGATCCATTCGGCCTCTCCCCCCGCCGGATCGCGCTGGTCACCTGCGCGTCGGTCCACTTGCCGATGCCGGTCTCGGTGTCGGGCGTGATGTTCGGCGCGTAGACGACACCGATCCCGTAGGAGAGCTCGAACTTCGTCCCGCCGGCGTTCAAGCCAATCCCGTCGGGCGGGGTGTGGCAGGCGCAGCCGCCGGCCGTCGCGAACACGTACTTTCCCCGGGCGGTGATGTCGGAGGCTGAGTCGGCGGCCCAGACAACGGAGCCCACCAAAAGGGCGAAGGCCAGGGAGAGCGCGCACGCGGCCGCCGTCAGGGCCGCGGCGCGGCGGCCGATCATCGAGCGGTGACGGTGTGGGCCTGCAGGGCCGGCAGCACCTTGCTGCCGAACCGGTGCAACTGCTCGAGGAACATCTCCTGCGGCATCGCGCCGCGGTTCATGTTGACCAGCACGGTCGCCGCGCCGGCGTGGTCAGCGGCCGCGACGATCCGCTCGATCACCTCGTCGGGCGTGCCCCAGGGCCACTGCTCGGCGTCGCGCTCCACGTCGGCCAGGGTCATGTCGCGGAACCGCTCGCGCGCCCCGGACACCGCGTGCATGTTCTCGGGCCGCACGTAGTCGAACGACGACGAGCTGAGATACCCGGCGTCGCGCTGGAGCGCAGCCTCGGAGACATTGCCGTGACTGAAGAGCGTCTGATTGAAGTAGAGCAGATACGGCGCGGCCTCGCGCACCGCCTGAGCCTTGCTGTCGGCCACGTAGGCCGGCGCCTGGATGATCAGATGATCGGGCGTCAGCTTATGACCGTGCTCGGCCAGGCATTGCGAGTAGTACCGAATGATGTCCTCGCGAATACCGCGAATGGGCACGAGACCCGGCGTGATCGGGATGTTGTGCCGTCCGGCCCACTCGATCGTCTCCTTGCTGCCGGTGACCGGCACCCACACCGGCGGGTGCGGCGTTTGCACCGGCCGCGGCCAGATGGCGACGTCGCGATACGACCAGAAGCGGCCCTCGTACGAGAACACCTCTTCGGTCCACGCGCGGCGAATGATCTCCCAGGCCTCTTCGAACCGCGCCCGCGAATCGGCCAGCGGCACCTTGTAGACGTTGTGCTCGCGCGGGATGCCGCGGGCGAATCCGGAAACGATGCGCCCGTTCGACATGCAGTCGAGCATCGCCAGCTCCTCGGCCAGCCGCAGCGGGTCGTGGAGCG
>Ga0111539_10009188_pt1 | contig 12495 bp, 14 predicted proteins | sample RhiMethybrSRZTD1_FD_79667 | JGI IMG/M metagenome (GOLD analysis project Ga0111539, IMG submission 79667) | Populus rhizosphere microbial communities from Tennessee, USA - Rhizosphere MetaG P. TD hybrid SRZTD1 (version 2) (version 2) | ecosystem: Host-associated > Plants > Roots > Rhizosphere >...
CGGTGGCAACCGAAGATCGGCGCCCACCTGCTACGGGACGCGGACATGCCGGCACTGTCGCCGTGGTCACCCCAGACCCACCGTACCCAGAATGGGGAGACAGAGCTGGCGCCGCACTTGCCACGATTCAAGGATCCGGTTACTCAGAAGGTCGCGGGATACGACCGTAAACAGGGCGAGGAGTAGGCTGCCGAGAAACCCGGCCCCGACGATCCGCCGCAGATTCGGCCACGCGGGCTCTCGCGGCACCTGCGCTGGCCGGATGACGGTGTAGCGGTACTTGAACGCTGTCTCCGAAACGGCGAGCTCTATTCGCGCACTGTCGGTACGTTCGAGCACGCTCTCGAGCTGGCTGAGTTCAGAACGGAGCAGAAGGGTTCCTAACTCTACGGTTTCCTTGCCTCCCGGGTCAGCAACTGGTGGCGGGGGAGGCAACTCCGCTGGTGCCGGCACGGGCTCGGCCGCTGCAGCGGCGGCCCGTCGGTCGAGTTCCGCCCGAATCCGTTTGTCGGCCGCCTGAGCCGAGCGGATCTCGTACGCCGCTTCCATGGCTTTCAGATCGGATTTGAGGTTAGTAATCTGCGTCGGTTCTTGCGCCAGGGCGTCGATGTTCTGCTGAACAGCCAGGACACTGGGGTGCGCGGCGGTAAAGACCGTGGTCAGCTGTGCCAGCCTTCCTTGCAGCTCGGCGAGCTGCCGTTCCCGAGTTTCCTCCAGGCGGGTCAGCTCTTGGCGCTTCGCTGCGATCTCCGATTTCGAGGTGTTGAGCTCGGCATCGGGCTCGATCGAGGGATCGACGGGAGGCAGGCCGAGCGACGTCGCAAGCGCTTGTACGTTGGGCGCCGCCGAACGAGCCGGTGACACACCCGACCACATCGTTCTGGCGTCGGCCGTGCGGCGTTTCGCTTGCGTGTTCTGTAGTTCCGACAGCGCCCGGTCGATGTTCTTATGCAACGATGCGGAATAGCGTTCAAGGACGCCAATCGATTCAGAGATGGCGGTCGTCTCAGCGACCTGGCGCGCCTCCAGGAAGGCCTGCTGAGCCGCTTGAACTAGACGGTAGCCCACCTCCGCGTCAGGCCACCAAAGCTTTATGGTTACCGTCCCATCTCCGACAGGCCCGGCCTCCACTGACATGCTTGCCTCGAGAAGCCCGACGAGGTTGTCCAGCTTCTCATCAGCAGTGGGTGTGTGACGCAAGATGAATTGTTGCAGCCAATCCTTGAATTTGAGAATCGGCACCCGAGTACGTTCCCACTCAGCGATCAGATCGGTCTGCGCGATCAACGAAATAAGGTTGGTCCGTCGCAGAACTGTTTCCGCCGCGGCGCGCGTCGGAGCGTCGGCGTCCCATGGCACCGAGCGTCCCGGATTGCTCAGCGCTGTCATCACAGCATTGCGCTGCGCGAGCAGGTTGACCTGAATGTAGTAGGTTTTCGGCATCAGGAGCGCGCCCGAGATCGTGATCGTTAATGCCACGGCAAAGACTGCCGCCCCGAGCATCTTGTGGCGGCGCAGCGACCCCAGGATGAAGCCGACGTAATCTGCTATCTGCCGGAGATCGATCAGCTTGTCGGTCTCTGCAGCTATATCTGCATCAAGGCCGAGCGCTGGAGATCGTTGAGCCTGGATCGGGACCGTCGATTCGGAAGGCCGTGCGACCGGGATCTCGGAAGCCTGGTTCACAACGCTCGCGATCGTGGGTTCGCTATCGGCACGTGACGCCTGCCTGAGATCGCCAGGGTCTCTGGTCCTCGCTTTCTCCCTTTCAGACGCAAATCGCTCGAGACTGAAGGGCTGCCGCGGCTGTTCGGCTGCTCCCGCAATCCGTCTCAACGCGTCGTCAATCCGGCTCATGGTTAGTGCTGACCCCTAGCGAGCAACGAAGCAAATCGTGACCGAGTCCTGCTGCCACTGAACATCGGACGTCCGCCGTCGTCAGCGTCGTCTGGCTCCGCTGCGCCCGGCGGCACGGTGGCCGTCCCAGAAATTGGGCGCGCCAGCGGTGCGTTAGCAGCATCGACGGCCTGTGCAGGATCGCGTCTAGAAATCGCCAGATCGAAGTCGCGCGCCACTTCGTGCACGATCTGCGAATCGACCTCCTGACGCCCGAGACCGCACGCCGTGAGCAACGCGTTATCGCACATCACGCTGATCGTTCGAGCAATTCCCCGCGATTGGTTGTGAACCAGCATCACCGCTTCACGGGTAAACACCCTGGTGGGGTCGCCACCCGCAATCCTGATGCGGTGGCTGATATACTGAACCGTCTCTGAAACATTGAAAGGGGCCGTCTCGCAGCGCAGCGTCACGCGCTGCTTCAACTGGCGGAAGCCAGGCTCGTTGAGGCGATCCCGCAACTCCGGCTGTCCCGCGAGCACCAAGGGCAGCAATTTCTCAGTCGCGGTCTCGAAATTCGCCAGTAGCCGAATTTCTTCGAGTATTTCGGCGCTGAGACCCTGCGCTTCGTCGATTACCAATGCCGAGATCTGTCCTTGCGAGCGCCGCTCTCGGAGCACTTCGCCGAGCTCCTGAAGGAACACCACTTTGGAGTTGGCGGCCCGCGCACTCAGCCGGAATTGCATGGACAAAGTCCGGACGAATTCAGCCCGCGTCAACGCCGGGTTCATCAGGTACACGAACGACACACTCTGGCAGCGCTCTGATTCAAGAGCGGTGAGCAGCAACGTGGTCTTGCCAGTTCCCGCTTCGCCAATGAGCGCAGTCACGCCCTTGGCTGTGGACAAGCCGTACTCGAGTGCGCTCAGCGCCTCGCGATGCTGTGCGGTTAGAAACAGAAACTTCGGATTCGGCGTCAGCTCGAACGGAAGCTCACGAAAGCCAAAAAAATGATGATACATCGGCCCACGCTTCAAAGGACTAGTTACGTCCGGCCCCAGCAGCCCTCAGCGCCGAACGCCTACGCGATTATCTATCAGCAGTCGGGTGACCACGCTCGCTTCACTATACGGCGCCGATGCCCCAGAACACCGCTGGTACGGTCTTCACGAGAATTCGGACGTCAAGCGATAACGACCAGTTGTCGATGTATTCCAGATCGAGCGCGACCCATTGATCGAAGTTGGTATTACTACGCCCGTTCACCTGCCAGAGGCACGTCAGTCCAGGCTTGACACTGAACCTGCGCAACAACCAGCTCTCGCTGAAACGGGACACATCGCGCAACGACATTGGGCGTGGGCCGACCAGCGACATGTCACCTACAAGGACGTTGAATAGTTGCGGGAGCTCATCGAGAGAGAGCTTTCGCATGATCCGGCCCACCCGTGTGACGCGCGGGTCAGCGTGAATCTTGAAAATAGGCCCGAGCGCTTCGTTCTGCGATTCGAGCGTACTTTGCAGCTGTTCTGCATCCTGCACCATCGTGCGAAATTTGTACATCCGGAAGAGCTGGCGCTTGAACCCATGTCGCACCTGACAGAACAAAATCGGTCCCGGACTGCTCCACTTCACCGCGACTGCGCACAGAGCCAAAATCGGGCTCAGCAACGTGAGCCCGCAGATCGCGCCTACTAGATCGATCCCTCGTTTGACGAGCAGCCTAGAGTCATCGACGACCACATGGAGTCGGACGGCGGGCATTTCCCCAGCGTGGTCGTAGGCCCGTCGCGCGAGCGACGGGGAAAAAATGTCAGCCGAGTATTTCACCTCAACGCCGACTCGCTCGCACACGTCGATCGCCTGTTGAATCGCGACGTAAAACGATTTGACGGGCAGGGCGATGAGCACCTGATCGACGGCCCGTGTCGAAAGCAGCATCTCAAGGTCGTCCAGCGACCCAATCAACCTGGACTGGATCTCGGCTGGGATAATGCGACCGTCACTAATCGTATCGACAAATCCACCAACATGAGACGAACGATATCGTGAGGTTTGAATCGCGTGAAACAGGTTGAGCGCTTGCGCTCCGCTGCAGACAATGACCACGTGCTTAATTCCGTCCGTACGCATGCGCACATGAGGTCCCAGTGCGGCGATCGCTCTCCGTCCGACAATCTCTGCGGCTGTGGCGACGAGCCAGAAGTACACAACAACATGCAGCCGAAACGCTCCGATATTGCTCGCGAGCACGAAAGACAAGATAAGAGACGAGGCGAAAGTGCAGGTCAGCGCGATTCTAAGCGAGTGCGTCACCACTGACTCTCGCAGATTCGCCCGGTACAGTCCACACACCGCAAAGCAACAATGCCAAATGACGATCAGCAGCACCCCGAAAGTGAAATGGCGCACGGTCATTCGAACAGCCAGGAACTCCTGGAGTCCATTGGGCATCCGGCCAATGTTCAGCGACGCGAACGCAACGAGCATGACGCTCAGCGCACAGGCGCCGTCAAATAGTTGGTTGACTCGCACCATGTCAGTACCCGTCCCAACCGTGGACATGGTCTGGGAGGCGGGTTGTTTGCGGCGCGGTATAGCCACGCCTGAAGGGTCATCCACGACGGCTGGCGACATAGAGGCTCCGCGAAGAGTTGTATGTAAACACCGTTCGCTGACACGCAATTGTTGGGATGGAGAGCTTCAGCGATGCCTTCGACGGACGAGACTACTTAGCGCGTTATCCTGCCGTCTTCGTGGTGGGACAGGTCGCCGGTTTCGCGATTAAAGACGAAATCTTGGAGTAGAGGCAGACGCTCTTGTGGGTGTTGTAACAAGGTGGTAACATGCTAACAATATGGTCGGAGACAGATTCTTAGATGACAGAAATGTCGATCGACCTGCCTTAGCATCTGCTTTCCGCCGGCCCTTACTCGTGACATCAACGGCTGGGTCTCGGCGTGCTCGTGTCCCTGGCGCATCAGCACCAACGTCCCTATCGCCGAATTGGCAGAGCTTCGCCCCTTAACTTACATGCGGCAGTGAGGACACGGCTCGCCGAGTAGAGCCGTGGGCTGAGAGTGAGCGTTCTCTGTCTGACGGGAATGGTCCCGCAATCGTTTAATGATGATCGTGAGCGTTCATTATCTGCGAGTGAGCAGAAATGTGAATAGACCGAAGGATGCGAATGCGATCTATATATGGGCACGTACGAGTAGGTACGAAGATAGGACGCTTTGTCAGCAAGCGGCGATTAGTGACCGGCCGGAAGAGGCTTATTTCCTAATAAGTGCGCCTGCGTGAGTGCCTGTCGCGCGCGTCTTGGGCCAAAGAGTCCATCAGATATGTACCCTCGGGTACAATTATTAGGGTAGATATAGGGGCCTATTTCCCACCATTTCTGGGCGAGCAACGTGCGGAAACAGGAGGCACTGGCGCGGAACGTAACGCCAGGTCGCTCGGCTCGCCGACGGCCCGTTCGTCGGTACTCCTACAGACACGCAAGACTTAGGACCGAGCAGCCGTTTTGAGATGGCTGAGCTTCGCCTCGTTGTGTCGGTCGAGAGCGTCGTCAAATTGCCGCCATGCGTTGGCGAGGGACCGAGTTGAGGTAGGCGAAAGACCCGAATCGAGTCGCGCGAGTCAGCCTTTTGGACGGAGCGACGGTGGTGGCGGCCTTGGCAGAGCAGTGAACGGCGACTACGAGGTCAAGGTCGGACGGTGGTGGTTACGCCTCTCAGCAAGTAAGCCTTGTCGCCGACGCTCACGATTGAGGAGGGCCACGGCCTCGGATCGGCGGTGAACAGCCAGCTTCTGCAGAAGATTGTGCACATGATTCTTGACCGTTGCCACCTCAATACCCAAGGCGCTCGCAATGTCCTTGTTGGAGAAGTGTCGTCCAATTAGATCGGCAATCTCATGTTCGCGACCCGTCAATCGCTGCGGCGAATCCGGCTGGTGGCGGTCGGCCGAGAGCGCCGCGAGCCGGCGTACGAGCCGTCCAGCGAGCCGAGGCGAGCAAACGGCTTCTCCCTGAGCGACCCTTTGTACGACATCGATCAAATCGTCGATTGACGCTTGGGGCGTCACGAACCCAGTGATGCCAACCTCAGCGCATGCGAGCATCTCGGCATCCGATTCGCCCACACCCAGGCCAATGATGGAAATATCTGGAGCACCGTGCTGTAGGTTGCGCCCGATTGCCAAACTGTCAGCGGCGGCCATATCCAGCAGGACGACATCAGGACGGAGCTCCGCGATCCGAGCTACGACTTCGAGACCGGCAGGTTGCATTGCCGCGATGTGGAGGAGATCGCTGCGCCTCAGAACCTCAGCCAGGCCCTCGCGATAGAGTCGTACGCAGACGGCGATGAAGATGTTGATTGGGCTCTGAAGCTCGCACTGTGCGGGCTTCATGAAGCCGCCGTCCGTTGCGTCGTTGTTACTGCGTGCCCTCCGCGCCCACGACTCCTGATTGTGCCGCGGCGCGAGGAGGGGCAATAGCGCCCGCCCGAGTGCCCGAGTGGTCGCCCAACTGGCGTTTTGGCGCGATATACCAAATAGAAGGCCTTTAGGCCCTCTTCGAATCCACAACCAACTTCCAACAAGCTGAGCTGTAAGAAATATTGCAATTTCACAGAACTGCAATTTACGGCAGACCGTCGGAAGGTTCAACCCCATAACTATCTGCCCAGACAATCTGACAATTATGGCGCTGTCCGGCGAGTTACGACCGCCCGCCGCGTTCGGAACCCGAAGGATGCGGCGCTGACAATTTCAGCTTGCGCAATTATCGATATCAGTGTATCCAGGTGCTCGAAGACATGTGATTCACACTTCGTCTTCGGATCTGACATTCACAGAACTGCTGGACCGACGAAGAGAGCAGGACTCAATTGGTTTCTCGAGCAGCGGCCCAGGGAAATGTTGCTTGGCGGATTCCAAAAAGACGCCGGGGCAAATCAGCAGCTCTCGCACGAATCAGTGCCTGCGGCTAACCAGAGTTGACCGAAGCATTTGGTTGTGCCACACCTTTAGTGGCTAGTCATCTAGCACGACGCGCATCGTTCTTTCGACCTCGCCCTTCGGATTTGCCTCATATCAGGGTTGGCGAAGGAAATATCTTGGCGTTGGGGCAATGGTCGCCAACAGGCCTCATACACCGGCAACTGTCGGTTCGAAGTCGACCGCCGCAGCCAAGTTTCTTTCCGCAGTCTTAACCATCCACACCCATAGACGGCATCTGCGTACTCTTCGAGGATTCGTGTGTATCCGCCGAACCTTCAGGTTCAGGTTTACCTGACACCTCTGGTCGGGCGCAGATGAGATGGGTGCCTCATTGACGTTGCGACGGCTGTGCGGACTAACGTGCCCTATCCGCCGGTTCTGACCGAACCTCCGCTCTATGGTCCTGAAGACGTTCTATACAAACCCAATCCACCGAGCCTTCACGCATCGGGATCCCAGCAGCGACAAGTTCTTGAAACGCTTACTCGAGTTGGCAACAGATTGCAGAGGACAGCCTTCGACAATATCTCGCCGACAAGAAACCTGCCGCACAGCACAGCCACAAGTGTTACGTCGAATGCGATACGTATCGTGAACCCCACGTCCACCGCGATTTCTGCCATTCTGCCGCCATCTGGTACTGCTTGCTGCGAACCCAAAACCGCTGAAATGCGATTGAGGCGCCCATGCGCTATCTAGTCACCCTCGTTGTGCCGCTCACAGGCCACAAGCCCACATCCTTTCCGACATCGTGGCCACCCTGGACGTCAAGTCGTCCACCCGCATGAGGGTCCGCTCTGCGAGCCTGGGCGATGGCGACCGCATTTAACCTACCGGGCTCCCCCGCCACCGAATGAGGAGCCAGGCTAATGCGCTACGCGCCCATCGTCATTCTTGACACCGAACGGCCCCCGCAAAACATCGTCGACCACATCCTCACGCTCGAACGACCAGCAAACAGAAACCGTCATCCGCTTCGTCGTTGTCCTCTGGACAACGCCGACGGGGTGGCCGTCTACGACCGTAAGGAGCCCCACATCAGAGTCGTGTTTCAGCTCAATGAAAAGGGGCATCCGCCGGCAAACGGGCGGAAGCCGAACTGCGAAGGTCCCTCGCCCGTCATGAAGTTCATTGGATTCGCCGCCGGGAACGCCGCACCGCCTCCGGCCGCAACGTCACGTCCCCGGGCGTCAGTACTCCGTCATCGGCGAACGCCGCCCATTCGCCTTCTTCGCCATCGAAGCCACAGCTCAGAGCCGCATCTGCGACCCGATCCTCGAGCCTACGCCGTTACGAGAAGCCCATCGGCAAATGACCCTGCTGCTTCTGCTACTGCTTGGAGCTCACGATGGATAGATTGATTGCGCACCCGCCGGCGACCGGCTACTCGTTCGGTCAGACCTACTGACCCTCACGACACCGACCCAACGACCACTCACCGGCCCGTTGTCCACTCGCTGATTGTCCGGCGCTTATCGGAGAGCTTGGGATTCCGCAAGTTCGAAGTCGTCGCCGACTCAGACGTCGTCAGCCGCGACACCAACCGCATGCTCGGCGTCCTCGAAATCAACGAGATGGACGAAGGTGTTCGCTTCGCCATAAGTGTCAGGCGCTCCGCGCAGGCCTTCACACTCGGCCGACCGTCGGCCATACAGTCGTCTACTGCTCCACTTCGCACTCCACGGCGACTTTATTCCGTGACCAGGCGACACTCCAAAAAAACGTGGACCACGTCGACGTCATCGACATCGCTTACACCGGCGCTACTTCGAACCTGCCCATGAGTAGTTCCGCCGCTGGACTAGGTGGAGCCTGTCAAACGCCTTCACGCCGCATTCAAGGAGCTTGATCCGATTCCGATGATGAACGCCACAGCCAAACTTGCACCGTTTCTCGATGCACGGTTCGCATAAAGGAGGACGGAAATTGAACTACAGCCCAAGGCTATGAAGTTTGGGCAGTTTTCTTTGTGTTACACTGCTGTTTCAAGGAGATCTTAATGTTCGACGAGCTGCTCTATTCCTTAAAGCGTGCACAAAATGAGCTGCGGACTCAGCTCAAAGGGATCGACGCTGCTATAGCATCCTTGGCTGGCCAGGAAGTCCACAGCGGCAAGCGGCGCGGCCGGCCGCCAGGGTCAAAGAACAAGACCGACGAGGGCGGCGATGAGAGCGGACGCAAGCGCAAACCCCGAAAGCTATCTGCTGCCGCCCGCAAAGCTATATCTGATGCTCAGAAGGCACGCTGGGCGAGGCAAAAAGCCGGCGCAAAGCGGAAACGGCCAGCCTTAGGCGGATAACCAGACAACAACAAAACGGCCGTCTGTAGGGCCGTTTTTGCTTTTACCCTGGTCAAGGCTTAGAGGGGCTTCCCACGGTTTTTGATTTATCCGGCGCTGGCTGTGGAGCGGCAACAGTCGTGATGGCCTCGGCCAACTGCCCGCCGAAGAAGGCGCGCAGGTAGTCCACCCGCGGCCCGATCGTGTTCAGCGTCCCATGCCGTTGCAGAACATAACCTTCAAGAAACGCCTGGGCGATCAGTTCAAAGGTGACGGGCGCATTCGCGCGAAATGTCGTGAAGACGAGCGTGGGGTTCTTCTTGCCGGTCATCGAGTCGAGGCGTCCTCCTGCGAACGAGCCGCTGTCCCACACATACGCTCTGGTAACCGGCCAAGCGAAGTCGTTAAATCGCGGATTGGCGATCGGTTATAAGGCGGTCGGTCGGAAGCCGACGGTCCCGGTCAGAATCCGCCAAATTCGCGCGAACATGGAGCGGTACGATTATTCACCGCGGTGAATCGAGCGCAAAACATAACCGTCTTGATATAGCCGATCCGGACGGACGGCTTCTAAGCCCGGGGGTCGCAGTTCGAGTCCTGCCCGGGCGCCGCCTCGGATGGCGCTCGAGTTGCCGAAAAGGGCAGCACTTCTTGCGGGTTTCGCAAAGGCGCTGGAATTGCTGAAGACGGTGGGTCACACATCTACAAATCTTGCGTCGCGAAGCGAAACGAGGGTGGACGAACATCACGCAATCGTGCTCGCTCAGTTCGTTTGGCGTGTTGAGAGGGCGGCACGACCGATCGACGTGACGGTCGATTCCACGTTCATACCGCATATGAAGGATGGTCTGGCCGAGATTGTCTTTCACCATGAACATGAGGATTTCTGGCAGGCACTGCAAACGCACGGCGTGTTACCGCCGCAGTGATGACCGGTCGAGCGTGCGCCGAGCATCGGCGCATTCAGGTGACAGCTCTCGGCGCCCCTCAAGAGCCGGCGCGGCATAACAGGCGTTGCACCAGTTGGCCGCTTTCCGCTAACGCGAACATCCACGCGCGGCGCAGCGACGGTCAGCAAATCACCGCGCGATGGTTTCGGTCGATTCGGTCATGGCGATCGGCCTGATTGCGTTCCCCAGTTGGCCGATTCGCCCGGCTCAGGTGAGCCGCACGTTCTCCGCGCGCAGGCCCTTGTCGCCGCGGCCGGCATCGAAGATGACCGTTTGGCCGTCGCGCAGTTGCTCGAAGACCGAGCCGTCCCGGACAGCACTCCGGTGCATGAAGTACTCTTGGCGGTCCTCGCCCTGAATAAATCCGAAGCCCTTATCCGAGATCACCTTTGATATGGTTCCATTCATCGTTTGTCCTTTTCTGCCACCCCGATCCTCGAGCTCCGTCTCTTACGTCGTGGTGCGCCTGACATTCGCCGCCCGCGGACCTTTCGGACTGTCGGCAACTTCGAACTCGACTCCATCACCCTCGCGCAGATCGGCGATGCCCTCGCCATAGATCGCGCTTTGGTGAAAGAAGTATTCTTGCCCCGTCTCACCCTTGATGAACCCAAAGCCTTTGTCCACGCGCAGCGTCCGAATTTTCCCTGTCATTTATCCATCTCCGATCTCTGGTTACTGACCATCGGTCTCGAGTTCAACTCGACCGATAGAATCACCTGTTTGGTTGACCTGACCCGTCGCCGCGCTCCTGTCGCCGAATAGCAGGCAAGGCAGGGCGACGCCGTGGAGGGCAAGGCTGGCGCCGTGTCTCCCCCACGGCTTTCGCACGTGCTTACCAACGCGGCTCGGAGCGACGCCGCGATTCGCCGCCGCCGAACCCCCCAGCGGACGCGGGCTTCGGTCGCGCTTCGTTGACGGAGAGACTGCGGCCCCCCAGCTGATATTCATTCAGCTCGGCGATCGCCTTCTGCGCCTCGTCATCGCTGCTCATCTCAACGAACGCAAACCCGCGCGCCCGCCCCGTGGCCATGTCGCGCATCACCCTCACCGTTTCCACGGTGCCGGCACGGGCGAACAGGTCCTGAAGCTCTGCCTCTCCGGTTTCATACGGGAAATTTCCGACATACAACTTTCGACCCATGATCTGACTCCTCTGCCGCGAAACGCGACATCAATGCCGCCCAGGCGGCGCACAGTTTCCACGGCCTCAAAAAGGCGAACCGTGGTCCGGAATTTCGTCTCGTAGCTAGGAAGTCGGGGAGGAGCGAGTCAGGCGAGGCTCGTTACACCGGGAATCAGCACAGCACGCGGCAAGATCCGATGCAGAAGTATACATCATGTGGAGAATGACGCGTATCGGACCGTTGTAGAAAAGCCGCCAGTCGGCGGAATCAGGCCGGCCCACATCCGCCATCGCCTTCTCCACGGTGTCGACGGTAGCCACGACGATGCCGAGCGCACCGATGTCGGTGGCTTTTGGATGCTGCTCTCGAACTTCGACACGGCGATTCCAGGCCATGGGCCCATGCTGACGAAAGATCAGGTGCGGAGCTTCAGGCAGAAGATGCAGACGCTCAACGACCGCACGGTGGCGCCCATCAAGTCCGGGGGGAAGAAGGAGGATGGATGTCTCGCAGAATCCGCGCGACCACGACTTACGTCCTGCGTTTCTCGGGTCGTCGCCCGGAGTGGTCAGCCTTTTCCCGAATCACACTCATTTTGCCATCGCTCTCCAAAAACACCTTCTTTACGCTCCCAATGTCCTCCACCCCTTGTTCGCGTAACTGCTCCAATAGGTCGTCTTTGGTGATCAGCTGCGATCGCAGATTCCGATACTGAATCTGGCCGCTTCGAACGAGCAGCAATGATGGAGGATTTAGCAGCTGGTACACGAAGCGTGATCGGTACGCAAGCCAATCGAGTGCGAAGTTCCACGCAAAGATCGTTGCCACTACGATCATGCCTTCCGTCAGCGACTTGTACTCGCCGGCCATGCCGTTCTGGGCGGCATCGGCGATCAGGACGACGACCAGCAAATCAGAGACTGACAGCGAGCCAGCATCTCGCCGAAAAATCCGAAACCCTGCCAGGATCACCAAGTACATCAGCGATGCCCGCACCACGAGTTCCAGCAGACTGCCGGTTGGCACAAACATTTCGTGCCAGTGGATTCCTAGCGTTGGGCCCATCGGCTCGACCTCCAGCGCCTCTTGCTCCGGTTTCGCGGTTCCACTCTTTGAAGGTCTGGTTCGAAATCTTGCCTTCGACGAAGAGCTGTCGTGCGAGCAAGAGCAGAAGCCGCTACCCGCTGGTGTGTTGGACGGCTGCCACGCGACCCGCTTCTTGTTTGCTTGCGCCGACGTCGTCGAACAGTTTGCGGAGGGCGGCCGCGTCCAGCGGCTTGACCAGATGCGCGTC
>Ga0111539_10009191_pt1 | contig 12492 bp, 11 predicted proteins | sample RhiMethybrSRZTD1_FD_79667 | JGI IMG/M metagenome (GOLD analysis project Ga0111539, IMG submission 79667) | Populus rhizosphere microbial communities from Tennessee, USA - Rhizosphere MetaG P. TD hybrid SRZTD1 (version 2) (version 2) | ecosystem: Host-associated > Plants > Roots > Rhizosphere >...
GACAACGGGAATGGGCGTTGCGGGTTGAGGCACGGGAAGTGCCGTCGCGGGTTGAGGAGCCGCGACGGTCGGTACTTCCACGCTTGTGGCAGGAGCAACCTCGATATCGGGCGCAAGAACTTCGGTCTGAATTGGGACAGGGCGCTGCAGGCCGGTTTGACAGCCGCCAAAGCACAGGAGTGGCGCGATTACAGCGAGCGCGCGGCAGCAAGACCACAGGTGCACGATATTACTTATGCTAAACCCTCTGCTGATCACAAGCTTTTGTGGAGCAAATGGCGTTCCCTTTTTTGGAACAAGCTTGCCGGGCCGGGTTGAGGGCAGTCATAGTTTTGGCGCACTCGATGAGGCTTTTGATCGCTATTACCGGCGCCAGCGGCATTGCGTATGCGCAGCGCCTGCTCGACAACGTCGACGCGTCGAAGCACGAGCTGAACGTGGTGATCAGCGGTTATGGGCAGGCGGTGATCGCGCAGGAATTTCCCGCCGGTTTGCGGCTTCCGGCAGGCGCAAAGACCCACAGCGTGAAGAGCATGAATGCACCGTTCGCCAGCGGTTCGAATCCCCTGGATGCGATGGTGGTGATTCCGTGCAGCATGGGGACGCTCGGTCGAATCGCTCACGGGTTCAGCGAAGATGTGTTGCTGCGCACCGCGGACGTGATGCTAAAAGAGAAGCGAAAGCTGATTTTGGTGCCGCGCGAAACGCCATTGAGCCTTGTGCACGTGAAAAACTTCGAATTGCTGCTGCTGGCGGGCGCGATCATTTTGCCGGCGAACCCAGGCTTTTACACGCATCCGAAAACGGTCGAGGAAGTTGTCGACACCGTGGTCGCGCGGGTGCTGGATCATTTGGGCATCCCGCAGAAGCTGGCGCTGCGGTGGCAGGAAGAAGAGTAGATGTTTTCGACGATTCGCAAATGGGGAGAGTTCGTTAAGTTCTCACACACCGTCTTTGCGCTGCCATTCGCGCTGGCGGCGATGGTGGTGGCTGCGCGCGAGGACAGAGGATGGCCGGGCTGGCGCAAGTTGTTGCTGATCTTTGCCGCGATGGTTTGCGCCCGCACCTGCGCGATGTCATTCAACCGGATTGTTGATCGCCATTTTGACAAAGAAAATCCGCGGACCGCGATGCGGCATTTGCCCGCGGGTCGGATTTCCCTCGCCTCGGCGTGGACGTTGTGCGTATTGGGCGCGGTTGGTTTGATCGCGGCCAGCTATTTTCTCAATCCAATTTGCTTTTACTTGTCGCCGGTCGCGATTGCGGTGGTGTGTTTCTACTCGTTGACGAAGCGCTTTACGGACTACACTCACGTCTTCCTTGGCGTAGCTCTGGCGCTTGCGCCCGTCGGAGGTTGGCTGGCGGTTGAGGGCACATCGGCGTCATTGCGGGATGTACTGGCGATGGTGGTGCTCGCCACGGCGGTGGTATTTTGGCTTATCGGATTCGACATCATTTACGCGCTCCAGGATTACGAGTTCGACCGCACCCATGGCCTCCGCTCGCTCGTGGTCGCCTGGGGACCGAAAAACGCGCTCAGTGCCGCGTTTCTTTCGCACATGGTCATGTGGGGGCTTTTGTTACTGTTCGGGTTGCTGTTACGCTTTCGCGTGGCATATTTGGTCGGCCTGTTCATCATCCTGATTAGCCTGTTGTTGGAACATTGGCTGGCGCGGCGCCGCAGCCTCCAATGGATCAACACGGCGTTTTTCCGGCTGAATGCGTTGATCAGCGTGGTATTCCTGATCGTCACGACAGCGGAAGTGGTCTTTCGCGGCGGTTTTCGCGTGCAATGAATTTCGTTCTTCAACACAGCGATTTGGGCGACATCTACGAGAAAGTAGTCGCGGGCAAGCGCATTGATGAAGGCGACGCATTGCGCCTGTTCGAGAGCAAAGACCTCAACGCCGTGGGTGTCATCGCGGACTTTGCCCGACAGCGGAAAGTTGGCAAACGCGCCAGCTACATCATCAACCGTTACATCAATTACTCCAACTATTGCATTCTGAGCTGCCAATTTTGCGCGTTCGCGCGCAAGAAACGAGACGCTGACGGCTTTCAATTCACGGTCGAGGAGATGGTGAGCAAGGCGCGCGAAGCGCTGCACATGGGAATCACGGAACTGCACATCGTGGGAGGGCTGCACCCAAATTTGCCGTTCTCCTACTACACGGACATGCTGCGCGCGCTGAAGCAACTGGATGAGCGGTTGCAGCTCAAATGTTTCACCGCCATCGAGGTGTTACACCTGGCGTGGCTTGCAAAGAAGACGGTGCAGCAAACGTTGATCGAGTTGAAGGAGGCCGGCCTCGACTCGCTGACCGGCGGAGGCGCGGAAATCTTTCGCAAGGAAGTGCGTTCACAAATCGCCAAAGGCAAAGAATCAGCGGAAGAATATTTGGACGTGCACCGCACGTGGCACCGGCTCGGCGGGCGCAGCACGTGCACGATGCTTTACGGCCACGTCGAGTCGCTTGCGGATCGGGTCGATCATTTACGGCAGCTCCGCGCATTGCAGGATGAGACGCATGGATTCACCGGCTTCGTGCCGCTGGCCTATCAACCCGAGCACAACAATATTCCTGTCACGAATCCACCGACGGGTTTTGATTCCTTGCGCACCATCGCGGTGAGCCGCATCTACCTGGATAACTTCGATCACATTACGGCTTACTGGGTCGGTCTGGGCTTAAAGCTCGCGCAGGTGGCGCTCAGTTACGGCGCGGACGATTTGCATGGCACGATCATCGAGGAGCACATCTTTCACATGGCAGGGGCGAGTTCACCGCAAGCGCAGACCGAAGGGGCGATGGTGAAAGCGATTCGTGAATCCGGACGCGCACCGGTGCAGCGCAACACATTCTACGAACCTGTGCGCATGCTGGATTCTGCTGCAACTGAAGCTCTGTCGCCGACTGACCAAAAATCGCCTGTGCTGGAGAAAAACCTGGCAACGGCTTAAGGCTCATGGAAGTACCGCGATTCAATAATCCAGATGACATGGCACGGCGCTTCGAGCGCGAACAGCGTGGGGTTTTGCGCAAGCGGGAAGAAGAATTGTCGGACTCGTTAACGCCATATCGAGTTGGCTCGGTCCCTTACTTGAACGCGGTGCCACTAACGCGAGGGCTGGAAAGTGAGATTCTGTTTGCGACGCCCAGCAAGCTGGCGGAAATGCTGCGTCGCGACGAACTGGACGCCGCGCTCGTGAGCGTGACCGAGGTCTTGTTCAACGATCGGTACAACATTCTTGATGGCGTCTCGGTCGCTTCCCTTGGCGAAGTAAAGAGCGTGTTCCTGGCCCATCGCGGGCCGATCGCAGACGCCCAAGTCATCTTTTGCGATCCCGCTTCCCTGACGAGCATCAACTTGCTGCGCGTGCTGCTGGCGGAGCGTGGGCTGCGTCCCGAGTTTAAGCCGCTGGCATCGTACGACCACACGAACCTGCCGGATTACGTGTTATTGATTGGCGATCCCGCGCTGGATTTGCTGCGCAGCCCGCACAAGCATGAGGTCTTGGACCTCGGAACGGCATGGCTGGAGTTGACGCGATTGCCGTTTGTTTATGCCGTGTGGGCCCTGCGCCGCGAAGTCGATTACAAACGGCTCGGGCGACAGTTGCGCGACGCGAAGGATTTTGGCTTGGAAACGCTGGACTACATCATCAGCAGCCGCACGGAGTATGACCTGGAATTTCGGAAAGATTACCTGGGCTGGCACATTCACTACCATCTGGGCGTGGATGAAAAGCGCGGACTGGCCCGCTTCGCGGAGTTGTTGAGAAAACACGGTGACACTCCGGTTTACGATCCGCAGTTCGTCTCGCCATAAACGAAGCATCCAGGCCAGAAGGTGAAGCCATACGAGCTGGTGGTTCCGTAAGCACTTCAATCTTCACGGCCTGGATGGATTCCACGCGTTGCGAATCTGAGGTCCGCAACCGAAATTGACCCAGCGTGCTTCGGTGTAGCGACGGGCGTGCCAGCTTTCGCGAAGTAGGGAAATTGCTACCGCAAAAATATCCCGGTTTGTCGGCCCCTGGAATGGAGAAAGCCAAAACGCCAATGAATCGACACTTTTCGCCGGTGTAAAGTGGATCTGGTTAAACCAACACGCCTCGCGCGTGTGGGACAAAAAAACACATAGGAGAAAAGCAGCGGAAAGTTATCTTGCGCGTGACGAAAGATTTATTTCAAACGCTGGCGCTCTGTTCAGTGCTCACGGCTTGAGGCTCTTCGGTGGCGGCTTGCGGCTCGCCCGGCTCTGCAACAGCTTCCGTGGCCGCGCTGACTTCTTCGGCCTGGCTCCGCGCCTCACCCTCGGCAACGGGAGCAGCTTCCGCGCTGGGCGCCGGAGATTCCTGGGTGGGCGTTTCAGCTTTGGGTGGCTTTGGTGGCTTCGGCAAGGGCTTCTTCGCTGTCTCCAGCGCGCCATTGGCAAACTCGATCACGTGGCCCTGGTGGATCAACCAGTGGAGATCGCCAATAATCGCGGTGACCTCCGGCGAAGGCTCACTGGAAGAGGCCGCCGTTGCGTCAGTCGGCGCGGGGGTCGCGACAGCGGGGGCCTCGGGCGCAAGTGCCGCAACGAGGTCGCGCCGCGAACAACGCGGATGTTCATTGATATGATGAACAATTTTTCTAACGCCGTCTGAAACCGGCACGGTCTCCAGGTCGAGATAATGAGGCCGCGCCACGGAAACGTGCGTGATGGTTTTGTTGACTTTAAAAAACTGCAGCCCTTGCGCGGCAAATTGCTGGCTGAGAACAGTCGCGATCTGTAGTGGAAACCGCTTCTGGTCTTCCCACGCCTGGCGAACCGCGCGCATGAGTCCATTGGAGCGAAGCTGCCGGCTGGTCGTGCCGCTCATCTTGTGGGTTTCGACCTGCCGGATAATGTTCGGCAAGTGGACTTCGCGAAAGTGCTTCTCGACTTCTTCGCGACTGCCCAGCTTCAGGGGTTCGGGCAAGTTGAGGCAGACATATTCGGTCTTCCAGCTTTGTTCCTCTATCCATTTTTTGACGACTTCCTCGTCCTTCACGATTCTGACGCGCGACTTGAAAGCGTCAAAGGGCATGCGACCGAACCGTTCCGCGTGCAACTTGCGCAACTGGTTTTGGTAATCGTGATAATTGGGCGGGCCGAGAATCGTCCCGCTCATCCCGCACTGGGCGACAAACGTGTACGTGCCCTTCGGACCGTCAATTTTCGTGCGTTCCGGCTGGTAAAACGTAGCGAAATGTTTGTTCAAGACCCACTGGAGCGCCTCGTCTTCAGAAAGCCAGACTGTCTCGTCGAGCGCGCAGACATAGAGCGGTTGCAGTGGCTTCCCCTCGGCGTTCTTCTTCGAGCTCAGCGTGACATTATGCCGCTCCGGTTTCTGGAGGATCATTTGCGCGATGTCGAACAGGGGGTAGGCCCTTCCGGTCATGCGAATCTGGCGAGAAAGAGAATCGACGCCTTTGTCATCAGGAATAAAGGCCACTGTGATTTCGAGCAGCGGCTGGGGCGCAGGGCGTTGGCGTTCGTCCTGCCCCGATCGTCTGCCTTCCGGGCGCTGGCCGCGCATAGGACGCCCGCCCTCACGGCGCGCGCCTTCGGGCCCTTTGCGGGCAGGCGATCGCCTGTCCTGGCGTTGCGGCCGGTCCCGGCGAGGTCCCCTGTCGCGCTGCGGCCGCTCGACTTCGCCCGCGTAATGTTCATAGCGGTTTTGCTCTGGAGCCTTTTTCGCCCAAGCCGGCAGAAAATGCAGCTCCAAGTCAAAATCCGTCTCAGATGTGCTCATTAAAACTCCAATGAGGGCGGACCAACACCACCCGTAAAACGTTTCGGTATAAGCATGTCGCGGGTTGGGGGGGATTGCAAGCGTCCCGTCAACTTGCAAACCGCCAGCGGCATCAGGGAAAGGCCTCACGCAAATTCCGTGGAGGTACGGATAGCGTTTCGACCCATATTCGCGCATAGTAAGGAGCAGTTCTTTTGAATTTGATTCGGGCGGCAGAACGTTTCTTCAGCGGGGTTCCCCAACCCCCACCTCCTTGGCGTCTGTTGCCCGAATCTTTTTAGAGGCTTAAGTGCCCCAAAGCCAGGAGGCCGTAGTAGGTATACTCTCCGTCGAGCGCCGTATCGCCCCAGTGACCGTAGAATCCGCCTTCGTTTGTCCAAAGTGAGTCGACGAAATCGAGGCACCGGTCTTTGACCGGTCCGAGCGGCTCTTCCATTGCGGCAAGGGCGTGCAACGTAGTTGCGGTCGAGAGCAGGTCCGGCATGCGTGTCAGCGGACTGGCGGTGAAACCTCCCTCGGAATGTTCGCGCGCTTTAAGCCATGCTGCGACGGCGTGGTTGACTGGTATCCTGAGATTGTTGAGTAAGTTCACTGTCGCGGCAGTAGGGTTCGTAGAGCCGACATTCACGCCGCGTTCGTTGGCCCACGCGCCGTCGGGCGTTTCCAGAAATTTCAAGCTTTGGACCAGGCGCAATGGCTCGGGCAGCGTCACGCGCAAATCCTGATACGCGGCGTATCCGAGAAAGCCGGCGTAAGCGGATCCCACTTTAGATGCCGGCATCACGCTGTACCCGCCGTCCGGCGTTCTGAAGGCCTCGATGCGCGTCAGCAATTCGCGCGTTGTCGACGGTTGTTCATTGACCGCCGCCCAGCAGCGCGCCAGACAGCACAAGTGGATGAAGTCCAGATCCTGCCCAGCGCCGAAGATTTGTAAATAGGCGCGCACTTTCTGACGATCAATGTCGGCCTGTAGCGCGAGCAATCCTTCCAAACCAAACACGGTGTAGTAGAGATCGCTGCGACCCGAACGATCTTTGAATCCCCCGTCGCTATTTTGCTGTGACTGGTAAAACGCGCGGACGAGATCGGTAGAATCGCCCAACACTTTCTGCGCGAGTCGCGCCACTTGCAGCATCTCAAGGCGCAGGCTCATTAACGGAGTGGCCCTGAAGAGCAGCCAGGAATAACGCCTCCTCGATAAGAGCTACTGTGCAAGCATTCGAAACAGGCTGCCGAACTGCTTCATCACGCGGAGGCAACGAGCGGTTGGCTGCTGGGAGTCGAGGGTTCGCCTGCAATAGGAATGCCATTGGCGAGGTTCTTTCGCTCGAATTCCTTGCACCAACCCTTGATTTCCGTGTCATTGAAAATCTTGCCGATGACGCGGCGGAGCAAGCCTTTTAGGCTCGGATTTTCCAGGTCGCGCAAGGAACGGATCGCCTCTTCCTTGTAGGTTTCCAGAAGCAGCCGCGCGCGCTCGTCCGCTTTGAGTTCCACGTAGAGAGCCTCAATTTGCTCGGCATTCAGGCCAGCCTTGCGGTGCCACAGATTCTCGAGCGCGGTCTTCTGTTCACCCAGCGCGCGTTCCGAGGCGACTGCGAGCAACAGGCTTGGACGCATCCCGGCGATATCGTTGGTCTCACCCTTTTGCCCAAGGTCGCTGAGATCGTCGCGAATCTGGTAAGCGATTCCAAGGGCTTCGCTGTAGGAGCCAAGTACGTCGCCTACTTCCTCGTGCTGTTCGGTCCCGGCGTAGAGGGCGCCCAGGCGCAACGCCACTTCAAAGGCGGGTGCTGTTTTGCTGCGAAAAATCTCCAGCACCTGAAGTGAAGTGAGTGGCTTTGGTGTGCGCATCCAACAAAGTTCCGCCCCCTGACCGCGACACAATTGCCGTTGGCCCTGTGCGGCGACAGTCAGGATTTCGGCCTTCTGTTCGGCGGAAATGTTACACGCGGCGATCAAGCGATAGCCTTCGCCGATGAGGAGGTCACCAACATTGAGTGCGACGGCCACTCCATGCTCTTCGTGCAAAGTCTTTTCGCCGTAACGCATCGCGTCGTTGTCCTCGATGTCGTCGTGGATTAGCGATGCCTTGTGGAAACATTCGACCGCGACGGCGACTTTGCGAATGTCGTCGGGGAGGGGCGCGCCTGGAGTTTCGCGCAAGGCCTGGAACGCGGCCACCGCCAGGAACGGCCGCCAGCGCTTGCCAGCGCGTCCCAGCCACTCACGCGCGATCTTCTCCGTTTCACCTTCGGCGCTTCCCATGACCAGATCGAGCGAAGCCGGCGTAAACCAGAAGTCCACCTCGTCGCGCAGCGCGCTGAGATCCAGACGACGGGTGCGATCGTCGCTCGTCAGGTGGATGTAATCCCAAATCCAGTCGAGATCGACGGTGGTGTCGATGCAATCGTCCTGGAGGAGGGGCACGGCGACGCCCGGAACGGCAGCCGCTTCCATGTACGGAAACGCCCGTTCCAAAACGCTGAGGCAACTCACGCCAACGATCGCTTCGATCTTCCCAGTCTGAATGAGCGACATAACGATCGCCGAGCCTTCCGCCACGAGCACCGCGTAGCCAAGACGCTCGGCCTCGGTTTGCAAGTCCTGGATCGAGCAAAGCCCACATTGCTTGCAGAGCAATCCAAACTCGTCGAACGGCGCCGGACACTTGTTTTCGACGCGGAGGCACTTGGGCAACAGCAGCAGTCGGCGCTCGAATGGAACCGCGGCGAGAGTGTCGCGCCAGATTTCGTTATTGATGAGCACCCCAATGTAGTCGCGATAAATCGGGTCGCAGCGAAGCATTGCCACCACGCGGTCCGCGTGGACCTTCAACTCGTCCATCGGCAGCGGCGGCACCGGGGTGTGCTCCGCGACGTAGTTGCGAATGGCATTCAGAAAATGCGATCGTTCGACCGGCGTTTGCGGAACGTTTTTCTTGGGCGCGCGGAAACGCTGCACCGGCACGGGCCTCGGGATCACGAGCGGAGTCATAAAATCAGTGGCTTGGACGGTATTGCGCTGCGTTTGCTTCAGACTCGCGCGGTGTCCGCGAGTTCCATTCGCTGGTCCAAACTTGTCTCCAGCGCGCGTTGTCTTGTCTGCACTTCATGATTTGCCTTTCGATACGCCCCAAAATCATAGAACCAATATTTTTTTGCCAGCCGATACATCCAATGCTTTTCCGGCACTTCGCTCCCCGGCAGCCATTGGCTAAAGCGTGGTTGCATCGCTTCCAACTCGGCCATAGCAGTGCCGCGCGGCGTGGTGTCGCGGGCCCCGTGTTTCAGGACGAGTTCCTTGACCAGATCAGGTCGCTCCAGCACGACGCAGCCGCGCGTGGCCTGCGCGGAGAGTTCGCGAAAATCTTTCAAAAACTGCGAATCGCGCATTGTGGAGAAAACCCCTCGGCTGTCACGAATGTTCTCCGTTGCGAATTGAATTATCGGGCACGGCTCGATGTCCCCGCGCGGGCTGATGTGATGGCTGATGCCCGTCGACATCGGGCACAACGCCTGGCCATCGTGATCGTAGTACGCGTCGATCATCGCGATGGGCATCTTTGCGCGCATCTCGACAATGAACTTGCGAACGCGCACCAGTTGGTCGGGTCGCAAGGCGAGTTGCGCGTTCATCTTTGGCCCGACTGGCCGGTAGGTATGATACCAAACATAGTGAACGCCGCGCGCGATCAACTCACGCAACCAATCTTCGGTCAGCAGTTCGTCGATGTTCGTCTGGCAAACACTGGTTGCGACGCCGGTTAAGATTCTGTTCTGCAGGCAATTCTCCAACCCGCGCAGCGTTTTGCTGAACACCTCTTTTTTGCCGCGCCGCTCGTCACTGACAATTTCCCGGCCCTCGATGCTGATCAGCGGCGTTACGTTGCCAAGACGCCGGAGGTCCGCCGCGACTTTGTCCGTGATGAATTGGCCGTTCGTGAAAACCTGAAAGTAACAATCCGGGTGCGCGGCCAGGATCTGCATCAACTCCGGATGCATAAACGGCTCGCCGCCAAGGATACCAAAGAAGACGTTGCCGTGTCGCTTCGCGTCGCCAATGAGGCGATTCATCGCATCCAGATCGATGTTCTCGCGCGGCGCTTCCACATCAACCCAGCAACCCTGGCAACGCAGGTTGCAACTGTTGATGATCGAGACGTAAAGAAACGGCGGGAAGTACTCGCCCTTGCGAATGCGCCGCTTGAACTTCTCGACCGAGAGCATTCCCTTCACGCCAAAGTTCCACGCAAATTTCCACAGACACCGCGCATCAGCGGTTCGCAACGTTCGATAAACAAGGCGTGGCAGCATGCTAAACGGTCTGACTGGCCAGCGCCGCTTGCGCCTTGGCCTTCGCCTCTTCTGCGCGGCGTTGGATTTCGTCGGGTGAGGGCAATGACATGAGGACTTCTGGCGGAATGTCGCCGACCTGAGCCAGCTTCACCAAACATTTCTGGCGTTCCTTCAATGCTTTGTCGGAGTCGCGCTCCTTTGAAAAGCGCGACTTCGCTCGTTCGCTGCGTTCGCGCAGCATCGAATAAACATCGCCCCCGAGCAGCGCGGAAATGTCGACTTTCATTTTCTCGCGCTGCAAATCGGCGTCGCTCACCACGTCGCCGTTAATCGGTCCGGCTTTGTACTTCGGGAACATGATTGCCGCTTCGGGGCACACACGCGAACAGGCCGGGCAATTGGTTTTGCAGTTGTCGTTGTTCTGCACCTGAATGCGCTGCTGCTCATCGACGCCATACACCCCAAACAGACAGAAGCTCAGGCACTGCATGCAATTGGTGCACCGGTCGTAATCGATCACCGGAAACCAGGGCTTCCACTCTCCATGCTTCAATCCCTGGGCGCTGGAACGCGCCTGCTCCACCGCCTCGCAAATCCGGTTCACATCGAAGTTGCTGATGTCATGGCCCCCGGTGCGCGCTTCAGAAAATCGGCCCAGGAACAACACACCCGGTCCAGCTCCTGGTGCAGTGCCGTTGGTCGCGCGACTCACCGCATAGCCCTTATCGAGCAAAGCGTTAATCAGCGCAAAGCGCTCCGCAGGATCCAGCGGCTGAGCCGTGACGCCTTCATCGACGACGACCTTGAGCGTCGCGTGGTCCTTAATGGCCATACCTAAGTTGCGGAGACTGTCTCTTTGCCCTGCGGCAAGTTGGCAGATATTTCTGCGGCCAGCAGCCGTCCGGTTGCGTCATCCGCGGATTGCACTCGCATGTTAATGACCTCAGTGGTCTCTTTCGGTAACGGCGCGCCCGCCGCCGCGAAGAGCCACTTCACTGCCCGGGGATAACACGCGGCTATTTTGATAGCCGGCGCGTCGACTAACTCCTTCAAGGCCGGATCGCGGCGAGCGGACATTTCGCACAAATCACCCACCGCCTCGAACGATACCTGGGAGTCGCACAATTTTTGCAGCACCGCCGTCTTGACCTCCTTCGGCACCACCTGGGCGTGCGCGCAATGGCAATAGAGGATTCGCGGCGCAGTCATAATACAGCCGCCCATCTATACACTGGCCCGGGGCTTGTGACAACGCATGCTTTTGCGGCCGACAATGGTTGCGCGGATTTCACGCCGGGGTCCCAAACCATCTTCTACTTAGGTTTGTCCTCCATTGTGTCCTGATGGCTGGGCCGGTCTCCTTGGAATATGAAAGAATTCACTGTTCTTGAGGGAAGGGGTGTCGTACGGGGTGCTCTCGCAATGATGGTGGTATTTGTTGCCAGCGCCGCTTCGGCGGCTTTGCCTGATCTGATTATTAATCGCTCTCGTCTCGCGACCGGAATCGAGATTACCGAAAGAGAGTTTGCTGCCTCGGATTGCGCGGTGATCGAGGGCTGCATCCGCGGATCGGGCACACGCAAACTTCTGCTGTTCGAGGTCGCGTTTGTGAATGTCGGACAGGGCGACCTGGTCATTGGCAACCCAAACGATCATCCGGCTTTGTTTGAGTTCAGTCCGTGCCACGGCCATCACCACCTCAGCAGCGCAGCCTCTTACGGACTGTTCACTTCCGATGGGCGATCGGTCAACGTGGCGCGCAAGCAGGCGTTCTGTCTGCGAGACAATTCGCCCTACTCCAGCTCCTCCGGTCCGAGTAACGGTTACGATTGCGACAACCAGGGAATAACCGCGGGCTGGGAAGACATTTACCCGAAGAACCTCGATTGCCAGTGGCTCGACATCACCGGACTGCCCGCTGGCGCTTATACGCTGCGAGTGACGGTAAATCCCTCGCGCGTTTTCGCCGAATCCAACTACGGCAACAACACCGCATCAGTGACGGTGCAGATTCCTCGGAGTCCATCCACGACCCCTCCGCCGACGACCGTCACTCCTCCGGAAACGCCCCCGACCGAGGTGACCTCGCCGAGCACCGATACACCTCCCGAGGTCAAAAAATCCAAAAAATCACGGAACAAGCACATCAAGAAAGCCAAGTCGAATAAAGGCAAGCACAAGGGCTGGTACAAAAAGAAGAAGAAAAAGCCCGCCCCGAAGCCAAGCCACCATGATGATGACGATTGACCAACCGTTGGCACTGACGCCGTCCAAAACGACTTGCCGCAGCGGCGAAGTACGGCATAATAATCGCCTCGGATTTGGGATGGGGTCATAGCTCAGTTGGTAGAGCGTCTCGTTCGCAATGAGAAGGTCTGGGGTTCGACTCCCCATGGCTCCACCATCCCA
>Ga0111539_10009192_pt1 | contig 12491 bp, 9 predicted proteins | sample RhiMethybrSRZTD1_FD_79667 | JGI IMG/M metagenome (GOLD analysis project Ga0111539, IMG submission 79667) | Populus rhizosphere microbial communities from Tennessee, USA - Rhizosphere MetaG P. TD hybrid SRZTD1 (version 2) (version 2) | ecosystem: Host-associated > Plants > Roots > Rhizosphere >...
TCATTGCGCTGCTCGCGCACCTGACGTTCGACATCGACGGCTCGGCGGATGCGCACCGCACGTGCGCGACACGTCTGTGGCGGATTCAGGAGCAGTACCGCATTCTGCTGTCAGACCTGCAGGACGGCGCGCTCGATAGCGAGGCCGGGCGGCTCCGGCGGGATGCGCTGATGAACGAGCTCCACGCCGTGTACGAGAACGCGCCGGTTGCTGATCCACGTGCGTATCAGACAGTCGCGAGGGAGATTGTGACGGCTGAGGAAGTGACGCTCACCGACAAGGACATCGATCTGTTTTTGCCGAAGTCGTTGCACAAGGGGGAGAAGGCTTCGGCACTCGCGGGCGAGAAGGCTCCAGCGCTCGCCGGCGAGAAGGCTGCGGCGCTCGCGCCTTGAGCCCGTTCTCGAGCGCGGAGCCAGTACTCGTAGCGCAGGACTCTGGTCCTGCCAAGCCCTAAAAGGTCTGCGCTACGAGTACCGGAGTTCTTATCGCTTCTCTGACAGCACGATCTTGATCCAGCCGCTGGCGTTCGCGCCCTGGACGTTGATGAAGCCGTTCTTCTCCGCGCCGATCACGACGAGCTCGTCGGCTCGGCCGAGGGTGGCGAGGGTCTTGGAGGTGTCAGACGGCTCCGCCATCAGCTTGACGTTGGCGATCTTGGGGGCGATCACATCACCCTCGTTGAACACCGCGCCCGCTTTTGTCGCGCCGCCCGCTGCAGCTTCCTGCTTCAACGTGCCGACATTACGTTGCAGACTCGGATCGTCGCGAACGACCGTGACCACCTTGTTGTAGTTGTCCATGAATGCCGCGGCGATGATCTTCCCCTCATTGGTGTTGCCATAGCCACCGCCCGCGGCTCCGCCACCGCCGCCGAAGAGGCCGGCGCCCAACCTGAGATCCGCCTTCTTGGTGCTGCCCTCAGCGGCGGCCACCTGCACGCCGCTGCGAGCGTCGGCGACCAGCATGCCGGTCTGAGCCTCTTTGAACTTCAAGCCCCCGGCCACGGCTGCCGCTTTCCCGCCGAAAAGCCCTCCGACCGCGCCACCAAGACCGCCGGCGTTGTTTTCCGAGAACACGACCGAAGGGGTCATGATGAAATCGGCCGTCACCATCTGCCCGCCACCCATGTTCGAGTTCTGACGGGTCTGGCCGGCGGCAGCGAGATTGCGCTCCTGCATCATGTTCTGCATCCCGACGCCGCGCTCAACAACGATGAAGCAATTCGATTGCTGAATCATCATGCGAATGAGGGCGACGGGAGAGGAGAGCTGATAGCGCCGGAGGTACGTGAGCATCTCGGTCTGCGGCTCGACGACAGCCATGGCCCCCATCGGCTTGTCGCAGTGCTCGAGACCGTTGTCGCCCACGCCGCCGCCTGTGCCGGCTGCACCTTTCACGGCACTTCCCCCCTGCCCCTGTTTCGGGGCAGTGATGCCGCCCTGGGCGGCTGCGGAGGCCGCCACGAGCGCGATACCAGCGGCGACGAACAGAATTCGGCCTTTTGAATGGCTGATCATCGAGAAGATCCTCCAGAGAAACAGTTGCCGTGGGAACCTCGGCATTTTCTCACAGATGAGCCGGAGCGGAACAGTCGGAATTGAGTTGCCGCGAGGCATAGCACGGGCAGGACGCGGCACGGCAGGACTAACGTGTGGGCAGGACTAACCACCTTCGCCAAGGCTACGGTTGTCCGCCGAAGCGCTGCGCGAAGGCGGAAGTCCTGCGCTACGAGTACAAAGGACAACGAATCAACGCGGGCAACGAGTCAACAATTATGACGAGTGCGAGTCGTCGTCGAGCTCACGCAGGACTTCGGCTGTGTGTTCGCCGAGGAGCGGCGCGCGGCGCGCCGTCTGCGGCGGCGTGCGGGACATCTTCATCGGCGATCCCAAGGTTCGCATCCGGCCGAGCGTCGGATGATCGATCTCGTTCACCATGCCGCGAGCGAGCACCTGGGGATCGGCGAACATTTCGTCATAGCTGTTGATGGGCCCGCACGGGATGTCGTTTGCTTCGAATAGATCGATCCAGTGGCGGCGCGACGCTCTAGTGGTGACCGATTCGATCAGCTGCACCAGCGCTTCGCGATGCCGCACCCGTACCGTATCGTCGGCATACTCCGGTAATCGCGGCCATTCGGGGTGGCCGAGCCGATCGCAGAGCCGCTCGAACAGCCGCTGATTCGCGGCCGCGACCGTGATGTAGCCGTCAGCACAGCGAATGGCTTGATACGGCGCGATCATGCGATGTGCCGACCCCAGTGGCTGTGGCACGCCTCGGCCTGAGAAGTATTCGGCAGACTCCCAGACCGACAGGGCGATACCAGCCTCGGCGAGTGACGTCTCGACGTACTGTCCCTGGCCGGTCCGCGTCCGATCGTAGAGGGCGGCGAGAATCGCGGTCAGCGCGAAGAGTCCCGCGCCGAGATCCGTGAGCGGCACGCCAATCTTCGCGGGCGGGCGACCGGCTTCTCCGGTGATCGACATCAGCCCGGTGAACCCCTGTGCGACGAGATCAAAGCCGCCCTTGTGGGCGTACGGCCCGGTCTGGCCGTAGCCAGAAATCGACGCGTAGATGAGACCCGGGTGCTCCGCCGAGAGCGCCTCGTAGTCGAGGCCGAAGCGACGCATCACACCGGGACGATAGTTTTCAATCACAATGTCGGATCGTCGCGCGAGGCGGCGAAAGACGTTCTGGCCCTCTGGTGTCTTCAGGTCGAGCACGATGCCTCGCTTGCCGCGATTGACGGCGTTGAAGCTCGGGCTATCGTCGCCGGTCGCGCCGGCCATGCGCCGGCTCGAATCACCGCCGGGGGGCTCGACCTTGATGACGTCGGCACCCATGTCGCATAGTTGCATCGCGCAGAAGGGCCCGGCCATGACCTGTGTGGTGTCCAGCACGCGGACACCCGCCAGCGCGGCGGGGGAACGTTGTGAACCCATTGAACCCATTGAACCCATTGAACACCCTCTGAACCTGCTGAACCCAGTGAACCGTGAACCGCGTGAACCCAGCGAACCCGTGAGGAACCAGCTTGTCCCTTTCCCGCGTCCTGTTTGAAGTCGACGGCCCTCTCGCGTTTCTGACGATCAACCGTCCAGAGGCCCGCAACGCGATGACCTCGGCCATGTACGACGCGCTTTACGACGCGTGCGAGCGCGTTGACGCCGACGAGGCGGTCCGCGTGTTCGTGCTGAAGGGTGCAGGAGGCCAGGCGTTCGTCTCGGGCACCGACATTGCGGAGTTTACGACGTTCGACTCGCGCCAGGACGGCATCCGCTACGAGCAGCGCCTGGATCGAGTCATCGACCGCCTCGAGCGCGTCTCCAAGGCGACCATCGCACAGGTCGAAGGCGTGGCGGCGGGTGGTGGATGTCTGATGGCGATCGCCTGCGACCTCCGGGTCTGTGCACCGAATGCGCGGTTCGGTGTCCCGATCGCCAGAACGCTCGGCAACTGCCTGTCAGCCGCGAGCACCGCTCGGCTCGTCGATCTCATCGGTCCTGCGCGCGCCAAGGATCTCCTCATCACCGGCCGACTCATCGACGCCCGGGAGGCGATGTCCCTCGGCGTGGTCACACGCCTGGCCGATCCGGATCAAATCGACGCGACGGTCCGCGAGTTGGCGACGACCATCGCCGGGCACGCGCCGCTGACGATTCGGGCGGCCAAGGAAATGATCCGCCGGGTTCAGGCGCACCGCCGGCTCAACGAAGCGGAAGCCGAGGACTTGATCGCGCTCTGCTACGCCAGCGCCGACTTCAAGCAAGGCGTGGCCGCGTTTCTCGCGAAGCGGCCGCCGAATTTTAGTGGACGGTAGTTTGCAGAACGAAGAGATGCAGGCTTTCATTCTCGCGGTTCGCAAGGGCGACATCGCAGGAGTGCGCCGATCGCTTGCGACTTCTGAACACGTTCGCGAGCATGTCAACGACCCAGTGTTCGTCTTCGGCCAGCGCGCCCTGCACATGGCGGCGAAGAATCGCGAACTGCTCGATCTCTTGATCGCGTCTGGCGCCGATCTCCACCTGCGCAGCAACTGGGAGAATGGCCCGTTTTCGGTCCTCGACAACGCCAATGAGCACACCGCGCGGTTCCTGATTGAGCGTGGGGCCCGGCTCACGCCCAACGTCGCTGCCCGCCTCGGGTGGTTCTCCGAACTCCGCGCGATCGTCGAGGCAGCTCCGGCGGCGGTCCACGAACGGGGCGGCGACGGCCAACAGCCGCTGCATCTGGCGAAGAGCGTGGAGATTGCCGACTACCTCCTCGATCATGGCGCCGACATCGACGCTCGCTGCATCGATCACAAATCGACGCCCGCGCAGTACGCGCTCACCGAAAGAACTGATGTGTGCCGACGACTGCTCGCGCGCGGCGCGAGCCCTGACATCTTTATGGCTGCCTGGCTTGGGGATCTCGAACTCGTCCGGCGCCTGATAAACGCCGATCCGTCTTGTCTGGCCGCGCGTGTCCATCGGCCCGGCTACCCGCCCGTTCCGGAGTTGAACATCTATTGCTGGCTGCTTGGCTTCTTCGTGTCTCCTCACGAAGTGGCGGTGAAACAGGGGCATCGGGCGGTTCACGAATTACTCGAGCGGCGAAGTCCGCCGCGTGTTCGCCTGCTCAGTGCCGTGATGCGAGCGGACGAACCAGCTGCGCGGGAGGCGATTCGCCAAGACCCATTCTTGCCCCAATCGCTCTCGCCTGCCGAAACGGCCGCGCTCCCGGACGCGGTTTTTCACGGGCGCCTGGAGGCTGCCGACCTCATGCTGCGCCTGGGCTTCGATCCGGCCTCCCGCGGCACCGACGGGGCGACGACGCTTCACATGGCGTGCTGGACGGGAAATCTGCCGATGGTTGAGCGACTGTTGAAGCTCGGCGTGGCGATCGACCTCGTGGATACCGAGCACGGCAGCACGCCGCTCGGCTGGGCAGCCTTCGGATCGGTGCATCGCTGCGCGAACGGAGGCGACTACGTCGGCGTGATCGAACGCCTAGTCGCGGCGGGTGCCAATGTGAAAGCTCCTGGAAACGGGGCAGGCCACAGCATGACGAGCATGGCGGACGGCAATCTCACGGTGCAGGAGGCGCTGCGACGCCTCGGCGCGGTGTGAATCGGGCTGCCGAGGCTGCCGGGCCGCGATTGTGAAGGCTAAAACACTGACCAGTTGAGCTTTGCAGGCAGACGACGACCGACTCGTCCTTTTTCGGGATCCACTCGTTTCCCCTGAGTTTTGGCGGACAGTTCTGTTAGAATCTAGGGGAATTGTATGTCGATCCGCAGGGTGTGCCCCCTGCGGCGCGACGGTTGTCTTCGTTCGAAAGGAGCCAGTGATGGTTGGAATTGATCGCCGTTGGGCCGTTGGTGCCGTGGCCGCTGGAATGTTGCTCGCTCTCCCGGGTATCAGCCTGGCTGCCGACCCAGCGAAGACACCGACGTTCTCCAAGGACGTCGCGCCGATCTTACAGGCCAAATGTCAGAACTGTCATGAGCCCGGATCGATCGCGCCCATGTCACTGATTACCTATCAGGACGCCCGTCCCTGGGCAAAGTCGATTCGCGCGCGCGTCTCGGCTCGCCAGATGCCGCCATGGCACATCGACAAGAGCGTTGGCGTCCAGAAGTTCAAGAACGACATTTCTCTCACCGACGAACAAATTCAGACCATCGTCGACTGGGTTGATCAGGGTGCCGTGCAGGGCAACCCGGCCGACATGCCGAAGCCGAAGCCGGTGACGACGACGATGTATTGGCAGGGTGAGCGCGATGGCTACGGAGCACCCGACCTCATCGTGAAGTCGCCCGAGTACACGATGCCGGCCGTGGGCCAGGATCAGTGGTGGCGTCCGACGGTGGACATCGAAGGTCTCACTGAGCCGCGCTGGGTGCGGATGGTTGAGATCCGTCCGTCGAACCTCGCCGGCCGCAAGATCCTCCATCACTCAATCGCTCACGTCGTCATGGATCCTGCCGACCCGGACGTCGACTCGGTCAATCGCGGAATTGGCGGACGCGGCGGCGCGGCACAGCCGACCGACCCGGCGGCGATCGCGGCAGCAGCCGTCAACTCTCGCCCGACCCTCATGGAATGGGCGATCGGCAAGGGCTACGACCGCTACGCAGACGGCACCGGCAAACTGATCAAGCCCGGCCAGCGCATTGGTTGGGATCAGCACGTGCACGCAGTCGGCGAGCCAGTGTTGGCCGGCTCGGAACTCGGCATCTGGCTGTATCCCAAAGGCCAGGAACCGAAACACCGCACCTATCTCGTGGGCTTCACCGGTCTCAAGAACGGGCAGGCCGGGCTCGACATCCCGCCGAACACCATCAGCCACACCGAAGGTTTCACGGTGCTGAAGGAAAACACGGTCATCACCAACTTCCAGCCGCACTTCCATCTGCGCGGCAAGGCGATGCAGGTTGAAGCGATTCTGCCCGACGGCACGACGCAGGTCGTCAGCTATGTGGACAATTTCAACTTCAACTGGATGACCAACTACATCTACGCGGAAGACGCGGCGCCGGCGTTCCCGAAGGGCACGATCGTCCATGTCACCGCGTTCTACGACAACACGAAGGCGAACAAGAACAATCCGGACCCGGATCAGTGGGTGGGCTACGGCGATCGCACCGTGGACGAGATGGCCCACGCGTGGATGAACGTCTACTACCTCACTGACGCCGAGTATCAGGCATGGCAGGCCGAGCACAAGAAGCCGGTCGCCACGCAGAACCAGTAGTCGGCGGAACGTCGAATCACAGCCTGCGGGAAGAGCTTTTTCGGCTCTTCCCGCAGTTCTCAGTTTCAGGAGCTGCCGTCCTCACTCGCCCGCGTTCGCGGACGCTCGATCAAAAGGGGATATCGATGAATCGAAAGACTGTCCTGCGCTGGTGCGCGCCGCTCTTGCTCGCAACCAGTGGCGCATTGGTGTCGGCGCAGATTCAGTTGCCGAGCGCCCCGCTCAAGCAGTTCGGGGCGAGCATCAGCCCGGCGTACGAGGGTTGGTTCGATAACCCGGATGGCACCCACAGCTTCCTGATCGGCTACTACAGCCGCAACACCGAAGCCGAACTCGACATCCCGATCGGCCCGAACAACAAGTTCGAACCCGGGAATGCCGATATGGGGCAGCCGACGCATTTCCTCACCCGGCGGCGCTACGGTGTCTTCAGCGTCACGGTGCCGAAGGAATTTCCCAAGACACAGAAGATCATGTGGACGTTGACCGTGAACGGGGTGACGACCACCATCCCCTTCCACATGCACACCGACTACGGCCTCACTCCGCTCAGAGGCTCAGAAGAGAGTCCCGACGGCACCTTCAATCTTCCGGCAGTGCTGCGATTCGCAGAAAACGGTCCGGCGTACACAGGGCCAATGGGCACGATCGCCAAGGCGATCGCCCGTACCGCTACGGTGGGCACGCCGATGCCACTCGACATCTGGGCTGAAGACGATGCGCGATTTAGCGGCGGTGGGGCCGGTCCGCAAGGCGCGGTCGTGACCGTGAACGTTGCCAAGTACCGCGGCCCAGGGAAAGTGACCGTCACCAGTACCACCCCCGAACCTGCTCGTGGCGGCGCCGGACGGGGCGCGGGTGCAGCGGGTGCAGGAGGCGGAGGCGGCGGCGGTGGCCGGGGTGAGGGTGGAGGAGGCGCAGCGGGCCGCGTGAACTTCGAAACGGTGCTCGGCGGCAAACCGATGGAGCCGTACAAGGGCAAGGGCACCGCGACGGTTTCGTTCAGCGAGCCGGGCGACTACGTCTTGCAGGTCACGGGGAACGACTACTCCGGGAACGGCGGCGGCGGCTCGGGTTGCTGCTGGACGACCGTGGACGTCAAGGTGGCAGTCAAATAGATAGGTTCAAGGGTTCACTCTTGAACCTTTCTTCCAGCTTTTTCAGAGCAAGCCTCCTGGCAGCTGTCCTGGCTGCCAGCTGCGGCTCGCCAACACCGCAACAATCCCAGTCTTCGGGCGATGCGGCCTTCGGCACCATCGCCCGCGAATACCTGGAAGATCACTACCGCCGAAACCCGACGCGCGCCACTGGGCTCGGCCTTCACCAATACGACGATCGGCTCGAGGACTATTCCCGTCAGGCGGTGACCGACGCCGTGGCCTCGCTGCATCGATTTCGCGATCGTGTTGCCGCGACGACCGAACAAACCCTCTCGGCGGCGAATCGTCTGGATCGCGAACTCCTCCTGCGTGCAATCGATTCAGAGCTGCTGTCGCTGGAAGTCGTGCGGTCTTGGGCCAGGGACCCGGATGGCTACAGCAGCGGCCTGACAAATACCGCCTACCGAATGATCACGCGCAGGTTTGCAGGGCCAGCGGAGCGCCTGCGAAAGCTGATCACGCGAGAACGAGCGATGCCAGCCGCCCTCGCCGAGGCGCGGAAGAACCTCGACAACCCGCCGCTGATCTACACGCAAATCGCCCTCGAACAGATCGACGGCAACCAGAGCTTCTTTGCGACAGCGGTGGCAGCGGCGTTCCCCGAGGTGACCGACCAGGCGCTCGTTGCGGAGTTCAAGCAAGCCAACAACGCGGTGATCGCCGCGCTCGGCGACTACAAGAAGTGGTTACGGGACGAACTGCTCAAACGTTCGAATGGTAGTTTTGCGATTGGCGAAGAGACCTATCGCCGGAAGCTCGCCGCCGACGAGATGATCGATACACCGCTCGACGAGCTGCTCGCGATGGCCGACCGCGATCTGAAGGCCAATCAGGCCGCGTTGGCGGATGCCGCGCGCCGCATCGATCCCAAACGCACGCTCGACCAGGTGCTGGCCACGGTGCAGGCCAACCACCCGGCTCCCTCGAAGCTTCTGACAACGACACAGGCCGAGCTCGAATCGATCGGCCGCTTCATGACCGACCACCACATCGTGACGATACCCAAGGCCCCGCCGGCTCGGGTTCAGGAAACGCCACCGTTCCTGCGCGCGACCACGACCGCGTCGATGGACATCCCCGGACCGTTCGAGACCGTCGCGACCGAGGCGTACTACAGCATGACGCTGCCGAACCCGAAGCTGTCGGCCGCGGAAACCGAAGAGTTCATGACGCAGTGGTACTACCCGGCCATCTCGAACGTCTCGGTCCACGAAGTCTGGCCGGGCCACTATCTGCAGTTCCTCTACGCGAAGGGGTTTCCGTCCGATCTCCGCAAGGTGCTGGGCGCATCCACCAACAGCGAAGGCTGGGCGCACTACTGCGAGCAGATGGTGCTCGATGAGGGCTTTCACGCCGACGACCCCAGCTATCGGCTGGCGCAGGTCCAGGACGCACTCCTCCGCGACGTCCGCTTCATTGTCGGCATCCGCATGCACACCAAGGGGATGACGATGGCGCAGGCGGAGGACATGTTCGTCAAGGACGGGTTCCAGCCCAGACCGGTCGCGAAATCCGAGACCAAGCGCGGCACGTCGGACGCCACCTACGGCTACTACACGATGGGCAAGCTATTGATCCAGCAGCTTCGTGACGACTACAAAGCGAAGATGGGTGATCGCTATTCGCTGCAGAACTTCCACGACACGTTCATCAGCCTCGGGCCGATGCCGCTGCCGCTGATGCGAAAGGCGATGCTAGGAGAATAGGCGCTCTGGCCCGATCTACGGCTTTCGCTGCCGGTCCAGAAACGCGAACACCTTGTCGATGTTCTCCCGGCCGGCACTGCTATGCGTGCCGCCTGGCACCTCGATGTACTCGTAGGTCATGCCGAGCGCCTTCATCTTGTCAACCCACTGCCTCGTGACCTTCACGTCGACCGACTGATCGGCATCGCCCTGGATGGCGATCACCGGGAGACGCTTGGCGTTCTCGAGAATGTCCGGGTTGATGTAGATCGCGGGAGCCATCGGGGCAAGCGCAGCCCAGATGTCGGCGTACTTGCTGCCTATGTACCATGTGCCACCGCCACCCATCGACTGACCGATCAAGTAGATCCGCCGGTTGTCGATGTTGTAGCCGTCGCGGACGATCTTGAGGACGTTGAGCACGTCCTTCTCACTCAGCGCACCGAGGTTGGCTGGCCCCGGATCGGCCGACCGGGCATTGAACTCGTTCCCCTGGCCCCTCGCGCCGTACCATCCGCGCGGGTTGTAGCCGAGCGGAGTCGCGACGATGTAGCCGTAGCGCTCGGCCAGTTCGACCAGGTTGTTGTACTCCATCATGTAACTGGTGCCGCTCCCCAGCCCATGGAGGGCGATGACCAGTGGCGTCGCGCGCGCAGCGTCGTAGCGGGTCGGCACGTACAGCCGGTATTCCATGTCGATGTTGCCGGCTTCGGCAAACTTATAGGTCTTCACTTGCACGCGTGCCAGGGCCTCGATATTTGCCTGAGACCGTGGTGGCTGAACCCACTCCTGAGCAAGCACCGTCATCGATAGCAGGGTCACGAGGAGCCCGGCCAAAAGGCAGATTCGCCACTGAGCGTCACTCGCCACGCGAAGGCCACACGCGCGCGTTGACCGCAGGATTCGGTTGACTGTCATGTCGGTCCTCAAGGTTTTTCGATGACTTTGTTCAGGTAGTTCACGACCGTCGTCCGTTCAGCCTTCCCCATTCTGGGTGCGGTCTTGTCGATGAGACCCACGAACGCCTGGAGTTCTTGCGGTGTGGCTGGAAAGCCGATGTTGGTCCCGCCAGGCATGGCGTTCGAGTCGGCGATTTTTTTCCCGGTTGCATCGAGGAAGACATAGAACGGCAGGCCGGACTTTGCCCCGCCCCAGTTGTTCATCGCGTCCTGCGCCCCGGCGTTCTCGAGTGCCTTCTTGTCGTCACGTTCCTGAACCGTCAGGTTCACGAGCACGTAGTTGTCGGCGATGATCTGCTTGACCTCGGGCGCATGAACGAACGCCTCAAAGCTCCGGCACCAGACGCACCATGACGCTCCGAATTCGATCAGCACGACTTTGCGCTCGGCTTGCGCCGTCTTGAGCGCCGAGGACATCAGCGCGTCGGCTCGCGGCGCGCTCTGGCCGGGAGTCTGCGCTCGCAGCGCAGGTGCCTGGACGAGCGCGAACATCGCGGCGCAAGACACTCCCACAAGAGCGTGTTTCATGATGGTCAATCCTCCAAGGGGCACGCACCTGCATGCCGGCTGCGCCCATTTTGCCATCGTTCCTGCATCGTTCTCGACGCGATTCGCCAGCTCATCGCGGCACGCGATTTCCTGCGATATATACGGCGTTGATCCGCTTCGTGTTCGCGAGGTTCGCAAGCGGATCGGCATCGAGGACGACGAAGTCGGCCCACTTACCCGGTTCCACCGTGCCAAGATCCTTGTCCACCTTCCAGCAGCGCGCGGCGTCGCGGGTAGCCGCCATAAGAACCTGCCGCGGACTGAGTCCGGCCTTCGCCATCAGCTCCAGCTCCTCGAGCTCGAAGTAGCCCTGAAACCGGGCCGCCGGCCCGGTATCGGTCCCCATGGCAATGGTCACGCCGGCGTCGGACAGCGTCTTCAGATTCCTGCTCGCAACATCGAGCGCCGCCTTGTAGCGCTGGGCAGTGGCGCTCTGCTTCATCGACGCTTGCGCGGCCGGCGGCTTGAGCTGATTGACCTGCGTCATGTCCGCATGCGCGAGGAACAACGGGTCGGAGAAGAAGGCGGGCGTCGATTCGTAGACAAACGTCGAGACTTCACGCATCAGCGTCGGGCACAGGCAGATGCCGCGCGACTTCAGCAGTCCAATCACCTCGGGACTGATGGCGGCATCGCGGACGCTGTGCGCGATGAAGTCAGCGCCGGCGTCGAGGACGCCCTTCGCGTCCGCGAGATAGAAGATGTGCACCGCCACGCGCAGCCCTCGTTTATGCGCTTCGTCGATCACCGCGCGGTACACGTCCGGCGGCATCTTCGGCGTGGTGCCGAGGTTGTCGTCGACCCGGATCTTGATCGTGTCGACCTTCAGCTCGTGCGCCTCCGCGACTTGCTGGCGCGCTTCAGCTGGAGTGTTGGGCGCCAGCACAGGCCCCGCCACGAAGATCCGCGCGCGGTTCAGCGCCGCCGTGTTCTGGCTCTCGCGCGCGGCGAAATGTGGCGCCACCTCCCCGCCCAGGCTGAAAACCGTCGTCACCCCATAAGCGGCGTAGGTTTTTAGATCGCGATCGGGAACGTTGACGTGCCCGTGAGCGTTGATGAGTCCGGGGATGACCGTCTTTCCAGTCAGGGCGATCGGTTCAGCCCCCGCAGGCACTGTGACCGTCGCTGCCGGGCCAACCGCAACAACCCGGCCGTCGCGGACCACGATCGTCGCGTTGGTGATCGGCGCGCGATCGGTGCCGTCTATCAGCCGCGCGCCGGTGAACGCCCTGACGGGCGCTGGCTGTTGTGCGGACAGGCTGATGACCAGACCAACCGTGGCAAGAGCGGAAACGAAAAAGATCGGAAGTCTCATGGCAGACGTAGTGTCTGCCTTTACGAGAGCGCAGACAAGTTCTGCCTTCAGACCGAGCAGGCGCCGACGGTCGACCTCGGCA
>Ga0111539_10009193_pt1 | contig 12491 bp, 12 predicted proteins | sample RhiMethybrSRZTD1_FD_79667 | JGI IMG/M metagenome (GOLD analysis project Ga0111539, IMG submission 79667) | Populus rhizosphere microbial communities from Tennessee, USA - Rhizosphere MetaG P. TD hybrid SRZTD1 (version 2) (version 2) | ecosystem: Host-associated > Plants > Roots > Rhizosphere >...
AGGATCGCCGCCAGCGAGGAGCTCACGTGGACCTCGCCGAAGCCGAGCAGCGGCCATGGGACGGCCATCTCGACAGCGGCGAACACCGTGAGGGTCTTCCAGCGAGCGGCGAGCCCGCGGAGCGCGCCGAGCTTCCACGCCACCGGGAGCAGCACCGCGGCCGCGATCGCCAGCCGCGACCACGCCACGAGGCTCGGCGAGAGCTCGTCGACCGCGATCTTGATGAACAGGTACGGCATCCCCCAGATCACGGATACGGCGGCGAACAGCGTCCAGGCGCGGGCGCTCATGCGGTTGAGGCTACCGGCGCCTCCGCTTCCCGACGGGCTTCCAGGATTGGGCGATGGCCCAGCTCAGTGCGGCGTTCATGCGGCCTCCTCGTACCGCGCCTCGAGGCGCAGCATCGCGACGATGTCGTCGGTGCGGTGGAACGGGTCCGCGACCAGCTGGCCGTCGCGCAGGCCGAGCGCGGCCCGCAGCTCGTCACCGACGTAGGCGAGCAGGGCCGGCCCATGTGGTGCGCGGCGGTCGTCCAGGGCCGCCAGCCGCCAGACCGGCGGGATGTCCGCGTCCCCGTGCTTGATGATGAGAGGGTCGTTCATGCGTAACCACCTAAATCGTTATGACGGACATGATAGCACCAGCTAAACTGTTTTGACAGTTATGGCTCCCGGGGAGACAGCGACGGCCAAGACCGCGCCCGAGCCGCTCTATCTCGTGCAGCGGTTCGTCAACAGCGTGGATCTCGAGACGGGCGAGGACGAGCTCGCCACGCCCGACGCGCTCCGGGACTGGTTCGCCGAGCGCGGCCTGATGGACCCGACCGAATCCGTGACCGCCGCGGACCTCCGGCGCGCCATCGACGTGCGCGAGGGGCTGCGGGCCGTGCTGCTCCAGAACAACGGCCTTCCGCTCGACGAGGAGCTCGTGAAGAAGCTCGACCGCGCGGTGGGCCGCGCGCCGGTGCGGGTCCGCTTCGAGCCCGGGCGCGACCCCGAGCTCGTGGCGAGCTGCCCTGGCGTCGACGGCGCGATCGCGGCGCTGATGGCCATGGTCGCCGCCGGAGTGGAGAGCGGCCGCTGGGAGCGGCTCAAGGCGTGCCCGCGCGAGGAGTGCGAGTGGGCCTTCTACGACCGCTCGAAGAACTCCTCCGGCCGGTGGTGCTCGATGGAGTCCTGCGGGAACATCGAGAAGGCGCGGGCGTTCAGGGAGCGGAAGCGCGGCGCGCGCTAGCTACTCCAGCGTGTGCACCTTGAACAGGTTGGTCCCGCCCGCGCTGCCCGCCGGCAGCCCGGCCGTGATCCCGATCTTGTCGCCCTTCTGCGCGAACCCCTCGTGCTCGGCGATCTCGGCGCACGCCTCGAGCAGGCCGAGGGTGTCCATCGGCTCCTCGTTGAGGCGCGGGTGAACGCCCCACAGGAGCCGGCAGCGGCGCACGACGTCCTTGCGCGGCGATAGGGCCAGCACCGGCGCCTTCGGGCGGTAGGCCGAGATCAGCGCCGCGGTCGCGCCGGTGTTCGTGGGCGACACGATGCACTTCAGCCCCAGCTGGTACACCGCGCCGACCGCCCCGAAGGCGATCGCGTGGTACTGGTTGTTCGCCTGCGGCCCGCGCTCGGCGAGCCAGCGCCCGTAGGGCAGCTCGCGCTCGGTGGTCTGCGCGATCGAGGCCATCATCTGCACGGCGAGTACCGGGTGCTTTCCGACCGCCGTCTCCTGTGACAGCATCACCGCGTCGGTGCCGTCGAAGATCGCGTTGGCCACGTCGGCCACCTCGGCGCGCGTAGGGCGGGTCGAGTGGACCATCGACTCGAGCATCTGGGTGGCGGTGATCGTCGGCTTGGCCGCCCGGCCCGCGACCGCGAGGAGCCGCTTCTGCACGAGCGGCACCTCCTCGATCGGCAGCTCGATGCCCAGGTCGCCACGGGCGATCATGATCCCGTCCGCCGCCTGGATGATCTCCTCGCCGTTGGCCGCCGCCTGGGGCTTCTCGATCTTCGCGATCAGCGGCACCTCGACGCCGCGGGCCGCGAGATGCTCGCGCACCGGGTCGAGGTCCTCCTTGCGCCTCACGAACGAGAGCGCGAAGAAGTCCACGCCCATCTCGAGTCCGGCGTCGACCAGCCCGATGTCCTCCTCGCTCACGGCGGGGAGCGAGACCGTGACGTTCGGCAGGTTCAGGCCCTGCCGTGACGCGACGCTGCCCCCCACCTCCACCTGGGTGATCACGTCGCCGCCGTCCACGGAGCCGACCCGGAGCCGGACGGCTCCGTCGGCCAGGTAGAGCACGTCGCCCTTGTCCACCAGCTCGGAGAACCCCTCCCACGCGACCGGCAGGCGGTCGGCGGTGCCCTCCACCTGCTCGCCCGTGAGCACCACCCGCGACTCCCGAGCCAGCTCCGCCACGCCGCCGGCCACGGGCCCGATCCTGAGCTTCGGTCCGGGCAGGTCGCCGAGGATGGCCACGTCCCGGCCGGCGCGCTCGGCCCCCTCCCGGACGGCCGCGGCTATCTCCGCGTGCTGCTCCGGGGTGCCATGCGCGAAGTTGAGTCGGGCGACGTCCATACCCGCCGCGACCATCTCCTGAAGGACGTCGGGACTCTGCGAGGAGGGGCCGATCGTCGCGACGATCTTCGTCGAGCGCATGCGCTCTGGACCTTACCCACGAAAAGCCCGCTCTTAGCGGGCGACCTCCGAAAGTCGATGTTGACGCTCGGCGTGGGAGAGGTTTTGATGGCCCCTGGCTTCACGAGCAACTGGAAACCGCGCGACTGGCCCACCCGCTCGCCCGTTTCAGAAGCAGTCGCTCGGGAGGCCTCCGGGGTATCTGCACAAGTAGTTCGAGATCGCACGTAGTGCGGGGAGGTCTGATGGGCAAGTCGGCCACGATCGACGCTGGTCAAGAGCAGCATTTGCAGGCGCTGGAGTACGCGAATCGCGTCCGCCTCGCCCGCGCTCGGATGAAGCGTCGAGTCGCCGCTGGCGAGCTCTCTGCCGCTGAGGTAATCCTCAGCTGCCCCTGGCAGGCCCACAGCATGTCGATCAGCGACCTGCTGATGAGCCAGAAGCGCTGGGGAAGAGCCAGGTGCAGAAGGCTGCTGGTGTCGCTCGGGGTCCCGGAGAACAAGCAGATCGGGACCCTCACCGAGCGCCAGCGTCTTGCACTGGCCGCGGTGCTCGCCGCGAAGAACGCCCCGGCAGGAACCTCGGCCGTCGTGCGGCCCGCTGAAGCGACGCGTGTCCCCGTGGCTCCCCCGCGGGCCGCGCTCGCGCCTCGCGAAGGCGCGCTGACGGCCGCCTGACCGGAGCACTGGCGCAGGGCGGCCGGGGAGAGGCCGGCCGCCCTACGCCGCCCTGAGCCGTCCTAAGCCGCGATCTCGACGATGTGGCCGTCGGGGTCGCGCAGGTAGATGGACTTCGTGCCAGTCCGGTCGAGCACGTCGGTCGTCGGGATGCCCTTCTCCGTGAGGTAGCCCCGCCAGGCGGCCAGCTCCTCCTCCGTCCCGACCGCGAGGGCGAAGTGATGTGTGGACCCCCGCCCGACCTTCCCCTCGTCGAGATCCGGATACTCGAGACACGTGACCAGGGGCTGCCCATCGGCGTCGCCGAAGATGAAGTGGCGGGCGCTCCCGTCGTCGTCGTTGACCGTCTGCTCGACGAGCCGCATCCCCAGGACGTTCCGGTAGAAGGCCAGGGAGCGGTCCAGGTTGGATACGAGGAGCGTGATGTGGTGGATCCCCGTGATCCGCATCCGCCGCTCGTTCACCGGAACCCGACCCCTCCGGAACGGCGCTTGAAGATCTCTCGCATCGCGTAGAACGTACCCCCGAAGACGAGCGCGCCGACCACCAGGAGGATCCAGACCCGCACCGGCCCGAGGCCGAGCGCGACGACCGTGACGGCCACGAAGGCGGCCACGCCGCCGAGCAGGCTCGAGTGCGACCGGTAGCCGCCGAGATGCTCGCGGAGCGCGAGCTCCCCGCCGCCCAGCGACGCGATCACGAGGCCTGCCGCGAGCATCTCCTCGCCACCCGACCCACGCGCGGCGCCCCAGAGGATCAGGACGAGGCCGAGCAGGATGACGAGCTCGGACAGCGGGAAATTGCCCCACGGCGCGCTCGGGCGAGCTGACGTGGCACGGCGCGCCGGCGGCGCCGCGGCACGCTCACGGCGCGCGGCGTCGCGCTCCGCGCGCGTCGACTCACCGCGCTTGCGGCTGCGCCTTCCCATTCAGGTGGCTAACGGGCAACCGGAGCTGATGACGACGCGCCACCAGTTCATCAGCATGCCGACGAGCCCGAAGCGGGGCCGCACATGCCAGTGCTTGCAGCCCGGCTCGCCGATGTCCTCCGCCGAGATGCGCCGCCACTTGTGGCGCTTCGGCTCGAGCATCATCTCCTCGATCAGGCGGCGGTTGCTGTCCTCGACCCAGGTGCGGTCGGACAGCGCCCGGCGGGCGTCCGAGATCCGCCCCGCCAGCTCGTCGCGGAGCTCCTCGAGCTCCGCCAGCGAGAGCAGTCGCGGCCCGCCGCCGCGACCGCCGACGGTGGGGTGCGGCATGTGGGTGCGCGGCCAGGTGGCGCAGAAGACCGACGCGAGCTCGCCCTCGAGACGGGCGACCTGGTCGAGCAGGGTGCGCCGAACGGCGCGCTCGTCGATCTCGACGATGCGTCCTGCCGGTGCGACGGGCCTTTCCAGGACGTCAGGCACTCGCATCAGTGTAAAGCGTCTCGGCCGCGGACCACAGCGCTTCCTCGAGGCAGATCCGCGGCACCCCCTTCACGCCCAGGGCGCATACCGCCATCCGCTCGGTCTCCGGCGTCACGCCCGCGCCGCGGCTCACGTCGCCCAGCACGACCGCCACGGGCCGGTCGGCGTCGGCCACAACGAGCTGGCGCGCCGACAGCGGGCGCAGGCCGTCGAGCGTCTCGCCCGGGCGCGCCAGCCGCAGCCCGAGCGCTGAATCCACCTTGGCGGCGTCCAGCGCGATCAGCGGCACGCCGGTCTCGGCGATGGCGATCGTGAGCGCGTCGTCGACGATGTTCTCGCTGTGCAGGCCGCCCTGCTTCAGCCGCCGGAGGGCGACGGCCTCCACGGGCGTGCGGTCGTGGTCCGGGTCGATCCCCACCTGGCGCGAGAAGACGCGGTACGCCCACGGAACCGGGTCCTGGCGCATGTGCACGACCTTCCCGCCGGTGTAGCGGTCGGCGAGCATGCGGAGCCGCTTGCGCACCTCGGGCGGCGAGCGCGTGGGCCGCACGTCGAGCCACGTGTGCAGCAGGCTCAGCTCGGGGAACTCCTCCGCCAGGTCTCGCTCGACCCAGCCGTCCACGAGGTCGAGCTCCAGCTCGGTCATCCGACCAGCTTCCTCGTCCTCGCCCGGAGCTGCTCCTCGGTGAGGTTGCCGACGTTCGTGTAGCGCACGCGTCCGTCGCGCGCGAAGACGGTGACCGGACAGACGCCCACGCCATACAGATTCACGACTGCGCCGTCCGTGTCAACCGCCACGGGCTGGCGCCAGCGGCGGGCGATCGCGAGGTTCTTGGTCTCGGTCTTCGAGTCGCCGCTCACGACGGTCACGAAGCGAACGTTCGGGAACTCGCCCCGGATCCGCTCCACGCGGTCCACCTGGGGCTCGCAGTCGGTCCCGCGCGTGACCACGAACGTCATCACCCGGGCGCCGTGCTCCTTCGGGCACACCGTCACGATGCCGTTCCCGCGCACCTCGCAGGCCGGCACCGGTCCCGCGTTCTTGTTGCAGGGCGCCTTCTGGCAGACGTTCGCGTCGCCGCCCTCCTTGTCGCCGGCGGCGCTCGGAGCCGCGAAGGCCGGCAGCGGCCGTCCCACCTCCGGGCCTCTGAGCCCCTTGCCCTGGTTCGGCAGCGTCTCCGCGAACAGCAGGACGCCGAGGCCCATCAGGGCCAGGATGCCCACGGCCCAGGCGTACTTGTTCCCGGCGCGCGGGACCTCCGGCCGGCGCGCGGGCTCCGGATGGGTGCGGTCCCGCTCGGCCAGCCGCTCGCCGATCGACAGGTCCTCGAAGCGGTCCCCGTTCTCCCGGTCGGTCACGGGGCGTCCGGCTGGGCGCGACTCGGCCTGATCGCTCCGAGCACGTCGCGTACGCGGAAGGGCCCGTGCTCCTCCGCCCACAGGAGCGCCGCCGGCAGCACGATCATGACCCCGAGGAGCGACACGGTCAGGTCGACGACGGTCACGATCCCGAAGTCGCGCAGCATCCGGATGTCCGAGAAGACGAGCGCGGCGAACCCGGCGATCGCGGTGACCCCCGACGCGAGCACCGCCGCGCCGGTGGACGCGTACGCCAGCTCGATCGCCCGGGCCGGGCCGGCGCCGCCGTCGCGCTCCTGGCGGTAGCGCGCCGACAGCAGCACGCTGAACTCGGTCGAGATCGCGATCACGAGCGCGCTGAGCGTCACGGACATCGGGTTGAGGTCCACCTCGAGCGGCCCCGGCAGGAGCCCCAGCACGAACACGACCAGCCCCGACCAGCCGGTGGCGAGCGCGATCGGGATCAGCGGCACCGCGGCCTCGCGGGCCGAGCGGCGCGCCGCGAACAGCACCAGGAAGACGCCCGCCAGCGCGGCGAGCAGCGTGAGCGCGCGGCGCCACGGCGAGGACAGGGCGCCGTTGGCCTCGGCTGCCAGCACGGGCAGGCCGACCACGGACGCTTCCACGCCGGGCGGCGGCTTGAGCCGCGCCTTGATGTCGTCCACGACGTCCTTCTGGCGGTCGAGCGCCATCAGCCGGATGCCGAACGCCAGGTTGGCGGTCTTCCGGTCCTTGGTCACAACACCCTGCGAGAAGTACGCGGGCACGGCGTCGAGCAGCCGCCGCACCGCCGCCTGTCCGGTCCCGGCGGTGCTGAACAGGTCGGGCAGCGACAGCGCCGGGCAGAGCTCCGGCGGGTTGCGCTCCTGCGTGCAGCGCTTGCCGGTCCGGAACCCGTGCGCCTTCAGCACCTGGTCCTGGAAGCGCGTCATCCACGTGACCACCGCGGGGTCGGTGATGTCGTCCGCCCGGATCGTCACGTCGATCTCCCCGGAGACGCCGGTCTCCTTCTGCAGCGTGTCCACGTCCCGGAGCGCGCTCAGGTCCTGCGGCACCAGCTCCTGGATGTCGGAGGTCACCGCCGTCTGCGTGTCCAGCGCGAGCCCGACGACCGCCACGGCGAGCCCGATGGCCAGCACGCGGCGGGGCCGCGACAGCGCGAACCCGAGGGTGCGCCACGAGCGGTCGGCAAGCCACTCCTTCGCACCATGCAGCCGGGGGTGCGTGCGCAGCCTCGCCAGGCGATCAGGGGTCCCCGGCCGCGAGAAGCGCGTGAGCGCCGCGAAGCCGGCGCACACGGCACAGGCGAGCGCGATGAAGATGCCCACCACAAGCAGCGCGCCGAAGCCGCGCACCATCGGCACCGGCGACAGGAGCAGGACGAGGAAGCCGGTGGCCGTGGCCACGCCGGCTGTGAGGATGGTGGGCCCGCCGGTCGTGACGGCGGCCACGGCCGGCTCCGGTTCACCACGCGCCTCCGCCTCGCTGTAGCGGGCCTGGAACTGGATCGCGTAGTCCACCGCCAGGCCGATCAGAACGGGGAGCGCGGCGATCGAGGCCATCGTCAGGTCGCCACCGGCCAGTGAGAGGGCGCCGAACGTGATCGCGGCCGCCGCGAGCGCGAGCGCCAGCGGCAGGAGCCGCAGCCGCGCGTTGAAGACGAGCGCCAGCGTGGCGGCCATCAGCAGGAGCGCCGCCCCGAGCAGCACGAAGATCGCGCTGCGCACGGCGTCCGCCAGCCCCGCCGCCACCACCGGCACGCCGGTCACGATGTACTTCGCTCCGCGCTTCGGCCGGAACAGCTTCTCCCCCGTCGCGGTCCGGATCAGGTCGATCGCGTGCTGCTGCTCGGCGTCGGTCAGGTCTGGGCGCAGCCGGATCTGGATCAGGGCGGCGTTCTTCGACGGGAACAGGTACGCGAAGCGCGACTTCGGAATGCCCGTCTGCCCCGTGCTGCGGTCGAAGACCAGCGCGGAGACGAAGCCCGGGTCGCTGATGCTCGGCGGCCCGCTGATCCCGTACCGGAGCGCCTGCCGGAGGATGTCCGAGACGAACTTCGCCTGCACCGCCTTCGCGGCCGCCTCGGCCAGCCGGCGCTGTTCGGCGGGCGGGTCGCCACGCCGCTTCGACAGCCGCCGGGCGGCCTCGGACGCCTGCTGGGCCTGCACCTGCGACTGGCCCGCCTGCCTGGAGAGCTGGTCGCGGATCTGGTTGACGGCCGTGTTGATGAACGTGCCCGGTCCGTACACCACCTTCGCCGGGTGCAGGTCGGCGATCTGGCGGCACACCGGCGGCAAGCTGCCGAGCCCCTGCTTGTTGTCCGGCACGTTCCCGCTGAGGCAGCCCTCGAGCCGGATCAGCCTGCCGAGGTCCGAGGTGAGCACGGTCTTCTGGACGTCGCCGTGGACCATGACGAGGATCGCCTCGCCGCCGAAGTCCTGCTTGAACCGCTCGGTGTCCCTGTAGGTGTCCGAGCCTCGGTTCACGAGCGTGGAGGTGGCCGCGCTCGTGTCGAGCCGAAGCGCCAGCACGGCGCCACCCAGAGCGAGCACGGCCGTCACGCCGAGCACCGGCAACGGATGCCGGCTCACTCCTCCCACGAGCCGTCGAAGCACGCGCCCGATCACGCAGTCAGCTTAGGAGAGACCTACGGCAGAGGCTGAAGGTGCGGGAAGGAGCCCGCCTGGCCGACGACGCGGCCGAGCGGCGCCTGCGGGTCGCACACCGGGGTGGCGTCGCGGTTCTCCGTGCCCCCGAACACGAACTTGTCGATGTCGTCCACGACCTTCTGCGGCAGGAACTCGTTCGCGTCCGGCATGGCCGGGCTCGGGCGGGAGGTGCACAGATAGCTCCCGTACACCTCGAGATGGCCCTCGGTGCGGAGCTTGTCGTACCCGCCGGGCTCCGTGTACGGGTTCGAGCGGTTGGTCCCGAGCCGGTACGGATAGCCCGTCATCATCTCCGGGTCCAGCGGGCTCGCCACGCGGACGTAGTGCAGGAAGTCCGCGGGGTTGTTGAAGCCCTGTTCCCTGCCCTGGGTGGCCGCCGAGATGTTGCCGAGGAACGCGGTGATCTCGCGGTCGTACAGGCCCAGGTAGTCCACGATCGGGGTGAAGTTCTTGAGCCACGGGTCGAGCCGGCGGAGCAGCGGCTTCGTGTTGTCGAGCACCTCGCCCGTGGCCGGCAGGCCGCGGCGGGACACGCGCACCAGCGGGTCGAGGTTCGTGAACACGCTCTTCAGGTCCGGCGCGAGCGCGTCCAGCTCGCGCAGCGTCGGCGACAGCGCCCTGGCCGCCGGCCGCAGCTGGGTGATGAGCGGGTTGGTGTTGTCGGCGAAGCGCGTGAGCCTCGCGGTGGTGGCGCGGCCCTCGCGCAGGAAGGTCGGCAGCACGACGAAGGTCTCGGCGAACTGCCGGTCGCGGCTCGCGATCGCCTGCCAGGTGCGGTTCGAGTTGCTGATCAGGTCGCGCAGCTGCCCCTTCCGCTCGCTCAGCGCGTCGAAGACGTAGCCCGTGTCGCGCACGAACCGCTTCGTCGCGCCGCTCTGCTGGCGCAGCACCGCGAGCACCCGGTCCGTGTCCTCCGCGAACGGGGTGAGCACCCCGAGCGCGTCGTTCAGGTGCTCGGCGTTGCCCTGGGCGGCGATGCCCGCCTGGTCGAACCAGGTGGAGAAGCGGTTGCGCGTCTCCGGGTCGAACGCGCGCAGGATCTCGTCGAGCTCCACCGTGTCGGACACGTGGCCGGCCGGGAGCGTGCCACCGTCCTGGATGAATCCCGCCGAGCGGGTGCCGGGCGAGAGCTCCACGTAGGTCTCGCCGAGCAGGGTCTTCTGGCGCAGGATCGCGCGCGTGTCCTTCGGGATCGGCGCGTAGCGCGCGTCGATCTCGAGCACCGCGTCGGTCAGGCCGGTGTGGACGTTCGGCTCCTTCGTCTTCACGCGCCCCACGCGCACGCCGGAGATCCTCACGTCGGCCTCCTGCGCCAGCTGAGTGGCCGAGGGGAAGCCGACGCTCACCCGGTAGCCCTCCGGCTGAAGCGGCACGGAGCCGCCGAAGCTCAGCCACAGGAACACGAGGATGCCGAAGCACGACAGCGTGAAGGCGACCATCGCGAAGATCCGTGTGAGGCTTGGCGTCTGCTTGATCATGGGACGAAGTCGTCCGGGGGCTGGTTCTGCGGGCAGGCCTGCTGCTCCGGCGGCAGGTTCAGGAGCGTGGACAGCAGGCCGAGCTGCGGGTTGCCGAGGATGACCTGCTCGAGAACGTTGTAGTTGCCGCAGTTCACGAGCACGATGCTCCGGCGGATCGGCCCCTGAGCGTCCTGGAGGTCGAACATCGTGGCGCCGTTGTGCGACGCCCACGCGGCCCAGTAGTTGAACGGGCGCCGCGGGCCGGGCGGGTCGTAGGCGAGCATGTTGAAGAAGCGGTTGAGCACGCCGAAGGTGCGGGACAGCCGCGGCGTGACGACCGCCAGGTCGTTCGTCGCGGAGCGGAGATCGCGCACCGTGGGCTGCACGTCTCGCGCGAACGGCCGGATCTGGTCGCGGATGATCGGCGTCGTGTCGCGGAAGAACGGCTGGGTCTTCCGGAGCGCCGGAGCCAGCTCGCGCGCGAATGGCCGGAGCCGCTCGAGCGCCGGGCCGAGCTCCGCGGCCAGCGAGCTCGTCTTGGTAAGGGTCTGGCGCGTCTGCTCGAGCGCGCCGGGGAACAGCCGCACCGCCTCGCGCAGCGCCGACTCCTGGGACGCGAACGCCTGGAAGTTCGCGTTCGCCGAGTCCACGAGGCCCGCGAGCTGCCGGTCGCGGTGGGCCAGCGCCGTGGACAGTTCCTGGAAGTTGTGGATCACGTGCCGGAGGTTCTGGCGCCGGTCCGCCAGCTGGCGGGTGATCTGGGCGCCGTAGCGCGCGGTCGGCTCGAAGCGCTTGAACGTCTCGCGGAGGTCCTGAGCGGCCGTCTGCGAGTACCGCTTGTCGGCGCCCGTGACCTTGTCGTCGAACGCCGTGCCGCCCGCGTTCAACAGGATCTGCAGGTACGCGCGCGTGTCGCCGTCGAGCTCCGCGAGGATCTCGTCGCTGTTCACGTCGGGCAGCGTGTTGGCCACCCGCACGCGGCCGCCCTCGGGGAGGTCGCCCGCCGTCCGCGTGCCCGGGTCGAGCGCGAGGTACATGTCCTTGAGGCCGGTCTTCGGACGGAGCAGGACGGAGGCGTCCCGGTAGATCGGCTGGTACTTCTCCTGAATGTTCATGTCGATGACGGCGATGCCGTCCTCGAGCTTCACCGAGCCCACCTCGCCGACCTTCACGCCGGCGACGTTCACGGTCTGCCCCTGGCCGGGCACGATGGCCTGGCCGCTCGGCAGCTCCGCCTTCACGGTGTAGAAGTCGGTCCCGATCACCGGCACCCAGGCGGGCAGGTAGAACCGCTGGTTCGACAGGACGTAGCCCACGATCCCGAGCGACACGACGAGCAGGCACAGGATCGCCACGAACACGGGCGCCTGCTTCTTGATCTGGCGCTTCACGGTCCGCCCCCGATCGGCGCGTCGGACAGGTTCGGCACCGGCTGGCGGTAGCACTTGGCGTTCGCGTTGTACGGCGGCTTCGGGCTCTTGGCCGGGCGCGTGCCGAGCGGCGGCTCGGTGGCGCTCGAGTGCATCGTCCCGCCCGGCCCCACCGGCGGGGTCTCGACCGCGTAGCCACCGCCGGCCTCGAGGCGCGCATAGGTGCCGTTGCCGTCGAAGTTCTCTGACTCGCCTGTGAGCGAGACCATCGACTGGAAGAACTCCTCGTAGTTCCGCAGCCCTGTGGAGAGCGCGCCGTCGTCGATTCGCTGCTCCTGCGTCGGGAGGATCGTGTGCAGCTGGCACCGGTTGAACGCATCGAGCTTCGGCAGGAAGTCCACCTGGCCGTCCGTGAACTCGGCGAAGTCCCGCACCGCCGGCTGGAGGTCGTTAAGGAGGCCCTGCAGCTCCGCCGGCGACACGAGCGCGCGCACCTGCCGGATCCACGGGAAGCCCGCCTCGATCGTGGCGGGGGTCTCGCGGACGCCCGGGATCATCTCGAGCGCCCAGGCGCGCGTGGCGGGGAACGCGGCGTTCAGGTTGTCGAGAGCGGGGCGGGCCGCCTCGAGCACCAGCGGCAGCTCGTGGACCGTCTGCCGGAGGTTCCCCTCCTCCGAGGCGAGCGCGCCCATCGTGGTGTTGAAGTTGGTGATGAGGTCCTTCAGCGAGCCCTCGCGCGAGGACAGCGCCGCGAAGATCTTCTGCTGGCTCCCGATCAGCCTGGACAGGTCGTGCAGGTCCGTGCCGAGGATCGCGTCGTTCACGATCGCGCCCCCGCGGAGCGACTGTGCGGAGTACCTGTAGGTGTCGTTCAGCGACTTGCCGGCCGTCTCGCCCTTGGTGGACGCGTCCTGGTCGTCGTC
>Ga0111539_10009195_pt1 | contig 12491 bp, 9 predicted proteins | sample RhiMethybrSRZTD1_FD_79667 | JGI IMG/M metagenome (GOLD analysis project Ga0111539, IMG submission 79667) | Populus rhizosphere microbial communities from Tennessee, USA - Rhizosphere MetaG P. TD hybrid SRZTD1 (version 2) (version 2) | ecosystem: Host-associated > Plants > Roots > Rhizosphere >...
CCTCGCCGGTCGGACCGCCCCCGAGCGGCTCGCCCAGGTGATAACGCCCGAGTACCTTGGTTTTGGACAAGTCGACCGGAACGTCGCTGTCACCCGCTCCGGGACCGTGGTCCATGCTCCCCCCGACGGTAACGGCGCGGGGTCCAAGGTGTCAACCGTCTTGCCGGTGGGTGGGCCGTCCTGCATGATGTCCCGACAGTGTCGTTCGGGACCCATCGCCTGAGCTCGTTCGTGAAGGGCCTGGTCGCGCCGGTCGTCGAGAAGATGAACGGCGTGGCCGAGGACGTGCGCGGCGGGGGGCACGCGCTCTCGTACCTGCGACACCTGGCGCGCGGCAACCGCATCCGACGACGCGCCTTCCTCGAGAGCATCGACGACAGCCATCCGCCGGTCCTCTTGATCCACGGCTTCCTCGGGACGCGCGGCTCCATGTACCCGCTCGAGCGACGCCTCATCGCCGACGGCATCTGCGTCTTCTCGTTCAACCTGGGGACCTTCAACACCCGCGACATCCGCCGCTCGGCGTTCCTCATCCACCGCAAGATCGAGTCGATCCTCGAGCAGATCGGCAACGTGAGCCGCATCGACATCCTCGGCCACTCGATGGGCGGGCTCATCGGCCTGTACTACGTGAAGAAGCTCGGCGGGGCCGACCGCGTGCGCAAGCTGATCCTGATGGGGACGCCCCTCGGCGGGACCTGGGCGGCGCTGCCCGGCGTCGCCACGCTCGGACTGTTCTCGTCGAGCTCCTGGCAGCTCCTGCCGAAGAGCCACTTCCTGCGCGAGCTCGCCACCGGGCCCCTGCCGCAGCAGGTCGATACCTACACCATCGCCGCGGCGCGCGACTGGGTCTGCCCGCTGAGCTCGACCCACCTCGACGGCGCCACCCAGGTCACCGTCCCGCTCGGCCACTCCAGCCTGGTGGTGAGCGAAGAGGTCTACGAGCACGTGCGCTGGGCGTTGCGCCAGCCGCCGCGCGCCTCGTCGCCGTCGACGCCGTCGGTGGCCGACCTGATGGCGCTTCCTTGACCGCCCTTGCTTTTTGTTCCTAGAATGCCGTCGGGACTTTGCCCGTGAGCGATCCGCACCCCGCCCCGCAGTTCGCGCTGCGCTTCATCTCCGGGAAGTACCAGGGAGGTGAGTTCCCGCTGCGCATGGAGCGCGAGATCGTGATCGGACGGTCGAGCGACCTCGACATGGTCCTCGTCGAGGACATGGTCTCGCGCAAGCACGCGCGCATCTCGACGCAGAGCGGGCAGATCGTCATCCAGGACCTGGCGTCCACCAACGGGACCTTCGTCAACGGCGAGAAGGTCAAGAAGATGCGGCTCAAGGAAGGCGACCGCATCCTCATCGGCACCTCGATCATCAAGCTGGTGGCCATGGATCCGAACATGGCCGCGGCGACGAGCGAGGCCGAGGCGCGGGCGCGGCTCGAGTCCAACGCGGCGCGCCGCTCGCAGACCGCCGGCGCCGGCCGCCCGATGTCCGGCCTCGGATCCGGCACGAAGCCGTTGCGGTTCGGCATCGCCACGCGCGGCAGCGTGGTCTCGTCGACGACGTCGCGCTCGCCGACGATGCCGTTGAGGAAGAGGAGATAGGCGGTGGCGCCGTAAATCTCCCCGGTGGTGAGCGTGCCGGGATGATCGAACGGCATCGCCCGCCGGATGTAGTCCCACAGCGTGGTCGCGTACGGCCAGTAGCTGCCGATCGTCTTCTGCGGCCGCGACGTGGCCAGTGAACCCTGGCCGCCAGCCAGCACGTCCTGCGGCCCTTCCTTTCCGGTCGGTCCGTGGCAGGTCTCACAGCGGCGCGTGTAGACATCCTTCCCCGCCGCCGCGGTGCTGCCGCCCGGCGGCAGCCCACGCCCGTCAGGCGCGATGTCGATGTCGATCGCCTGCAGTTCTTCCGGCTTCGGCGCGCGGCCGACGCCAAACGACGGCGACTGCGCCGGGAGCTGAACTGCTCCGAACGCGACGATGCCGGCGAACGCGATCGATGCGAGGCGCCTACGCCCGATTGCCATTGGTGATCGTTCCGTTGGCGGCGACCTTCCAGGTCTGGATGCCGTTGTTGTGATACTGGGAATTGGTGCCGCGAATCTTGATCAGATCGTTCAGCGGCGGCTGCGTGTAGCCGGTATCGTCCGTGCAGCGCGACGCCAGCAGCGCCTCACGCCCATCCCATGTCCAGGGCCAATGGAAGCGCGTGTGCGCACGGCGCAGCACCGGCGTCTGCAGCTCGGCCTCGGTCCAGGTCGCGCCGCCGTCGGTCGTGACCTCCACCCGCGCGACGCTGCCGCGGCCGGTCCACGCGATGCCGGTCACTTGGTATAGACCGGCGCCGCGCAGCGTGTCGCCGGCCGAGGGCCGGGTGATGATCGACTTCGCTTCGAGATCGAAGGTGAACTGCCGCGCCGTGCCGTCGGGCATCAGGTCGGTGTACTTCGACGTTTCCTCGCGGCTCATCGCCGGCTGGTTCATCACCTTCAGCCGCCGCAGCCACTTGACATTCGCGTTCCCCTCGAACCCGGGCAGCAGCAGGCGCAGCGGATAGCCCTGCTCCGGCCGCAGCGGCTCGCCGTTCTGCCCGTACACCACCATCGCATCGTCGAGCATCTTCGCCATCGGGATGCTGCGATCGAGCTTGCATGCATCGGCGCCCTCGGCAAGAACCCAGGCGGCGTCGGCATGCGCGCCGCACTCGCGCAGCAGCGTCGACACCGGCACGCCGGTCCACTCGCTGCAGCTGGTGAGGCCGTGGATCCGCTGCACGTCGGTCTCGCCGGATCCGCCGCGCCATTCACCGCCGCTGTTGCCGGAGCATTCGAGGAAATGAATCCGCGACACCGACGGCAGCGCCTTCAGATCCGCCATCGTGAAAACCAGCGGCCGCTCGACCAGCCCATGGATCGTGAGCGTATGAGTCGCCGGATCGATTTCGGGCACGCCGCCGTGGTGACGCTCGAAGTGCAGCGAGGAGGGGGTGATGATGCCGTAGGTGTCGTGCAGCGGCGTCCGGCTCGACGCCTCCTGCAAAGGGACCTTGGTGTTCTGATTGACGTGGCGAACGGCTTTCTCGAAGCGCGACCGCGAGCCATAGGGGCTGACCGCCGCCCCGAGGAGGCTCGGGTCGGGGCCCGCCACCCTGGAACGACAGGCGACGACGGCCGCGCTCCAGGCCGCGCCGAGGCCGAGAAACCAGCGGCGCGAGCGGGACGAATCGGTGGACATCCCCGTTATTCTACAAGACGCTGTGATATCATACATACCTGAACTACATGGCTGAGACGGAACGAACCGGCCTGTTCGCGGTGCTGCACACCTCCAGCGTCCTCGAGAGCCGCGTCGAAGCAAAGCTCGCCGACATCGGCTTGTCGCTCGCCAAGCTCGCCGCGCTGCACCGTCTCAGTGAAGCGGGCGAATCGCTCCCGCTCGGCCAGCTCGCCGAGCGCCTCTCCTGCGTCAAGTCGAACGTGACACAGCTGGTCGATCGACTGGAGGCGGATGGTCTGGTCAGCCGCGCAGCCGATCCGAACGATCGACGGTCGCGGCTCGCCGTCCTGACCGATGCCGGGCGCGACTCGTACCAGAAGGGGCGACAGATCCAGATCGAAGCCGAGCAGGCGCTCTTCGGCGCGCTGACACCGGATGAATCGGCGACCCTTCACACGCTGCTCGCAAAGCTCAACGGCTAGTTTTTTGACACCGAAGGTTCACGTATAGACAATCCACGGACTTTGAAAAGGAGATCGAGCATGGCAACGACGACGATCACGAGAGCACGGGGCGCGGCGACGGCGGTGGTCTGGACGCTGTCGATCCTCTGTGCGGCGATGTTCCTGTTTGCGGGCGGCAGCAAGCTCGCGGGCCAGGCGGAGATGGTGCAGGTCTACGAGACGATCGGCCTTGGGCAGTGGTTCCGCTATCTGACCGGCATCATCGAAGTTACGGGCGCGGCGCTGCTGCTCGTCCCCTCGCTCGCCTTCTACGGCGCCGCCGCGCTGGCCGTGACGATGGTGGGCGCGATCATCGCGCACCTGTTCGTCATCGGCGGCAACCCGCTGGTCCCGATCGTTCTGCTCGCGGCGACCAGCACGATCGCGTATCTGCGGCGTCCGGACCTGTCGAATTCGTAACCAGCGAATCGCTCGCGTCAGACTTTGCGATTCAATGCGGTAGCCCTCGCGAAGGGATGAGCTCGGGTTGCGACCATCCACGAGCTGCGGTTACGATAGGGGGTTCAGTTCACTCCTGAAATCGCAGCCGTGGGGTCGCAGACCGAGTGATGTCCGAGCCCGTTGTTTCCGGCGCGTCCAAAGCCGCCGACCTCGTCGTGCGCGGCGCGCGCACGCATAACCTCAAGAACATCGACCTGACGCTGCCGGTCGGCAAGCTGATCATCGTCACCGGTGTCAGCGGTTCGGGAAAATCGTCGCTCGCCTTCGACACGATCTACGCCGAAGGGCAGCGCCGCTACGTGGAATCGCTCTCCGCTTACGCGCGCCAGTTCCTCGAGCGGATGGAAAAGCCCGACGTCGATCGGATCGACGGCATCGCGCCTGCGATCGCCATCCGGCAGAAGAACAGCATCCGCAACCCGCGATCGACGGTCGGCACCACCACGGAAATCCACGACTACATGCGCCTCCTCTACGCGCGCGTCGGCCGCACCTTCTGCCGCCAGTGCGGCCGCGAGGTGGTGCGCGAGACGGCCGAAGTGGTCGCGCGGCAGCTCGGCGCGCTGCCGCAGGGGACGCGGCTTCTCATCGGATTCGATCTGCCGGTGGTCGACGTGTCGGTGCCGATCGTCGAGACGGTCGAGGTCGACGAGCTGGCGGAGCAGTCCGACGACGAGAGCATTCCGCGGCCGGTGGCGCCGGATCAGGATCTCTTTGCCGGCATGCCGCCGGCCTCCGAAACGCCACAGAACGGCGGCCGGGGTGCGAAGCCCGACGCGCGCAGCGAGCAGGCGGTCGCGGCGACGCTGGCCGGGCTGCGCAAGAAAGGATTCGCGCGGCTGCTCGTCGACGGTGCCGCGGTCACGATCGACGACCTGTCGCCCGCGGCGCTGCGCGATCGACCGATTCTGCAGGTGGTCGTCGACCGCGTGCAAATCAGCGGCGACGATCTGCGTCAGCGCCTGACCGACTCGATCGAGATGGCGTATCAGGAGGGCGGCGGCGCGGCGTGGGCGTACCGCGATTCCCAATTCATCTTGTTCTCCGAGCGGTTCGAGTGCCGCCAGTGCGGCATCCCCTACGAGGATCCGCAGCCGCGGCTGTTCTCGTTCAACAACCCGTTCGGCGCCTGTCCGACCTGCCACGGGTTTGGGAACATCATCGAGCTCGACATGGACCTGGTGGTGCCCGATCCCGGCAAGTCGATCCAGGAAGGCGCCATCGAGCCGTGGACCAAGCCGCATTACCGCGCGCAGCTGGCCGAGCTGAAGCGCGCGGCGAAGAAAGCGAAGCTGCCGCTCGATGCGAAATGGTCGGAGCTGACCGACGAGCAGAAGCAGTTCGTGGTCGAGGGTGACGGCGAGTCGTACGAAGGCGTGCGCGGCTTCTTCCGCTGGCTGGAGCGGAAGAAATACAAGGTGCACGTGCGCGTGTTCCTCAGCCGCTACCGCGGCTACCTCACCTGCCCCGACTGCCGCGGCGCCCGGCTGCGCCGCGAGGCGCGCGACGTGCAGGTTGCGGGGCGCACCATCGACGCCGTCTCGGCGCTGACCGTACGTGAGGCGCAGACCTTCTTCAGCACGCTGCAGCTCACGGAAAAAGAGCAGGCGATTGCCGAGAAGGTGCTGAAGGAAATCCAGCGCCGATTGTCGTTCCTGAGCGACGTCGGCCTCGACTACCTGACGCTCGACCGCTTGTCGTCGACGCTGTCGGGCGGTGAAGCGCAGCGGATCAACCTCGCGACCTCGCTCGGCTCGGCGCTGGTCGGTACCCTGTACGTGCTCGACGAGCCGTCGATCGGCCTCCACTCGCGCGACAACCTGCGGCTGATCGCGATCCTGCGGCAGCTGCGCGACCAGGGCAACACGGTGCTGGTGGTCGAACACGACGCCGACATGATCAAGGTCGCCGATCACATCGTCGACCTCGGCCTCGGCGCCGGCGAGCAGGGCGGCCGCGTCGTGTTCTCGGGGACGCTCGACGGCCTGATGCACGAGGCGCGCTCCCTGACGTCGAAGTACCTGCGCCAGGAGCTCGCCATCCCGGTGCCCAAGGCGCGGCGGCGCGGCACCGGCCAGAAGATCCGGCTGCTGGGCGCGACCGAGCACAACCTGAAGAACGTCGACATCACCATTCCGCTCAACACGCTCACCTGCGTCACCGGCGTCAGCGGCTCGGGGAAGTCGACGATGGTGCACGACGTGCTGTACGCGGCGATCAAGCGCGCCAAGGGCGGCTGGGACAAGCGCGTCGGGTCGTTCAAGAAGCTCGAGGGCGCCGAGTACATCACCGACGTCGTCCTCGTGGATCAGGCTCCCATCGGCCGGACGCCGCGCTCCAACCCGGTGACCTACCTGAAAGCGTTCGATCCGATTCGCGAGCTGTTCGCGGCCACCAAGGACGCGCGCTCGCGCGGGCTCACCGCGAGCCATTTTTCGTTCAACGTGCCGGGCGGGCGCTGCGAGGCCTGCCAGGGCGAGGGCGAGGTGCGCGTCGAGATGCAGTTCCTCGCCGACGTCTTCGTGCCCTGCGATCAATGCGACGGCAAGCGCTTCAAGCCGCAGGTGCTCGAGGTCCGCTACAAGGGGCGATCGATTCACCAGGTGCTCGACCTGACGGTGCGCGAGGCGCTCACCTTCTTCAGCAGCTCGCCGAAAGTGCTGCGCCGGCTGCAGGTGCTCGACGAGATCGGCCTCGGCTATCTGCGCCTCGGCCAGCCGGCGACGACGCTGTCCGGCGGCGAAGCGCAGCGGATCAAGATCGCCGCCCATCTGTCCTCGCACGGCGGCGAGCGGCTGCTCTACATCCTCGACGAGCCGACCACCGGGCTGCACTTCGACGACATCGCGAAGCTGCTCACCGCGTTCAGGAAGCTGCTCGAGGCCGGGCACACGCTGCTGGTGATCGAGCACAACCTCGACGTGATCAAGACCGCCGATCACATCATCGACCTCGGACCCGAAGGGGGCGAGGACGGCGGCGTCGTCGTCACCACCGGCACGCCGGAACAGGTGGCGCAGGTGGGCGAGTCGTACACCGGCCAGTATTTGCGTCCGGTGCTCGCCGGCGGCCGCTCGCACGCGTACGCGGCGGGGCGATAACCGTCAGGGCGGGTGGGGCAGGTGAGGCGGGTGGGGCAGGTCACAAAGGCAGCGTCCGGCGTGACTGGCCTGCTTTTCGTTGCTGTGCTTTCCCTTCCTGCCCTACCTGTCCTACCTGCCCTACCTGTCTTTCCAGCCCGTCCCGCCCTCGCCTCCGGGCAGCCCTCGTTTGGTGAGGCGACGCGCGATCTGAAAAGCACCAATCCCTCGACTCGCCTGAAGGCCGTGCAGCGCCTGCAGGAGGCCGCGCTCGTCGAGGCGGCGGTACCGCTGGCGCCGCTGGTCAACGATCCGGAGAACGAGGTGCAGTTCGCGGCGATTGCGGCCGAGTTGAACATCTTCCTCGCCGAGCCGATCGTGCCGCGGCGTCGCGTCGGGTTGGTGGTTGAAAGGCGGAGCTCGATTGCCGCGGAGTCGGCGTTCACCGCCGGCCGGTTCGCGCTCGGCGTGCGCAGCGTGCCGGCCGAGGTGCTGGCCGCGCTGCGCAAGGGCGCGCACGACGAGAACCCGCGTGTCGCGCTCGAGGCGGTGTATGCGTTCGGCCTGCTCGCATGGCAGCCATCGGGGAGCGCGCGGCGCGAGCTCCTGCGCGCCAGCGGCCCCGACATCGCGCCGCTCGTCGGCGCCTCGGATCCGGCGATGCGCTATGCGGCGGCGCGCGTCCTCGGCGCGCTGTTTGCCCCACGTCCTCAGGACGAGCCGATCGAGGAGCCGATTGGCGACGCGCTGATCACGGCGCTGAACGACGACGACCGCGTCGTGAAGGCGGCGGCGATGCAGGCGCTCGGCGCGATGCGCTACGAGCGAGCGGTCCAGGCGCTGAGCGATCTTTACGCCTTCTACGGCCAGAACGAGCTGGCGGAAGCGGCGCTCGATGCGCTGGCCCACATCGCGCGCCCGGCGAGCGCCGATCTGTTCACGGCGGCGCTGGCGAGCCGCAGCGCCGCCCTCCGCGTCGCGGCGATTGAAGGGTTGGCGCGAATAGGCGATCGGTCGAAGCTCGCAGCGATCACCGCCGCAGTGGATGCGGATCGCAGCGACGCCGTCGCGCTGGCCGGCGTCTACGCCTCGGCGCGGCTCGCGAACGAGCGCATCAATCGGATTGGCGACGCGCTGGCCAGACCGCGGCTGCGGATGCAGGCGCGGCAATACTTGCTGGAGCTTCTACCGGGCCGTGCGGCGGCGCTGACCAGCCACGCCCAGGACCCCGACGCGCGCGTTCGGCTCGACGCGATCGAAGTGCTGGGTGCGAGCGGCGATCGCGCGGCCCTGCCGCTGGTCGAAGCCGCGCTGAGAGATCGCGACCCGCAAGTCGCGCGGGCCGCCGAGCGCGCCCTCGCCCGGTTGCGCGCAAGCCCGTGAAGATCCAGCGGGCTTTCTATGACCGTCCGACCCTCGACGTCGCCCGCGATCTCCTCGGCCTGGTCCTCGTCCACCGCCGCCGCGGTGTGGTCACCAGCGGCGCGATCGTCGAAGTCGAAGCCTATATCGGCGAGAGCGACCCCGCCTGCCACGCGGCGCCCGGCCCGACGCGCCGCAACCAGCCGCTCTACGGGCCGCCGGGCCACGCCTACGTCTACCTGAATTACGGCATCCACTGCCTGATGAACGTCGTCACCGAATCGCACGGGTTCCCGGCGGCGGTGTTGATCCGCGCGCTCGATCCGCTCGACGGCGTGGACGTGATGCGCCGCCGCCGCGCGCGGGCCGCGAAGGGGCGCCGGGCGCTGCCCGATGCGCGCGCGCTGCCGCACCACGACGTCTGCCGCGGTCCCGGCAATTTGACGATGGCGATGGGGATTACGCTGGCGGAGAACCGGCTGGACCTGCTGGGGGATCGGCTCTACATCGAGGATCGCGGCATCGCGATTGGCGAGATCGGCTGGGGCCCGCGCATCGGCATCCGGGTCGGCACCGAATCGCCGTGGCGGGCGTGGGTGCAGGAGCACAATGCCGTGTCAAAAGCACAGAGGCTCGGAGCGCTCAGAGACTCGGAGAAGACGGGGCTCTGAGCCTCAGCGCCTCTGAGTCTCCGTGAGCCACGCCTCGACGTTCGGCGCCTGCTTCTCCCGCAGCGCGATGCAGTTGTTGATCGTCTCGAGCGTCTGATCGAGCGCGCGCGCCGCGGCCGGCAGCTTGTGCTCGGTGAAGAACTGCTTCACCTTGTCGCGCCATAGCGGGTCGCAGAACGCGGCCATCGAGCGGACCAGGAAGGTGTCGCCGCCGAAGATCGTCAGCTTCGGCTCGAGCGCGGCCCAGTTCTCGCCGATGAAAGCGAAGGCGCGGTCGCGCGCGTCCGGGTTGGCGAAAAAGCGCGAGAGATAGATCGCGGTGTCCTGCGTCCGCAGCTGCGCCGACAGCGCGCGCCGCAGTCCGCGGTCGATGAGCGCCGGGTCGCGGAAGTCGCCGAGCGCGTAGAGGTAGCGGTAGTGCTGATCGGGATCGGTGGCGCGCTCCGCCGCCGCCACCAGCGCGTCGAACAGCGCCGCGTCGCCGTGCATCGCCGCCGTCTCGATCACCGCGCCCGCCATCGTCGGCTCGATCTCGACGTTGCCGGCGAGCGAGCGGTCGACGGCATTGCGGGCGGCCGAGACCACGTCCGGGTCGTTGGCGATCGTGCCGAGCGCCGCAACCACCGACGCCCGCAGCGCGCGGCGGTCGTCGGCTTCCGACACCGCGCTCGAGAAACCGACCTCGTCGAACAGCGGCCGCAGCAGCGAGCGGGTGAATCCCTCCACCTTCGGCTGCGTCGCCGCCGTGGTCAGGTAATCGTGGATGAAGCCGAGGCGGTTCGAGACCTCGTCGACGACGCCGCTGGCGCGCTCGCGGCCGAGGCCGGCGACCAGCGTCAGGTAGTCGCCGGCGTTGTGCCGGCCGGTCCGGACCATCGCCCACTCGTCGTCGAGGAGCGACAGGCGCTCTTCCGCGGTCAGGTCGCTCGTGATCCGCGGCCCCATCTCGCGCAGCATCTCGGGCGAATAGACGGTGCGGTAATAGCCGTCGGCGCCGGCGTTGGCGAAGACCCACGGCGCGCAGCGGCCGGGGATGCTGATGGTGCGCGATTCATCCGAGAGCAGCTCGCAGGCGGGCGACGACTGCGACGGCGCCTTCAGGCAGACCGGAATCTGCCAGCGGCTGGCGGCGCTCTGCGCCGGATCGACGAAGAAGCGCTGCTGCTTCAACGTCACCGCGGTCTGGCCGCCGGCACAGGCCAGCGACACGCTGAGCAGCGGCACGCCCGGCTGGTTGACGAAACTGGGAAGAATCCGCTCCACCGGCTTGCCGGACGCGCCGGCGAGCGACCGGGAGAAGTCTTCGGAGGTCGCGTTCTTGTAAGCGTGCGCGTCGATGTAGGCGTTGACGCCCTTGCGGAACGTCTCGGCGCCGACGTAGCTCTCCAGCATCCGCAGCACGGCCGCGCCCTTCTGATAGGCGATGCCGTCGAAGGCCTCGTCGATCTGCGCCGGCGTCTGCACGTCGGAGTGCACCGGGCGCGTCGAGCGCAGCGCGTCGAGCCCGAGCGCGGTCTGGTTGTCGTTGGCTTCATCGACCGGGATGTTCCACTCCGGGTGCGCCGCGGCGAGCGGCTTGTTCTGCATCCAGGTGGCGAAGCCCTCGTTCAGCCAGATGTCGTCCCACCACTGCATGGTGACGAGATTGCCGAACCACTGGTGCGCCATCTCGTGGGCGAGAATCGACCAGATCTTCTTGCGCGTGTCGACCGGCGCGGTGCGCGTGTCGGCGAGCAGATCGGTCTCGCGGTAGAAGATCGCGGCGGTGTTCTCCATCGCGCCGGCGGCGAAGTCGGGCACGGCGACCACGTCGAGCTTCACGAAGGGGTATTTGACCTTGTAGTAGCCGTTGTAGAAGGTGAGGATCTGCTGCGCCGCGTCGAGGGCGATCCGCCCGAGATCGCGCTTGTCGGGCGTGGCGCAGATTCTGATCGGCACCCCTTCCGACGCGCCGTCGAGGCACCGAAAGTCGCCGACGGTCATCGCGACCAGGTACGACGACATCTTCGGCGTGGTCGCGAACTTGATCGTGTGCTGCGTCGGCGCCGGGCCTGGCGTGTCGGAGAGCACCTTGCCGTTGGCGATCGCGGTATCGCCGCGATCGATGGTCAACGTCACCGCGAAGGTCGCTTTGAAGGCCGGCTCGTCGAAGCAGGGGAAGGCGCGGCGCGCGTCGGTGGCCTCGAACTGCGTCACCGCGTATTTCCGCACCGGCGTCTTGCTGATGTAGAAGCCCCGCAGCTGGCTGTTGAGGATGCCGTTGTAGCGGATGCGGATCTCGGTCGGCCCCTTGTCGATCGTCTTCGGCACGGTCAACGTCGCGGTCTGGCTGGCTTCGTCGAGCGTCACTTTGGCCACCTGTGCGCTGGCACCGACGCCGATCGTCACCTCGCGGAACTCGATCTCTGCCGCGTGCAGCACGATCTTCGCGGCCGGCTCAGCCAGCCGGACCCGGATGGTCTCGGTGCCGTCGAAGCGCTCCCGCGCCAGGTCGACGACAAAGGCCAGGTCGTAGTGGTCCGGGGTGACGTTGGCCGGCAGCCTCTGGGCGGCGGCGGGCAGGACGGAGGTCAGGAAGACGATGGCAAGCAGGGGCCAGCGGAATCGCATTTACTCAGTTTAGCGCTGGAACTTGACGCGGCGGGTGCGACGGGAGTAAAAGAGAGCATCTTGTCCGGTCATTCGACCTGCATGTGTAGCTGCTGTTGTTGTCGCGGGCTCTCAACGAGCCCCTGCGCCAGTGGTCCAGCTGCATGCGAGTCGACGATCACCCCATGATCTAGTCGCAGACCAAGCAACGACCCAGGCCCGGGAGGCTCACAGCTTCCCGGGCCTTTTTGTTTTTATGGCTGATTTGCTGCCCTTGTTCCTGAACCTGACCGGCCGGCCGGTGCTGCTCGTCGGCGGCGGCGCGGTCGCTGCCGCCAAGCTGGCCCAGCTGCGCGCGGCCGGGGCGTCGGTGCGCGTAGTGGCGCCGGAGGTTCGGAGCGAGATTGCGACCGCGCCCGACGTCCACATCGAACGGCGTCCCTTCACCCCATCCGATCTCGACGGCGTCTGGCTGGTCGTTGCCGCTGCCACCCCTGAAGTGAACAAGGAAGTGGCCGATGCGGCCGAGCCGCTGCGGCTGTTCGTCAACGCCGTAGACGACCCGCCGAATGCGACCGCTTACCTGAGCGGCGTCGTGCGCCGCGACAG
>Ga0111539_10009196_pt1 | contig 12490 bp, 10 predicted proteins | sample RhiMethybrSRZTD1_FD_79667 | JGI IMG/M metagenome (GOLD analysis project Ga0111539, IMG submission 79667) | Populus rhizosphere microbial communities from Tennessee, USA - Rhizosphere MetaG P. TD hybrid SRZTD1 (version 2) (version 2) | ecosystem: Host-associated > Plants > Roots > Rhizosphere >...
GCCCTGGTGCTGCTCCAGCGTCGGCCGCAGCGCGAGGCCGCGCCCGCTGTGGCGAGCTTCCTCGCCCTGCTCCACGAGAAGCCCTACTACATTGCCCGGTGGGACGAACGGCTACGCGCGGCGGCCGTCCAGGCGCTTCGAGCGTGCACCGGCCTGCAGCTCGGTGACGACCCAGCCGCATGGCAGGCCGCGCTCGGGGGTTGATCGACGTCCTGACTCGATGGTCGGTGGAGTCGAGGCGTCGAAGAGGCGGCGGTCGGACGGGGCTGGGAAGGGCGAAGAGGGGCGATGGTGGCCGTCCGACCGCCGCGCCAAAGCTGTCAACGCGCTGAAGGATCCTCGGCGGGCATGAAGGGCCCGCGCCGCGGCAGTCAAGCTTGCGTCAATTCGTCCCGCTATTTACGGCCGCGCGAATCGGGCTTAGGGTGGGCGCTGCCTTCGGGACGGCCGGTCACACTCTCTCTCACTCGGAGATCCGCCATGGCCCTGCTGCGCATCGCTGTGCTGTTGACCGTCGCCCTCGTCGCGCGCACCTCGGCGGCGACGACCTGGCACGTGGACGCGGCCGCGCCCTGCCCGGGCGCCGGCACGCTGGCCTCGCCGTTCTGCAACATCCAGGCGGCTCTGGATGCCGCCGCGCCGGGCGACGAGATCCTCGTCGAGCCGGGCACGTACTTCGAGCGCCTCGACTTCCTGGGCAAGGACGTCGAGCTGCGCTCGAGCACGGGCGCCGCGACGACCATCGTCGACGCGCGGGGCCTGGGCAGCGTCGTGACCTTCGGCGGCGGCGAGAGCCGCGCCGCTCTGCTCAGCGGCTTCACGTTGCGCGGCGGCGACGGCATCTTCACGGACCTCGGCGCGGGCATCCACTGCGACGGCAGCTCGCCGACGATCGCCGACAACGTGGTCGAGGGCTGCTTCGGCAGCAGCTCCGGCGGCGGCATGGCGCTGCTCGGCGGCTCGCCGCTCGTGATCGGCAACGTCGTGCAGGACAACGGCGCGGACTTCGGCGCCGGCATCTACTGCGCCCAGGGCACGACCGCGCAGATCGTCGGCAACCAGATCGTGTCCAACGGCTTCTCCGGCACCACGGGCGGCGGCATCAACGTGACGAACTCGGCTGTCCTCATCGAGGGCAACCTGATCGAGGGCAACCGCTCGTCGTGCTGCGCCGGCATCTACGTCGACTCGAACGTGCAGGTCGTGGTGCGCGGGAACGAGATCCGCGGCAACTTCGCCGACGAGGGCGGCGCCGGGGGCCTGGAGTCCGACCCGCACACGCTGGTCGAGAACAACGTGATCGCCGACAACCATTCCTACTCCGACGGCGCCGGCGTCTACGCGTACGGCGGGACGTACCGGAACAACCGCATCACCGGGAACTACGCCTCGGTCGGCTTCACCGTCCTCATCACGAACGGAGCGAGCTTCGATGGCGACGTGATCGCCGACAACCCCGGGATCGTCGGCACGATCAACGCGAACGCCATGAACGGGGTGCCCATCGTGCTCAGGCGCGTCACGATCTCCGGCCACGACACCTTCGAGCCCGTGCTGTCGAGCTTCGTGGGTCCGCTGATCCTCGAGGATTGCCTGATCGCGGACAACTACGACGGCCTCTTCGTCACGGGCGACGCCACGCTGCGGCGCTGCACGCTGTCGGGGCAGGACGTCTCGGCGGTCAGGCTCTACTTCGACGGCCACGTCACGCTCGAGAGTTGCATCGTCTGGGACAACGGGGCCGGCCTGGTGCCGGACACCGGCACCATCGACGCGACCTGGTCGATCGTCGAGGGCGGCTGGCCGGGCACGGGCAACTCCGCCGCCGACCCGCTCTTCGCGAACGCGGCCGGCGGCGACTGGTCGCTGCTGCCGGGCTCGCCGGCCGTCGACACGGGCGACCCGATGGACGGCGTGAGCGGCTTCGACCTGGCCGGCACGCCGCGACGGCTCGACGGGCGGCTCGACGTGGGCTCGGAGGTCGACCGCGGCGCGCTCGAGTTCGACAACGTGAAGCTCGCGACGTCGTCACCCGGCCCCGGCGTGCTGAAGATCGACCTGACCGGCACGGCCGGCCTGCAGACCTTCCTGCTCGCGGCGCCGTCGGCGGGCTCGCTGAGCGTCGAGAAGTGGGGCACGCTCGGCCTGAACCTGTCCGGCCCGTGGCTCTCCTCGCCGTGGCCGGGCGCGCCCTCGACCGTCACGGTGCACGTCGCGCCGGCCTTCGCGGGCGTGCCGCTCGTGCTGCAGGCGCTGGCCGGGCCGCCCGGTCAGCTCGGCTTCACCGGCAACCTGAGCAACGCGGAGTCGATCGAGCTGCCGTAGCGCGTGGCGTCAGGCGTCGCGCAGCCGGACGACCCGCTTCACCTCGGCGGCGCCGAGCGCGAAGCTGCCGTGCTGGACGGGGATGCCGAACTGCTTGAGCCGCGCGACCCAGGCGTCCTGCGGCTCCTCGTCGCGCGTGGCGTCGTGCACGGCGACGTCGCGCATCTGGAGCTCGCTGCCGACGATCGCGTCCCAGCGGCCGACGATCGTGCGCGAGCCCTGGGTGAAGACCACGACCGTCTGACCGTGCCACTCGTCATGGCCCGGATGGAAGACGTGGCCGCTGCCCGCTGCCCCTGCCTGTCCGCCCGCCGCCATCAGCGTGTCCGCTCGGCGGGCGTCGCCTTCAGCTCGCCGAGCGCCGTCTCGAGCTCCTCGTGCGTCGGCGCGACGCCGTGCCACTTGGGCTTGTCCATCATGAAGGAGATCGGCGTGCCGAGCACGGTCTTGGCCAGGATGACCTGCGGCTGGCCGCGCACCTCGAGCGCCGCGCGGAAGGCCGCGTCGATCGCGCGCAGGTCGTGGCCATCGATGACCTGCGCGTGCCAGCCGAAGGCCTCCCACTTGGCCTTCAGGTCGCGCACCCACATGACGTCGCGGTTGTAGCCGTCGATCTGGATGTTGTTCCAGTCGACCATGATCGTGAGGTTGTCGACCTTGTGGTGCGCGGCCGCGGTGGCCATCTCCCAGATCTGGCCCTCCTGCGCCTCGCCGTCGCTGCTGCCGGCCCACACGCGGTAGGGCTTGCCCTGCACGCGCGCGCCCAGCGCCAGGCCGAGCGCGACGCTCACGCCGTTACCCAGGCTGCCCGTGCAGCAGTCGATGCCCTTGGTGTGGTGGAAGTCGGGGTGCCCCTGCAGCGGGCTGCCGAGCTTGCGCAGCGTCCACAGGTCCTCGCGCGGGAAGTAGCCCTTCTTGGCCAGGATCGCGTAGAGGATCGGGCAGATGTGCCCGTTGCTGAGCACGAAGCGGTCACGGTCGGGCCAGTCGGGGCGTGCCGGGTCGACGGTCAGCCAGCCGCCGAACCACAGCGTCGTGAACACGTCGGTCATGCCCAGGCTGCCGCCCGGGTGTCCCGAGCCCGACTTCTCGAGCATGCGCAGCACGTCGATGCGCAGCTCGCGCGCGGTGGCGGCCAGCGCCGCGAAGTCCGGCGGCGGCGGGGCGGTGCGGCTGGTCGTGTTCGCCATGGTCGAGGGGCTCATCGGAGGGTTCAGGTCTGGGCGAGCAGGCCGTGCGCGGCCTTGGCGATGTGCGCGGCGGTCAGGCCGAAGCGCTCGAGCAGCTCGAGGCCGTCGCCGCTCTCGCCGAAGCGGTCACGCATGCCGAGGCGCACGACGGGGCAGGGCCGGCCGGAGGTCACGACCTCGGCCACCGCGCCGCCCAGGCCGCCCGCGCGCTGGTGCTCCTCGACCGTGACGATGCCGGCCGTCTCCTCGGCCGCGGCGAGCACCGCGCCCTCGTCGAGCGGCTTGATCGTCGACATGTTGAGCACGCGCGCCTCGATGCCCTCGGCGGCGAGCAGCGTGGCGGCCTGCAGCGCGTGCCAGGTCGTCACGCCCGTGCCGATGAGCGTGAGCGAGTCGCCCTCGCGCAGGCGCGTGGCCACCCCGATCGCGAAGCGGCTCTCGGCCGGGATGAAGAGCGGCGTCTTCATGCGCGAGAGGCGCACGTAGGCCGGGCCCTTGCTCGCGGCCACGGCGCGGATGACCTGCTCGGTCTCGCGCCCGTCGGCCGGCGCGAAGACGCGCATGTTCGGCAGCACGCGCATGAGCGCCAGGTCCTCGAGCATCTGGTGGCTGGCGCCGTCCTCGCCCACTGTGAGGCCGGCGTGCGTGGCGCAGATCTTGACGTTCGCGTTGGGCAACGCGACCTCCTGCCGCACCTGCTCGTAGGCCTTGCCCGACGCGAACATCGCGAAGGAGCTGCAGAAGACGGTGAGCCCGCTGAAGGACAGGCCCGCCGCGATGCCGGTCATGTTGGCCTCGGCCACGCCGATGTTGAAGAAGCGCTCGGGATAGGCCTTCGCGAAGCCATTGGTCTTGGTCGAGCCCGAGAGGTCGGCGTCGAGCACGACGATGTCGGGCCGCTCGGCGCCCAGCTCGACGAGCGAGCGGCCGTAGGCGTCGCGCGTGGCCTCGGCGGCGGGCTTGGCCGAGCTCTGCGGCGTCGGGGTGTTCACGTTCGCGCTCACGGCGGTCCTCAGCTGCGGGTCGGGCTCGGGGTCAGGGCGGCGGGCAGGCCGGCGACGCAGCGCCCGATGCGCGTGAGCGCCTCGGCGAGGCGGTCGTCAGCGGTCGCGATCGAGAGGCGCACGCAGCGGTCCTCGCCGAAGTCGGCGCCCGCGACGACGGCCACGCGGGCCTCGTCGAGCAGCAACCGGCAGAAGTCGTGGCTGCCGCGCACGCGGCCGCCGTAGAGCGCGTCGACCCGCGGGAAGACGTAGAAGGCGCCGGCCGGCGCCTCCACCGCGATTCCGGGCATGCGGCGCAGGGCCTCGACCGCCGTCTTGCGGCGCCGCGCGAAGGCCTCGGCCATCGTGCGCGTGCAGGCCTCGCCCGAGCGCAGCGCGCCGAGCGCGGCATGCTGGCTGGGCGCGGCGGCGTTGCTCGTCATGTGTCCCTTGAGCTTGCCGACCGCCTCGACGATCGGCTGCGGCCCGGTCAAAAAGCCGATGCGCCAGCCGGTCATCGCGTGGCTCTTGCTCACGCCGTTCACGACCACGGTGCGCCCGGCCATGCCGGGGATCGCGGCGGGCGACACGTGCCGTCCCTCGTAGACGAAGGGCGAGTAGATCTCGTCCGAGACGACGACCACCTCGCGGCCTTCGAGCACGCGCCCGAGCGCGGCCAGCTCGGCCTGCGTGTAGACGCTGCCCGTGGGGTTGTTCGGCGTGTTGAGCACGAGCGCGCGGCTGCGCGGGGTCAGCGCCGCGGCCAGCGTCTCGGGTCGCAGCTTCCACCCGCTGGCCTCGTCGCAGGGCAGGCGCACGACGCGCGCGTCGGCGATCCCGACCATGGGCTCGTAGCTGATCCAGCTCGGCGTGGGCACGAGCACCTCGTCGCCCGCGCCGGCCACCGCCAGGAGCGCGAGCGCCACGCCCTCCTTCGCGCCGCAGGTCACGACGACCTGCTCGGCCGTCCAGCGCACCTCGGTGCTGCGCGACAGGCTCTCGGCCGCGGCCGCCCGCAGCTCGGGCAGGCCGTTGGCGTGCGTGTAGTGCACCATGCCCTTGGCGATGAAGGCCTGGGCCGCCGCGATCGCCTCGGGCGGCGTGGGGAAGTCGGGCTCGCCGGCGCCGAGCGAGATCACGTCGACCCCGGCCGCGCGCAGCTCGGCGACCCGCGCGTTCAGCTCGAGCGTCGCCGAGGCGGAGAGGGTCTTGGCGCGCGGAGCCAGGTGCATCCAGGCGACGATACCGGATCGGCCGGGACGCTGGAACAGGCCGCGGCCGTCCTAGAATCCGACGACCATGGCCCGCGCGCGCGTCACGAGGAAGAAGCCGGCCCCGCCCCCGCCGGCGGCCCGTGGCAAGACCCGGCGCGAGCGGCGGCGCGCCAGCAGCCGCCACCTCTCGCGCCTCGCCATCGGGCTGGCGCTGCTCGTGCCGCTGCTCTACTTCGCGTTCACGAAGCTGTTCTTCAATCCCTTCGAGGACAGCCAGCCGCCCTTCCCGGTGCTCGTGCCGCGCGACGTCGGGCTGTTCCTGCATCGGGAGCGGCTCGACTCCGACGTCGACAGCTTCCCGCGGCCGCGGCTCTACGAGCGGCTCGTGCGGACGCGCGAGTGGAAGGAGCTGCAGCAGACGGAGTGGTTCAAGGGCCTGGAGTGGCCGGCCCGGCTCGAGTCGCTGTTCGAGGAGCTCGAGCAGCAGGTCGCGCAGGCGCCGCTCGACCCGATGGGCGACCTGCTCGGCCGCGAGGTCGCGGTCGTCGGGCGCTGGGACACCTCCGGCGGCGACCCGACGCTGCGCGTCGCGGCGCTGCTGCGCATCAGCCGCTGGGCCAAGCTGTGCGTCGAGACGCTCGACTTCGACTTCGCGCTGCGGCGCGCGCTGCCCGACGCGGTTCGCACGACGGTCGACGACCCCGACGTGCCCGGCGTCGCGTGGCACCGCCTCGAGCAGCCGGGCAGCCCGCCGCTCTTCTACGCCCGCGAGCTCGACCTGCTCGTCGTCGGGCAGGACGAGACACTCGTGCGCGACGTGCTGCGCATGGTGGCGGTGCCGGGCTCGCGCGAGGCGAGCCTGGGGCTGACGCGCCTGTACCTCGAGAACCTCGCGCCGCCCGCGGACCAGGACCCGGCCGAGCGCCTCTCGCTCGAGGTCGCGTTCGACCCCAAGCCGCTGCTGCCCGCGCCGATCGCGCCCGAGGCGCTCGTGGCGCCCGGGCCCGACGCCGTGGTCAACCTCGCGCGGCGGCTGCTCGACCCGTCCATCCTGCGCACGGCCGTGGCGCGTCTCGAGGCGGACAACTCGCTCTCGCTGCGCGCGCACGCCGAGCTCGACGCCGAGCTGGCGGCCGCGCGCCACACCGGCCTGCTCGGCACCGACTCCTTCCGCGCCCGCGAGCGGCTGGGCGAGGCTTTCGCGCGCCTGCCCAACGACGTCTCGGCGGTCGTGACGGCCAACGTCGAGCTCAAGCCGCTGCTCGGGGCGCTGGCGGCCTCGCTCGATCCCGACTTCCTGCAGCTCCTCGACGGCACGCTCAAGGACCTGGCGCGCTACTCGCCGGGCTTCAACGTCGACGACCTGCCCAAGCTCATCGACTACCTCGACCGCACGCTGACCGGCGAGATCACGATTGCGATCCGGCCGCTCGACCACGCGATCCCCGCGGGCAGCCAGCCGCTGCCGCTGCTCGCCTTTGCGGCCAAGCTCAAGGACGCCGACCGCTGGCGCAAGCTCGACGAGGCGATCGTGCGCGGCAACAAGGCCCTCGGCATCGACCGCGAGAAGATGTTCAAGCAGAACGAGGGCGTGGGCGAGCGCAAGTGGCTCGGTCTGCCCGAAGGCCTGCCGATCCAGGAGGTCTCGTACATCGTGCTCGACGGCACGACCGCGGTGGTGACGACCGACGACGACCTCACGCGCGAGATCGTGCTGGCTTACGCGAACAGCCGCGACTCGCTCGGGTCGGAGCCCGAGGCGAAGGCGCTGCTCGAGCGGCTCGGCGACGCGCGCGCCAACCTCGCGGCCTGGGGCTCGGCCGAGGCGTTGCTCGACATCATGAGCCCCTATGCCGAGTACATCGCCGAGCGCGACACCGTGCTCGACTTCGGGCCGCTGCGCCTGCAGAAGAAGGCCGAGCTGCTCAAGGGCGAGTTCCGGGAGTGGCTGGGCAAGGAGGACCAGATGCCCGACGACGAGAAGGCCAAGCTCGACGCGCGGCTCGACGCGCTCGTGGGCGAGGCCGAGTCCCAGCGCGTCGGCCAGCAGGTGCCGGTCCTGGCCGCACAGTGGCGGCAGAAGCGCCAGTGGCTCAAGCTCTTCGACGCGGCGGTCATCGCCGTGCGCCTGGGCGAGCGCGACGCGGACCTCTCGGTGCAGGCGACGACCGTGATGGGCGCGCACTAGCGGCGGTCGGGCGGTCCGCCGGCGGCCGCGCGGCGCCTCGCCCTTGACGCCGTGCGGCCCGATGGGCTGCAATCCGGGGCCCCGCGACTGCGGTGCGTGCCGGAATGGTGGAATTGGCAGACACGCCAGCTTGAGGGGCTGGTCCCGGTCATACGGGGTGCAGGTTCAAGTCCTGTTTCCGGCACCATGCACCGCGCGGGGACGAGAGGCTCGGAACGAGGGCGAGCGGGGCCGCGCGGCGCCGTGGGGATTGACGGCCCGAGGCCGCTTGCGCGACGATGGCCCCTCAGGCGATGGGACCGAAGCGGCACGTCCGGATGCGGGCGGGCCGCCCATCGCCAGGGTGACAACTCGGTCGCGGGGTGGAGCAGTCCGGTAGCTCGTCGGGCTCATAACCCGAAGGTCGCAGGTTCAAATCCTGCCCCCGCTACCATTACCTCGAGATCCGTTGGCCCGAAAGGGCTTGCGAATCTCAGGCGTATCGGGTGCCGCGGCGGTCGCAGGTGCTCAGTCGTGGACGACAAGAGCCAGGATCTGGCGGCACTGCGCAGGGAGAACGCCGAGCTGAAGCGACGGCTGGCCGTGGCGGAGCGTCTGATCGTGGTGCTGCGGGAGATCCCGGTCGGCAAGGCCCATTCGCTGCCGCCGGCGCAGGAGGCGGAGATGGCGGATGGGACAGCTCGAGCGGGGAGGAAGAAGAGCGTGCGGCGAGCGGATGCGAGTCGCCATGACGGAGCTGCTCAAGGAGAAGGGAAGGGACCTGGGGCCGGGTGATCGGGCCTGGCTGGCGGTCCTGGCGGGGCGCTCGACGCGGACGCTGCGGGGCTGGGAGCACGACCGCTCGCCGCCGCGGCGTACGGGGCGTCCGAATCACACTGCCGGGCAGCGATGGCGTGCGCTGAGAGCGGTCGCGCGGCAGCGGAGGTGTGAGGGGCGGTCGGCGGGGTGGCGAATCATCGCCGCGCGGCTGCCCTCGATCCCGACGCGGCTCGTGCAGACGAGCCTGGGGGCGCTCAAGGCCCGGGACCGCCAGCGAGAAGAGCGGCGGCGGGCGGCGCAGCGTCAGCACGTCGACATCCTGGCGCGGGACGTGCTGTGGAGCCAGGACACGACGCACCTGGGGCGCTGGCTCGGCCGAGGTGTGAATGCGGAAGTCGTGCGGGAGGCGGCCAGCAGTAAGTCGCTCGACCTGTGGGTGCTGCCGCGAGCGACGACGAGCGCGGACGTGATCGCGCTGCTCGAGGGGCTGCTGCAGCAGGGTCGGCTGCCGCTGGTGCTGTCGACGGACAACGGCTCGTGCTACTGCAGCGCGGAAGTCGAGGCGTGGCTGGCGGAGCACGGGGTGATCCACCTCCGCTCGCTGCCCCACACGCCGCAGCATAATGCGTGGGTCGAACGCGGCCATCGGGAGCTCAAGGCCGAATCGGGGCTGGGCAAGGGGGTCGTGCTGAGCAGCGTGGAGGAGGCTGAGCGGCGCATCCTGCAGGCCCGAGAACACCTCGACGAGTACCGGCTGCGCGCACGTCTCGGCGCCCGCATGGCGGCCGAGATTGACAGGTCGCTGCCCTCGTGGGAGGGTGTGCTCGACCGGAGGGCTTTCTATGACGCCGTCTGTCGCGCACGTGAGCACGCCGTGCTCGGCAAGGTCGGCGCCCGTGCTCGACGCCTCGCGCAGCGCGAGGCGACCTGGCGTGTGCTCGAGAGCTACGAACTGGTCAGACGAACCCGAGGCGGTGCGCCTCTCCCTGCCCGCGAAGCGGAAGGAATATCGTGATCACCACAAGGTTGGCCCGATTACTTGGCCGGGAGATGCATCGTGCGTTACTGTGGCTTTGTCGTGATCGTCGCCGTACTTTGCCTTTGCAACGAAGCATCTGCGCAAGCCGCTGGCATCAGGGGTATGGTGAAGGATGAAGATGGCAGGCCACTGGAAGGTGTCTGGCTTGAGGCTCGTAAGGCTCGGACCGGCGTCTTGGATTCAGAGACCTATGACGGTGAACCATTCACGCATACTCGGTCACTCTCGGATGGTACCTACTCGTTGCACGGTATAGACGCTGGACTGTGGCTGTTTACGGTGGTGCGATGTGGTTCGCAAACGGACTCAGGGATGGTCGAGCTTGTTCGGGAGTTGACCCGGAGGGAGGCGATCCCGAGCGTCCCAATCGCGCGGATATTGCAGTGCTACGTGGCGGGCAAGACTGTGGTGCGTGAGCTTAATATTGTTCTCGGTTCAGGTAAGTCTCCGATGCGCTGCCGCCTGGTCGGATCGAAGCTGAGAGCCGAACAGTTTGGATATCAGGTTTCAATGAGGCTGTGGAAGCCGACGCATTCTGGTCCGGGAGTACACGTAGAGGAGTTTAGCGGTTCTGATATTGACTCGACGAGGAACCCATTCTACTACTATGGGGTCCCGGATGTGGATGGAAATGCCGATCTTGGTGGTGTCTCACTAGGCGAATACGGTGAAATCGCCGTTGATGCATTTACACTTGACTCAGAGCAACCGAGTGTCTTCGGGACGGTGTTTTTCGGTGCTCGGCGAGACTTACATGTGGCTGACGGAGCCTATGACATTCCAGTTCGTCCTCATGGAATCGTTCATCTGGCTGCGAAGTCTGCCGAAGTCGATGCGAGTGGCGGAGTGGTATACACGATCTGGGATGAGGAGGGCTCTGAGGGCGGCCGTTACGATGATGGGCGCGGTGGCGGAGTGGCGCTAATCCTGAACGACGGAGCGTATGCAGTGCGAGCGATGTGTGGCAATCTAGTTTCGCCGCTGACGCCCATGATAGTGGGCCAGGGAACCGGATCAGTGCCACTGAGTCTTGCGATGGAGCCTTGCGCTCCGTACTCGGTGCGGATCGTTGACCAGGATGGCAAGGGTCTCGATCACTATGCGATTAGATTGAACATCGTCAAAGCCCCTGGGGTTGTGGCCCCCATTGGCCCTTCGCTGTTTTGTCTGAACGGACAAGTCAGCGTAGAAAACATACGCCCGGGTGAGTACGAAGCACAATTTCAGTATTCCGATCGCGCGCCATTCGTTCAACCTCTTCGGCTAGGGGCTGATGAGGTGGCAAGGGTGGTAGTTCCACCTGCTCATTAGTTGTGCGCCCTGAAAAGTCAGAGCGGACCGCAGATCATCGACGTCAGCGGTCGTAGCACTCGCGATCGGTGAGTGGCAAGTGGGCTGAGCGCGGCTCGGCCATGCGAAATCCCGACGCCAGCGCGGTCAATGCGGACCGCTGCCGCCAGCTGAAGGGGCACCGACGTGTGCGCGAGGACATTACCCCGCGCGGTGGTAGCGAGTGTGCAGTCCCCCGAGGACGGGCTCACCGACGAGCTCGAACGCCGGCGCTGGCTCGGTGAAGCGCGACACGGGCGCGTCGCCGTCGAGCGAACTGTGCGTTCGGCTCAGCACCACGAAGCCGTAGAGCAGCTTGAAGGTCAGAGTCGGCACGACGAAGAAGTCGCACGCCGCCGTGACGCTCGCGTGGTTGCGGAAGAAGGTCGACCAGCGCTGGCCGCGCTGGGGGTCGCGGTGGCGGACGCGGTACTTCTCGACGGTCGCCTCGCTGACCTGGTGCCCCAGCTTGGCCAGCTCGTCGGCGATGCGCCCGGCGCCCCAGAGGACGTTCTCCCGCGACAGGCGCCGGATGAGCGTGACGAGCGGCCAACCGATAGCCGGCCGCCCGATCTTGCGCGGTTTGGACCTGCGCGCCCAATAGTAGGCGAAGCCCTTGCGGTGCCACCGCATCACCGTCTCCGGCCTCACGAACAGCAGCCAGTCCTTCCACTCCCGGTGTAGACGCCGGAGCGCGATCCAGAAGAGCCGGTCGCTGTCGTCGAGCCGCGGCCGGCTCACGCTCCGCTTGAGCACGGCGACCTGGTGGCGCAGCGCGGCGTTCTCGAGGAGCAGGCGCTGGCGGTCGGCCAGGGCGGCGCGGAGCAGGCCGAGGAGAGCGGTCAGCGTGGGCATGGGGGGCGGGAGGGTAGCGGCCTCGGGCCGGCGGGTCGAGCGGCCTTGACGTCGCCGTATATGGGTGGCATATACGGACGGCATGGCGGTGGAGAGGCTGCTCCGATGCACAGGCTTCGACTGGGACGAATCGAACGCGCCGAAGATCTGGGCGAGGCACGCGGTCTCGCCGATGGAGTGCGAGCAGGTCTTCTTCAACCTGCCCCTCGTGGCGGGCGAGGACGAGAAGCACAGCCAGGTCGAGGAGCGCTACTTCGTGCTGGGCCGAACGGATGCCGGCCGACGGCTGTTCGTCGTCGCCACGGTGCGTGGGAGCCTGATCCGCGTGATCTCCGCCCGTGACATGAGCCGCAAGGAACGCAACGTCTGGGAGACGACATGACCACTCGAAAGAAGATCCCGAAGCACAAGAACGAGGATGCCGAGCGCGGCTTCTGGGTGTCCGAGGACTCGACCGACTACATTGATTGGAGCCGTGGCCGGCGGGCGGCCTTCCCGCATCTCAAGCCGTCGCTCCGGACGATCTCGCTGCGTCTGCCCGAGATGATGCTCGTCGAGCTCAAGGCCCTGGCCAACAAGCGCGACGTGCCCTACCAGTCGCTGCTCAA
>Ga0111539_10009197_pt1 | contig 12490 bp, 9 predicted proteins | sample RhiMethybrSRZTD1_FD_79667 | JGI IMG/M metagenome (GOLD analysis project Ga0111539, IMG submission 79667) | Populus rhizosphere microbial communities from Tennessee, USA - Rhizosphere MetaG P. TD hybrid SRZTD1 (version 2) (version 2) | ecosystem: Host-associated > Plants > Roots > Rhizosphere >...
AAACCTGGAAGACAAGGGAGAAACGGATTGTCTTATAATGCGCCCTGCAGGGACGGTTTACCGGGCGGGCCTGGCACCCGAGGGCTGGACGGCAGGCCGGGGGTAAATCTTTTTCTGTATCTTGAAAGACTCACTATACGCGGCCCTCTTATCGTTGATGTCTCGGGCGGAGATGGCGGCCAAGGAGGTCCGGGCGGCAGCGGTGGCGGGGGAAGTCCTGGAACACTTCATTGCAACGGAGGAAGCGGAGCAAATGGAGGAAATGGGGCAGCAGGCGGCAACGGCGCGCAGAGTGGCAACCTGATGTTGTCAAGTCCGAAAATCCAATCCATGAAAAGCTGGGTCGGAACGAAAATAATAGTTAAAACGCGGGGAGGAAATCCCGGTGAAGGCGGCAGGGCAGGATATCATGGTGGGGCTGGCCTAGGACCGCGGGGAAAAAATGGCAAAAATGGAGAACCCGGTGCTGAGGGAAAAAGTGGTTTCTCCGGAGTTGATGGCGAAGTGAAATTTGAATCAAACTAGATCATGGATAAAAGATGGTTATCAAAGGAACTGCCCTCCAGCGAGCAGATCAAGGAGCTTTCCCAAGCCATCAACATAAATTCATATCTCGCGGCCATTTTGATTCAACGTGGCATCACAGATTTTGAAGGTGCCCGAAATTTTTTCCGCCCAGCATTGGAACATTTACACAATCCTTTTTTGATGAAAGGAATGGAGCGGGCGGTCGCGCGTCTAAAAAAAGCAATCGACTCCAAGGAGAAAATACTTATCTATGGTGACTATGATGTAGATGGCACAACGTCGGTTGCCCTCGTCTCCAGTTATTTGAATAAGTTTTATTCGAATTGTGAAATATACATTCCGGACCGATATGCCGAGGGCTATGGAATTTCCCTTGCCGGTATTGAATATGCCGAGCAAAATAACTTCACCTTAATAATCGCGCTTGATTGCGGAATTAAATCGGTGGAACTTGTTGATGTAGCGTCACTGAAAGGAATCGATTTTATTATTTGTGATCACCACCTTCCCGACGACACAATACCGAATGCGGTTGCCGTACTGGATCCGAAGCAAGAAAACTGTGAATATCCATACCTCGAATTAAGTGGATGCGGAATTGGGTTCAAATTCATGCAGGGCTACGCACAAAAGTATCGGCATGAACATGAACTTTATGAATACCTGGATCTCGTGGCGGTAAGTATTGCTTCGGATATTGTACCCATCACCGGAGAAAATAGAATTCTTACTTATTACGGACTAATTAAGCTAAATGAAAATCCAAGGCCTGGGCTAAAGGCTCTCAAAGAAATTGCCGGAATAAAAAATGACCTCGATGTATCCGGAATAGTTTTTACGCTGGGACCGCGCATTAATGCTGCAGGAAGAATAGCCCATGCAAGAGCAGCTGTCGACTTGTTGGTTGCGCAGACAGAACAAGAAGCTAATACGTTGGCCGAAAAATTGAATTTGAAAAATGAAATCCGCAAGCAGTTTGATTCTGATATAACGGGCGAAGCGCTGGCGATGATTGAGAGCAACGAAATTCTTCGCACGGCTAAATCCACTGTTCTTTTCAAAAACACCTGGCATAAAGGCGTCATCGGAATCGTCGCAGCGCGTTGTGTCGAAAAGTACTATCGACCCACCGTCATCCTGACGGAATCCAATAACAAGATTACAGGTTCAGCCCGAAGCGTCAGTGGATTTGATTTATATGGCGCAATCCTGGAATGCAGCGACCTGTTGGAAAAATTTGGTGGTCATAAATATGCAGCTGGCCTCACCCTCGACATGACCAACCTCGAATCATTTCAGCAAAAATTTGAACAAGTCGTTTCCTCCACCATTACTGATGCCATGCTGATACCGATGTTGGATATCGATATGTCCATTGATTTCGATGTTATAACGCCAAAATTTTTTAACATACTAAAACAAATGGGCCCATTTGGGCCAGAAAATCCACGGCCGTTGTTCGAAGCAAACAATGTGTCTGTCTTCAATTCTCTTTCGAGTTTTAAAGACAAACATGTTCGTTTTTTGGCAAAGCAAAACAAAAACGAAAGTATTTTTCAGGTCGTCGGATTTGATATGGTGGAACATTATGATCGGTTCTCTCGCGGCGATTTTTTTAAGATGGCTTTCACAATTGAAGAAAATACGTATAACGGTTCGACCACCATTCAACTAAGAATTAAAGACATTAAATTTTGTGAATTATGATTTTGCGGGCTGAGCATTTGATAAAAAAATATAAAACGCGTACCGTCGTAAACGATGTTTCAGTCCAGGTGCAGCAGGGCGAAATTGTAGGATTGCTTGGACCCAACGGTGCGGGTAAGACAACTTCATTTTACATGATTGTCGGGCTTATCAAACCAAACGAAGGGCGCATTTTCTTAGACGAAGAAGAAATTACACCATTGCCAATGTATCAGCGGGCGCGCAAAGGCCTGGGATATTTAGCACAGGAAGCGTCCGTTTTTCGCAAGCTTACGGTCGAAGAAAACATCATGTCTGTTTTGGAAATGCGAGCGTTCACCAAACAGCAACGCAAAGAAAAAGTAGATCAATTGATCGAGGAGTTCAGTCTACAAAAAGTTCGTAAAAATTTGGGCATGTCCTTGTCGGGTGGCGAACGAAGGAGGACAGAAATTGCGAGGGCACTCGCCGTGGACCCTAATTTTGTGCTGTTGGATGAGCCCTTTGCAGGCGTCGACCCCATTGCCGTCGAAGAAATTCAGTCAATCGTGTCACGGTTAAAAAAGAAAAACATTGGTATTTTGATCACGGATCACAACGTGGATGAAACGCTTTCAATCACAGATCGTGCATATCTAATGGTTGATGGAAAATTGTTTAAAGCTGGAACGGCAGAAGAACTTGCCAGTGATCCTCAGGTTCGAAAAGTATATCTTGGACAAAATTTTGAATTGCGAAGATCAAAAGTTGTGCAACAAGATAGTCGCGACGATTGGTCTGATCCTTCGGAGGCAATTTGATTATGTGATTTTCTTACCAGATTTTCATATATTATAATCATTACAAAGTTTATTATTTTTGATGTTAAGGTAAGCTATTATGGGGTTGATTAATTCAATATTGACTTGGGTGATGCAAAAACGCATCCATCAAATTGAACTATTTATAAAATACCCTCATGAAGTTCAGGAAGAGATATTCAAAAAATTAATTCAAACAGCCAGGTATACTGAGTTCGGTAAGCAATTTGATTTCTCCTCTATTCAGACCTATGAACAATTCAGAGAGCGGGTTCCCATTCATACGTACGAAAAAACGTTTCCCTATATTGACCGCCTGATGAAAGGCGAACAAAATATTTTGTGGCCATCCGAAATAAAATGGTTTTCAAAATCATCCGGAACGACAAATGCACGCAGTAAGTTTATTCCCGTATCACAAGAATCATTGGATGATTGTCATTTCAAAGGCGGAAAAGATTTGCTGTCCATCTATGTCAATAATTATCCCGAAACAAAATTATTCGATGGAAAAGGATTAGCAGTTGGGGGCAGCCATCAAATCAACGAACTTGATCCTTCCGCTTCGTCGTACTACGGTGACGTTTCAGCTGTGATCATGCAAAATTTGCCACCGTGGGCGCAGTTCATTCGCACACCCAGCCTTGAAACTGCACTGATGGGCAACTGGGAAGAAAAGATTGAAAAGCTGGCACGCGAAACGATAAAAGAAAATGTAACGAATATTGCCGGTGTTCCCACCTGGACAGTATTGCTTATACAAAGAGTGACAGACATTGCGATGAAAAAAAACATTCTCGAGGTCTGGCCCAACTTAGAAGTATTCTTCCACGGCGCCGTCGCATTTGCGCCATATAGAACACTCTTTCAATCCATCATTCCGTCGGACAAAATGCGCTATTGGGAAACCTACAATGCAAGCGAAGGCTTTTTTGGAATTCAGGATCAGCGGGGTTCCGAAGCATTATTGTTAATGCTCGACTATGGAATATTTTACGAGTTTATTCCCATGGAGGAGCTCGAAAAAGAGAACCCTAAAGCTGTGCCACTGCGTGATGTCGAGCTTGATAAAAATTACGCGATGGTAATTTCTACCAACTCCGGACTATGGCGATACAACATCGGGGACACCATTAAATTTACTTCCAAATTTCCTTATCGTATTAAGATATCTGGCAGAACGAAACATTTCATGAACGCCTTTGGTGAAGAAATAATCGTGGAGAATGCGGAAACGGCGATCGCCAAGGCCTGTGAAATAACAGGGGCTGTCATCGACAATTTTACTGCGGCACCCATTTACCTAAAGGAAGGAAAAAAGGGTCGACACGAGTGGATCGTCGAATTTAAAGTACCACCAACAGATCCTGACCAATTCGCACGAATACTGGATGAAACGCTTCGTTCAATTAATTCTGATTATGACGCAAAGAGAGCGCACAATCTCGCCCTTGATGAACCCAAAGTGCACAGTGCCGGTGAAGGAACGTTTTATAATTGGATGAAACGGCGCGGCAAACTGGGCGGGCAAAACAAAGTACCCCGACTCGCAAATTCGCGTGAATATGTTGATGAAATTTTGAAGTTGATGGAAGAAGTATAGCCGTGTTTTATTCACCGCGTATACTTCTTAACCACGACACAATGCTCCACCGCGACGACTGTTCAGCAACAGTTCCAACTTCTGCAGCTCGATTCACTTTTTCGACGGTGTAAAAGGCTGTGGGCAAGATTTCTTTCAATTTAAATAGTAGTCCCTCCAGACTTTCCCGCTCCAAAACGGTGAATACCAAATTTTCATGCCCATCAGGGCCTTCGGCATGGACGTGCGTGTAGCGTAACAGTTTCTGGTTAAGATATCCGATCAATTCGCCAATTTCTTTTCGGGTAATAATCCGGACGATGACTTTGCCGTAGGCAATGCGTTCCTCGATAATCATTCCCACAAATATTCCGGACGCAAATCCCGCAGGGTAGGCAACATAGCAAATCCAATTGTCAAGATGTTCAAAGATCTGGCGGATAGCCATTAGCCAAATAAATGATTCAAAAAAGCCTAGTAAAGTCGCGGTCCATCTTCTTCCTCCCAATACATATATGATCCGGATTGTATTGATTGAAACGTCGCCGATGCGAGCAAAGAAAATAAGCACAGGGAGCAGGAGGTAGCTGAATACTGTTTCTGATATACCCAATGTTTCAGTGAAGAAATTTTCCATAGACCACAATGATAACTTGTCAATATTTATCCAAACAAGTCCTGAAACACTTCATGGAGCTGCCCGAACGATTTTACTTCAATTTTAAATTTTTTGAAATCCACCGATTTATGGCTGTACTTGGAGATATAAATCTCATTGAATCCCAGCTTCTCAGCTTCTGAAATTCGTGAATCGATTTTATTCACCGCCCGCAATTCACCTCCTAAGCCTACTTCGGCAGCAAAACAAACTTTGTCAGAAACAGGTATTTCCTCCAACGATGATACAATAGAAACACATGCTGCTAGATCTATAGCAGGATCCTCAACCCTGATTCCCCCTGCAATGTTCAAAAAAACATCATGCATACCCATCTTGAATCCGCATCGTTTTTCAAGGACGGCCAGTAACATGTTTAATCTTTTGTGATCAAATCCCGTTGGCGTACGCTGTGGGGTTCCAAAAGACGCTGGACTTACTAAAGACTGAATCTCAATTAGCAAAGGCCTGTTTCCCTCTAGTGTTGTTCCGATCGTTACGCCACTTAAGGGGCCATCCTTTTGCGAGATCAAAATTTCAGAGGGGTTCGAAACTTCACGCAACCCTGTGCCTACCATTTCATAAATTCCGATTTCGGAGGTAGAGCCAAATCTGTTTTTGGTTGTCCTGAGAATGCGATAGGATAAATGCCTGTCCCCTTCAAACTGAAGGACCGTATCAACCATATGTTCTAACACTTTTGGCCCTGCAAGAAAACCATCCTTTGTAATGTGGCCAATCAAAAAAACAGGGGTATTAGTCTCCTTGGCAAATTTCATGAGTTCGCCGGTGCATTGCCGTACCTGTCCAATACTTCCGGCGCCAGAGTCCAGCTGGTTAGACAGCAAGGTTTGAATGGAATCTATTATTACTATGTTGGGCTGAATGTCTTCGATTGCCAGGAAAATATTTTTTGTGTTTGTCTCGGTGAGCGTGTAGAAATTTTTTGATTCAATTTCCAGGCGTTCTGCTCGCATTTTAATCTGCTGCTCGCTTTCTTCACCTGAAACATATAATACGCGCAAAGTACCCAACTGTAGGCCTACCTGCAAAAGTAGTGTTGATTTCCCGATACCAGGTTCGCCGCCTATTAACACCAACGACCCTGGCACAATTCCTCCGCCTAATACCCGATTGAGTTCTGAATCGATAGCGCTTATCCTAATATCGTCCGAAGTTTCTATTTCGTGCAGTGCCTTCGCTTTCACGGTTTTTGACCGCGTCGACTCCTGACGCCATTCATTCTTATTGCTTTCTTCTTTTACAAGGAGTTCCTCTACAAAGGTGTTCCAGGATCCGCACGATGGGCATTTTCCCAACCATTTAGCGGACTCATATCCACAGGATTGACAGAAAAATGATGTCTTTGATTTTGCCAAGATGTATTGAGTATCAGGTTACTATAATGAAGTAAAAGGGATAAAGTTGCACGAAATTTTTAATAACTTTCAACACCAAACCGTAAACCTTAACCCAGTTGTATGAAATCACAATTTCTAGGGGCTATGCTATGCCTCGCCGTTACCTCCACTACCCTCGCGCAAAAATCACCTATTAAATTTGGAGAAGTTTCTTTAGAGGAACTCAAAATGACTCGATATGAAAAGGATTCTTCGGCTGCCGCCGTAGTTCTATGCGATTTTGGTGAATCTTCAATTAATTATGCGCAAAACACTGGATTTTCGTTGAATTTCCAACGGACAACCCGGATAAAAATCTTGAAAAAGGATGGCTTAGAAGAAGCCGACTTCGAAATTCCCTTGTATAAGGACGGATCTCAGGACGAAACCATCTCGGGATTAAAAGCGGTAACCTATAATCTTGAAAATGGAAAAATCGTAGAGACTAAAGCTAAAAGTGATGGTTTTTTCAACGAGAAATTCAGTGAAAATCTCACCTTGGTGAAAGTAGCGTTACCCAATGTTAAAGTGGGCTCGGTGGTTGAGATCACCTATAAAATCAATTCCGACTTTCTTATGAATTTTTGGGACTGGGAATTTCAGGAAACAATACCAGTCGTTTGGAGTGAGTACAGAGCATCAATCCCCGAATACTTCAATTACGATAAATACATGCAGGGTTATATTTCGCTGGATATATCTGACGAAAAGGTTGTGTCCAATTCTATTACTATAACGTCGAAGGAGCGGAGTGATGGAGATTGGGGTTCCGGTACCACACAAACCACCTTCTCTACGGACAAAATTGATTTTAATGAGAACAAGTTTAGATGGGTTGCCAAAAATGTACCCGCCTTCAAAGTGGAACCATTCATCACAACCTATAAAGATTACATTTCGAAAATGAATTTTGAACTAGCATACATAAAATACCCCAATCAGCCGATCGAACCAGTACTTGGCAGTTGGGAAGAAATAAACAAAAAATACAGCGAGAGTGAAAACTTTGGAAAAGTGATAACTGGAAACGGTTTTCTTAAGAAAACGGTCGAAACAATTACCGCTGGCATGACCTCTAATGACCAAAAAATAGACGCTATTTTCAACTACGTAAGACAAAACGTTTCATGGGACGAAACCAGTAGGCGGTTCGTTGACGGGTCGTTAAAGAATGTCCTTGACGATCGAAAGGGTACTTCGGCAGAAATCAATTTTTTGGTTGCGTCCATGTTGGACAAAGCTGATATCGTCGTCCACCCCGTCTTGATAAGCACACGTGATAATGGTTTTGTGAGAGAGACGGTACCGGTACTATCACAATTCAATTACATGATTTGCGTGACGGAGGTAAATGGAAAACAGGTTTTATTGGACGCGACTGACAAACTGCTTCCGATAGGTATTATACCTGAACGATGTTTGAATGGAAATGGACTGATAATTTCGAAACAAGGGTATCGATGGATCAAATTAGTTACACCGCTAAAATCGAAATCCTACGTGACTGCCGATCTTACAATCGAATCTAATGCCGTTTTGAAAGGAAAAGTGTCATTGGATCGTGCTGGTTACTCAGCGCAACGCAGCAGAAAAAATTACCTGTCCAAAGCTGAAAATGATTATATCAAGGACTTTATCGGTTCTCACCCTTGGGAAATAAGCAAAAGTGAATTTAAAAATGCGAAGGATATTGATCAGACTTTTAAAGAGACACATGATATTATCATCAATGATCATGCTACCACGGCCGGGGATGTAATTTATCTGAACCCGTTCATTACTATGCAGGAAGTTGAAAATCCATTTAAGTCGGAAAAAAGACAATATCCTGTAGACTTTGGAAGCCCAATGGAAAGAATGTACATCACCAAGATCGTGATTCCTACTGGATATGCCCTTGATGAGTTGCCCAAACCGCAGGCTTTTGTTTTACCCGAGAATGCAGCAAGATATGTTTTTAATGCCGTTGTAAACGGTGATGTAATCAACATCACGAGCCACTTGCAAATTAATAAGAGTTTATTTGTTCAGGACGAATATCCGCACCTTCGAGAATTTTACACGCGCGTCGTTTCCAAGCAAGCCGAGCAAATTGTGTTGAAGAAAAAATAAAACATCATGAAAACTAGTTTGTGGTTATTTGCTGTCTTGATCTGCTTCACAAGCAATGCAAAGGAAGATCCCAAATTTCCTGCGAGCGCAATTCCGGAAAATCTCAAGAAAAATGTCGTTGCCGTTGTGCGCGAAGATGAGATGGTTTATACCATCACGGCTGATAACCGCGCGACGTTGCATGGTCATTATGTGGTAACCATATTTAACCGTAAGGCGGATTACATTGCGGAATTTTCAGATTGGTATAGCAAACTAAAAAAGATTTCAAAATTTGAAGGCACCGTATACAATGCGGAAGGATTAATAGTTAAGCGAGTGAAGGGCAATGATGTCTCGGATCAAAGCGTTTATGAAACGGGAACTCTTTACACCGATACCAGAACAAAATCTATTGATCTCTCGCAGTCAGAATATCCATACACTGTGGAATTTGAATATGACGTTGAATACCGGTTCTTATATCACATCAATGGTTCTTCCATAATTCCTTCCGAAAATATTTCAGTTCAAAAAGCAGCCTATCAACTAATCTATCCAAAGACGCTAACGCCTAGGTATAAAACCTATAATATAGTTCAAACGCCGAAAGTTGAGCAATTGGAAGGCGGCAGAGAGTCAGTGAGCTGGCGATTTGAAAATTTGGCGGCCATTAAATTTGAACCACTAAGTGATCCAGAAGATATACTACCACAAATTGTAGCGGCGCCCGGAAAGTTTGAATATGATGGGTACAGCGGAAGTATGGAAACGTGGGAGGATTATGGAAAATGGCAACTTTCGTTAAATAGGGGCAGAGACCTCCTAACGGAAGAAACAAAGAAAAAGGTGAAAGAAATTACAAAGGGTTTGTCCACGCAAGAACAAAAAGTAAAAGCGTTATATGAATTCCTGCAAAACAGAACGCGGTACGTTAATATCTCCCTGGGTATTGGAGGCCTCCAGCCCTTTGAAGCAATGGTGGTTGACAAGGTAGGTTATGGAGATTGCAAAGGTCTATCAAATTATATGATTGCATTGCTCAAAGAAGTGGGGATAAAAGGGTATTACACCAAAATTATGGCAGGAGATGATGCACCTGAAATCGATGTTGCATTTCCAAGTCATCAAACAAACCACATTATTGTAGGCGTCCCTAACGGAGCCGACACGCTGTGGTTAGAATGCACCGATCAAACCAATCCATTCGACTTTCAGGGGACTTTCACTGGTGATCGAAAGGCAATCATGGTCACCGAAAATGGCGGAAGAATTGTCAACACACACCGTTACTCGATGGAACAAAACAGTCAACATAGAGTTGCAGATGTCTTCCTGGAACTAAATGGTGATGCAAAAGCAAAAGTAACAACAACGTATAACGGCTTGCAATATGAAAATGATGACCTGAATTTTATTTTGAACAAACAGTACGATGATCAACGCAAGTGGATCCTCAGCAATACGCAAATACCATCATTTGATGTTGTCGGTTTCAGCATGATCAACAAGAAAAATAAAGTTCCGTCCGCCGTGGTTAATTCAGATTTCAGCTTGAAACGTTGGGCTACCGCCAGCGGAAAACGGATTTTTATAACGCCTAACCTTATGAATCGTTCGACTTTTGTTCCTGAAAAGGTAGAATCTCGAAAGACTAAAGTTGTAACAAACTTTGCCTACACCGATAGCGATACTATCCGATATCATATTCCCGAGGGAATATATCCGGAATTTTTACCGCAGCCCGTATCCATTAAATCACGGTTTGGGGAATATGAAGTTAATTACAAGCTTGATCAAAATACGCTGCTATACTTTCGACGCGTTAGAATGAATAAAGGCGAATTTCCACCGGAGTCGTATACTGAACTAGTGGAATTTTATAAAAACATCAACAAGGCAGACAATTCTAAAATAGTGTTTCTGAGTAAAACGTAAAATTCCCTCCGCGATCCATCACCTTGAAATAGGAGGATTTTTTTCCTTAGCCATAACGTTATAAACCATTTTATCTGCGAGGGAGGGTAACCATTTGTTTAGAAATACGGCAAGCTTACCCTGCTTCGTGAGAATAATAGAACGTTTGCGTTTTACAATAGCCCTATAGATATGCTGCGCACACTCCTTGGCGGACATCATTTCCTCTTCCTTGCGGGGAGATTCGCCCTGTTTCGTTCCGTCTTTTGTCAAAGAGCTCCTGCGAATGTTGGAGGCTGTAAAACCTGGGCAGGCCGTGAGGACGTGAACGTCGCGTTTTAAAAACTCCGTTCGTAAAACTTCTAAGAACCCATTCAAGGCGAACTTTGAAGCCGAATAACCGGCCCGGCCAGGCAAACCCCGATAGCCCGCTATCGAAGAAATCCCAACGATAGAACCTTTATTTTTAATGATTTCCCCTAAGCAATATTTGGTGGCATAAAGGACGCCATAGAAATTAATATCCATTACTTTTTTTATCACATCAAGGTCAACGTCCTCAAATAACGCGCGCATTGAAATACCAGCGTTATTAATAAGCACATCGATTGTTCCAAACTTTTTTATTGCTTCTTGTGCCATTTGTCGGTTGTCGGCTTCTACACTCACGTCGCTGACAAAGCCCTCAATTATTATTCCTTTATTCCTTAGATCAGAAACGGTTTTCTCGAGCTGATCCTGATTACGTCCTGTGATCAGAACCTTGGATCCGCGCGTACCAAATTCTTCAGCAAGTGCTCGTCCAATTCCGGAAGAGCCTCCTGTGATAATTACTACTTTATCCTTCATGCTCTAAAAGTAATAATACTTGTTTAACTTGCTCGTTCAAGGTGGTATATGTTTGCAATAAAGCTGCTTTCCAAGTTGCCTCTAAGTATTTTGTATGGGCTCTCCGATTTTCTTTTTTTCGTTAGCTTCTACCTTGTAAAATATCGGCGCAAACTTGTTCAGAAAAACCTAAGAAATTCCTTCCCTTCGAAATCAGAAGCTGAATTAAGAAAAATTGAAAAAGATTTTTACAGAAACCTCTGCGACTATGCCGTAGAAATGTTAAAGCTTTTTACGATCACGCAGGATGAACTTAACAAACGGGTAAAATTTATAAATCCGGAAGTTTCGACAAAGTATACTCAGGCGGGTCAATCTCTTCTAAATCTCGCCTCACATCAATTCAACTGGGAATGGCTGCTGGCTGCCGGCTCTTTCATCCTTCCTGCGCAAATGGATTTTGTATATCAGCCCGTCAATAGTAAATTCTTCGATTCATTTTCGCTCGCGTGCCGGACTCGATTTGGCGCTTATGGTATTCGCCGGGATTCGGTGGCACGCGAGGTGGTTAAAAGAAAAAACATCGTAAGAAATATTGCCATTGTAGGTGATCAATATCCTGGTTATGGTCATGACAAGCGATACGAAGCAACTTTTCTGCATCAACAAACGGTATTTTTTAGCGGCCCGAACCAACTCGCCCAACTAACTCAATATCCGGTTTTATATTACGCTATGCGAAAGGTAAGAAGAGGATACTACGAAGCAAAGATCATTGAGCTTGCGCAGCCCCCGTATGAGAAGGAAAATACAGATGTACTCCGAAACTACATTGATGAAGTTGAAAGAGTGATTGACAACGATCCTGCTGGATGGTTATGGTCACATAACCGATGGAAAACCCGCCATCTCAAAGATAACCGGCCAGCGGCGCCGGAGCGCTAGAGAAGGATTTGATTAATATCGTCACGGGTCAGCTGCTTCATGAAACTTTCTTCAG
>Ga0111539_10009198_pt1 | contig 12489 bp, 9 predicted proteins | sample RhiMethybrSRZTD1_FD_79667 | JGI IMG/M metagenome (GOLD analysis project Ga0111539, IMG submission 79667) | Populus rhizosphere microbial communities from Tennessee, USA - Rhizosphere MetaG P. TD hybrid SRZTD1 (version 2) (version 2) | ecosystem: Host-associated > Plants > Roots > Rhizosphere >...
ACGACCGCCATCACACCGAGTACGCGCGGACGCGCGGCGACCGCCTCATAGGCCTTCCGCGGCGCGAAGAACACGTTCACGACCCGTGCTGCGAGGCCCATATCGGGGGTGTCGGGTGTCGCTGTTGCCACCTGCGTCATGGGGTGCCTCCTGTCCTACTCTCCACCTGCGACAGCCATCGCGACGGCCATCACCAGAGCCAGCGCCGCATAGATGCCCGCCATCGCTGTGGCGACCCGAACCGTGCGTCGTCTGTAGAGCACCGCGATGCCGATGCCCAGCACGACGACCCACCAGACGACGAGCAGATCCATGGCCCCAAGGAATCGCGCCACTGGCGATGCCTCGTCGAATATCGGAAACCACACGCCAATCGCAGTGGCGCTGGCGGTCGTCTCGCGCAGATACGTCGCGGGCGCTCCGAGGATCTGCCGCAGCGCCAGGATGACAGCCGCGTGCGAGACGACGCTCACGACCTGTTGAAACGTCACGCCCCTCCGCCTGCCGCCAAACGCAAAGAAAATGAGTGCAGAGACGGCAAACGCCTGAATCGGCCCGTTCAGTATCGCGACGCCCGCTTCGTACAGCGGGCCGCGCTCGCTCAGGTCCTGCAGGCGCGCATACGTGCCATCGTCAACGTTCCGGCCAAACGCGACGGCCGTTCGCTCCCATTGGTCAACGAGCGCGACCTGTCCTACCTCGGTCCGCATGACCATTGCACCGGCAGCGGCGGCGGCAAGTGTAGACAAAATCAGTACATCGGCCCATCGTGGCGCCCGCGCCAGAGCCGCGCACGTGGACCTGGGACTGAAGATGATGCCAAGGAGGCGTGACGGAAGCGTCACACAAACTCCAGATACGGTTGCGGTGCAGTTCTGTTCCCTATACCTGAATTATCGTGGGTAAACTGCGGGGTTTCATGAAAAAGACGATGTGGGCGTTCGTGCTGATCGCGTGGCTTGCTGCCGGAAGGGCGGCGTCTGCACAGATTGTCGAAGCGGTCGGCGAACGGGCCCTCGGCATGGGCGGAGCGTTTGTAGGGGTGGCGACCGATAGCAGTGCGACATGGTGGAACCCTGCCGCATTGGCGACCGGCCCTTTCCTTGATCTCTCGTTGGGACAGCAACTGACAGAGATGGCTGGCGAACTGCCATTGCAGCGCGATCGCACCTTCTGGGTCACGATGGCCACACCTCCGCTTGGCGCCAGCTACTACCGATTTCGCGTCTCGGGCACCCCTACAGCGCAACCGCGTGCAGGCCGAGAAGAGGAAGGGGCGATAGTCCCGCTGCGATCGCTGGCGGTGAGCCAGTTCGGTGTCACGTTCGTGCATTCGGTCGTGTCCGGCGTTCACGTCGGTACCACCCTCAAGTACGTGCGCGGGACGCCGAGGTTCTCCATAACAGACGCGACACGGTCCTCATCCGACCTGTTGGACACCGCCGACGACCTTTCGGGCGGGGACCCGCAGAACGCGTTCGACCTGGATGTGGGGGTGCTGGCTGTGACCGGAGCCCTTCGCGTCGGCGCTGTCGTTCGAAACGTTCGTGAGCCGGAGTTCGACATCGCACGGATCGGCGTGCCCCTCGACGTCGACACAGGCCCGGCGACGATGCGCATCCCGCGGCAGGTCCGGGTTGGCGCGGCGTTCGATGCGGCGAACACGGCAGCGTCGGTGCCATTGGTCGTGTCACTCGATGCCGACGTGCGGCGATATGCGGTCGGCACCGGCGAGCGTCGCGTGGTGGCGGTCGGCGCCGAGCGCTGGTTCATGGAGCGCCGACTGGGGGTCCGCGGCGGCGGTCGGTTCAACACCGTGGGACGGCAGGAGCGAGCTGGCACCGGCGGTGTCAGCGTGGCGATTCGCTCCGGCCTGTTCGTCGAGGCACACGCGGTGCGCGGCGGGAGCGACGATGAGCGCGGCTGGGGAGTGGCCGCGAGGGTGTCATTTTGATTTCCGGCGCGTGGACGTTCGCGCGGCGGTGGCAGTCACGAAGCACGAATGGCCGTACGGATTGGAGAGCTGCTTCTCAAGGAGAAGCGCATCACGCCAGAGCAGCTCCAGGAGGCGCTGAACTATCAGCGCCAGCATGGGGGGAAGCTCGGCTTCAATCTGGTCAGGCTCGGGTACGTCCGCGACGAAGAAATCACCGCCATCCTGAGTAAGCAATACGGCGTTCCCTCCATCGATCTGAGTCAGTTCGAGATCGACCCCGGCGTCCTCAAGCTGATCCCCGCCGAGACCGCGCAGAAGTATCAGATCGTCCCGCTGTCGCGCGCCGGCGCCACGCTGACGATCGCGATGACCGATCCCACCAACGTGTTCGCCATGGACGACATCAAGTTCATGACGGGCTACAACGTGGAGCCGGTCGTGGCCTCCGAGACCGCCGTCCTCGAGGCGCTGCAGACCTATTACAGCAAACCCACGAACGGTTCCGAAGGCCCCGCGAGCGCCCTCGAAGTCGCCAGTCGCGCGCTCGAGGAAATGCCCATCCTCGCGGAGGACGGCGTCGAGGTCATCGACGACATCGAGGAGATCAGCGTCGAGACGCTCGCCAAGCAGGGCGAAGAGGCGCCGATCATCAAGCTGTGCAACGTCATTCTGATGTCGGCGATTCAAAAGGGCGCCAGCGACATCCACATCGAGCCGTACGAGAAAGAGCTGCGCATCCGTTATCGCATCGACGGCATCCTCTACACCGTCATGCAGCCGCCGATGAAGCTGCGCGACGCCATGACGTCGCGCATCAAGATCATGGCGAAGCTCGATATCGCCGAGAAGCGCCTGCCGCAGGACGGCCGCATCAAGATCCGCTTTCACGACAACGGTGGACTCAAGGACATCGACTTCCGCGTCTCCTGCCTGCCGACGCTGTTTGGCGAAAAGATCGTCATGCGTCTGCTCGACAAGGAGAAGTTGATGCTCGACATGACGAAGCTCGGGTTCGAGTCCGAGTCGTTCGCCAAGTTCGACAACGCGATCCTGAAGCCGTGGGGCATGGTCCTGGTCACGGGCCCGACCGGATCGGGGAAGACCAACACGCTGTACTCGTCGATCTCGCGCATCAACACACCCGAGACGAACATCATGACCGCCGAAGACCCGGTCGAGTTCAATCTCGCCGGCGTCAATCAGGTGCAGGTCCGCGACGGTATCGGCCTCAATTTCGCGGCCGCGCTGCGCAGCTTCCTGCGCCAGGACCCGAACATCATCCTGGTCGGCGAAATCCGCGACTTCGAGACGGCGGAGATCGCGGTCAAGGCCGCGCTCACCGGTCACCTCGTGCTGTCGACCCTGCACACCAACGACGCGCCAAGCACCGTCAGCCGCTTGATGAACATGGGCATCGAGCCGTTCCTGGTGGCCAGTTCGCTGAATCTCGTCTGCGCGCAGCGTCTCGTTCGCAGGATTTGCAAGCACTGCGCGGAACCGCACCCGACGCCGGAGCCGGCGCTGATGCAGGCAGGTTTTTCAGCCGAAGAAGCCAATGCAGTGATCCCGCAAAAGGGCCGTGGTTGTGAGAAGTGCAACAACACCGGCTACAAGGGACGCGTCGGCCTGTACGAGGTCATGGAGGTCACCGAGGATCTGCGCGAGATGATTCTGGTCGGCTCCTCGGGCCTCGAGCTGCGGCGCAAGGCGATCGGCGAAGGGATGATCACGCTGCGCGGGAGCGGTCTTCGCAAGGTCAAAGAAGGCGTGACGACGATCGATGAAGTCGTACGCGAAACAGTGAAGTAATTCCTCAACCCGATATCAAAATCGATGCAGAGCCTCCCCGAATTGTTGCAGACCCTGGTGCAGATGGAGGGTTCCGACCTTCACATCGCCACCACGACGCCGCCACAGGTGCGCGTGCACGGCCACCTCACACGCCTGCCAGGCGCGGACATGACGCCGGCGGAAACAAAGCAGCTCACGTACAGCGTCCTGACCGACGCCCAGAAGAAGCGCTTCGAGGAGACGCTCGAACTCGACTTCTCGTTCGGCATCAAAGGGCTGGCGCGCTTCCGCTGCAACATGTTCAACCAGCGCGGCGCGGTCGGCGCCGTGTATCGACTCATCCCCGAGAAGATCCGCAGTTTCAACGAGCTCGGACTGCCGGCGGTGCTCGCCACGCTGTCGACGCGGCCTCGCGGCCTGGTGCTCGTCACCGGTCCAACGGGATCGGGCAAGTCGACGACGCTGGCGGCGATGCTCGACAAGATCAACAACGAGCGGCACGACCACATCCTGACCATCGAGGACCCGATCGAGTTCGTGCACCAGCACAAGAACTGTCTGGTGAACCAGCGCGAGGTCCACAGCGACACGGCGAGCTTCTCCAACGCGCTCCGCGCCGCGCTCCGCGAAGATCCCGACATCGTCCTCATCGGTGAAATGCGCGATCTGGAGACCGTGGAAGCGGCGCTGAAGATCGCCGAGACGGGCCACCTGACGTTCGGCACGCTGCACACCAACTCGGCGGCGCAGACGATCAACCGCATCATCGACATCTTCCCGGCGAACCAGCAGAGCCAGATCCGCACGCAGCTCTCGCTCGTGCTCGAAGGGATCGTCTGTCAGGCGCTGCTGCCGAAGATCGGCGGTGGCCGCGTCGCCGCGCTCGAAATCATGATTCCGACGCCGGCGATTCGGAACCTGATTCGCGAGGACAAGATCCACCAGATCTACTCGGCGATGCAGACCGGCCAGGAGAAGGTCGGGATGCAGACGATGAATCAGTCGCTCGCCACGCTGCAGCAGAAGAAGCTGGTCACCATGGAGACGGCGCTGGCCGCGTCGTCGAACAAGGACGAACTGCAGGATCTGATCGCGCGCGGCGTCGGCGTGGTTGCCGGCGCGGGACTTGGACGGCCAGGCGGACCGAGGGCGGTCGGGAGGTAAGTCGTGGCGACCTTTGCTTACAGCGGACGGACGCGGGCCGGGCAGACGGTTGCCGGCGAGCGCATGGCGGACACGATGGATGCGGCCGTCTCGGCACTGCGACGCGAGTCGATCCTCGTTACGCAGATCAACCCGGTCAAGGAGAAGGGTGCCGGGCGCGTCGAGAAGAAGCGTCGCGCGAAGAGCGTCAGTCCGAAGAACCTCGCAATCTTCACGCGCCAGTTTTCCGTGATGATCGACGCCGGGTTGCCGCTCGTGCAGTGCCTCGACATCCTCGGCACGCAGGAGGAGGACAAGAACTTCTCCGCGGTGATTCTGGCCACGCGCACCGATGTCGAGAGCGGCGCGTCGCTTGCCGACGCGATGAAGAAGCATCCCAAGGTGTTCGACCCGCTGTTCACCAACATGATCGTGGCCGGCGAGGCAGGCGGCATTCTCGACAACATCCTGAACCGCCTGGCGACCTACATCGAGAAGGCGGTCAAGCTGAAAGGGCAGGTCAAGTCCGCGATGATCTATCCGATCGCCGTGATCACCATCGCGGCGGTCGTCGTCGGCGTGATCCTGTGGAAGGTCATTCCGACCTTCGCCAGTCTGTTTGCGGGCCTCGGTGCCGATCTTCCACTGCCGACGCGCGTCGTCATCGCGATGAGCAACGGCCTCGTGCGGTTTGGTCCGTTCGTCATCGCCGGCATCGTCGCCGCCATCTTCGGGTTCCGCTCGTACTACAACACCACCGGCGGCCGCAAGACCGTCGATGCGACGATGCTCAAGATGCCGATCTTCGGCCTCCTGCTGCGCAAGATCGCGGTCGCCCGCTTCTGCCGCACGCTGTCGACGCTGCTGGCCTCTGGCGTGTCCATTCTCGAGGCGCTCGATATCACCGCTCGCACGTCCGGGAACGCGGTCGTGGAAGAGGCGATCCTGATTACGCGCAAGAGCATCGAGCGCGGTGAAACGATCGCGCAGCCGCTGCGGGAAACCGCGGTGTTCCCGCCGATGGTCGTGCAGATGATTGGCGTGGGCGAGGCGACCGGCGCGCTCGACACGATGCTCGGCAAGATCGCCGACTTCTATGAGGAAGAAGTCGACGTCGCCGTGGCGGGTCTGCTCACGCTGCTCGAGCCGGTCATGATCGCTCTGCTCGGCGGCATCGTCGGCGGCATCGTCATCGCGATGTACATGCCGATCTTCAGCCTGATCAGCAAGCTGACTGGATAGTGTCTAACCACGAACCACCATCCACCCCCCACCACCCGGGCGCGCGGAATGTCCGCGCGCGCTTACAGCGACTGATCGCGGTACGCGTCCTCGTCAGCACGGCGTTGCTCGGCTGGGCGATCCTGATTCAAGTCAGCCGGCCGGGCTCGTTTCCCGTCGATCCGTTCTTCTACCTGATCGGCGTCACGTATGCGCTTGGCGTGGTCTACCTGGCCACGCTCCGTCTCGCCGAGCGCTACAGCTGGTTGCTCGATCTGCAGCTCGGTATCGACGCTGTCGTGATCTCGGCGTTCATCTTTCTCACCGGCGGCATCACGAGCTATTTCTCGTCGCTGTATGCGCTGCCAATCGTCGCGGCGAGCAGAATCCGCTCCCGTCGTGGCGCGCTGCAGGTTGCCGCACTCAACTCGATCCTGTACTTCTCGCTCGTGTCAGGGCAGTACCTGGACGTCTTTCCCGCGTCGTGGTCGCCGGGGTTTTCGGTCGCGGCGGACAACGCGTCGATCGTGCCGTTGCCGACCTTGTGGGGCGCCCAATACACGGTTGCGATCAATCTGTTCGGATTCCTCGCCGTTGCGCTGCTCTCTGGCTCGCTTGCCGACAGCCTGCGGTCAACCGGCGCACGCCTCGAGCGGGTCTCGCATCAGATCAAGGATCTGCGCGCCTTCAACGAGTACGTGATCGACAGCTTATTGAGCGGGCTGATCACGGCGGACAGCGAGTGTCGCGTTCTGACGTTCAACCGTGCCGCGTGCACAATCACCGGGTTGCCAGCGTCGAACGTCATTGGCGCTGATGCTGGCCGGGTCCTGCAGTTGCCCGACGACGCGCGTTCCCGGCTTCACGCGCTTCGTGAGGGGAGCAGCCTGCGCGTGGATATCGAGTACCGGACGGGCGACAACCGGACCATCGATGTCGGCCTGACCGCGATCACGCTGTCATACCCGGCCGGCCGTATGGGCTACCTGTTTACGTTCCAGGACGTCACGAAGGTGAAGCGTCTCGAGCGCGACGCGCAGCACCGGCAGCGGCTCGCGGCCGTCGGGGAAATGGCCGCCGGCATTGCACACGAGATTCGCAACCCGCTGGCGTCGATGTCCGGGTCCATCCAGGTGCTGCGGCAGGAGTTGCCGCTCACCGAGGATCAGGCGCAGTTGATGGACATCGTGCTGCGCGAGTCCGAGCGACTGAACGACACCATCAGGTCGTTCCTGGCGTACGCGAAGCCGCAGCGGTCTTCGCCGTCTCGTCTCGACGTCGGCAGGATCGTGCAGGACGCGGCGCTGCTGCTGCGGAATAGCCCCGAGCGTCACGCCGACCACGTCATCGACGTGAATGTCCCCTCGGACCCGGTGTGGGGCGACGCGGACGAGAACCATCTGCGCCAGATCATCTGGAACCTCGCGACCAACGGCCTCCGCGCGATGGAGGACGGCGGACGGCTGCTCATTTCGGTCGCGTCGGAAGATGGCGATTCTCCGGACGTGGTCCTCTCCGTCGCGGACGAAGGCTGCGGCATACCCGCCGACCAACGCGATCACCTTTTCGAGCCATTTCACAGCTCGTTCCGAAACGGCACGGGATTGGGCCTCGCTATCGTCCATCGCACGGTGACCGATTACGGTGGAGTGGTCGAAGTGTCGTCAACCGTGGGCAGTGGCACGACGATGAAGGTCCGCTTGCCGGTGGCGGCGCTCGAGGCGCAGGCCGTATGACCGCCGTCGCAGCCAAACCGCGCATCCTCGTGGTCGACGACGAGGCGTCGATGCGTGACATGCTGCGCATCGTGCTCCGTCGCGACGGGTACGACGTGACGGTGGCGGAGAACGGCCGTGCCGCGATTGCTGCACTCAACGAGCAGCGCGTCGATCTCCTGTTGTCGGACATCCGCATGCCGGACGTGACCGGCGTCGACGTGCTGCGAGCGGCGAAGGAGTCCAATCGCGGGGTCGTCGCGTTCATGATGACGGCGTTCGCGTCCACGGACACCGCGGTGGAAGCGATGCGTCTCGGCGCGTCCGACTACTTCACGAAGCCGTTCAGCATGGACGAGTTGAGGCTGAAGATCCGGCAGCATCTCCACGCCCATCAGCTCGAAGAGGAGAACCTGCTGCTGAAGCGGGCGCTTCACTCCCAGCATTCCTTCTCCAGCATCATCGGCCGCAGCGCGGTGATGGTCGATCTGTTCCGCATGATCGAGACCGTCTCCGCGACGACGAGCACCGTGCTCATCACCGGCGAGTCGGGCACCGGTAAAGAGCTGGTGGCCCGGGCGGTGCACAGTCACTCGTCCAGGCGAGATCGTCCGTTCGTGGCGCTCAATTGCGGCGCGGTGCCGGAAACGCTGCTCGAATCCGAGTTGTTCGGTCACATGCGCGGTGCGTTTACCGGCGCCGACACGAACAAGAAGGGACTCATCGAAGCGGCCGAAGGCGGGACGATCTTCCTCGACGAAATCGGCGAGATGAACGCGACGATGCAGGTCAAGCTGCTGCGCGTGCTGCAGGAGCGTCGCTTCCGCCGGCTCGGTGGAACCGAGGAGACCATCGCGGACATTCGAATCATCGCGGCAACCAATCAGGACCTTCCGCGCCTGGTGGCCGAGGGCCGCTTCCGCGAGGATCTCTTCTATCGGATCAACGTCATTCAGATGCATCTGCCGCCGCTGCGCGACCGTCCCGAGGATGTGCCACTGCTCGCCGAGCACTTCCTTGCGAAGTTCGCGGAACAGATGCACAAACCTGTGCGATCGATCTCGCACGACGCGCTGGAATTGCTCGAACGCCACTCGTGGCCGGGCAATGTGCGCGAGCTTGAAAATGTGATTGAGCGCGCCGTGGCCCTCGAACGGTCCGCCGCGGTGCTGCCCGAGACGCTTCCGCCGCAGGTTCGCAGCGGCGATTCCGTGAAGACGGCGCAACCGCAGTTGACACCGTCGTCTGCGCTCCCGGAACTGGGCGACGGCTTCGACCTCGAGGCGCGCGGCGAGGATTTCTACCGCCACTACATCGCGCTGGCCCTCGAACGCGCCGGCGGCGTGCAGGTGCGCGCAGCCGAAATGCTCGGAATGAGCTTCCGGTCATTCCGTTACTACGCCAAGAAGCTCAATCTGCGGTGACGGGATTCGTTGCGCCGACGAAACTTGGCACCTTGGTTAACACTTTTTGGAGAGGCCAGGCGCAGCGACAGACTGTGCAGCTAGATAAGCGTCACTGGCTCTTGCAGTTGCGGCGATAATGGATCACATCAGCCGGTGGCAGACGGCTTGCCTCTGAGCCCAACCATAGACCGAAACGCCGCGTCTGAACGGCGAAAGCAGTCGTTGTTCGGGTCGACCGGCCACGGCTCCAAGGAGACATATCCGTGAAGAACATGAAGAGGAACGAGGGCTTCACCCTCATCGAGCTGCTGATCGTTGTCGCGATCATCGGCATCATCGCGGCAATCGCTGTCCCTGGCCTGCTGCGCGCCCGCCAGTCCGGTAATGAAGCGTCGGCGATCGGCTCCGTCCGTGCTGTCAACAGCGCGGAGGCAACCTACGCGGCCAGTTGTGCTGGCGGTGGCTACGCGCAAAGCCTCGCCGACCTTGGCAAAGCGCCGACCAGCGGCGTGCCGTTCATCAGCCCCGACCTCGTCGGTGGCACGAAGAGCGGTTACACGGTCGCGCTCGGCACGCCGACGTCGACCACGGTCGTCACCACGGCGGCGAACACCTGCAATACGGCGGCTGCTGACTCGCTCGCGGGCTACTACGTGCACACCGAGCCGCTCACGGTTGGCAGCACGGGTCAGCGTTCGTTTGCAAGCGACAACCGCGGAACGATCTACCAGAAGCCCGACGGCGCGGTGATCGACAACGCGATGGCGGGAGCGCAGTTGCTCCAGTAGTGATGTAGCGCGGACCTCGAGGGCCGCGCCGCCATCCCTGTTCACACTCACGAGAGGTGCCCCGGTGGGCACCTCTTCGTGTTTGTGCGGGAAGTCTCTGGTCTGTGGTCTTTGTCTTTCGTCGTTGCTGTGATGCCGAAAGAGATCACAGACGAGAGACCAGAGACCAGAGACCAGAGACGACAGGCCCTGACTGACACGAATTGTCAGCGCGCAAATTTCCGGCACTCCTCCCTTGACACTCTTCCGTCATTCGACGTTGCGCGCCCGCGCACTCGACTCGCCAACTCCAAGGGCCACCGCGACTTACGTCGAGAGAAGTCCTTCAGCCCAGTTGGCGCGTCGCTTGCCCTTACACGCGGCAGTAACGCGACGCCGCTCGCGGGCGGCCAAACACACATCCCTCGGGCCGCTTGCGGTCTGCGAGTGTCAAGGAGTGCATTGTGAAGAAAATGACGAAGAGCGAGGGCTTCACCCTCATCGAACTGCTGATCGTCGTCGCGATCATCGGGATCATCGCGGCGATCGCAGTCCCCGGGTTGCTGCGCGCGCGGCAGTCGGGCAACGAAGCATCGGCCATCGGCTCGGTGCGTGCAGTCAACAGTGCGGAAGCGACCTACGCGGCCAGCTGCGCCGGCGGCGGCTATGCGCAGAGCCTCGCGGATCTTGGTAAAGCGCCGACCAGCGGCGTGCCGTTCATCAGCCCCGATCTCGTTGGTGGAACGAAGAGCGGCTACACGGTCGCGCTCGGCACGCCGACGGCGACCACGGTGGTCACCACGGCGGCGAACACCTGCAACACGGCGGCTGCCGACTCACTGGCTGGCTACTACGTCCATACCGAGCCTCTGACGGTTGGCAGCACCGGTCAGCGTTCGTTTGCGAGTGACAACCGCGGAACGATTTACCAGAAGCCGACCGGCGCGGTGATCGACAACGCGATGGCGGGCGCGACGGTTCTCCAGTAAGTCGTTTTCTTCGCGACACACAAAAGAGGTGCCCGGCAACGGGCACCTCTTTTTGTTTTGAAGCGGGCTTCACGCAGGCGACACCCTTTGTCACCCCGCAATTTTCTGGCAGGCGGGTCGTGTCATCCGCGTTCTTCCACGCGCGCATCGTTGTCGCAAGCGACGGCAACCGTGAGCATTCACACGTAGCAGACGACCGTGTACGGCCGATACGACATGGCGCGACGCTTGCCTTGTAGGGGTGCATAGGCTGGCCGCGCTTCCAGCGGCCGCTACAACAGCAACTCATTAAGGTCACGTACCCGTACCTGAGACCAGACTGTGAAGAAGGTAATCAACAACGAGGGCTTCACCCTGATCGAGCTGCTGATCGTCGTGGCGGTCATCGGCATCATTGCGGCCATCGCCGTGCCTGGTCTGCTCAAGGCGCGTCAGTCGGCGAACGAAGCATCGGCGATCGGCGGCATCCGCGCCGTGTATAGCGGCGAAGCGGCCTTTTCGGCAAGCTGCGGCGGCGGCGGCTACGCCCAGAGCCTCGTCGATCTCGGGAAGGCGCCACCGAGTGGCGCACCGTTCATCAGCCCCGATCTCGTTGGCGGCACGAAGAGCGGCTACAACGTGGCGATGGGTACGCCGACGACGACGACCGTCGTGATGGCGGCGGCGAACACCTGCAATACCTCGGCGGCCGATGCGCTGGATGGGTTCTACGTTCACGCCGAGCCTCTTGTGGTCGGCGGCACCGGTCAGCGGTCGTTCGCCAACGATAATCGCGGCACGATCTACGAGAAGATGGACGGCTCCGTCATCGACAACGCGATGGCCGGCGCGCAGCCGCTGCGGTAGGCGCTCCCAGAATTCAAAATGCAGGATTCAGAATTCAAACGGTGAACGACGCGCCGAGCACGGCGTTTGAATTGTCCATTTTGCATTTTGCATTCGGGTTGCGGGGCTTTTTGGCAACCTGTTAGGATGCCCCCCAGCATGAAAGCCTATGTCCGTCCCGCCATCATCGTCCTGGCGCTCGCCGCGTTCGGCGCGTCGGTCGCCGCGTTGTACGTGCACTACAAGCTGGTGACGAGCCCCGGCTATTCGAGCTTCTGCGACATCAGCGCCACCGTCAGTTGTCAGCAGGTGCTCGAGAGCTCGTACGGCCGCGTGGCCGGTATCCCGGTTGCCGCGGGTGGTGCGATCTGGTCGGCGCTCGTGCTGCTGCTCGGCGTGTTCGGCCTGCGGCAGCCGAAGTCCGAAACGGCGTCCCGCGTCGCGTCGTACATCTTCGTCCTGGCGACGCTTGGCCTGGCTGCCGTCTTCTACTTCGCGTACGCGTCGTTCTTCGTGCTGCGGCAGGCGTGTCCGCTGTGCATGACCATCTACGTGAGCGTGATCGGCATCTTCCTCGTGTCGGCCGGTGCGGCTGGTTCGGTGAGCGCGCTGCCGGCACGGATTGGTTCCGATCTGGCGGCTGTGGCGCGCAATTCGACGGGAGCGACAATCGGGGCGATCTGGCTGGTCGCCGCG
>Ga0111539_10009199_pt1 | contig 12489 bp, 11 predicted proteins | sample RhiMethybrSRZTD1_FD_79667 | JGI IMG/M metagenome (GOLD analysis project Ga0111539, IMG submission 79667) | Populus rhizosphere microbial communities from Tennessee, USA - Rhizosphere MetaG P. TD hybrid SRZTD1 (version 2) (version 2) | ecosystem: Host-associated > Plants > Roots > Rhizosphere >...
GGGCGTTCAGTGAAAACCAAACGCCGACATGACGAAATATGCTTAGGCATGCGAATGTATATAAGAAGATTTTTTTTTGAGGTTATGGAATTGTGAAGTGATTTGCGAATGCTATGTCATCTCCCGCCGAAGCAGGATCAATAGTGTAATGGTGAATTGATCAGCAGCATTTAACACTGGCTTCTCCTACAACCTGGTTCACTGGTTCTCCACAGCAGGCAACTTTCTCTTCCGGCATAAGCAATGACGGATCAGCGGGACGCAAGTCGCACCCGAAAACTGTTTCACTAACAACCAATGGCCCGAAAGCAAATTCAAAATGTGGCCTTCCCTTCGGATATACCCAATATTTTTCATTTACCTGAACATGGCAACAGTACACATTTTTTCCATCGCCGCCCTGTCTTTTATGTGGCAGATTATTATTATCAGCGAGTGAAGGAATTCTATTGAATACTTCGTAAGAATCAGCATCTTCTTTCCTGATATCAATTCCTATATGATCAAGGTGCGGATAATTGAATAAGGATAATCCTGCTTTTTCTTCCTGTGAAACCGGTATGGAGGAAAAAATCAGGTTTAATCCGGAAGGGAATGCATATTTGATATAACCTTCTTTTTCATTCTGAGGAATACCGCCACGATCAAGAAGATCCCTGTGTGGTAATTTTTCTGTGTCCGGAACTTTAATATGCAGGTGAATGCTTTCTGCAAGATCGAGTTGTTCTTTAAATAAAAATTTATCTGCAGTTAATCTTGCCAGCTGTTCTTGCGTTGATTCCGGAATGATGTCGTAACTATCGAAATGATCGAGAAGTGAGTTTGCGGCGTGAAGGTCGATTTTCATAAAAATTAAGGTACAAAAAAATGCTATTCGGTTCTCATGCTTTTGACCGGGCTTGCGAAAGCAGATTTTATAGACTGGTAACTTATTGTGATGAAAGCAACAAGTAATGCGAGTCCCCCGGCAATGGCAAACATCCACCAGGATACCGGAATGCGGTAGGCAAAATTATTGAGCCATTTGTTCATTACCCATCCTGAAACAGGGAAGGCGACTAACAGGGCAATAATGATCAGTTTCAGGAAATCTTTTGATAACAGTGATACAATGGCTGCTTCACTTGCACCGAGCACTTTACGGATACCTATTTCTTTAGTGCGTGTTTCTGCTGAAAATGCAGCCAGCCCGAATAATCCAAGGCAGGCGATCAGGATAGCAATGCATGTAAATGAAACAACAATACCGGCGGCTCTTTTTTCCTTTTCATAATTACGCTGAAAGTCCTGGTCAATGAAGGAATAGGAGAACGGCATGTTAGGATTGATGCGTGTCCATGTGCTCTGTACGGATGATAAAGTTTTTGAATAATCAGTAGTGCCAAGGGTGGCTATTACGTACGCATATTTATTTCCAAAGAAATTTATAGTGGTGAAACCGAAAGCCTTGATAGGATTGTGCAGGCTTTCGAAATGAAAATCTTTTACCACACCCACTATAATCATGGTATGGTGAACATTCTCCCAATTGTAGAAAACTTTTTTTCCAACTGCATTTTCCGGATCATACCCCAACTGTTTTATTGCTGATTCATTCAGGATGATGGAAGCCGAATCGGCAGTGAAGTCTTTTGAAAAGGGCCTGCCGTAGATTATTTTTACGCCGAGTGTCGAAAAGTAATCATTTTCAACGGTAGCTGTGTGAATGTCAACAAAGTCCTGCGCCGCTTTACCTTCTGCATAAAACAGCATGTCATTGATATTCTGAATTCCGGGGTATGTAGATGCGCTGGTAACCGATTTTATTTCAGGATTTTTGAGGAGTTCTGATTTGAATGCATAATAATTCATTGCCACCTGTTTATCCTGCAAAGGCATCACCAACTGCTGATCCTTATTGAATCCCAGTTGTTGTTGTTGTACAAATTTGAGTTGTTTCCAGATAACGATTGCACCAAGTATAAGACATGCCGAAACCGCAAACTGGAACACAACAAGACCTTTCCGGATGAATACTGCGGAAAAATTATTTGCGAGTTTACCTTTCAGCACAAGTACAGGTTTGAAAGCAGATAAATAAAATGCAGGATATAGACCTGCAAGTAATCCTGTGATGATAGTTAAACCTGCTACCAGAAATATATACTTAGGCTCATTGAAGAAATGGAGATCTTTCTGTGTGATTGTGTTGAATAATGGCAGGAAGAACCACGCAAGCAATAATGCCAGCATCAGAGAAATGAAGCACATGATCAGCGATTCGCCAAGGAATTGCTTTATCAATGATGATTTGACAGCCCCCATTACCTTTCTGACTCCAACTTCCCGGGCACGTTTTTCTGATTTTGCTGTGGAAAGATTCATGAAGTTGATACAGGCAATGAATAAAATGAAAATGGCTATCGATGCAAGTATATAAAGGTATTTGATATTTCCGTTTGCACTGATCTCATTGCCAATGGAAGAGTGAAGATATATGTCTTTCATAGGTTGGATGAACAGTGTTTTGGAATAACCTGCTTTTTTCAGCTCACTGCCTGCATGCCTGTCGAAGAATGGTTGTAATTTTTTTGTGAATGCTGTAACATCCGTAGCCTGTTTTAATTTAAAGTAAGTATGAAAAATATTATTTGTTGCCCAGCTTGATTGTACTTCTACCCAGGTGCCAACATCTGAATTACGCATTGACAGAAAAAAGCTTGCTGGTATATGGGATTTGTTCTCATTGTTTTTAAATACACCTTTTACAGTGTAATTGAATTCACCGAATGGTAGTGCCAGTTTTATCTGTTTTCCAATAGGTATTTCATTGCCGAAGAATTTATCGGCTATCAGTTCTGAGATAACGATGCTGTTAGGTTCATCGAGCGCAGAACGTACATTGCCTGAGCTGAATTCGTAGGTAAATATTTTAAAGAAAGTAGAATCAACATAATACCCGTAGGTTTCAAAAAATTGTTTCGTGTTGTTATTGTGATCATATCGCATGAGTACCTTATCCATGTTCGGAAACTTGATCAGGCGCGTTACTTCTTCTACTTCCGGAAAATCTGATTTAAGCGCTGCTGCAACAGGAGCCGGCTGGGCAGACCAGGATTCCTTTTCGGTTCCATACGCAAGCCTGTAAATGCGGTCGGCATCATTATGGTGTTTATCGTAACTCAATTCATCACTGATATACAGGATGATGAGCAAGCATGTAGCAAGTCCTGCAGCCAGACCGAATATGTTTATGAATGAGAATACCTTGTTTCTTGCAAGGTTGCGGAAGGCTATTTTGAAGAAGTTTGAGAACATGTGTTAATTTTATCCAACGTAATGCCAATCGGGTAGGAGTTTATATACTAACGTTTTAAGAGAAAAGAGAATAAGATTCAACCGTTCGCTTTTGATACACCTGATTCAGCTTAACATCTGCTGATAGATTTTAAAGTTTTCCTCATCAAAACAAACAAAGGTCACCTGCTTTACACTTTTGGCGGTTTTCATAAATTGACTGACTGCAGCAATAGCGATTTCAGCAGCCGGCTTTTTTGGGAATCCGTATATACCTGTACTTATATTCGGGAATGCAACGGACTCAAATTTTTTCTCTTCCGCGATCTTCAATGAATTTACGTAGGCTGATGCAAGAAGTTCCTTTTCATTATTATTGCCTCCGTTCCATACCGGACCAACAGTATGAATAACATATTTTGCGGGTAATAAGCCTCCTGAAGTGATCACTGCTTCACCTACCGGGCATCCTCCTTGTTGCTGACGGATGGCCATACATTCATTCAATATCTGTGGTCCTCCTTTGCGGTGAATGGCACCATCAACTCCTCCGCCTCCCAATAGTGAAGTGTTGGCGGCATTTACAATGGCATCAATTTCCAAGGATGTAATATCACCCTGTATAACCGAGATCATATGCTAAATTAGCCAAATGATGGATTTAAACTTTAGTCCGTTTCCTGAATTGAAAACGGAAAGATTACAACTCCGTAAGATGACACGCGATGACGCAGATGAAATATTTTTTCTCCGTTCCGATCCCGGAGTGATGCGGTACATAGACAGGATCCCTGCTAAAAATGTGGAGGATGCCATCATTTACATCGACGGCATCAATGCACTTATAGATAAAAATGAAATGATCATGTGGGCGATTACTTTGCAGCCAGATAATAAATTGATCGGTACTGTTTGCTTATTTAAAATTGAAAGAGAAAATTTCCGCTGTGAAGTGGGATACATGCTGCACCCCGATTTTCATAGGAAAGGCATCATGACTGAAACACTGAAGACTGTACTCAGTTTCGGTTTTAATGTACTAAAAGTTCATTCTATAATGGCAGACGTCAATCCCGCAAATGATGCATCTCAGTTGTTGCTGTTAAGCCTTGGGTTTGAACAGGAAGCATATTTCCGTGAAAACTATTATTTCAATGGAAAGTTTCTGGATACTGCGATCTTCTGCATTATTTCACCTGCTTAAGATAGCTTAAAATGTCAGCAAGGTTTTGTTCTGTTAGTCCTAATTGCGATGGCTCAGGCATCAGGCTTTTATCCTGCTTTTTTGCAGTTGCGACAGATGGTTTTTTTATTAAATGATTTATTCCTGAAATGTCGCGGATGATCATGGACTCCTCATTGTCGGAGATGAGAAATCCGAAATATGTTTTTTTATCTTTAGTGTTGACCATCCATGGCTCATAGCCAAATGCAACTGCCTCACTTGGGTTGATGATCGAATTCAATAATTGTTTGTCATCGGATTTCTTTGATACGAATGTAAGGTCAGGAGCAATAGTACTGCCTTCTTTTCCCGCTTTGTGACAGGTTCTGCAGTTAGAAGTGAATAATTGTTGCCCTGTAGCAACATTAGGTTTTAATTTTAAGATGTCGTTGATGATGTATTGTTTGTGGAGAGTGTTTTTGTTCGATGCCACAATTGGGAGTGAAGCAGATTCATTATACTCAACAGAACCCGGAACTAAAAAAGCCAACCAGAATTTCGCCGTTACTGCTATTTCAGTATTCCCGTTTTCGCTGAGCATTTTAAGTTGTTTTATTGCTTCCTTGTTTTTGATAAACCCGAGTGCTGTTAATGCATTTTTCCGCTCCTGGATTAAAAGGGATGTATCCTTTGCCCTGGCAGCAAAATCATTCACTGATTCCACAGGATGGAGCCTCCAGGCCAGCATCGACATATTGTCATTCCATTCTACAGATGAAACTTCCTGGTGTAAAACTTTTTTTATCTCAGGATATATTTCCGACTCGTGACCTTCCAGGGACTTTCCTATTGTTTCCAGCATCCATCTGTCTTTGCACGAAGTGGCAAGACTCAGCAGTATTTGTTTTTTTTCATCATACGGCACCCCCGCAAGTGAAAGGGCAACTTCCCTGCGCACAAAAGAAGATGTATCTGAATACATTTTGTTCGCATGTGGCATAACGTTAGTAGTAGTCTGTCTCAATGCCCGGTAAGCTGTAACGCGGATCATTGCATTTTCATCATCCAGAAGCTTCTCAGCTTCATGCCTGCCATCATCGCCCAGTCCGCTCAGCAACCAAGTGGCACGTGCCTTAACATACGGATTCTGATCTTTCAATAATTCTTTTACCTGTTCCACAACTGAACTTCCACCTGCCCTCAATCTTTTAAAACCTTCATATCTCACATTGATAGCCGGATTTTTTAAAGCCTGAATTTGTCCTGCCGTAGTATTCAGGTCAAATGCAGGGACATCCATCTTTTTATTTTTCTTTGCGATCCTGTAAATTCTTCCGAAGCCGGTGGAATCCTGTATTAAATGACCGCCTACTACAGGATCGTACCAGTCAGCCACATAAATCGCGCCGTCGGTGCCAATAGTAACATCACTTGGCCTGAACCATTTATTTTTTTGAAGCTTTAGCGTTGAATCATTCCACACATAATCTTCATTGCTGTTGTCGAGTGAAGAAATAAAATTTTCTCTCTTTCCTAGTTCATATCCGGAATGTGATACCTGCGGATGATATCCGAATATAATGTTCCTGCCCGCATCTGCACTGAGCAACATTCCCCGATATTGTTTGCCGAGCTCATCACCTTCAATGACAGTAATACCTGTAGGCGCGCCTGCACCTGTAATGTCTCCCGGAGGCATTGTACCGGGATCTTCCTGGTGCCAGTGAGCAATGGGTATATCCTGTCCCGGGCGCTGGTCCGCTTTCCAGTTGCGTGTTCCATCTTCACTGAAATATCCCGCATTTCCTCCTTCCATCAACCACGTGGTGCGGCATGCCAATACCTCATCATCATTGTCGTTCTGCCATAGATTACCATAAGAATCCGGAATTACTTCATAGGAATTCCTGAAATTATGCGCAAGGACCTTCAGGTTTTTACCTTCATCATTCATACGGAGTGCGAGTCCTCCGGTCCATACTTTATGGTCATCACTTACCATTTTACCATGGTTCTTTTCATTGTAAGGTGAACCGCCGGTGTACAAACTGCCAGATCGTAACGTCCAACCGCTTTTATCCGTAACGATATGCGGACCTGCGTTGCCGGTATTGAAGTAGAGATTGCCATCAGGTCCGCCGTACACAGCATGCAATGAATGGTCGTGATCTTTTCCGCCGAAACCTGTTAATAATATCTCTTTTTTATCCGGAACATCATCTCCGTTCTCATCTGTGTACACAATAAGATTGGGTGAACACGAAACGTAAACCTTATTTCCTAATACGGCAATTCCAATTGGCGATACAAGGCTGGTATCCTGGATAAATACTTTAGATGTATCAGCGATGCCATCATGATCAGTGTCTTCAAGAATTATCACTCTGTCGCCTTTGTTGCGGTGAAGGAAAAAGGAATCGTTGTTGCGGTAATTCCTGTAATTAACAGCTTCCGTGATCCATATCCGTCCTTTATAATCGACATCCATATTTGTCGGATTGTTGAGCATGGGGGATTCTGCCCATAGTGTCACTTCAAGGTCGCCGGGTACAAACAGATCATGATTTACCTGAGTTGATTTTTTCTTTTCTGCACAGGAATAAAATAAAATAAGACAACAGATAAAATAAATGTATTGTTTAATCATGCTAAACATGCTTGTTTTTAACTACCGGCAAAAAGCTCCTGCAAAAAATGCTTATTGTGTTTATAATTGGTAATAACATCAGCTGTTTCCGGATTCGATGATTCTATCTGCATCCAACCGTCGCCGGTATAATTCAACCGCGAGAGCAGGTCGCGGATATCCTGCCAGGGCAGATCGCCTTTACCCAGAAGTTGTCCGTTCTCTTTCATATGCAGCTCACAAATATTTTCGGCTCCTATTATTTTTACTTCATCCAGAACATTCCACTTGGCATCCGCAGTGTTTCGAAAGTCCATATACACCTTCACATTTTTTGATCCCACGGCATCCATGATGCGCAGGTGATCTGCACCGTTAAGATATGATTCAATACCGAGGATAATTCCTGATTGCTCGGCTTTAGGTGCGACCGTCTTTAATTTTTTTATCACTTCTTTAATGCCTGCTTCATCATTTCTCAAATCATTTTTATGAAAGAAAGCCAGAAGTATCACGGGCGTTCCAAGATTTTTGGCGACATCTATACTGTCCCATACCCATTCATCTGTTTGCGGATCAGATTTATAAGGGTAGTTGTTCAATGCTCCGATGGCGAGACTTGAAATTTTAATATTTGTTCTCTTTGATTCTTCAAGGTATTGCTGCTGAACTTTTATATCTCTTAAATGAACATTGTTGGAAGGCGATCCTATATCTACCATCAGTCCATCCAAACCTATTTTTTCTGCAATCTCAAACGCCCTGATGTCACTGTTCATACCCAGTGACCAATCGCAAGCGCCTATTTTAAATTTTTGTTTTACAGCATTGGGGGATAAATCCTTGATTTTTCCTGCGGTTGCGAGTAATAATGCCTGTAATATTAAATCTCTACGTGAGAGCATAATAGGTGTTTTAATTTTCGCCGGCGGTATTCTTTTTTACATACTTGTTATACAAGAATGAAGCGGCAAGCAATATAACTCCAAGAATGATCAGCACAATAGTTTTTCCGATGGTACCAACCGACCGGAGATCATAAAGGAATAATTTTATGATCGTAACGGCAAATAATACGATTGCTTCTATACGTAAATATCTGATATTTTTAAGTAGTCCAATGAACAGTATAACAAGTGCATAGGCTCCGAAAATAAGAGTCAGTCCAAGATTATATTCGCTCGAAGAACCGGAAAGCTTAACCCAATTTATATATTCATTACTGATGATGGCGAGCAATGTTATGTTGAATGCAACAGAGAGCAAAATTCTATCCCAGGTATTTCTGTTGAATTGTTTTTTAGCTGTCAGGATACTCCACCACAATAGAGCAATGCCTGTAATATTCAGATACCTTACCCACATATTCGAAGTGTTGCGAAGCCCGGCCAATGCGTAGAAACCTGAAGTAATCTGAAGGGCAAGGGTTAAGAGTGAAGCTATCACTAAAAAATAAAATAATTGCTCACTCTTCACAAAGGTGGTGTTGGTTGTTATTGCCGCGGTAATGAAAAGTAAAGTGTAACAAAACAGCATGGAGATCCCAAGAAAATTGATCCTTAACGGATGCGGATTCGAGGTGTGAAGCTGGTCATAAAACATATTGATTTCATGAAAAATACCGAGGTAAAGAATGATAATAAAAATTACCGGTATCCAGGAGATGAATATTGTTCGCAGTCGCGAAACCTCGCTAAAGGGAAGCCGGGCGGTTCTGCTTTTTATGCAGGCAAATAAAAAGCATCCGGCAGTAAATAATGAAGTAAGGAAAGTTTGGTTAAGATAAGGTGTAGTAGTATACCTGTGTATATTGTATGTTTCACTCCAATCCTGTACCAGACTCACCAATGTTATGATCATAATAATCCCGCACAACTGGTAATATAGCTTTCGTTCACTTTTTGCTGCTGTATATATGAGTATGGCTGCCTCTATGCTCCATAATAGTGTTACCCAGCTGCCATCCAGCTTAACAGGTATTGCTATCGTAATAAATGTAAGTGCTTGTCCGAATAAAAATAAACGGACACTTTCATCTGCGAGTTTTAACCGGTGTATAAAATAGCCTGTGGCAAAATGAACGCCTGCATTGGCGAGAGTAAAAACCGTTAGAACATTTGTACCTTCAAATTGTCTGTCGATCAGCACATATCCCAAAAAATAATACAATACAGCATTCAGCAGCAGCACCGATACCTCGGTAATGTTGTACAATTCTTTTTTAAATATTTTGTAGGACAGGTACGTGGTGTAAAAGCTGATGAAGCAAAGAGAAATAAAGAAAAGCACCCAGCCCCATGAAAGCTTGCTGTTTGTTTCGAACTGAATCCAGCCGAAATAGATTGACCAGGTGATTGCAAAGGCTATACGGTAAATGATTTTCCAGTTCTTTCTGAATGACAACACCATTAAACCTGCATTGATAATGGTGATATAGGTGAACATTACTGCTGCTTTACCCGATCCGTCGCTCAATAAAATGGGTATTGCATATGCTGCCACCTGACCGATCAGCGCAATAATTTTCTGATCGTACCACAACGCCAGACCCACTGCCAGCAGTGTTGTGATAAACATGGTCGCGAATGCCGCCAACTGTGGTATTAAATTATAGTATCCGTGGCCTATATAGGTACTGAAATAAACAATAGCAATGCTTCCCCCCATCAGCACTGCGCTGAACGCATTGTATTTCTCCTTTAACTTGAGCCCTGTAAATGCAAGCAGAGCCGCAAATATATAGGAGAAGATGATCCTTGTGGATGGACTAATCAGGTCGCGGTCAATGGCATAGCGAGCGCCTATGAAAACACCAATGATAGTGATAAGGATGCCTATTTTACTGATGAGATTGGTGCCGATAAAATTTTCAAGCCTTGTATTTTCAGGAACCGACGGCTTCGATCTTATTTGTTCATTTAACGAAATTGGTTTTTGATATACCGGCGCAGTGATCACAGGAACCATGGTAACTGGTTTTTGCTGTATTGGAACTGTAGCCGGCTCAGGATGGATCAGCGATTGTAGCTGAAGAAGTTTTTGCTCCAGTTTTTTGATTTCTTCCTGCATGCTGTTCTGGTAATGCCGAAGGGTATTTAGTCTTGAATTGATTTCCTGCAGTTGTTTCTCGATATTTGACATGCTATATTCTTTCCGTGAACAATATCATGTTATTGAACGGATCGGTTACTTCCATTGTGATAACATTTTCATCCCAGAATCCTTTTCAACACCTGGTTTATTGTACTTGTATTTTTTTTCTGACAGATTTTTGTGGAATTTTTTCAACCCGGTAAAATCTTCAATGAATACCCTTGTACCAGGCGTGCTGTCACCATGGTGTTCAGAGAGATGAAAAGAAATGGTATCGAGTGAGATTTGCATATACACTGGTGAATTTTCACCGAATGTGTGTTCCCAGTCTATGTTGAAGCCAAGCCAGCCGACATAGAATTCAACCGCTTTAGAGTAATCAAAGATCCTTAAGATGGGTTTTATGGCTGGCATTCGTAACAGTAAATTATCTAAAATAAAATTAACCGCTACACCTATTTCAGGCAATTGCCAGGTAAAACATAAAAAATTTCTTCCGGCGGTTACATATGGTATTATAAAGGGTCTAATCTTTCCAGAATCCCAAATATTTTTTGCGGTATTTGGGATCTTCTTCTTTTTCTATCAGCGACAATGCATGGTGCTTCACTTTTTCATCCCTGGTTTTATTGTATACTTTTTGGAATAGCTCAATGATATCACTTCTAACCAGGGATCCATTTTTTTCTTTCATAGCATTATTATACCGGCCGGTAAGTCTTTCCGTAACCTTTCTTAATAATTCAGGTGATACGATAGCAACTTTCCAGAGCGATTGCAGGGAATGCCTTGCCGTAACAAAACGTTCGTCATGAGTAACCTTAAAAAGTTCTTCAACATCTTTAAGCATTCTTTTCTCAGGGTCACTTTTGGCAAGCCCGCTCAATATCTGCGCTGCTATTGACCGCTGGTGGTTGTCGCCTGTTTTTAGTAGTTCCAGCATTTCATCCCATATTTCATACGACCATGCTACGGGTTCCTGGGTTAGCGATAATACGTATTTGTATGATTCATAACGTGCATCGGCATCATTGGTGGTATGCAGATTCCTTACATGCTTGCGCGTGAGCTCATCCATATTATTTCTTTAATGGAAGATAAATTTTTCGGAGATTTATATAAATTTTTTTCTATGGAAAAGTTACTCATGGCGGCATTACTTCCCATTTTGCTTTCGCTGCGTTTGACAGCACCATCAGAACCTTTGCCGATAGGGGCCGATCTGCCTAAGGCTAATGTAAATCTTCACGATGTATCCGGTAAAACTATCACGTTGAAGGATGCCCAAAAAGAAAACGGATTACTTGTTATGTTCAGTTGTAATACCTGCCCCACCGTTATTGCAAACCAGCAACGCACAACAGCTATTGCCAACTTTGCACATCAACAAAATGTGGGGGTAATACTTCTGAATTCCAATGAGGATAACAGGAACGGTGCAGATTCTCCTGAAGCAATGAAAAAATATGCGGATAACCAGCAGTACAAATGGTATTATGCTATTGATAAAAACAGCGAGCTTGCTGATGCATTTGGCGCTAACCGGACACCGGAATGTTATTTATTTGACAGGAATGGAAAACTTGTTTATCACGGTGCAATTGATGACAATCCACAGGATGAATCAAACATAAAAAGACAGCATCTGAGAGAAGCCATTACAGAAATGAATGCAGGCAAACCGGTAAGTGTTTCTAATACAAGAAGCATAGGCTGCAGTATAAAAAGAAAATAATTATTTCCGCGACATTAACCGCAATTCTTTTCTCAATTCAGCTGGAGAAAGTTGTTCTTCTATAAATTTTCTATAACCGCTTTTATGGTTGATAAACAATGAGGCAGGGATCGACCCCTCCCATTTTTTATCTATTCTCGGGCAGAACACATCGGCATTGGTTTCATTCAGCCAGATGACAGTTGCATTTATTTTCTTCTTTTTCACCATCAACCGGATAGATTCCGGATAAGCTTTCTCATTGTCTACACTTACAAAGACCAGCTCAATATCTTTATGTTGTCCCACAGTTTTATTGAACCATGGCATCTCTTCAATGCATGGCGCGCACCAGGTTGCCCAGAAATTAAAAACTGCAGGTTGTGAACGTGTTTGAATATAGTTTTCAAGCTCACTGATATTCATTTTATGGATTTCCTGCGCTTTAACAGAAAGCTGTGAAAACATTAATATTGTTACGAGCAATTTCATAATGTAATTTACAGGCAGATCATTAGTTTAAATTCATTTCATGAAAATCGCAACATATAATGTCAACGGAATAAACGGGCGACTCCCCGTATTGCTCCAATGGCTCAAAGAGTCGTCCCCGGA
>Ga0111539_10009200_pt1 | contig 12488 bp, 9 predicted proteins | sample RhiMethybrSRZTD1_FD_79667 | JGI IMG/M metagenome (GOLD analysis project Ga0111539, IMG submission 79667) | Populus rhizosphere microbial communities from Tennessee, USA - Rhizosphere MetaG P. TD hybrid SRZTD1 (version 2) (version 2) | ecosystem: Host-associated > Plants > Roots > Rhizosphere >...
AGTTGCGCATCGGGAGGAACCGACGAGGTCAGCATGCCCAGTCCGACATACGCGAGGGCGATCCCCAGCGGCGCGCTGGCCAGCCCGACCAGCACGCTCTCGGTCAGCAGCTGGCGAATGATCCGGCCGCGTCCCGCGCCAAGTGCCGTGCGCACGGCGATTTCCCGTTGCCGGGCCGTCGCTCGAGCGAGCAGCAGATTGGCGACGTTCGCGCACGCAATGAGCAGCACGAGCGAGACCGCACCCATCATCGTGAACACGATGAGGAGGGCGTCTAATGGCATCAGTTCCTCGCGCAGAGGGACCGCCGTTGCGCTCCAGCCCTCATCTTCCTTGTAGCTCGCCGCCAGCTCACTCGCCGCCGCGGCAAGATCGCGATGGGCCGTGTCGAGCGATGCACCAGGTGCGAGTCGCGCCACGAGTGAGAGGGAACGGTTCCCGCGGGCCGACTTCTGTTCGAGCGGGGTCACGGGTACCCACAGTTGGGCAGTGCCGGGAAACTGGAAGCGTGGCGGCATCACGCCGACGACCGTATGCGCCCTCCCATTGATCGTGATGGTCTGGCCAAGGATGGACGAATCGCCGACGAATTTGCGCTGCCACAGGCCGTGACTCAGCAGCACGACATCAGGCGCGCCGAACTGATCCTCGTCGGAGCGAAAGCCGCGCCCGAGCATCGGCTGGATACCGAGCATCGGAAACAGGTTCGCGGTGACGGCCGACCCTTGAAAGCGCTCGGATTCGCCGCGTACCGTGATCGTGAAGCTTCGTCCTGAGGTCGCGGCGATCGCGGTGAAGCTGCGCGTTCTGGCGATCCAGTCCTGCAAGTCCGGGTACGACACGCCGCCGTCCTCGGTGCCGGAGGCGGGCTGCGTCCCTCGTGGCACAACGAGCGCTTCCGGGTCGGTGAAGGGCAGCGGTCGGATGGCGATGGTGTCGACGACACTGAAGATGGTGCTGTTCACGCCGATGCCGACGGCGAGGCAGCCGATCATCAGAAGCGCGAAGCCCGGGCGGGCGGCCAGATTCCGGATGGCGTAACGGAGATCTTGGATGAGCGCGTCCACGGGGGGAATAGTACACGGCCCAGGCAGGACTAAAGTCCTGCACTACGAGTACACGTTCTGTACCAGCCGTACTCGTAGCGCAGGACTTCAGTCCTGCATCAGTCGTACAAAATGTCTACAGCTTCAGCAGCGGCCTGATCGCCGCGTTCCAGACCTTGTAGCCCTCGGGTGTCATGTGCAGGCCATCCGACACGAGCATCTCGGGCCGCGGTTTGCCGTCGGCGCCGAGCATCTGCGGCACGATGTCCACATACTTCAGGTTGGGATGGGTGGCGCAGTACTGCTTGACCAGCGCATTGGCAGCCTTGATCTGCTCGATCCACGGCCAGCGGCGAATGCTCGGCTTGATCGAAATGAAGACGATCTGCGTCTGCGGGAGGGCAGCGTGGACCTTTCGTTCGAACGCGCTGAAGTCGCCGGCGATTTGCTCGGGGGTGTGGTTGGCCTCGACGTCATTGTCGCCGGCGTAGAACACCACGATCCGCGGCTTGTACGGGATCACGATCCGATCGGCGTAGCGGGTGGAATCTGCGGCGAGCGAACCGCCGAAGCCGCGATTGATGGCCTTGGCCCCGAGCTCGGGGAACGCCTCCGGCAGTTGCCAGCGGACGATGCTCGAGGCACCGATGAAGACGATGGCATTCTGGGGTGGGGGCGTGACCTTGTCCTGATCCTCGAATTTCTTGATGGTGGCTTCCCAGCGATCCGGATTGTTGGCTGCTGCGGCAGTCTGCCCCTGGCCGGGTTGAGCCGAGCGGGCCGCTTGTGCCCAGATGTGGGCCGAGCCCATGGCCAGCAACCCGAGGACGACGCCCCAGCGCACGAGACGACTCAAAGAGTTCTTCATGACCGTTATTTCTACGCTTCCCTGCCCGGAACCGTCAAGCCGTGACGGTGTACCATCGTCGGACCGATGGATATTGCCGCCCGCCTCGCCCAGCATCGGACACTCGGATCCGTCCCCAGCGCGGAACTGGCCTGGCTTCTGTCCCATGGCCACCTGCGCCATGTCGAGCCGGGCCTGTTCGTGTCACGAAAGACCGAGCTCCTCGAGACGCTGGTTATCGTCTTATCTGGACACTTCTCGATTTACGTCGATCGCGGCGCCGGCCCTCGCAAAGTGATGGAGTGGGGTGGGGGTGACGTGAGCGGCTTCCTCCCGTACTCACGCATGACCAAGCCGCCGGGTGATGCGATCGTGGATGAGGGTGCCGATATCTTCGAGATTCATCGGGAGCACTTCCCCGAGATGATCCGGGAGTGCCCGACCGTGACCGAGGCGCTCGTCCACGTGATGCTCGATCGGGCCCGACGGTTCACGTCGAGCGATCTGCAGGACGAAAAAATGATGTCGCTCGGCCGACTGTCGGCCGGCCTGGCTCATGAGCTCAACAACCCCGCCTCAGCCGCAGCGCGCAGCGCCCGGCTGCTGATCGACGGACTCGAAAGCCTCGAGGCGGCGTCGCGTGCGCTCGGCGCCGCGCGATTGAGTGAGACGCAGGTCGCGGCGATCGACTCGTCCAGCCACTCATGCCGATCGGCCGTCCCATCGGCACTCTCGCCCGTGGAGCTGGCGGACCGTGAAGAGGCGATTTCGACGTGGCTGGAGGATCACCGCGCCGACCCTGCCGCGGCAGCAGCACTCGTGGAAACGGAGCTCTCGATTGGGGACCTCGATCGCCTGGCCTCCGTGCTCGACGGCGACGCCCTGAACACGACACTCAAGTGGATGGCCGCAGACTGTTCCAGCCGGGCCCTCGCTACCGACATCGAACGAGCCGCACGCCGCATTCACGATCTCGTGGCGGCCGTCAAGCGCCATACCTTTATGGACCGGACCGATGCGCCGGAGCCCGTCGATCTCACGATGAGCATGAACGATTCGGTCGCGCTGCTGCTGCACAAGGCTCGCAGAAAATCGGTGGGCGTCACCGTGAATCTGGAACCGACCCTTCCGCGTGTCTACGCGATTGGCGGTGATCTCAACCAGGTGTGGACCAATTTGATCGACAACGCGCTCGACGCCGTTGGCGAGTCTGGCCACGTCGAGATTGCGGCTGACCGTCACCTCGATTCCGTGATCGTTCGCGTCATTGACGACGGCCCTGGCATTCCGGAAGCCATCCGCGGGCAGATCTTCGATCAGTTCTTCACCACGAAAGCCGTCGGTCAGGGAACGGGGCTCGGCCTCAACATCGTCCGAGAGCTCGTGCGGCGGAATGATGGACAGATCGAAGTCGAGTCACGTCCCGGCCACACCGAATTCCGGGTCACACTGCCGGTGGCGGCCGATGCCGCTGCCGTCACCAAGTGACCCGTCACAGGTCGCCCTGCGGGCGACAATGATCAACGCTCTGGAGACCTGACCGCCTATGGCGAAGCCCGTGATTCTGGCTGTCGACGACGAGCCAGAAGTGTTGAACGCGATTGAACGAGACCTCCGTCACCACTTTGCAACGGCGTACCGCATCATGAAGGCGCGATCGGGGTCGCAGGCCCTGGAAGCCACACGCCAGCTGAAGCAGCGTGGGACACCGATCGCCCTGTTTCTTGTGGACGAACGGATGCCGGGCATGACCGGCACGCAGTTCCTCGTCGAGGCGATCAAGCTGTATCCAGACTCGCGTCGCGTGCTGCTGACCGCCTACGCCGATACCCAGACCGCCATTGCTGGCATCAACAGTGTGGGCCTCGATTACTACCTGCTCAAACCTTGGGAGCCGCCCGAGGAACGTCTCTACCCCGCGTTGGATGACTTGCTGTTGGACTGGCTTGCCCGCGTGCGGCCGCCCTTCGACGGGCTGCGGGTCGCCGGCACCTCGTTGTCGGCGTCGAGTTACACAGTCAAGGACTTCCTCTCGCGCAACCAGGTGCCCTATCAATGGGTGGATCTCGAGACCGATGCGCCGACGCGCGAACTGATTCTTTCGATGCCTGAAGGGATGTCGCGCCTTCCCGTACTGCTGTTCAGTGACGGCACGACCATGGTGCAACCGACCCCCCGTGAGCTGGCAGACAGGCTCGGGATGCAGACGCAACCCAAAGAGGCGTCGTTCTACCAGCTGGTGGTTGTCGGCGGCGGACCGGCGGGCTTGGCGACCGCCGTGTATGGCGCCTCTGAAGGACTGCGGACGCTCCTCATCGAACGGGACGTACCCGGAGGGCAGGCCGGCACCAGCTCGCAGATCGAGAACTACCTCGGCTTTCCAAACGGTGTGAGCGGCGCCGATCTCGCCCGGAGGGCGACACTTCAGGCGAGACGGTTCGGGGCAGAGATCATTTCCACTCGGGACGTCGTGGAGATTCGCCGCCGCGATCCCTATCGCGTCGCCGTGCTGGCCGATGGCTCGGAGATCTCTGCCTATGCCATCGTGATCGCTTCCGGCATGCGGGTCCGTCAGCTCGATGCTCCAGGAGTCGCCGATCTGGTTGGCGCGGGCGTGTACTACGGGGCCGCGTTGAGTGAAGCCGCCATGTACCGCGGCAAGCATGTCTACGTCGTGGGTGGCGCGAACTCGGCGGGCCAGGGCGCGATGTTCTTTTCACGCTACGCCAGACAGGTCACGATGCTCGTGCGCGGGCCGAGTCTCGCGGCTTCCATGTCCCGGTATCTCATCGATCGCATCGAGGACGCGAAGAACGTCGACGTGCTCCATAACACGGTCATCGGGTCGGCGTGCGGGCAGGGCCGCCTCGAACGCCTCACCATCGCCGACAGCGCCGATGGAACCACCCGCGACGTCGACGCCGATGCCTTGTTCATCTTCATCGGCTCCTCACCGCGCACAGAGATGGTTGCCGGGCTCGTCGAGCGCGACCCGCAGGGGTTCATTCTGACCGGCCGCGATTTGCTGGCCGACGGCATGTGGCCGAAAACCTGGACCGTCAATCGCGATCCGTTCCTGCTCGAGACGAGCGTGCCGGGTGTATTCGCCGCCGGCGACGCCCGTCACGGATCGGGGAAGCGCGTCGCGGCAGCTGTGGGGGAAGGCTCCGCGACGGTCGGGATGATTCACGAGTACCTGGAGACCGTGTAGTCGACCACAGACTCGTCTGGCGCCCGACCTGAAGGTCGGGCCTACGATCGACGCCGACTCAACCGCAGGAAGTGGTCCGTGGATCGCTTTGTGCACCTTCGCCAAGGCCAGCCAGGGTCGTATTTCTGGTGGTGGCCAGTACGGGGAAGGGGAGCTCATGCGGTTCATCAATCTGTTTCTCGTCGGGTATTTCGTGCTGATCCTGGGACTCGCGCTCGCCTTGTGGCAGTCCGGTGTGCTCGGCCAGATTGAGCCGATCTGGATCGGCATCGGCGCACTGGTCGCGATTGGCTTCGGCATCATGCTGTCGGTTTCCTCTGGGAAGCCTGATCTCAGCGAGGAGATCGTCAAGCGCTGACCCCACCAGAATCCTGAGCATCGAGCGCTGCCTCGCCTGGTCGGTTTCCCGTTGCCCGGGCGACCGAGGGGTGCTACCTTGACCCTCGTCGCTGGGGTCTGCACGCCGACAAGGCCCCACCTGTTTGCCTGGAGGCAGCTGTATGAAACGCCTCGTTTGGGCTCCCACCCTCGGCATCGCGATCGCCGTGCTCTCGTCATCAGGCTCCGCTCGACAATCGTCGTCGAGCCAGACGGCGGTGCCCACCTTCACCAAAGACGTCGCGCCGATCCTTCAGCGGTCCTGTCAGAACTGTCACCGGCCTGGCTCGATGGCGCCAATGTCGTTCCTCACGTATGAAGACGTTCGGCCATGGGCGCGCGCCATCAAACAGAAGGTCACGCAGCGCGAGATGCCGCCCTGGTACATCGACCGGACGGTCGGCATCCGGCAGTTTGACAACGACCCGTCGCTGACCGACGCCGAGATTGCGACGATCGGGCGCTGGGCCGACGGTGGCAGCGTGCGCGGCAACGCGGCCGACCTGCCGGCCCCAGCCCACTTCGACGACAGCGAGGCGTGGCACATCGGCAAGCCGGACCTGGTCGTCAAGTCGAAAGCCCACGTCATTCCGGCAACCGGTTCCGACTGGTGGGGCGACTACATCGTCGACACCGGACTCACGGAGGACCGCTATCTGAAGGCCGTCGAGACCAAGCCCTCGTCCGGTGCGAAATCGGTCGTGCATCATGCCGTGACGTTCTTGATTCAGGACGAGGGCAACGAGGCGGAGCTGATCGGCCGCACGAACGATGGCGGACTGCTCAACGAGTACGCGGTGGGGAAGAACGGCGATGTGTTTCCCGAAGGCACCGGCCGGCTCGTGAAGGCGGGCGCGAGGATTCGCTTCAACATGCACTATCACCCAATCGGTGAGGAGAAGACCGATCAGAGTGAAGTGGCGCTGGTGTTCTACCCGAAGGGGTACGTGCCGAAGTACTACCTGTACTCCGCGCACACAGGCGATACCGAGGATCTCGACATTCCGGCGGGTGCCGACAACGTTCGTTCAGATGGCTACAGCCGTCTGAATCGAAACGCGCGTATCACCTCATTCCAGCCGCATCTCCACAATCGTGGCAAAGCCCAATGCATCGAGGCGCTGTATCCCGACGGGCGTCAGGAGATGCTGAGCTGCGTGAACGACTACAAGTTCGGCTGGCACATTGTCTACAACTACAACGAGTCAGTGCAGCCGCTGCTCCCCGCAGGCACGCTGCTCCATGTCATCAGCTGGCACAACAACACCGCGTCGAACCGCTACAACCCGGACCCGAAGAACTGGGTGGGATTCGGACAACGATCGATCGACGATATGAGCTTCGCCTGGGTGAACTACATCTGGCTCACGGACGAGGACTTCAAGCAGCAGGTCGCGGACCGACGAGCGCGGCAGGCCAAGACCGCCAGCTCGCAACAGCCGTGAGCACCAGGCGATCGCTGTGCGTGCTGATGCTCGTGCTGATGGCGGCATCGATGCGCCCCACTGCCCAGTCCAGCCAGCTCACCGGCGTGCGCTATTACACCGGTCAAAACGTTGCGCCGGTGTTCGAAGGCTGGGAAAAGAATCCCGACGGCAGCTTCAGCTTTGTGTTCGGCTACCTTAATCGCAATTACGAGGAGGAGCCCGAGATCACGATCGGCCCGGGCAATAGCTTTTCGCCGGGGCCGGCTGATCGCGGACAGCCGACGCATTTCTATCCACGGCGCCAGCAGTTCATGTTCAAGGTTCGAGTGCCAGCCGATTTTGGCAAGCAGGAGCTGGTGTGGACGTTGACGCGCGCGGGGCGAACGGAGAAGGCGGTCGCGCACCTTGCGCTGGAATGGGAGCTCACGGAGATCGTTTACAGTCAGAATCGCGCCGGGCTGGCGCGCGATTCCGTGACCGCACTCCCCAACACGGCCCCGACGATTGCGATCAACGGTACGTCGCCGATGGCTGCCACCGTGGGCACTCCCGTGACACTCACTGTGGCCGCGACCGATGACGGCATTCCAAAGCCTGCGGGCCGTGGTGGAGCCGGAGCCGGAGTCACGGCGGGCACGGCCACGGCAGCCGACCCGGCAGCGGGTGCCGCGACTGGAAGCACCACGGCCGGCGCTGTTGCGCCAGTCACCCCAGCGAGCGCCCCTGGGCGCGGACGTGGCGGTCCGCCTGCCCCCCCACCGTTGGTCAATACCAGGCAAGGGCCAGTTCAGCAGGCGTTGATCAGGCCCGCTCGCACCGGTCTCGCCGTGACCTGGACCCACTGGCGCGGCCCTGGCCGCGTGACCTTCACACCGCAAACGATCACGGTGAAGGACGGGGCGGCCGCGACGCAAGCTGTGTTCAGCGCTCCTGGTGCGTACGTCGTGCGCGCCTATGCCGATGATGGCGTGCTCTTGGGATCTGGTGATCTCACGGTGAACGTGACCGGCAGTCAGAAGTAACCCCATGAGAACCAAGACAACCATGCGCCCCGGAGCATGCGGCTTCCTTTTCTGCCTCACTGCGTTCCTGGCCGCGGCGATTTCTACCCCCGCGCAATACGTCGTCAATCAACCGGGCAGCCGCCAGCCCGCCGCGTTGGCCAGCCCACGAATCGCGCCACTCCCCGAGGCACAGTGGACTGATATCCACAAACAGCTCGTGACTAAGCACACGATCGACGGGCGTGCGGACAACGGCCTGAAGACCCTGCTGCATCTGCCCGAGCTCGCTGATGCGGTGATGCCGTACACAAAGTATTTGTTGGAAGAATCGTCGTTGTCGCTCCGGCACCGCGAGCTGCTCGTGTTGCGCGCGGCCTGGCTGGGCGGCAGTCAGCCGCTCTGGGCCACCCACGCCGGGCGCGCGGCCAAAGCGGGATTCAGTGAGCGCGACATCCGGCGCGTTGCCCAGGGGCCAGACGCGGCAGGCTGGGATCCGTTCGAGGCGACCCTGTTGCGGCTCGCGGATCAGCTGTTCCGGAATTCCTCGGTCGGCGCGGCCACCTGGCAGGCGTTGTCGGCGCGCTACGACATGCTGAACCTCATGGACGCCGTGGAGACCGTGAATCATTTCGTCGTGCTGTCGATGGTGTACAACTCGTTCGGTGTGCAGCCTGACGCAGACACCAAAGATCGACTTCCGACCGACATCGCCTATTCCGTCGTCGTTCCCGAGAGGGAGCCGGCGCTGACTGCGGCGCGGTTTGCGCCGGCGGCCGGCCGCGGCATCGCGGTCAGCCGGACGTTTGCGCGATATCCGAAGCTGAACGAGCGCTGGAGCCCGAGGCAGAACTTCATCCTCCGCACGCCGAAACTGACACCGCACCAGCGCGAGCTGCTCATTCTCCGAATGGGTTGGAATTGTCGATCCGAGTACGAGTGGGCCAAGCACGTCGGCAGTGTGGGCCGGGCGCGGGAGCAGGGGCTCGATCCGGCGCGCATCGCCGAAGGCCCCCAGGCGTCGATCTGGGACCCGCTCGATCGATCGCTCCTGCAGGCCTCCGACGAGTTGTACCGCGACGGCCTGGTCTCGGATGCGACGTGGAAGACACTTTCGGAGCGGTTGGACATCGGGTCGGTCATGAGCGCGGTGTTCGCCACGAGCGACTACCGGGCCATTTCGATGTCGCTCAATGCCTACGGCGTCCAACTCGAGGACGGCGACGAACGATTTCCGCCTGTGCCGGCGCGGTGATTCGGTCAGCGTGACGGGAGGTCGGATGCCTGCTTCTTACTCAAAGCACCTGGCGATGGCCGCCCTTTTCGTGGTGGCGTTGAGCGCGACCCCACAATCGCTCCGTGCCCCTGCGAGCGGAGGCGACACGCCAGAGTGGGCTGGCGACCTGTCGCCGATCGCTGCGACCGATTGGAGCAGGGGTCGCGCGGCGCATCTCATCGAGCGCGCCGGCTTCGGCGCGGCGCCTGACGAAATAGCCCGCCTGGCATCGTTGACGCCGCGGCAGGCCGTTGACGAACTGGTCGACTATGAGTCGATCCCGAGCGACCTGAAACGGTTCGACGAATCCGTCATCTGGGATGCCGGCATGGATCCCTTCCCCCCAAGCCGGGCCGAAGCGGTGCGCATCGCGCGCGAGCGCGGTGAGGGCCTCGGGGAGAAAGTGCTGCCTCAAGGCGCGCAACGGCGACTGCAGCCCGTGGTCGACAAGTTCTTTTACGGCCTGTATGCCAACGGCATTGAAACCCAACGTCTCGGCCTCTGGTGGGCGAACCGCATGCTCGCCACGCGGCGCCCGCTCGAGGAAAAACTCACGCTCTTCTGGCACGGCCACTTCGCGACCGGCGAGAACAAGGTGCGTGATTACCGGATGGTGCTCCAGCAGAACGAGATGTTTCGCGCGCGCGCCTCAGGAAAATTTCGCGACCTGTTGGTTGGGATCCTGAAGGATCCGGCCATGCTGGTGTATCTCGACAACGGCGAGAACATCAAGAAACACCCCAACGAGAACTTCGGCCGTGAGCTGCTCGAGTTGTTTACGATGGGCGTCGGAAACTACACCGAGCGCGACGTTCGCGAGGCCGCACGCGCGTTTACGGGTTGGACGAACGACGTGCTGACGTTCAAGTTCGACAAAGAGCAGCACGACTCTGGCCAGAAGACGTTCCTCGGCCGCTCGGGACCCTTCGACGGCGAGGATATCGTCGACGCAATCCTCGCCCAGAACGTCACTGCCGAGTTCGTGGCCGCGAAGATCTATCGATTCTTCGTGCGCGAGGAGATCGAGGCGCCGCTCAAGGCGGAACTCGGTCGGATCTATCGCGAAAGCGGCTATCAGATGAAGCCGCTGTTGAAGCGCCTGTTTCTCTCGAAGGATTTCTACAGCCCGGCGACGGTCGCCACGCAGATCAAGAGCCCGGTCCAGCTGGTCGTGTCCACCTACAAGAAAATGGCGCTGCGCGAGGTGCCGACGATTCCGGACTTCGGACGCATGACGAGCAGCCTGGGGCAGTCGCTATTCGATCCGCCAAATGTCGCCGGCTGGGCCGGCGGCCGCACCTGGATTACCCCGTCGACGCTGCTCAACCGCGGCAACCTGTTCCGCGGCGTGCTGTTTCCAGACGTCAAAGGCTTCCGCGCGCCTGATCGCGCCATGTCGGCGACCGACGCGCGCGTCGGCCAGCGCGTCGCGCAGGGCATGAGCATCACGGAGGCGACCAGGGAAGACGTCGATGTGAAGGCGATGGCCGAGTCGAACATGATGGTCGACCGGGATGAGGACTTCAACACGCGCTACGGTGGATTCAAAGGGATGCTGCTCGCCTTCGAGCGGACCAAGCCGATTCCCAGGAGCCCGGCGACGATCGACCTGACGGCGATGGTCAACGCCGCCGGTGCCGCCACCGTCGACAGCGCCGTGGATCACTTCATCCATCGATTCCTGTCCGTGGCGCTCCCCGAAAAGGAGCGTGGCCTGCTTGTGGAGTTCCTTCGCGGCAAGCTCGGCTCGTCGAGCATCCGGCCGCCTGGAAATAATGACAAGCTCGAGGAATCGCTCCGGGAGTTGCTCTATCTCGTGTTGAGCACGCCGGAGTATCAGCTCGGATAGAAGAGGTTCTACCTTCTCGGTTCTCGGTTCTCGGTTCGTGTTCAAGGTTCGAAGGTTCGAAGGTTCGAAAGGGTGGGGATGGCTCTTAAACATCTGAACTGTGGGTGTTCCCGGCGGGATTTCCTCGCCCGCGGGTTGTACGGCATCGGTGTGGGTGCCGGGCTACCGCTTGTCTTGAGCCGGACTTCCGCCGCACTGTCGGCACAGGCACTCCAAGGCACCAGCGTCGAGAAGCATCCCGAGCGGATTCTTGTCGTCGTCGAGCTGTCGGGAGGCAACGACGGTTTGAACACGGTCGTGCCGTACGCCGACCCTGCGTACTATCGTGCCAGACCGAAACTCGGGATCCCCGAGCGCGACGTGATCAAGGCGGCCAATGGCTTTGGTTTCCATCCGTCGATGGTTGGCTTCGAGCGACTCTACAAGGACGGACAACTAGCGGTCGTGCACGGCTGCGGTTACGACCATCCGAGCCTGTCGCATTTCTCGTCGATGGGTTTCTGGCATACGGGAGTGCCCAACGGCGGCGAGCCGCTTGGCTGGCTCGGACGGCTCGCTGACGAGCGCTACGACGCCTCAACCAAGAACGTGATCGTGGACCTGGGCAACTCCCAGTCGCTCGCCGTGCGAAGCGGCCGGCATTCGCCGCTTGTCTTCGACGACCCGGCCCGTTTCCGGCGCGAGGGGACCGACAGCGAAAAGCAGGTGCTCGCGGGGATGAGCCAGCCGAGAGCGACCGAGAACCCCATGCTGGAGTTTCTTGCGTCGACGGCCCAGAACGCCACCGAAAGCTCCGACTTCGTGCGCCAGGCATCGGCGAGCTATCGCACGCCGGTAGACTACGGCGTTGGCGGTGGGTTGGGCGCCAACCTGCAGAGAGTTGCCGCGCTCATCGCCGCGGGGATGCCGACCCGGCTGTACTACGTCACCTATCAGGGCAACTCGTTCGACACCCACGTGCAGCAGGCTGATCTCCACAGCCGTCTGCTGATGTACACCGCCGATGCCGTGCGCGGCTTCGTCGAAGACATCAAGCGCATCGGACGAGGAGAAGAAGTGGCCGTCATGATCTTCACGGAGTTCGGTCGCCGAGTGGAGGAGAACGGCAGCCTCGGGACCGATCACGGTACAGCGACGCCCATGTTTCTCATCGGCCAAGGCCTGAAGGGCGGCTTCTACGGAACGCCTCCAAGTCTCACCGACCTCGACGATGGAAACTTGAAGATGACGACCGATTTCCGACGTGTCTATGCAACGGCGATTCAAGATTGGCTGGGTTGCGACAAGACCCAGACCGTGCTGAAGGGCCGTTTCGATCCGCTTGGCGTGTTCGCGTAGTTGCCGGGCGGATAGGGCGGATAGGGCGGATAGGGCGGGTAGGCCGGGTTGGGCAGGTCGGGGAGGTAGGGCAGGTAGGGCAGGTAGGCAGGTAGGGCAGGTAGGGCAGGTGGGG